>WPCK01064523.1_pt1 | contig 20206 bp, 12 predicted proteins | sample 5399851 | NCBI WGS metagenome assembly WPCK01 (sample SAMN12869471, study PRJNA574797) | sludge metagenome | isolation source: wastewater treatment of pH11 | place: China:Beijing | collected 2019-05-20 | reverse complement strand
GCATCTCCGTCAAAACCCAATCGCTGACCATGGCAGCACTCCCTTGCAATCACATTTCTTCGTAACATCCTTGTCAGCAATAGCCTATACAGACTGCCCGAACTAATCACTCCCAATCTAAATGTGTATAACAACGAGGCCTTTCGGCCCCGGCATTGATTGTGCCGGCCCTGCGGGCCTGATATCGGGTGGCAGGTATAAAGTCCACGTTGGCGATACTCCATTGGCCGATTTCCAGATTGTTATCCGTCAATTGACCAGGCGGTATCCCAGATCGATAACCCGATGCTTGTGCCGGGGAATCGATCGTTTGTATCAGGGAGTCGGACACTGCTCTTCAGGCCCAATGGGCCGACACAACTTCTGCCGGTGGCGCGAGCCACCGGTTGCATCACCCAAAAAAACAAAAGGCCCGAAGGGCCGATACAACCCGAATCCACATGTGAACTTCGTGGCCAAAGGCCCAATTAGCTGCACTGAATCGCGAGGCATTATCGCTGAAATAATTTGGTTTGACCCTGAACTGAATAATCTCCATCCGCCTGGAAACAAAAAAACCCGGGCCGAAAAGGACCCGGGTTTCTGTTTAACGATCGCCGCTAATCCGCTCTACTTCCCGATACAAAACAGCGTCTTTTCACCGCGAATGTAGAGCTTGCCGTCGGAGACGGCGGGGGTGGCGTTGAAGCGGCCATGGTCCCCGTCAAACGAACTGGTGGCCACGACCTTGAGCTGATCGCCACCTTCGATGACATGAACCAGGCCATTTCGCATGGTGTAATAAATCTTGTTGCCCACGGCGATCGGAGAAGCGTAATCTCCTGCCGGACCACGGCGCTGGCCGCCCGCGGTATCGGGGGAGGGTTCCTGGCCGCCAAGCCGTTCTTTATAGACCACTTCGCCGTTTTCCGTGTTGACGCAATAGGCAATCCCCCGGCCGACCCAGTACATCCGGTTGCCGACGACGATCGGAGTGCCAATGCCTGCCGGCAGCTGGGCACGCCAGACGACATGCGATTCGGTCACGTCGCCGTCCCCGCCGCAGCGCACTGCTATGGCCTGGCCGCCGCGCCCGCCCGTGGCAATCACGACATCACCGGCAACGGCGAGACTTGGGCACGTCGTATTGGTGATCGGCGAATTGACAGTCCACAATTGCTTGCCCGTTGCCGGATCGATGGCGACGATGAGGTCCGGCATGTTGAAGACAGCTTCTTTCCTTCCGCCAGCTTCAACGATGCAGGGTGTTGACCAGGAATTGGTGAATTTGGGGTTTTCGACGCGCCAAAGTTCCTTGCCGCTCGTCGCCTCAAGACCAACAATCGCGTGTCCCTCAATTCCTGCATTGACCACGACAACTCCATCCACAACAACGCAGCTGGCACCGCCCCCCCATTTGGCCGGATCCGATTTGGTGCCGACATTGGTCGCCCAGGCCTGTTTCCCTTCGAGATCGAAAGCCACGACACCATCTTTTCCAAAAAAGACAAAGATCCGTTCGCCATCGGTGGCCGGAGTGCTGCTGGCGTACCCATGTTCGATGATGAAGCCTTCATAGGGATCTTCGGTATGGGTCGAATCGACCGTTGCCCGCCAGATCTCCTTTCCGTCCGCCGCACCAAGACAAAGGAGATGCCGTTTGAGGTCCGCTGCCTTGCCAGGGTTTTCCGGGTCGATTCCGAATCCCGTGTAGCTGGTCAAATAGATCTTTCCGTTCAAAATAATCGGGCACGAAGAACCAAGTCCGGGAAGTTCGGCCTTCCACAAGATGTTTTCGCCTTCTTTCCATGAAACGGGAATCGCACTGCTCGATTCGCTCAGACCAGAACCGTTCGGACCCCGGAAGCGTACCCATCCGGTTTCCAGGTCCAACTGGGCAAACACTCCATTACTTGCGCCTGCCGAAAGCAGCAGACACGTCAACGCCAACAGATGCCGTTTCATGATTTGTTCCTCAACAAAAATTCGACCAGACAAGTCCGCAAACATTGTAGCCCTCTGACGGGCCGGCGAGTAAGAGGCGGTCAGACAGCTGATACATTAGTGAACAGGCTGTTTCAGACTTTCACCAACCCATTCGGGGGCGACTCTGGTTCCCTTGGCACCACGGGATTGGCCGGTTTCAAGAACTTCCAACACGGATCGCATGAACGCCGGCAGATCGGCGGGTGTGCGGCTGGTCACCATATTCCCGTCGACGACACATTCTTCGTCTACCCAGGTCGCTCCGGCATTGGAGACATCGTGGGCGATGGCAAAGAAGCTCGTGCATTTTCGGCCTTCGAGAATATTGGCCGAGCAGAACATCCAGACACCATGGCAAATCGCGGCAAGCGGAACGCCGGTTTCCCCTGCTTCGCGAATCAGGCGGATCATGTGCTCATCGCGTCGCATGAAATCGGGAGCGAAACCTCCCGGAACCAGTATCAGGGAAAAATCCCTGGCATGTACATCGGCTGCGGATGCATCTGCCTTTTGCGGATAGCCATGCTTCCCCTTGTAGACTTCACCGGCTTTTGGACCGACGACCTGAACCTTGTAACCCGCCTCAAGAAGCCGAAAACGGGGATACTGAAGTTCCATGTCTTCATAAATCTGTTCGACGAATATGGCAACTGGCTTTTGCATGGCAACCGGCTCCTTGTCAGAGTAAACATCGGACTCAACGAACCATCCGAATGGAAGCGTTCGGAATCCGCATTATTGTTATACCCGAGAGATTGCCTGGTTTCACGCGCGGCAGTAGCAATCGCCGGAAACTCAATGTTTTGCGGCATCTCCCGCAACCGCCGGTTCCAGCCCGGTTTCCCTCAGATCGTCTTCACTCAACGAGAAACGACCCACTCCCAGGACGTCCACGGTTTCAACACTGATGGTCACAAAACTGCGCTGGGCAATCTCCTGCGCCAGGAATTCCAGGATGGCATCGGCAACATTGCGCGGCCCTATGACCTCAATTCGAATGCGGGGTTCCGGTGAGGGGAACGGTTTCATGAGATCATGCTTGCCCATGCCATGACAGGGTATGGCCGTGTAGCCAGTCGCCCCCAGTGCCATAAGCCTTTCCGCCAGTTCGCTTTCGACTTCCGGCTCGGTAATGATGGTCAGGCGACGAATCGACGTCAGCCCGCGGTGCCGTGCGGCGAGGAAATGGTCCGCCGCGGCAACGTGTGTATCGAGACCGGAAACCGTCAACTCGAGTTGTTGTTCCTGAAAATCTCCTTCCAGCATGTGCAGCTTCTCCATGACGCTGTGATCGACGAGGCGGGTCTTCGACATGTCGAGGATCACGTTCTTGCCTTGCAGCATCCCACATTGTTCGATCTCGCGGCGCAGTGGAATCCAGTTGCTGAATATCGCTGAATCCCCAACCTTGATGCACACCGTTTGGCCATCGACATCGGTGACTTCCAGATCGGGACGGAAGAGCGTCCTTATTTTCGCACCGCGCGAGACATGGATGAAGAACTTGATGGCGATACCGACGGCGATGCCGATCAGCAAGTCGGTTGCCAGCACGGCAAACAGGGTCGCCACGAAGATCAGCAATTGCTCCTTGCCAACCCGGTAAACGTTGATGAATTCCTTGGGATGGGCCAGTCGCGTTCCGGTGTAGACAAGCATTCCCGCGAGTGCCGCCAGCGGAATCAGGTGCAATACCATGGGAATCAGGGCCACGCAGACCAGCAGAAACAATCCATGCCACATGTTGGCAAAGCGCGTCCGCGCGCCATTGTCGATATTCGCCTTGCTGCGGACGATTTCCGAAATCATCGGCAAGCCACCGATCATTCCGGAAATCAGGTTGCCCGTGCCGACCGCGATCACATCCCGGTCCAGACTGGTTTTCCGTTTCCAGGGATCGAGCAAATCCACCGCTTTGGCACTGAGAATCGACTCCAGGGTCCCGATAATGAAGAACATCACGACCCACTGCCAGGCTTTTGGCTGGGTCAGAGCGGAAAACTCCGGCAACTGCATCTCATTGAACATTCCGAAAACATGCTTTGGCATTTGAACAAGATATTGCTCGCCAAGCTGGTATTCGTGGTTTTGCAGCGTAAAAGAATGAGGATGCAACAGATCAAAAATCAGCCCCAGAGCGATTGAGACCAGCAAGACCACAACCGGTGACGGGACTTTGCCGGCGAATTTCAGTTTCTTGCCCGCAAGTGGCCAGAGAAACATGATGGCGATGCTGGAGATTCCGATCAGGGCAATGGCCGGGTTCGCTTCCATGATGAAGGTAGGTATCTCGCGCAGCAATTCCAGCGGCTCCCCTTTGGCAGTGACCCCCAAAGCCACCGGAATCTGTTTGGAAATGATGATCACACCGATGGCCGCCAGCATTCCATGCACCGCGGCAAGGGGAAAGAACTCACCGAGAATGCCGGCACGAAAGAACCCGAAGCCAATTTGCAAGGCCGCTGCGGCAACCCCAACGGCGAGCGCGGACCGGTAGGCAAGGGCATCGGCTTCCGACCATCCACCGGTCATTCCGTCGCCTCCAAACGTCTCGATGCACCCAAGCACGATGACGATAAGGCCCGCCGCAGGACCCTTGATGGTCATTTCGGAATTGCTAAGCGCGGTCGCCACAAGCGAACCGACGATCGCAGTAAAAATTCCCGCCAACGGCGGATATCCGCTGGCCAGCGAAATACCGAGGCAAAGGGGAAGTGCGATCAAAAACACGAGGAACCCGGACAAGATGTCCTTTTGAAACCATTTCCTGAACCCGTCCAAATTCCCCACGGGCTTGTCGGACAAGTCAACTTCTGGAAGTCGGGCTGTTTCATTGTCTTGTTTCATTTTCAATTTTCCTGTCGGCAAGCAAATGGAATTGTTCTTTTGGCACAGCAGAAAGCTTTACATCAAGCAACGACTGGCGGTATTCAATGAGTTCGGTTGCGGCTTCATATCGGGTCATCACGACGGGCTGCGGATACAGGCCACCTGCGATAATCAGAACGGTGAAGACGAGAATGACCGCTTGCTCTATCGGGCGCGGCTGCATGGATATCGTCGCCGGCGCTGTTGTCCCGGTGAACAGGCGAAAATAGGCGCGGAGCGCGGCAATGCCATTCAGGGCCATTGCGGCAACCACCAGACAGCCGTACAACGGGCTCGAATCCAGCGCTGACTCGACCAGCAGTTCCACCCCGGCAAACCCTGCCGTCCCTGGAAATCCGATGCTCGCCAGCACGGCGATCAGAAAAAACACGGCGAGCAAGGGCATCTGGCGGAATAGTCCGTGGTAGCGGAGCAGTGACACGCGCCCCACCCGTCCTTCTACCGCGCGGATAATTACCCCAAGCGACAACAGTGAAATTGTCGCGGACAGCCAAAGACTCATCGATCCGGTCAGGCCAATCGGTGAAAGCGATTCCAGCCCCACCAGCACAAGCGACGAATTGGCCAGAAACAGGTAACAGAAGAATCTGCGGGTACTCGTCTGCACGAGCACCATCCCGGAGGCATAGACGGCTGTAAACAATGAAAGTACGGTGATCGCCTGAAGCAACCACACCGGAGCGACCGGCAGGACAAAGCGGACGAAGCCGTATGTCCCCGCGAGCGGCGTCAAATACAGGAGTCCCGTCCCGAGACTGGCCCTGTCCAGCAAATCCACGATCCAGCAATGCAGTGGCACACAGCCGCAACGAATCATCAAACCGGCTGATATCAATGCGACTCCCCAGATAGACGCCGGCTCACCGGCAACTACCGTCCCCGGAACCAGGGCGCCGGCCACCAATAGCAGCAAGGCAGCGATCTGGTGCGCCGCGAAAAACCTGAAGGACTCGCGACGTTGCCTGAGTTCAACGATTGGCAAGACCGTCTGCGCTCCCAGCAGAACGATGTACCATTCCAGATCGTGACAACCCAGAAGTGCCAGGGTCAAACCGAGCAACAAAAGCGCTTGACCAAAGGAAAACCGGTCTCGTTTGGACGATGGCGTAAGCAGGATGACTGCTACAAATAACAGGGCGGCAAGTACGAGCAGGGGCGAATTGAACTGGTCCACAACAAACAGATCCTGGCCGATCAATGACGCCGTCAGGGTACGAGACCCCGTTGCAACTTCTGCCTGAGTCGTCCAAAAGTCGGACCAGGCAATGATCGTCAGAACCAGCACGGCAATTGCCGTCAGGGAGCTAACAGCCCTTCTCCATTCCGGTCTCCTGACGAAACCTATAGCGGCCGAAGCCACAAGCGGCAGCCCTATCGACAATTCAATCCAGGGTCCGTGCAGTTCACTGATCATCGCGACACCCTTTCATGATCCATGGCAGATTCCTCGCTCCAGTCAGGATGGATTGGCCCGCTCGCAAAGTCATCACCGGCGTCATTGACAACCCGGCTGTCCCACATGGCGATCCAGCGCGACTCCCAGCGCGTGAACTGTCGGAACACCGTGCAAAACGGACCAATCACCCATCCATCCAGAAAGGAATCCAGATATCCACGATTCAAGGCGAAGTGATAAACCTGATCGCGAAAAAACGGATAGCGCGAAAGAAGTCGCGGCTGATCGCCCGCAACGATCCTCCGTCCCATCGCTGTTTCCATCTTGAAGTAGTCGTGCAGCAGGTTGGGAGCACGCAGCAACTGCAGCGTTCTCAGGAAGGCGTGACCCAGAATGTGTAACAGTGCAAGGACATACCAGCCCATTCCGATTTCGGCGACGATCAGACCGACCTGGGTCAGGGAGGCAAAGGCCAGCGCGCTCTTCACATCCGCCTGCACGCTCGAGACGACGCTGGCGTAAAGTGCCGTCGCCAGACCCACGCAGACAACGATCGCAGACAACGCCGGCGAGGCCGCAATCAGAGGACAAGCCCGAAGAAGCAAAAACGCTCCAAGATGCACGGACAGGGCACCATAGAAAATTGCGCTGGAAGCCGTGGGGCCCTCCATCGCACGGGGAAGCCAACCCGAAAACGGGATCAACGCGGATTTGCCCGCCGCGGCGATCAGCAACAGCAACCCGGCAACAAAGGCTTGCCACGGTTCAAGGTTCGAATCGGTTGCCGGCCACGCCGCGTGACCGGTCATTGCCGTGAAGTCGCCATGATTGGTCATGTGGTGCAAGACCAGTGCCGCGATCAGAAATGCGGCATCGGCAAACCGGTAAACTCCCCAAACCCGCAATCCATTTATGACCGGCGATTTTCGCTCGTGAAAAAAGCCGACGAGAAGGGCAGAAGAAAGCCCGACCAGCTCCCAGCCGAGGAACAGGACTTCGATAGTTCGCGCGAGCGAGCTGATCACCATCCCGGCCGTGAACAACGAATAGAGAATGAAATACCGCTGAAATCCCGGCTCCCGGTGCAGGTAGCGCGATGTAAATGCGGCGACCGTGCCGCACAAAATCCAGATCAGAATCAGGAACGGCACTGACAACCAGTCGAATACAAAGGCGACATGAAAATGAAACGAAACTTCTTCAATCGCCACCCAGTCTCCCAGGTCCAGCAGACGGGCACTCTCTCCGGCGGCAATCATGCCTGCGGCAATTCCAACGGAAGCAAGCAGTCCGGCCAGAATCGCCAGATAAGTCGCCGACCGAATCGCCTTTTCCTTGTCGCGAAATGGCAAAACGGCGACGAAGCTGACAAACAGCAACAGGGCCAGCGGGCTTGCCAGAACGATTACCGCGAGACTCTCAAAGATTTGTTGCTCCGTCATGGCGTTTTCCTGTTTCCTGAAGCCACAAGTTCCGCGGCATCGATTTGCACAAAATCCAGGTGACCCCGCCATCCGCGATACCAGGCGGCTGACGAAGGCGCCCGCTGCAACTCAGTTGTCTCCGGATGGTGCGGAACGAATCGTCCCTGCTGAAACAAATGCATATCGCCGCTTTCGCCGTTCATCGTGGCAACCTGCACCCAGCGTCCTTCGACCATCTGCCTGATCACGGGATTGCCGGCAATGATCGACAGCATTGCCTCCGGTGTGGACTCGATGATCATGAGCAGCCTCACCGGCTCGTGAATTTCCACCATTTGCCATGGCAATCCCGTCCTCAAGTCGCTCGCCGCTCCATTCATGACTCCGACAAGGGCCGAAATGTTGTGCGGCAACTTGGTCCCGCATCCGTAACCTTCCGGGTCGACATACGAGAAGTAGTATTCGAGGCTGATCCCGCCGCACACGGGTACGACGGCAGCGAGAATCCGTGCCAATATCGAGTGGTTGGCGTCGTCTTGCGACGGATCGTACGATTGGAGAAAGGCCCGGCGGTCCAGATACAGGTTGCGTGTGAGCTCTCGCCGGCCAACGACGCAAAGGGCATTCGTCGCATGGCCGTATTCGGGACGCACCTGTGAAAGATCCTCGACCCGCGCTTCTACATGACGCAGCGCCGATTCCTTTCCCAGCCGCAGGTCCGCCGATTCAAATCGCCGGCAACGCTCATGCGCGTTGCGCAGGCAGGCTTCGTGAAGCGCTGCACGGGCTGGTTCGAGGTCGGCAGCGTGCGACGAGGGAATTCTCGAGAGGTCATACAGTGTCACACTGTCATCGCAGGTGTTGTGGTATCCTCCAACGAACCAGGTGGTATCGGGCACGATGAGTCCGCGAGCTGCCAGAGCCGCGCGGACTCGCACATCGTTCCCCATTCTTGCCCACGCGCGGGCATTGGGGCCGCCGCGACCCCCGCCGCAGGCGCCACAATCGTGGGCTGACTCGTGGGGATTGTTCAGGCTTGTCGAACCATGGCCGAGCAAAATGACCAGCCGCGACCATTCGGAAGTCATTCCAATATCGCGCAGCAGCCTTTCGACGATTTCGGTCATTTCATCCACTGAGTAACCAATTTCGTCATTGCCCGATCCAGGCTGGCTTGCCTTCCGCTCGATTTGCAGCCAGGTATCCGAGGGAACGGAATAGAGTTTGTCGAAATGCTCCCTGAACAGTGCAGTGAATCTCGGGAACAGCACCCGCGCCACCAGGGGTATGGCCGCCAGTGTGCCCAGCACCGCGGTCGCCGCTCCGGAAAACAGGCTTCGGCTCCCGGAATGTAATCCGTGCAATGTCGCGCCGACCGTCCTCCGAAGCGCTGTCCGGCGGCGCCCATCCTCCTCCTGTTCGCCAGCAACCCGCTCCTCCACATAGTGTTTGGGTTCAATCACGATCGGGCAGAGTGGGACATACTGGAATGAATCCGCGGCCCGGTAGTACATGGCGACACAAAAGAATCCCGCGGCGGCCCACGTCCGGCAGGCCGGATTAATCTCTTCCAGGTGCCGGCGAAACGACTCTTCGCGCTCGTCGATGCAGGTGATCACATCGAAGAGGACTTTCCCGGCTTGACCCTTGCGCTTGTCCAATCCGGCAGATTTCCGGGCAAGATGGTGATTTCGAATGGCATCGAGTGACTGCTGGCGAAATCGTCGCTCATAGGCGAGATGGAAAACCTGAAGGCGTTCGGTCTCATCAAACAACCGGATCTCTTCCAGCAACTTCTTCCAGTTTGGCTGAGTCAGCCGGAATAGCGTCTCCGGTTGCCAGCCCAGCGTTTGTGCCAACAGGAAAATCGCGAAGGCCTCGCACCGGGTGTTTTGGAAAGGGTCGGCCACGTCGCGATGAAATCGGTAATCCCGCAATCCGGCGAGGGACTGCCGGGGGCCAAGTTCGCGTCGGGCTATATCTGCAAGCGCCAGCCGGTCGAGAATCAGCCGAATCGCCAGAAATTCGACGAGGGAACCCTGAGGCAGGCCATGCGCTACCCGGTCCGCCCTTCGCTCGACTTGCCAGATCATTCCCGCAAAGCCCCGCAGGGCCAGCAGCGTTTGTGTGATGAACAACTCGATTTCATTTTCGCCGACACCAAGTTGATGGAGGCTCTCCTGAACGGACTGCAAGGGAGTGACCCGGCCATCATGGATCCTGGCCAACTCGTCCGGCAGGGTGCGAAGCCATCGATCGCGAATTCGCCCGCCGCCCCCGTGCAGCGCATAAAAAGCTGCAAACAACCCCTTGTCCCGTTCCGGCATGTGCCATTTGCTGAAACCCTGATCCAGCAGTCCAAGACAAAATGGAATCAGAATATCGTTGACCAGCTGATCGCTGTCTTCGCCGGTCCTCGAGTACAGAAAGTCGCGATGGCGCACGGGCGGCCGTTTGTGGTCGTGCCGTGGAAACCGCGCCACCTCGTTCAGGCAGATTCGCCACAGGAGGTTCAAGGTGAATGATTCCCATTTTGACGGCTTCCAGGATTCCATTTGTGCAAGAGAAAACCGGTCGGCAAACGGTTCGCACAGTTGCTTCAGCTCCCGCTCAGATTCTCCGTTGCCATTTCCGTCGCCGAATACCCGCCCCAGCCAGCGCCGAGTTGCGGACACCATTCGCTGCGACTCATCCTTGTCTGCCTCCGTATTGAATTTCTCAAATGCACTACTTTCCGCGATTACCCAGTCCAGTTGCTCCGGCAATACAGCGTGCAACGGATGCCTGAGGATTGCCCGACGCAAATTAAAACGGGTTCCCAACAGTCCGACGAAAATATCCGCTTCATCACCCAGAGACTCCAGCAAGGAACTGGTGATATCCGAAGTCCTGATACGACCGACAGCCAGTTCTTCCCGGTAGCGCTCCTCGCTCAGGTAGGCCCGGCAGCCGAACAATTCCGCGCCATGGCGCACCGCCTTTTCAAACGGAAGGTGCTCCAGCGCGTGAAGGGTATTGTGGTGAATGAAGACAGTGATCGGGCCTTGTGCAGGCAAGAAATGCGCGGCATGGTCGATGGCCTGCCCGATCTGCGACAAGCTTCCGTCCGGATGTGATGTATGCGTGTCCAATGTCCCGGCTCCTGAACAATCAAGACTGAATCGCGAACACCGATCGTCCGTGAATGCGATCGTGAGCTCGCAGCTAAATCAGGCCGGCAATGCGGAAATCGCGAAGCTGGCAAGATCCGGTCAAAACTTGCGCCGGCAGAGTGCCGGTCGATGATCAGGCAGGAGGTCCGCGCGGAACGGAGCTGGCAAGAAAGCCGGGAAGAATAACAAGATCGCTGGATTCGCAGACCTTTTGCCAGATCGTACTGCAAGGCCCCGCTGGTTCAGAACAATGATGCAGCGGCAATGAGAAGGCTTCGAATTCCGATTCGAAAGCAACTTCCGCAGCTGGAAGTACCGCGTGACAGAAATCCCTGCCGATCACTCCCGATGAAGAATGAACTCCTGAGGGCGGCACAACGAATTGCGTCGCCGTTGCAATCAACAGCAAGGTTTTGATCACGAAGCTCATGGAACTTTAAGTCTAGTGACGTGAGGCAGAAAATTCAATAGTGGTTTGCCGCCGGGAGAGAATGACGGGGTTAAGAGCGAGTGGACGATTCGCCTCCCTATGGCCTGTTTCATTGCCCGTTTTCGGCGCTTCCGCCTTCCCTGGCCAGATCCCGCTTCCGCTTTTCGATTCGCACATGCCGGGTCAGGGCAACGGCAATCGCCAAAATCGTCAGCGGCATTGCTACAACAATCACAAATTTTCCGATAGCCCCGGCGACCGGCGACTGGACCGCCGTCAGCACCATATACGCTGTGTAGACAAGGTAATACCCCAGGAACAAGGCACCGTCACGGCGGGTGATGGTGTGGTACGTGAGAAAAACGGGGAGACATAGCAAGGCAACCGCAATCATGACCGGAATATCCAGGCCGATAGCGACCTGTGAAACGCGGATGCCGTCCGGCGAAACAGCGCTGGAAACGCCCAGTACGGCCATGATATTAAAAATGTTGCTGCCCACGACGTTTGCGACGGCAATGTCCCTTTCTCCGCGTATCGCAGCGATGACCGAAGTCGCCACTTCAGGCAACGACGTTCCGGCAGCCACGATTGTCAATCCGATGACCAGTTCCGGCATTCCGAGGCTGGCGGCGATAGCAACAGCGCCATCGACAAACCAGCGGGACCCCAGTCCGAGAAGCCCAAGTCCGGCCAGAACAAGCACAACGCTGCCAAACCATTTTTTCTTGTCGCGGTTGCTTTCGGCTACGCCGAATTCCTTTTCGTAATCGGCCGCGACAAGGTGGCTTTCCCGGCGACTTCCTCGAACTGCCCATACCGTGTACGCGACAATACCTGCCGTCAGGCACAACCCGTCCACCCGCCCAATGTACCCGTCCAGGGAGATGAGCAGCACAGCAATGGACAAGGCAATCATGAGCGGCACTTCGAGAATCACAAGCCGTTGCGACACACGAAGCGGAATGATCAGAGCTGAAATACCAAGGATGAACAGGACATTGAAGATGTTGCTGCCGACCACGTTTCCCAGGGCAACGTCCGGCTTGCCAGAATAAGCCGACTGTACGCTCACGATCAATTCTGGTGCGCTCGTACCGAAGGCCACGATCGTCAACCCTACCACAAGTGGCGAGATTCCGGCGATTATCGCCAGTCTGGAGGCATGCTTTACCAGCAATTCCGCGCCGAGCGCCAGCAAGGCTGCCCCGGCGATCAACTCCAGGACAACCATGTCAAATCCTGCACCTTGTTTGCCCCAGCGGTCACCCGAATTCCGCCCCGAAGCCGGCCTCGCCTACACACTACCCCAAATGAAACGGAAAACACCGGCAGTGCATTCTTCCAGAAAAGAACAATCAATAGCGGTGAAAGGAGTCGAACCTTCACGTCCTTAAGGACACTTGATTTTGAATCAAGCGCGTCTGCCATTCCGCCACACCGCCAAATTCGTTCGGAGGAAGTATATCTCAATCGAATCGGGAATCCAAGGTCTCCGACTCCCCAGGCCAATCGCAGGTGAATCGGGACTCAGGCAGCTCGCAGCGACTGGACAAGGGGAAGCCGGAATACTCCACGAGTCGCAACCAGACTGGCGAAGACTCCGACAACAGAAACGAACCCGAGCATGGCTGCCAGTGTCGTCCACGGAACCGAAGCGTTGCCGAACAGAAAATGCGGAATCACGGTCACCAGCGCGGCGCCGATGCCAATCGCAAGCCCCCCCATCAACAGGAATACATTCTCCAGGACAATCAGTCCCGCCAGCTGTTTCCGCGAAAATCCCAGGGCACGCATCAGTCCGAGTTCGCGCCGCCTCTCCAAAACACTGCGAAGCTGGACGGCTGCCAACCCGACAGTGCCAAGCAAGAGTCCCAGAAGTCCCAGGGACTGAAACGTGCCGAGGTAGGTGTTTTGCACCGAAAGAAAACCCTCCAGCAGGCGTTCGGCCGGCGTCCATTCCAGACCGGCATCCGATAACAGGGAAGACAGACCTGCCATGGCAGCCTGACCCGGCTCCCCCTCCACGGTCTTGATCAGGAACCAGCGGTAACCGCTGATCTGTGGAAACAGGCGTGTGAAGTTCTCTTCCGACACCATTAACGTCCCCTGCAGCACAGAGTTGCTCAACAGGCCTGCAAGACGAAACGTGACTTTCTCTCCGGTATCAAACTCCATGGTGAACCGGGATCCCGGAAGATAGACCTTGAGGCTGTACCAGGCCGTGTTCTTGTCGATCAACACGGGAACAGCTCCCTCGGGGTCTTCCTCTTCCAATAGCCGCCAGGGATTCTCCGAAGAGGTCATGGTAAATGCAAAGCGTTCATGACTGACATCGTCGAAGTAACTGACTGTATCGGGAGTCACTCCCAGCACCTGCGGTTGTGTGGCCTGGTAGAGATTGTTGCAACTCGCATCCTGACCAGGCTTGAGGCGGAACGAAAGGACATGTTGCAGGCCGGTCAACTGCGCGGCCGAGCTTCCAAACAACTCACGCCGGCCATCGGCGGAATTCCAGTTGCTCAGCAAGGGCCTGGTCGTTGTGGCAAGGTAACTGAATCCGGCAGTCCCTTCACGGGCCGGCGACAGCCTGAAGGCACTGATCGCCAGTATCAGAAAACTGGCGACCGCAATCAGACCGATCGCCAAAACGCTGCGCAGCGGATTGCGGGCAACACTCGTCATTGCCAATCTCGCTCGACCGGAAACATGACTTTCCGGCGAACGATGTCGAACGACCAGCCGTTTCCAGACCAGCAACAATGCAGCAACGAGCACGAGGGCGCCGGAAGACATGAACGCACCCGCCTGGGACTCACCGCCAAGAGAGTTTCCCGCTAGAACCGCCAGCAAGACAGCCAGCGCTATGGCAAGGATCGAGAGCGATCGGGCATGGCGGACCAGAAAGCCCTCCTCGACCGTGCCTGTCGACTCGAATTCGCCTGACAACAGCTCCCTTGCCTGACGGCCACGGGCCACCCGAATCACCCAGAAAAGAGTCAGCAAACACACGACGACGCCGCTCAACAACCCGGCCGGCAACGTCCATGGACTGACATGCAGTTCCAGAAATGGCGCACCCACGGCCCCCACCCACCATGTTCGCAGGCCGTAAAGCATCAGCGCAGCGTAGGCGACCCCGAGCGCTGCGCCTGGCAAAGCCCCTGCAAGACAGATTCCGAGCATTTCGGCAAACCAGATTCGCCGAATGAGCCTGTTGCCCATTCCGCTCGCCATCATCACTCCGATCTCGTTGGCGCGCTGTTGCAGCGCCAGGCGAAAGAGAATCGCCACCAGTGCCAGCGCCGAAACGACAACGAAGAGACTTAGCCCGAGGAACAGTCCATCAAAGGGAGTTGTTCCTGCAGATGCCTCAAGTCCGTTCCGGCGCACGGGAATCACCTGCATGCCGGCAAGATGACCATCCTTGCGAAACCGGGCGAGCAGCCGCGACTGGATTTCCTCCGCCGGGCCGACACCAGAATCGAGCTGAAAAGTAGTCGTCTTGCCGAAACGGCTTGACCAAAGACGCCGCGCCGTTTCCAGGCTGACCCAGGCTTTGGGAGTCGTTCGGAAATTGTCCCAGTAATCCTCGTCCTGTTGCCGAATCCTGTCGGCCGTCGCAAAGGGCAACTCCCAGCGCTCAATGGACTCGGCATCGGTCAGTCCGGGCACCACCGGAGTCGCGTCGGGGTCGTTTGCCCGCGTCGGCCTCACATCAAACACAGCCTGGCTCACTTCTCCCCTCCGGGTCGCACGATAGGGCGTGGCAGGTGTGGTGAGTTCGACAATCGATGCCACTTTCAGCAGAGTCGTCTGCCTGACCTCTTCGCCGTGAGTTGTCTCCGGCTCGAAGTACTCGACCTCGACCATGTCACCGGGCTTCAGATTCTGATCCTCGGCCACCCAGCGCGTGATGGCGATCCCGGATTCCCCATCCAGAGACAAGAAGCCTCCCTCCACGGTGGGCAACTGTCGAAGAAGCTCTTCCGAAGCGCCGGCAATCACCGAAAAAGGAACGCCGGTCCCATCGCCTTGCTCCGGTCTGATGTCGTTCGACAGGTACACGAACAGTTCAATCGACCCTGGAAAGGCGCTGCGAACTCCTTCCGCAACCTTGTCATCAAACACCAGCCGGTCGGAAGAAAGACTCCAGTAATCAAAAACCGTTTCATCGCCAAACGTCCGGGTCACTCTTTTCAGTGCGATCCCCAGGTCCTCCAGCGAGGGTTGCAGGCCTGCAACAAGCCGCTCGGTCGCGTCTTCATCGGATGGCGTTGCGCGCGAGCTGCCAATCAGGATCATGTTCGCCTGATCCGGATCGGACTTGAATTCGAGGATGCCTTCGCGAAGTGCCGATTGAAGTTCACCGGCGGAAAGCCACGCGTTTCGCGGCGGGACCTGCGAGGGGTGGATGCCAAACCTGCCCAGACTGATTGCCGGAGCGATCGCGATGACCCGTAGATCGACGATTCGCTCGATCAACCGGTCCTTGTTACCCAGTGAACTGTCGGCGGGCAACAGTTGTTGACGCGGAACACCTATCGTTATTCGGGCGCTGCCGGAATTCACTTCACTTTCGGAAATTCCCAGGTCCGACGCCAACACGCTGTTGATGACGACTTCTCCTTCCTTGGGTACCGGCAGCGAATCCACCCGCTCGTCGCCAAGTTGCCAGAACCCGTCGCGGATGCCGATGAGATTCACTTGACCTCGGGGAGACTCGTCGCCGCGCTGGGCGTATCCTCCCGGGAAAAATATCACCGGAATGGCGCTGTCAAAGTCCGTGTCGAATCCGGGAATACCTTGCACCTGATCGGCGAGGCCCGAACGGAAAAATCCGTCAGCCATGATCATCGAATCAATTCGTCCGAGCCGTTCCATGGCAAGGTCGCGAAGGCTGCCGCGCATGCTGTCGCCGACGATCAGAGCGCCGCAAAGAACGGCTGTAGCCGCCGCGACCCCGGCGGCAATGGCAAGATTGACTCGCCAGTGGAAAAACAGGCCTCGCACGGCGACAGTCCAGACCGTCATTTCATCGTTTTCCTTTCTCAGGCGACCAGCAAAGTATCAAAGGTCACTCCGTTTTTTAAACGGCAGGGGGTTGGGGAAAGGCATTCGCGGGTGCGGGAAGTGGACAAACGGGCCCTGAATCCGGTCCCGCAGACGCAGGGGACCTTCGATTGTACCATCGGGAAGGTAGAATCAGGGGACGCCGAGGTCCGAATCGTTCAAATTTCAAATTTCAGATTTCAGATTTCAGATTTCAGATTTCAGATTTCAGATTTCAGATTTCAGATTTCAGATTGAAGATTGAAGATTGAAGATTGAAGATTGAAGATTGAAGATTGAAGATTCGAGATCTGAGATTCGAGATCTGTAATTCGAGATCTGTAATTTGAGATCTGAAATTTGGGATTCAAATTTTGAGATTTGAAATCTGAAATTTGAGATTTGAAATCGGATTTACGCTATTAATGGCGCAGCCGCAAAGGCAAACTGACCCAGTGTTTTAACGCAGCGAACAAAGCGATGGCCAAAAACGTCCTTGGAACCGACCTGCAACCTTGCTGCTACGAGCCCATGACCGGATTTTACCGGGATGGCTTCTGCAACACCGGGCAGGGGGATGATGGCGTCCACACCGTATGTGCGGTGATGTCTGACGAGTTTCTCCGGTTCAGTGTGGCGGCCGGTAACGATCTCGTGACACCTGTCCCCGAGTTCGGGTTTCCCGGACTTCAGGCGGGCGACAAATGGTGCCTCTGTGCCCAGCGATGGACGCAGGCCCTCCATCATGGGGTAGCGCCGCCGGTCGTTCTCGAAGCAACCCACATGTCGACGCTGGAGTTCGCGTCACTGGAAGACCTCAAGGCCCATTCCTATACACGGAGTAAATGATTCATGCTTGGCGACAAGATGCAGTCCGCCCTCAATCGTCAGATCAACGAGGAGTTTGCCTCGGCCTACATTTACTTGCAGATGTCGGCCGAAGGGGATCGGCTCGGATTACCAGGATTTGCGAACTGGTTCCGCATGCAATACAGCGAAGAGCTGATTCACGCCACGAAGTTTTTTGACTATGTACTGGAGCGAAACGGGGAAGTCCGGCTGGAGGCGATCGAGAAGCCGGCCATTGGTCCGGAGACGCCCTTGAGCCTGTTCGAAAAGGCTCTCGATCATGAACGGCATATCTCCAGGTGTATTTTCAGGTTGAAGGATCTTGCTCGCGCCGAATCCGACCATGCCACCGATGTTTTCCTCGAGTGGTTTATCCGGGAACAAGTCGAAGAAGAAGCCAACGCCCAGCGGGTTATCGATCAGTTGCGACTGGTTGACGGGAGCCCGAACGGCCTGTTCCTGATCGACCGGGAACTTGCCGCCCGTCGGCCGGAACCGGCATCTGCCGGGGAGTGATCCCGGTCAATCAAATAGGCAACCAGCTGGTTTGAACATCTAACGGCTGTGAATCCATCGATGGACAATTTGGCAAAACGACCAATGGTCTTCTCGATATTGCTTGTCCTGTTGCTGGCAGGCAATATCTTTGCGGCATATCAGCTATTGACGTCTGGTCCGGAATTTCTGAAGCGGATACCGCAGCTGACTCCAACGGGACTGAACTTGCTTCGTTTCCTTCCCGGGTTGAACATCGTGTCGCTGGCGGGCATCTGGTTCTGGAAACGATGGGGAGTTGTTGCCGCGATTGCGCTGGGTATTGTCACAATCGGCTTCGATATCGTATTCGGTATCTGGTACCACCTTGTGGTCGCTGCGAGTTCCTTAGTCCTCTTGTGCATCGGAGCGGCTTGGCACCGCGACAGGTTTCGTTGAAGCAACGTTTCCCTTCCGAACAGCCACAATCCACTCGATTTAGCGGTCGTTGGCCAGCCAGTCGGCAATGGAAAACCAGATGGTCAGCAACGGCCTGATGGCCTCGGCAGAACGTCTTCCCAGCCAACGGACTGCAGGCTGAACTGGTTCCGGCAATGTCCTGACGAAGGCCGGCGCGACCTGTGACTTGTTCCTTTCCTGCAAAATTTTCACCAACCGGAGATAGTCTTCACGTGTCTGAAATTCAGCAAACAGCGGATCGTTCTGAAGCCTTTGGATGGTGTCGGGGTGGGGCAGATAGTCGTCGTCAACCATGTGTTGCAGCATGGTCACCATGCGGTCACCGAGTGCCGAGATGATTTCCGGATCGGCAACACGGTTCGCCGCGTTCCCGCATGCGTTGAACAGGCTTCGCAAGGGTTCGGTGTCGGGAATCCGTTCGGCGAGGACCGCGTCAATCAACTCCAGTACTTTCTCCGGTTGGTGATTGGACATGTTGTTGGCACGCGAGGCACGATTTTGAATGCTGGGATTCAACTCGACCGCTTCGGCAAACTTGACTTCGGCCTGGGCGAAATCACGTTGCAAATAGAGCATTTTCCCTTCGACGGCGCGCAAGTCGCCCAGCGTGTTGCGAAGCAGCCGGTCATCCGGAAAACTGGTCAGGGCGGCGGAGATTGTTTCAGATGCCTTGTCGTACAAGGCCATCGCACCAGACAGGTCCCGAGCAAGCCGAAACGCATTCCCCTGTTCCATTAAGGATCGCGCCGAGAGCACGCGATAGAATGGATTGCCCGGCGAACGCTCGACGACAGCGGTTCTCAATTCGTGTTCGCGCAGCCGGTGAAACTGGTCGCTTTCGGGCAGATTCAGTCTGGCATATTCCCCGGCAAGTTCCCGGTGGGTCGTTGCCAACCGGCTGAGCAAGTCCAGGTCGCCGGAATATTGCGTGGCGAGTCGTTGCAGCAACCCGTCGGCCTTCTCAAGACTCGCCAGTGCCTGGTCAGACATTCCCAGTGCCCGTTGACTGCGGCCGAGCTTGATCAGCGACCTGGCTTGCCACCAAATCGGTGTCGCCGATTCGTCGCTCGCTTCCATTTCGGCAAAACGGGCGATGGCGGCTTCAAGCGGCGCGATCGTGTCTGCCACCCGACCCTGGCGAAGCTGGACTCCGGTATTTTCAACTTCGGCCATGCTGATCGTCATCGAGGCCGCTGCCGGGGCCGGGTAATTCTCCCCGAACTTCACGCCGACCACAAAAAGTTCCTGAAAGATACTCTCTGCCGCCGGAGCCCGATTGCGCTGCAATTTGATTTCGGCAAGAGACAGCAGGGTTTGCATCAGGTTTTCAGGGTATTGGGGAACGTCCGGAAAATCGCGGACCAGATTTCGGTACAAGTCGATCGCCAGTTCGAGGTCGGATTCGGCTTCTTCCGGCCTCTCCTGTTTCCACTCCAGATTTCCACGGCGCGATCTCAGCCCTGCTACCGTTTCCCGGTACCGCGCGACTGCCGGAAATCGTACGGCCAGCCTTTCGGCAACAATCATGGCTTCACTCAGCTCGTCGATCGCCGCCGTAATCTGGCCGGCGGTTTCCCGATGCCGCGAACAGTTAATGCAGGCCTGCGCGAGGCCCAGTTCGAAATCAGGCTGGTCGGGAAATTGCCTGACCAGTTCTCTTTGCAATCCCAGGGCCTTTTCCGAGTATTCGACCTGGCGAACGAGATCTCCCAGCTGCGCTGAAGTTTCACCCAGGTGCCGATAGACAACGGCCAGCATCTGCCGGTGGGTCGCGCTGGCCGAGGGATTCCAAAGGATGGCCTCCAGCCGCGTGCGGGCCTCTTCCAGTGATTGACGAGACTGCGTCCATTGCCGTTGGCCTTGCTGGATGTTCCCCAGGACGCGATAGAGCCCGGCGAGCACTGGTTCGGCTCGATGGTTCTCGTCAGGACTGAACGAATCCATTTGCAACAGTTCGATTCCTGCGCGAACTTGTTCATTGGCTTGTTCCAGCCGTCCGAGACGCAGATAAACTTCGCCCAGTTCGGCAAGTGTTTCTGCCAGTTGCAGCCTGGGGCCGAACTGGCCCGATTCGTCCACAAGCTCCCGGAACTGC
>WPCK01296766.1_pt1 | contig 20217 bp, 15 predicted proteins | sample 5399851 | NCBI WGS metagenome assembly WPCK01 (sample SAMN12869471, study PRJNA574797) | sludge metagenome | isolation source: wastewater treatment of pH11 | place: China:Beijing | collected 2019-05-20 | reverse complement strand
GGTCAAGACCCACACCGGCCGCGATCTCATCATCGAGGGCGGCACGTCCTTCACGTTCTATCCCTCGCTCGGCGTCGTCATGCGCAACGTCACGCTGTCGCCCCCGCCCGGAATGACCGGCGCGCCGACCGCGCGCATCGGCTCGCTCGAGGCCGACGTCCGCCTGATGGCGCTGCTGCAACGCCAGATCGAAGTCGAGCGTCTCGTGGTGCGCGACGGGGTGTTCGATCTGCGCGTCGACAAGCAGGGTAGGAAGAACTGGACGTTCGCGCAGGCCGAAGGCCTCACACGTTACGCGCAAGCCGACACCACCGGAGTCGACGGAGCCACGGCGACGGACGCGCCCAGCACTGCGCGGCGCACCCCGGGTCTTCGTCTGCCAACCAAACTTTCCGAAGTCGAGCACCTGGAGCTCGATGACGTGCGTGTCGAGGATGGCACATTGCGCTACACGGACGAGCGCACGGGCAAGACGCAATCAGTCAGCGCCGTCAACATGAAGATCAATCTGAAATCGCTGAGCAGCGCGCTTTCCGCAGACGGCGATTTCTCCTGGCAGGGCCAGAAGACCGAATTCAGCGGCCGCGTTTCTCCGGTCCGCATGGTGCTGGAAGAAAAGCCCGCGCGCCTTGTCTTCAGCGCCGTCAATCAGCACATCAACGCCACGTACGACGGCGAATTGCAAGTTGGCGACGGCGCGGATCTGGAAGGCAAGATCACGCTCACGAGCACGTCGGTGAGGAAACTGGCGGGTTGGCTCGGCACGCGGGTGCCACAGGGCAGCGGACTTGGCCCGTTGTCGATCGCAGGCAACCTCAAGACCAACGGCAACGTCACGAGTCTCAGCGGCGCCACCATCAATCTCGACGGAGCCACGGCCAAGGGCGTCGCTACCGTGACGACCGGCGGTGCGCGCCCGTACGTGCAGGCCAACCTGCAAATCTCGGAGCTCGATCTCAACAAGTACCTCGGTGAGCCTGGAGCCTCGCCGGCACCGAAGGCCGCGGGCGGTGGAGCCCAGGCCCCCGATGCCCCGGCGAAGGGCGACAAGGATGCCATCGAACAGCTGCTGAACAAGCCCGCCACCGGCCCCAAGGTGCAGGGTTATGAAAGCCGCGCGGGCTGGTCGAGCGCTCCCATCGACCTTGGCCTGCTCGGCGTTGCCGATGCCGATGCAAAACTGCGCGTCGGCCACCTGCTGTTCCACAACATCAAGGTCGGTCAGTCCGCTCTGACCATGGGGCTCAAGAACAAGGTGCTCAAGACCTCCTTCGACAACATTCAGCTCTACGAGGGACAGGGCAAAGGCTTTCTCAACGTCGATGCCACCGCAAGTGAGGCCGGCGTGGGCGCCAACTTCACGCTCGAGGGGATCTCCGCGCTGCCCTTCCTGAAGGATGCCGCCGATATGAAATGGCTGGCAGGCAAGGCGCGCATGGCCCTGCAAATTGCTACCCACGGCGGCAATCAGCTCCAGATGGTCCAAGCGCTCAACGGCAAAGCGGACTTCACCTTCGCCGATGGCGCGATTGTCGGCTTCAACTTGCCGGGCGCCATTCGCGGCCTGAGCCAGGGCAACCTTTCCGCCCTCAAGCAGGCGCCGTCGGAGAAGACAGACTTCAGCGAGCTGGCGGCCAGCTTCACCATCACCAACGGCGTCGCCCAGAACCAGGATCTGCGCATGACAAGCCCGCTGCTGCGCGTCACAGGCGCTGGCAGCGTGCAGATGCCGCCGCGCACGGTCGACTACACGGTGAAGCCGAAGCTGGTGGCGAGTCTGGAGGGACAGAAGGGCAAGACGGATCTTTCCGGCCTGGAAGTGCCGGTGCGCATTTCCGGCTCCTGGGACAAGCCCAAAATCGAACCGGACCTGAGTGGCGTCCTTGCCAACCCTGACAAGGTTGTCGATACGGTCAAACAGATCGGCAAGAAGTTCAAAGGCAAGAACGCCAACGAGATCGCAGAAGAGCTGCTCGGCAAGAACGGTTCGACAGGTTCGGTAAAGACCAAGGATCTGCTCAACAACCTGCTCAAGAAGTAACGCTGGCTGCTTTGAACCGCGCAATTCGCGACGCAAGTTCAGCCTCGAGCGGGTGTGCGAAATCGCGCAGCCTCCGCGCTGAAAACCCGTTCGCGTGATACGTCACGGCAGCGCTCAAAGAGCGGCGCGGAACGCGGTGACAAAATGATGATTAAGCCTGCGTAAACATGAGACAAAAAAAATTGTGCCGGGGGGCAAAAAATATCTTGCATGGGGGGGCGACTGGCCTCATATGCACCCTCTCTCGTCTGTCCACCTGCCAGCATGGTCGAGGTTTTCCAGAACCAATGAGGTAAGGAGCGGGCGAGTCAAACGCTATCTGCTGGTTGGGGAGGGTCTTATGGCCTATAATGACGCCCTCTTCCAATTGGGGATGGACTTGACTCGTTCAAGCACCGCCCAAAAGGAAGATCACTGTGAAGTTGCGTCTGATGTGCGCAACGAGTCTGTCGCGGTAACCGCCGCTCCAGGCGCCAAGGGTTCAGGACGGAACCTTTTCATTGATCTGCATGGAGCCTCGCGGCTCGGTGACGCCAAGTCAGCCGAGCGCGCGCTCAAGGTTGCGCTCGGTGCGCTCGGCAAGCAGCCGCGCGCTATCGAGATCAGCCGCCTCGCGGACGGCACGCTTTCGGGCGTGGCCGTGCTGGGTATCGGTCATCTGTCATTCCAGGCGAACCCCAAGAGCGAGTTCGTCGCGGTGGACGTTCGTGGCTGCGCCGGGCTCGACCCGCACGCCGCCATGTTCGCCCTGGCGGATGCCTTCGCAGCGCGCGAGGCTGCGATCCAGACGACGCGGGCTTCCGACGTCGTGTTCCTTCCGGCTGCAAAGTCCGTGAAGGTGCGCGCGAAGGCGGCCCCTCGCCGGCGTGAAGCCAAGGCAGCGTAACGATCGCCACGCAAAGCACACGGCACGCGGTCCGTAGGTCCTGCGGGCCGGGGCTGGTGCTGTGCCTCGATACGTACCGCCGCGACCTGAGCCAACCAGCAGATCAGCTCAAAGCAAGAGCCGCGTTTCCGATGTTTTCGGAAACGCGGCTTTTTCGTGTCGCGCGTCCGACTCTCCTTCGTCGAGCTGGCCGGACGCAGGTCCATTCGTGGCGCGCCCGACTCTCCTTCGTCGAGCCGGCCGGACGCGCATTGGTCAAAGACGCCCCGCATCGGCGTCAGCCGACTCCTCGACGACCACCTCGCGTTTGGAGCCGGGCCTCACCAGCAGCGCCGCGCCCGCATCCGGATCGAGCTTCCAGGCAAACAGCGCCGCCGACAGACCCGAGATCAGCGCGATGGACACGAACACCGGCGGGAAGATCGCGGGCGTCATGGCGCTCGTGCCATCTATGCGCATCATGATCTCGAGGCCCAGCGCAGCGACCGACACGCCAATCGCGCCTGACAACTCCTGCACCACGGAGGCGAAACTTGTAGCCTGCGACAACCTTTCCTCAGGGATGTCGGCGTAAGACAGCGTGTTGAGGCCGGTGAATTGCAGCGATCGTGACAGCCCGCCCGCCAGAAATATCCCGCTCATCAGCAGCGCTGGCGTCGCACTGGTGAAGAAAGCGGGCAATGCCGAGAAGACGGCGGTGATGAGTGCGTTGATGATGAGCACGTTGCGATAGCCCCAGCGCCGCAGAATGCGCGCCGCCTGGGTCTTCATAAACATCGCGCCAAAGCCGGTGGCGAAGATCAGCATGCCCGACTGGAACGGCGTCAGCCCGAAACCCTCCTGAAACAATAGCGGCAGAAGAAAAGGCGCTGCGCCTATGCCCGTGCGGAACAGAAAGCCGCCCATGACGCCTGCAAAAAACGTCGGCACCCCAAGCAGCCGCAGGTCGATAAGGGGCCGTCTCGCGTAAAGCGCATACCAGACGTAAGCCCCTATCAGGCCCGCGCCCGCCAGCAGCAAGGCCGCGACCGCGTCTTGCGGCACGAGGTCGAGGCCCAGCAGCGTCGCGCCGGTCAAAAACATCGACAGACCCGGACCGATCAGCAGAAAGCCCTTGAAATCGAAATCCTCGCGGGTAGCGACGCGGATGTCGGGAATGAAGCGCGTGACGAGGAAGATCCCGGCTACCGCCACCGGCACGTTGATCCAGAAGATCCACCGCCAGTTGAAATAGGTGGAAATGAAACCGCCAAGCAGCGGCCCGAGCACCGGTCCCATAAGTGCAGGGATGGTAAGCCAGGCAGCCGCCGCGATGATTTCCGACTTTGGCACGCTGCGCCATACGATGAGCCGGCCGACGGGCATCATCATCGCACCGCCGACGCCTTGCAGGACACGCGAGGCGACAAGCGCGCCAAGACTGCTCGACAGCCCGCAGAAGATCGAGCCCAGCGCGAAAACGGCCATGGCGGCGCGGAACACGTTCTTCGGCCCGAAGCGGTCGGCCGCCCATCCGGACGCCGGAATGAATACCGCAAGAGCCAGCAGATAGGTGGTGAGCGCAAGTTTCAGGTGGATTGGATTGAGACCGAGATCGCGCGCAATCGCCGGCAACGACGTCGACAGCACGGTCGCGTCTAGATTGGCCATGAAAAGGGCTGTGGCGACGATAAGCGGAACGGTGTTGCGCCGGAGGACTTCGAGCATGGCGGATGTGTAACACGCCCGCTCGCGGCTTCACGCTCATCTTCGGTCGCACGGCATGGCCGCCGCTCGGCGTGTGCCCTGTGGCAAACTAACCCTCAGGGAAACCCACTCAACCGGCGTTGGCGTCTTTTTCGGGCTTGTCCAGAATACGCTGCAGCGCAGTGAAGAAATGCTGACGCTGCTTTTCGGGCAGCCGCGAGGCGATTTCAGTCTCCAGGTTTCGCGCGATGGGTAGGGCACGCTCCAGCGCCTTGCGGCCCTCATCAGTGAGTTGCACCGCATACCGGCGCGCATCGGCCCGGCTGCGGCGGCGGGCCAGATAGCCCTTCTTGACGAGGCGGCGAACCATGTCGGCGATCGTCGAGCGGTCGATGCCCGATCGGGCGCAGATCGTTGTCTGGCTGGGACGATCCTCTCGGGCAACGATTTCAAGCACGACGAGCTGGCGGGCGGTCAGATCCTGCCCGACGGTGGCGGCGGCAAACAGATCGTCCATGTACTGGCTGGCGCGATGGAGGTTGTGCGCCAGCCCTTCGACGCTCGAAATGTCAAAATCGGAAACCGGCTTGGTCTGAGCCACGGGTCTATCCCCTCAATAAATTGGCCCTGCAGGAAATGCTCAACTGGCAGGATAAAATATGAACGCGTCAGGACTATCCGTTATTCCCGCAAAATAATCTGGACGCGCAAAATCCTTGCGCATCTAACGCGGAAAATCGCGAAACAGAATGTGAGAGTCCCGCTTGGCGCTACTCGCGCGACAGGCCCTTGACGGTCAGTTCGTCGAGATAGGCTTTCCAGCGCTGGTCCTTCTCCTTGCCGAGCAGGTGGAGGTAACCCCAGGTATACAGCCCCGTGCTATGGCCATCGTCGAAGGTAATCCGCGTGGCGTAATTTCCGACGCCCTTGAGACCGCGGATGCGTACGTTCTTCTTGCGCGCGACCGTCACGCGCTGATCCGGCGCGTGGCCGCGAACTTCAGCCGACGGGCTCATGACGCGCAACATCTCGGCGGGAAGTTCAAACGTGCGGCCATCCGGAAATGCGGCCTTGAGGGTGCGGCCATCGTTTATCACGTCAAGAACAGGCGGCGGCGTCAGGGTCCCCTTGGCGCGCTCGACCTCCGTCCAGGTCTTGGCGGCAATATCACGGTAGATCTGGGCATGAAGGCCCTCCGGATCGGTCGCGACGACAGGTTTGCCCGTGTCCGACTTGGCGCGGATGTCCATGTGCAGCGGCACTTCTCCCAGGAACGGCACACCAAGCTTTGCTGCCTCCTCGCGTGCGCCGCCATGGCCAAAGATGTCCGAGCGCGTTCCGCACGAGGGACACGAGAAGTAGCTCATGTTCTCGATGATGCCGAGCACGGGCACCTCCAGCCGCTTGAACATGGCAAGGCCCTTGCGCGCGTCGATCAGCGCAAGGTCCTGCGGCGTGGAGACAATGACCGCGCCTGACAACGGAATGGCTTGCGAGATGGTAAGTTGTACGTCGCCGGTGCCGGGTGGCATATCGACGACCAGAACATCGAGATCGCCGCCCTCGCCCGCCCAGGCGGTTTCGCGCAGCATCTGGTTCAAGGCGGAAACCACCATGGGGCCGCGCCAGACGACCGGCGTTTCTTCGTCCACCATGAAGCCCATCGACATGACCTTGAGGCCCCATCCCTCAAGCGGCTGAATGGTCTTGCCCTGGCTCACGCGCGGCTGGCCCGAGACGCCAAGCAGCCGTGGCTGCGAGGGGCCGTAGATGTCAGCGTCCACGATGCCGACCTTCAAGCCCAAGGCCTGAAGACCGAGCGCCAGATTTGCGGCTGTGGTCGATTTGCCGACACCGCCCTTGCCCGAAGCCACGGCAATGACATGCTTCACGCCGGAAATAGGCTCGATCTGGCGTGCAGATCCCCCCGCAGGCTGCGCCGCAGCCTTGCGCGGACCTGCGCCATCGCCCGAAAGGCCGCGACTGCGCGCCTCCTGTACCCGGCGATGTTCGAGGAGGTTGGTGACGCCCGGAGAGCTTTTGACGCTTGGCGCCGTTCCGGGTGCGGCTTCGGCCGTCAGCACGGCGGTGACGCCAGACACGCCCTTGATATCAGAAACGACCTTCTCGGCGGCTTTGCGCAGATCTTCAAGGTCGGCCGCCCGCGCGGCCGGAACCGTGATCGAGAAATAGACGCGACCGTCTTTGATCATGATTTCGGAGACGAGACCGAGATCCACGATATTGCTCTCGAGTTCGGGACCGCGCACGCGCCGCAGCGCGTTCATCACTTCGGATTTCTCGATGGCCATCTTAAACGTCTCCGGGGACCTGAACGGCGCGCATAAGCGGCGCCATTTAGCGTTTCTTTTGGGCTTACATGAGCGCAACGGCGGCGTGACGCAAGAGCCGCGCTGACGCGCCTGCACGTCAGCACTGTGGTTGGATATGGTCGCGCCTGCATCTGGCGCAGCAAAGTTTCGCGTGGCCGCTTGTAGCGCGACTGGGCGGCTTGCTAGAAACAAGTTCATGACAGACGTTAGATCGATCGCGGGCGTGATCCTGGCTGGCGGCGGAGCACGGCGCATGTTTCCCGGCAACCCCGCTGGCGGTGACAAAGGTCTTGCCGCGCTCGCCGGACAACCCATGATCGCCCACGTCATCGCGCACCTGGCGCCCCAGGTCCCCCGCCTCATCATTAATGCCAATGGCGATCCAGCGCGGTTCGCACACTTCGGGTTGGAGGTGGTGCCGGACTTGGGTGAACCCGACCAGGGTCCTCTCGCAGGCCTGCTTGCCGCCATGGCTTGGGCCGAGCGCTCGGCCCGCGATGTCCGCGCCATCCTCTCGGTTTCCACGGACACGCCTTTCCTGCCTGCCGATCTCGCGGCCCGTCTTGCGGCGGAAGCGGGCACGGGCGCAGCCATCGCCGCCAGCCTTGGGCGCGTCCATCCGGTCATTGGCCTGTGGCCGCTCAGTTTGCGCGAGAGCCTGGAGCGTGCCTTGTCCGAACGGCGGCGCAGCGTGGAAAAATTCGCTTCCCAGAGCGATGCTGTTGCAGTCGCCTTCGCTCCTGTCACTATAGAAGGCCAGCCGATCGATCCGTTCTTCAATGCCAACACGCCCGAAGACCTCGCCAAAGCGCACGCACTCCTCGCCTCAACATTCCGACCCAAGGAACAAGCCAATGGCTGACCGCGCCGCCAACGTCGCAACACCCATCGTCGGCATCGCCGGCTGGTCAAACTCCGGCAAGACGACGCTGATCGAGAAACTCGTGGCGCATTTCGCGGGTAAGGGCCTGCGCGTGGCAACGATCAAGCACACGCATCACAAATTCGACATCGACAAGCCCGACAGCGATACGGCCCGCCACCGCCGCGCAGGCGCCAGCGAAACGGCCATCGTCTCGGGCTCGCGGGTTGCGGTGATCGAAGAGATCGAGACGCGCGGCGAACCCTCGCTGGAGGACATCGCTGGCCGGCTGAAGCCTGCCGACATCATTTTCGTGGAAGGCTACAAATCCGCTCTCATTCCCAAAATCGAGGTTCGCCGCCAAACGGTTGCGGGCGAGCGCCTGCTGGCGGCAAGCGACCCGCTCGTTATCGCCATTGCCGCCGACCATGACCTCGACGGGCACGGCAAGCCCGTGCTTGGCCTTGACGACGTGGCCGGGATCGCGGGGCTGATCGAAGCCGCGCTCGGACCATTCGACGCGGTGCGCCAACGCGCCTGAAATCCTTTCAGCTTGCCAAATGCCCCACACACGATGGCATGCGGCGAAGTTGCCCGGATGACAGCCGCTGGTTGACTTGAACGATGATTTACGGTGCCTGGACAATCGCCACGGTAACCAGCGCCCAAGGGGTTGCGCGATGCTTCCCAGGGCTCGATATTAGGAACTATCCGCCGAGCCGCAGAGAGAACCGATGACCGGCGCAAGCGCAACGACAGACAGTATTCGTCCCCTGGTCGACCCGTTCGGCCGCGGCATCGAATATCTGCGGGTTTCGGTGACGGACCGCTGCGACTTCCGCTGCGTCTACTGCATGTCCGAGCACATGACGTTTCTGCCCAAGAAGGATCTCCTTACGCTCGAGGAACTCTCCCGGCTGTGCACGGCCTTCGTGCATCAGGGCGTGCGCAAACTGCGCATCACGGGCGGCGAGCCACTGGTGCGCAAGAATATCATGTGGCTTTTCAATACGCTTGGCCACCATTTGGAGTCAGGTGCACTCGACGAACTGACGCTGACCACCAACGGCAGCCAGCTTGCCAAGTATGCGGCCGGCCTCAGGGCCGCCGGCGTGAAGCGTGTAAACGTCTCGATCGATACGCTTGATCCGGTGAAGTTCCGCGCGATTACCCGATGGGGTGAACTTGGCGTCGTGCTCGAGGGGCTGGAGGCCGCACAGAAAGCGGGCCTCGCCGTCAAGATCAACACTGTGGCGCTCAAGGGCGTCAACGAGGACGAGATCGAGGACATGATCCGCTTTGCCCACGGACGTGGCGCGGACCTGACACTCATCGAGACCATGCCGCTCGGCGATATCGAAGGCGATCGAACCGACCAATATCTTCCGCTTTCGATCGTGCGCGCGCGGCTCCTGGACCGCTTCACCCTGGAGGACATTCCTTACCGCACAGGCGGACCGGCGCGCTACGTCAAGGTGACAGAGACGGGCGGGCGGCTCGGCTTCATCACGCCGATGACGCACAATTTCTGCGAAAGCTGCAACCGCGTGCGCCTCACCTGCACGGGCACGCTCTATATGTGTCTTGGCCAGGACGATGCCGCTGATCTGCGCGCGCCTCTCCGCGCCTCCAGCGACGACGCGGCGCTGAACGAGGCCATCCGTGCAGCCATCGCACGTAAACCCAAAGGCCACGACTTCGTTATCGACCGCGCGACGAGCAAACCCGCCGTTGCGCGGCACATGAGTGTGACAGGCGGCTGATCGCTGCCGTTCGATACGACCTGCAAGCGACGCGCGCAACCTGGCCAAGGCACCGGCATATGGCAGTTCAGATGGGCAGGTTCTGCGCTTGCGAAGCGTGAATGGTCAAACCATCTGAGAGCCAATTCGAAAATTGAAGGAGCCGCCATGGACGACACTTCAAAGGCCGGCCAGCGCACTCTGCGCCCCATCAATCCTGGAACGCGTATCGGCCACATCCACCTCAAGGTCGCCGATCTCGACCGCGCTTTGGCGTTCTATTGCGGAATTCTTGGTTTCGAGGTCACCCAGCGTTACGGGCACCAAGCCGTTTTCATTTCGGCGGGCGGCTATCACCACCACATTGGCCTCAACACTTGGGAGAGCAAGGGCGGCTCCCCACCGCCTCCAGGTACGACGGGGCTCTATCACGTCGCCATTCTCTATCCCGACCGGGCGTCGTTGGCCGACGCCTTGAAGCGGCTGATCGAAGCTGGCGTGGCGCTGACGGGCGCCTCGGATCACGGCGTCAGCGAAGCCCTTTATCTCGATGATCCCGACGGGAACGGCGTTGAGTTGTATTGGGACCGGCCCCAGGCCCAATGGCCCCGCGACGCGGCAGGCAATCTCGCCATGGGCACCAAGCGGCTGGATCTGGACAATCTGCTTACCTCAGCATGACGCAATCCCCTGGTAGGAGCAGGCTGTCTGCTTAGAAGCCGTTCAGGCCTTGGTGGCCTCGCCAAGCAATTCTACGACTTTGTTTTTTCGTGTTTTTATCGGTTTTGCGCAGAGCACTCTGCAATCCAGGCATTTTCCTCCCCCGAGATCCAGAACATTCCTCCCTATTTTCCTCCCCACGGCGCGGACGAACCCACAAAACGAACGATCATTCTTCTTGACTTCGCCACTTTTCTGATCCAAACCCGAACCAGCAAAAAAAGCGAGCGTTCGTTTTATGCAACGGCAGAGACTAACGCGATCTCGCCTAACGCGCTGTTGTCGTGTGGGGTACCGCGCAAAGGCCCGAAGACTGCCAATAGCCTTCCACCGAGCACCTGATGAATAAAGGCACGAAAAGGAGACAGGCATCCGATGCCTAAGCTGAAGCCCGAGACGGAGCATGCACGGCGCCAGAACATTCTCGACGCCGCACAGCGTTGCTTTGCACGGCGGGGTTTCCACGCCACCTCGATGCAGGATATCTGCAAGGAAGCTCTTGTTTCGCCGGGCGCGTTGTACGTCTACTTCGACAGCAAGGAAGCGCTGATCGCCGGCTTGTGCGAGCGCGACCGCGCAGAACTGACGGAGCGTCTGGAAGGACTTTGCCAGGCTCCCGATTTCCTCGCGGCTCTTAATGCCATTGGCGAATCCTATTTCGTCGACGATCCAGCCGCCAAGCAGCGGGTCGTAGTGGAGATGGGCCTTGAATCCACGCGCAATGCGCGCGTTGCCGAGATTTTTCTGGGTGCCGATAGATTCTGCGGCGAAGCCTTCAAGGCCATGTTCCAGCGTCTCAAGGATGAAGGCCGCATTGATCCCACGTTGGACATCGAGATGCTGACCAAGGTGTTTGTGGTCATCGGCGATGGCCTTTTCTGGCGCCGGGCCGTCATGCCCGATTACGACGTCCGAGAAGTTCTCCCGGTGCTCATATCTATGATCGGGGCTCTGGTCAGACCCGTTGAAACTGAAGGCGGCACGCTCGAGGAGACACACTCATGAGATGGTCGCGTCTCTTCCTCGCCGCCCTGGTAGCGGCCGCCGCCGCAGGCGGGGGCTACATCTACTGGCACGGGCACAAGGACACGCTGCTCGGGAAATTCGAGCACAAAACTGAAGCAGCAGATAGCGCAGAAGCGCCCGCATACCTGCCCGCTATTTCTGTCGTGCGGGTGGCGAATGCCGATTTCGTCGAGACCGTCATGGTCTCCGGCTCTCTCGTGCCACGCGAAGAAATCGTGGTTTCGCCGGAGATCGAAGGCTTTCGGGTCGTCGACCTTTACGCAGACGCAGGCAGCGAGGTGAAGAAGGGGCAGGTTCTGGCCCGCCTCGTCGCCGACCAGCTCGATGCTCAGCTTGCCCAGAATGACGCTAATCTCGCTGGCGCTGATGCCGCGATAGCACGGGCCCAAAGCCAAATTACCGAGGCCGAAGCCCGCGCCCAGGAAGCGCAAGCCCAACTTGCCCGTGCGGTCCCCTTGAAACAGTCGGGCTACCTGTCGGGGTCTGTCTTTGACCAGCGCGAAAGCGCCGCCCGCTCCAGCAAGGCGCTCGCGGTCGCCGCGCGCGACGCGTTGAAATCGGCCCAGGCGCAAAAGCTGGAAGTCGAGGCGCAGCGCCGGGAACTGGAATGGAAGCGCTCGAACACGCAAGTGACATCGCCGGTTGACGGTATCGTCAGCCGCCGCAATGCCCATATCGGCGCCATCGCGTCTGCCGCCGGCGATCCCATGTTCCGCATTATCCAGAACGGCGAGATCGAGCTGGATGCGGAAGTGATCGAGATGGACCTCGTCAAGGTTAAGGAGAACCAGAAGGCCCGCATCAACGTTCCAGGTGTCGGTGACTATGACGGCACGGTGCGCCTCGTCTCGCCTGAAATCGATAAGACAACCCGCCTTGGGCGGGTGAAGATCTTCCTGGGCAATAAGCCTGAACTCAGGATCGGCACGTTCGCACGTGGGGTCATTGAGACCGGCCGCTCCAATGGCATCGCCGTGGCTCCGGCCTCGATCATGTTCGACCCGGCCGGCCCCTTCGTTCAGATCGTCGTCAACGACAAGATCGAGCGCCGCGACATCAAGACGGGACTTATCGCGAATGGGCTCGTCGAGGTGACGTCCGGACTTTCACAGGGCGACGTCATCGTCGAACGCTCTGGCACATTCTTGCGCGACGGCGATGTGATCAAGCCTGTGTTCGCCAGTGAAAAGACAGCCGAGGTGAAGTAATGCGCATCAACTTCTCCGCCTGGGCGATACGCAATCCGGTGCCCCCGATTCTGCTGTTCGTGGTACTGTGTCTGCTCGGCTTGATGAGCTTCATGACGCTGCCGGTCACGAAGTTTCCCAATATCGACGTTCCCGTTGTCTCCGTTTCGGTGACCCAGGGCGGCGCAACGCCCGCGGAGCTTGAAACGCAGGTAACGCGCGAGGTGGAGGACGCGGTCGCCAACGTCACCGGCGTCAAGCACATCATCTCGACCGTGACCGATGGCTCGTCAGTCACAGCAATCGAATTCCATCTCGACGTCAATACCGACCGCGCCGTCGTCGACGTGAAGGACGCAATCGACAAGATCCGCGCCAACCTGCCGCGCACGGTGGATGAACCCATCGTGTCGCGCATCGACGTGGAAGGCCAGTCGATCCTTTCGTTCGCCACCTCGAGCCCGGGCATGTCGCTGGAGCAGTTGTCCTGGCACGTTGACGACGTGATCAAGCGCCGTCTGATGGGCTTGAAGGGCATCGGCAAGGTTGAGCGCTACGGCGGCGTGAAGCGCGAAATCCGCGTCGAGCTCGACCCGAACCGCCTCCTCGCTTTTGGCGTCACGGCTGCCGAAGTGAACCGTCAGGTGCGCGCCACAAACACCGACCTGGGGTCCGGCCGCGGGGAAGTTGGCGATCAGGAGCAGGCGATCCGCGTGCTTGCAGGAGCACGCACCGTCGCAGAGCTCGCCGATACCAAGATCAATCTGTCCAACGGCCGCCAGGTGCGGCTTTCCGATCTGGGCCGGGTCTATGACGGTGCCAGCGAGCAGCGCTCGTTCGGGCGCCTCAACGCCCAGCCCATCGTTGCGTTCGCGATTTTCCGCGCCAAAGGCGCCAGCGAAATGACAGTGCGCGACAATGTCGAGCGGGAACTTGCCAAGCTGCGCACGGACTATCCCGAAATCAAGATGACCAAGATCGACGACGCGGTTGCCTACACGCAGGGCAACTACGAGGCGGCGATGGAAACGCTGATCGAAGGTTCCGTGCTGGCTGTCATCGTGGTTCTTCTGTTCCTGCGCAATTTGCGCGCAACCTTGATCGCGGCCATCGCACTGCCGCTGTCAGCAATACCTGCTTTCTGGTTCATGAGTCTGTTCGGATTCTCTCTGAACCTCGTGAGCCTGCTTGCCATCACGCTCGTCACCGGCATCCTTGTCGACGACGCGATCGTCGAGATCGAAAATATCGTGCGGCACCAGAATATGGGCAAATCGCCCTACCGCGCTGCGCTTGAGGCCGCCGATGAGATCGGCCTCGCGGTGATCGCTATTTCGCTCACCATCGTCGCCATCTTCGCGCCTGTGTCGTTTATGGGCGGCATCGCGGGACAGTACTTCCGCCAGTTCGGCCTGACCGTAGCAGCGGCCGTGCTCGTATCGCTGCTGGTTGCACGCCTCATAACACCCATGATGGCCGCCTACCTCCTGCGGCCGGTCAAGGAGAAGCACGTTGCCGACGGCCTGATCATGCGGGCCTATACGCGCTTTCTCTCGGTAACGCTCCGATGGCGCTACGTGACGCTATTGGCGGGCCTGGGGCTTTTCGTCGGATCGATTTATGCAACCTACCTCCTGCCATCGGGATTCATTCCCGATGGCGATGAATCGCGCATCGTCATTTCCGCGGAGCTGCCGCCCGGCTCCAAGCTGAATGAAACCAGCATCATGACCGACAAGATTTACAAGGCGCTGAAAGACGTTCCAGAGGTCGCCACCGTATATGCCCTGGGCGGCACATCGCCGACCGGCGACCTCGATATCCGCCGCGCCGCCATTATCGTGCGGCTGGTGCCCAAGGCCGAACGCTCGCGATCGCAGAAGAAGGTCGAAAGCGTCGTGATGGAGCGGCTGAAGGACATTCCCGATCTGCGCAACTGGGCCATCAATGGCCGCAACGAACGCCAGCTGGCCTATAACCTCGTTTCCAACGACGGCGACGCTCTTCGCAAGGCGGCGAACGAGGTCGAAGCGAAATTGCGATCCATGCCCATCTTCCGCGGACCCGCATCCGAAGCCGCATTGGAGCGGCCGGAGATCCGTATCGTGCCCCGGTCGGATGCTGCAGCGCGGCTTGGCGTTTCGACCGACCAGATCTCCGAGACGGTGCGCGTGGCGACCATTGGCGATGTGGACTTCAATCTTGCAAAGTTCAACGCTGGCGACCGTCAGGTGCCGATCCGCGTGCAGCTCAAGGAAGACACGCGCGAAAACATGCAGCGCTTGAAGGAGCTGCGCGTTACCAACAATGCCGGCCAACAGATCCCCTTGACGGCGGTGGCCGGCGTGCAATTTGGACAAGGTCCCAGTTTGATCTCGCGCTATGACCGCTTGCGCAATGCAAAGATCGGCACGGACCTGGCGCCGGGCGTCGCGCTGTCGCAAGGAGAGGCGGAATTCCTCAAGGCCGTGAATGAAATTGGTCTGCCCAAATCCGTGTCGTTCAGGGCGGTGGGCGAGGCCGAGATGCAGGGCGAGGTCGTGCAAGGCTTCATCACAGCCATCCTCACCGGCATTGTCTTGGTTTTTGGCGTGCTGATCCTGCTATTCTCAAGCGTGACGCAGCCCATCACCATTCTGCTCTCGCTGCCATTGTCGTTCGGCGGCGTGGTGATCGGTTTGCTTGCAACCAACAATGCCGTCACCATGCCGGTCTACATTGGCCTCATCATGCTGGTGGGCATCGTGACCAAGAACGCCATCATGCTCGTCGACTTCGCCGTGGAGCGCATGGCGGCGGGTATGAACCGCACCGACGCCATCATCGACGCCGGCCGCAAACGCGCGCGCCCCATCGTCATGACGACGCTCGCCATGGTGGCGGGTATGCTGCCGAGCGCCTATGCGCTTGGCGATGGCGGCGAGTTTCGTTCCCCGATGGCGATCGCGGTCATCGGCGGGCTGATCGTTTCAACGGTGCTGTCGCTGGTGTTCGTGCCGTCGTTCTTTACCGTGATGGATGACGTTGGCCACTTCCTGTCATGGATGTTCAGCCCGTTCATCGGGCCACGCGACGATCCCGAGGACGATGCGGACCGGGCGGCGGCCCATGCCGCAAAAATCGTGTCGTCAAGCGCTCCGCGCGGCCAGTCCCCCGGCCAGCGGGAACGGCCGCTCGCTGCGGAATAATATAATCGGCGGCCCTCTGGATTGTGGATGCGCGCACGCGTACCTATCTAAGCGGCGCGCGCCAGGATCTGCGCGCGCACCGTTTCCCCGCTCCCCCTCACAAGGAATAAAGCCATGTTCGATGCCAAGTCCCTCCTTGAGAACCTCGTGCGGGGCGCCGCTCCGCAAGCTTCGGCACAGCAGCCGTCAGGCGGTGGCCTCGCCGACATTCTCGGCCAGATTCTGCAAGGCGGCGGTGGTGGCGGACAGCCTGCCGGCGCAGGCGGTCAGCAGACAGGCGGCCTTAAGGATATTCTCGACCAGCTGCAGCGTTCGTTGCAGCCCGACGCGCAACCTGGTGCAGGTCAGGGTACTGCACAGCAGGGTGGCGGCGGACTTGGCGACATCCTCGGCCAGCTCAAGGAGCAGATCGGTCAGGCGGGTGGTTCCCTGAAGGGCGGCGGAGGAGGAGGCGGCATCATGGACGTGCTGGGCCAGGTCCTGTCGCAGGCAACCCAGGGTGTGAAGGAGGGCGCAGGCCGCATCGACAGCGCGACCGGCGCTGGCGATGCGTTGAGCGAGATCCTAGGGAAGGCGACCGGACAGGCGCCTGCGGACGTGCTCTCCAAGCTTCAGCAGATCATCCGCGATAACCCGATGGCGGCTGGCACAGCCATGGGCGGCCTGGGTGGTCTGGTCCTCGGCACTCAGACCGGGCGTTCCCTCGCGGGCAGCGCAGCGCGTCTTGGTGCGCTCGCTCTCATCGGCGGGCTTGCCTACAAGGCCTTCCAGAACTATCAGGCCGGCCGCCCGCTTATTACAGGCGCCACCACACCCGAGGCTGCGCCCAAGGGATCCGGATTCGAGCCCGCCGCCGTGACGAACGGCGCGGCCATGCTTTACATTCAAACGATGATCGCAGCGGCGGCCGCCGATGGCCGTGTCGATTCCGCCGAACAGGGGAAGATCCTGGGCAGTCTCAAGCAAGCCGGTCTCGACGCGGAAGCCGAGCAGTTCCTCGCCGATGCCTTCAACAACCCTGCGAGCATCAACGACATCGTTGGCAGCGTTGGTTCGCCCGAGGAAGCCATTCAAGTCTATACCGCCGCCCGCATCGCGATCGAGCCTGACTCACCGCAGGAAAAGACTTTCCTGGCGAGCCTTGCGGGCGCACTTGGCATCGATGCCAAGCTCGCCGCGCACATCGATGCGACGGCGCGCAGCGCAGCAGCCTGAGACGTCAAGTTAGGCATGAATGAAAAAGGGCGCCGGTTCACTCCGGCGCCCTTTTGTTTATCAGGTTTCGGCGAACCTGCGCGGAACTCCATTCCGCTGGCTCAGTTCGTCTTCGACGCTGACGAGGCGTCAGCCGATGAATCGAGCTTGAAGAAGGCATCAACGCGCATGCCGGTGAACAGCGGGGGATGACCATCGAGATCAACCATCACCTCGACGACCTCGACATCGTTGGGGCGGCGCGGCCCGCGCGTAGCTATCCGCGGAGCGCCCAGCGATTGCGATATCGACGTCACCGTTCCGGTGAACTCGCGGTCGGGGAAGGCATCGGCCTTGACCACGACCTTCTGACCGACGCGCACCTTGGCGGCATCGCGTTCTTCGACTTCTGCGCGCAGACGCAGCGAACTCAAATCGCCGAACACAACGAGCGCGCTGTCGGGCGAGGGCACGGCTGTCTCGCCGGGCTTAGCCAGCATGTTGAGAACCGTACCGCTCGAGGGCGCACGAATGCGTGTGCGCTCCAGGGCGATCTCGGCGCTGGACAGATCCGAACGCGCCAACGCGATGGAAGATTCCAACCGCGTCTCGAGCGGCATGTCAGGCTTTGCATCAACCTCGACCAGTTTGGCGCGGGCTTCCGTCAACGCGGTCTTTGCGTCGTCCACGACCTTGCGGCCTTCCTCGACCTTGGTTTCTGCGTCCTTGTTATCGCTGCCAGCGGTCTTGCGGGCGCGCAGCGCCGCGTCGAACGCCTCGCGAGCTGCAAAGACCTTGCGCTCGGCGTCGGCGACCGCATCGGTAGCTTTCTGCCGTTCCTCCGCGAGGCCCGTTGCCGGCTCCTCCTCGCGCTCGCGCATACGCACGCCGACTTCAGCGGCCGCCGCGGCGAGCTTGGCGTAAATTTCTGCATCGTCGAGCCGCACGAGCAGATCGCCGGCCTCGACCTTGTCGTTGGTATCGGCCAAGACCTCGACGATCTTGCCGGCCGTCTGGCTTGCCACGCGCACTTCACCGAACTTGGGTTCGACGCGCCCCGTGGCCGAAGCTGCCCACTGATGCGCGGCCGAGCTGGCCTGTGCATGGGCGGATGTGGCGATGAGCGACTGCTCGGCCTGTGTGCTCCAAGAGCCGGCGCCGATACCGGCCGCAATCGCGACCACGCCGGCTAGGGCTATCGTGGTGATCGCCGGGTCAACTTTATGCATGGATTTTACGCCTCTTCGTAAGATCGGTGATTTCCGGAGCGTTGAGGCCTTCGGGCCGGCGCTCCTCGCCGACAATCTTGCCATCCTCAATCCTCACGACACGGTCGGCATAGCCCAGTGTGCGCGGATCGTGGGTCACGGCAAGGACACTACGTTGCTGTTCCTTGGCAATGCGCGAAAGCAGCGCCATGACGGCATGGCCGTTTTCGCTATCGAGTGCGGCGGTCGGTTCGTCCGCCAGCACGATGTCAGGCGAGCTTGCGATGGCGCGCGCCACCGCAACACGTTGCTGTTCACCACCCGACAGGTTGCCGGGGTAGTTCGTCAGGCGGTGACCCAACCCGACATCGCGAAGAACCTCCTCGGCACGGCTCGTCGCGGCAAAACCCGTGATGCCCCTCACGTCGAGTGCAATACGCACATTCTCGATCGCATTGAGCGTGGGGAAAAGATTGTACGACTGAAAGATGAAGCCGATGTGGTCGCGCCTGATTTTGGCGAGTTCTTCGGGACCGAGCCCGGCGATCTGCTTTCCGGCAATCGTCAAGGTGCCGGACGTGGGCGCCATGATGCACCCCAGGATCGACAGCAGCGTCGTCTTGCCCGAGCCGGAAGGCCCCATGAGAAGCGTCAATTCGCCCGGCACCAGTTCGAGACTGACGCCCTTCAACGCGATCACGAGGCCGGCGCCCGAGCCCAGCTCCTTGACCACATTTTCAGCTACGAGAACTGGAGTTGTTGTCATCTGCTGAATACCGTCGCGGGATCGATTTTGGTTACTTTCATGATCGCCGAGAGAGCCGAAATGGCGCACATGGCGACCGTCAGCGCAAACAGCCAAAAGGCCAAACCCGGCGTCATAACCAGCGGCAGCGCCGATCCCTTACTCAAATAAAGAATGACGAGCGCGATGCTCATGCCCAGCACGTAGCCGATCACGGCGCTCAAGCCTGCCTGAGCAAGAATGACCTTATGAATATAACCCGCCGAGGAGCCCAGCGCGCGCAAAGTCGCGAATTCGTGAATATGATCCTTCGTCGACGAGTAAAGAGTCTGGGCGACGATGACCGTGCCAACGAGGCTGCCGAGCAGTGCGCCGCCGATAAGAGCGATGCCGGCGCCGGTGCGGAACAACCACTGCTTGAGGCTGCGATCGCGGAACTCTTCCGTCGACAACACTTCAGCCGTTTCGAGCCGGCTGGAAAGATCCGCCTTCACCTGCGCAGCGTCTGCCCCGGGGGCCAGCTTCACCAGAAAGAACGTCGTGCGGTCAGCATCCGCGCCGAACAACTGACGGGCACGGTTCAGCGTCGTGTAGACGTACGGAGATTGCGTAAACGAGCGCACGCCTTCTGTCAGAGCGCGCACCTTGACGCGGCCCGCAGCGGCTTGTGCAGTGTCGCCGATACCCGAGATGCCGAGTTCACTGAGGTAGCTTTTGTCGACGGCGATGGCGTCGGGAGCCTGGATATCCTCCAACGTGCCCTCACTCAACGACCACGGCACGAGTCCGTTGCTATCGAAGTCCGACCCGATGACAACGACACGGGTGGACCCGCCTTCAGGCTTTCTCCATTCCGCAAAGGATACGAGAATGGGAACAACCGATTTGATGCCCGGCGTTGCCAGCGCTTGATGACGCTCGCGGTCGGTCAGAAGTAGCCCGCCATCCTCGAAGCTCTTGGCCCCATAGGCGGTAACCCAAAGATCCGCGTTGGCATGATCAATGTTGGCCGTGATCATGCGGCTGGAACCTAGATACAGACCAAGCTGGACGGCCACGAGCACGATCGAAAAAAGGATGCCGATCAGCGTGACAGCCAGCCGGATACGGTCGTGAAAAAGGTTTCTGAATGCAAGCGTGAGGATCATCGAACCTGCCGCACCTTCAAATACGCTACTGTGGTTTCACTGTTCGAGCGGTCTTTAGAGGTTGTTTTAGTTTAACATACCTCTGGATCAGCAACTTGGCATTCTCTGACGGCCATGGTCATTCTCTGACAGTCAATGTTGGCTACAATTAGCGCAAAAACGCCGAATCCGGGAGCCTGCAACGTCGCTAACCAGAACGTCCTGGCGATGCTTCTATCGCCTCCCGCTGGTATAGTATTCAGACGGATCGA
>WPCK01280095.1_pt1 | contig 20255 bp, 18 predicted proteins | sample 5399851 | NCBI WGS metagenome assembly WPCK01 (sample SAMN12869471, study PRJNA574797) | sludge metagenome | isolation source: wastewater treatment of pH11 | place: China:Beijing | collected 2019-05-20 | reverse complement strand
CCCCGCCGGCCCCCACGACCGAAGAGGCCGCCGAGCAGGTCGCCGAGGTTGCCCATGTCGCCCAGGTCGTCGGTGGTGAAGGTGGCCCCTCCGGGACCGCCGAAGCCACCGCCGGGGCCGCCGAAGCCACCGCCCATGGGCCCGAGACGACGGACCTCGTCGTACTCCTTGCGCTTGTCGGCGTCGCCGATGACGTCGTAGGCGGCGGAGACCTCCTTGAAGCGCTCCTCGGCATCGGGATCCTTGTTGGTGTCCGGGTGCAGCTCACGCGCCAGCTTGCGGTACGCCTTGGTGACGTCCTTCTGGGACGCCGACTCGGAGACGCCGAGGACCTTGTAGTAGTCCTTCTCGAACCACTCGCGCTGGGGCGCCATGGCGCTAGCCCTTGACCTTGACCATGGCCGGTCGCAGGACGCGGCCCTTCCAGGAGTAGCCCGTGCGCATGACCTCGGCCACCAGGGGGCCGTCGTCGCCGCCCTCGCCGGGCTCGTGCATCACGGCCTCGTGGAAGTTGGGGTCGAACGCCGCACCCTCGGGATCGAGGCGCTCCAGACCGAGCTTGGTGAGGGTGTCGACGAGCTGGTTCTGCACGGGGACGACGTCCTCGGCGCCGTGCTGGACGGCGGCGTCGCAGGCGTCGAGCACGGGCAGGAGCTGCTGCACCAGCGATTCGGCCGCTCGCTCCACGACGTCGGCCTGCTGGCCGATGACCCGCTTGCGGTAGTTCTCGAAGTCCGCCTGCACGCGACGCAGCTGGTCGAGATAGTCGTCTCGCTCGCGCTCGAGGGCGAGGAAATCGTTCTGGACGAGCAGGGCGGCCTCGGCCAGCGCGTCCTCGCTGAGCTCGGCCTCGCCTTCGTCGGCATTGCGTCGCTCTGGGCCCGAGTACCCCTCGCCCCCGTCGTCGGGATCGTCGCGGCCTTCGTCGACCGAGGTGGCCTCGTGCCCGGCCCGCGACGGCGCGCCCATGCCCGGCGGCCGTCGCTGCACCGAGGGCGGCTCCTCGGCCCAGGGCAGGTCGTCGAACACGCCCTTGGGCTCGTCGCCCTCGGCGCCTTCGGCGTCCTTGTGCCCCTTGTCCTTGTCCTTCGCCATGCTCACACGCCTCTTCTCGCCGGAGCGGCGGGGCTCACTGGTCCTCGTCGTCGACGATCTCGGCGTCCACCACGTCGTCGTCCGCCGCGGTGGGGTCGGCCGCCGACGACTCGCCCGTGGCGGCCTGCTCGGCGGCCGCCTGCTCGTAGAGCTGCTGGGCGAAGCTCTGGCTGGCGGTCATGAGGGTCTCGGTCGCCGACTTGATGGCCTCGATGTCGGTGCCGTTGAGGGCCGACTTCAGCTCGTCGAGGGCCGCGCTGACCTTGTCCTTCTCGTCGCCGCTGATCTTCTCGCCCTGCTCACGGAGCAGCTTCTCGGTCTGGTAGACGAGGCTGTCGGCGTTGTTTCGGACCTCGGCCTCCTCCTTCTTGCGGCGGTCCTCCTCGGCGTGGGCCTCGGCGTCCTTCACCATCTGCTCGATGGTGTTCTTGTCGAGCGACGACTGACCGGTGATGGTCATCGACTGCTCCTTGGACGTGGCCCGGTCCTTGGCGGCCACGTGCACGATGCCGTTGGCGTCGATGTCGAAGGTGACCTCGATCTGGGGCACGCCACGGGGGGCGGGCGGCAGGTCGACGAGCTGGAACTTGCCGAGCGTCTTGTTGTACTGCGCCATCTCGCGCTCGCCCTGGAGCACGTGGATCTCGACCGACGGCTGCATGTCGTCCGCGGTAGTGAACACCTCGGTGCGGCGGGTGGGGATGGTGGTGTTGCGCTCGATGAGGCGGGTCATGACCCCGCCCTTGGTCTCGATGCCGAGCGAGAGCGGTGTGACGTCGAGGAGCAAGATGTCCTTCACGTCGCCCTTCAACACGCCGGCCTGGACTGCGGCGCCCACGGCGACCACCTCGTCGGGGTTGACCCCCTTGTTCGGCTCCTTGCCGGTGAACGACGAGACCAGCTCGGCGACGGCGGGCATGCGGGTGGAGCCGCCCACCAGGATGACGTGGTCGATCTGGTCCTTCGACAGGCCGGCGTCCTTGATGGCCTGGTCGAAGGGGCTGCGCACCCGCTCGAGCAGGTCGGCGGTGAGCTCCTGGAACTTGGCCCGGCTGAGGGCGTAGTCGAGGTGCAGCGGGCCGGCGTCGGTGGCGGTGATGAAGGGCAGGTTGATCTGCGTCTGCTGGACCGAGGACAGCTCGATCTTGGCCTTCTCGGCGGCCTCCTTGAGGCGCTGGATGGCCATGTTGTCCTTGGACAGGTCGACGCCGTGGTCGCCCTTGAACGACTCGGTGAGCCAGTCGATCACGCGCTGGTCCCAGTCGTCGCCACCGAGGTTGGTGTCGCCGTGGGTGGCCTTCACCTCGAACACGCCGTCGCCGATCTCCAGCACGGACACGTCGAAGGTGCCGCCGCCGAGGTCGAACACGAGGATGGTCTGCTCCTCGCCCTCCTTGTCGAGGCCGTAGGCGAGGGCCGCGGCGGTGGGCTCGTTGATGATGCGCAGCACCTCGAGGCCGGCGACCGCGCCCGCCTCCTTGGTGGCGGTGCGCTGGGCGTCGTCGAAGTAGGCGGGGACGGTGATGACGGCCTGGGTGACGCTGTCGCCCAGGTACGCCTCGGCGTCGGCCTTCAACTTCTGGAGGATGCGGGCGGAGATCTCCTGGGCGGCGTAGCCCTTGCCGTCGATGTCGATCTTCCAGCTGGTGCCCATGTGGCGCTTGACCGACCGGATGGTGCGGTCGGGGTTGGTGATGGCCTGGCGCTTGGCCACCTCACCCACGAGGACCTCGCCGTTCTTGGCGAAGGCAACGACCGAAGGCGTCGTGCGGGACCCTTCGGCGTTGGGGATGACGACCGGCTCGCCGGCCTCGAGGACGCTGACGACCGAGTTGGTGGTTCCGAGGTCGATTCCGACAGCCTTGGGCATTGAGGTCACTCCTGTTGCTGGGTGTGGGGGTGGGGTTGCTTACGAGATCTTCGGCAGTTCGAGACTCTGCGTGAGGAGCAGTGTACAAACCTGAGTGCCCCATTATCAACTTCGGGGTACACGAAGCACTGCGGGGCTGTTCTCGCCCTGCCGGCCGGGATCAGGGCACCCAGGAGCGGGCCTCGGACCAGCGCTCGGCCACCTCCCAGGACGCAGCCCAGCGCTCGATGTAGGAGGCGTCCAGCTCGTGGCCGGCGGCGAGGATCGAGGCGATGTCATCACGATCGCGAGGTCGCCAGGCGATGAGCTTGTGCACGATCACATCCTCCACGGTGAGCACACCGTCGACGGCCCGCCGCATGGCTTCGCGCTGATAGTCGGTCTCGGCGACGAGGAGGTCGACGCTGACGTCGGCGCCCCGGATGTACACCACGTACGGCTCTTCGCCAGGTTCCGCCATCGCCGTGACCGAGTAGCCGTCGGCCTCCATCACCTCGACCACGTCGAGCAGTCGAGCGACGAGGAAGTCGATGTCGGTGGTCTCGCGCTGGGTCAACCGGTACTGCAGCGCGGCGAAGGCGCCGATCACCACGGGATCCAGGCCGAGGTCGCGGAACCGGGCCCGGAACCTATCGAGTGAGTCCCAGCTCGCGGGCACGGTGGTGGAACTCGTCTTCGGTCTTGAGGGGCGGCGTGCCCCGCTTGGCCCGCTCGGCATCGATGTACTCGACGACTCCTGCACGCCACTCCGGGGTGCCCTCGTCGTCGTTCTCGATCGTTCGCAGGGCCGCCACCTGCCGCTCGAAGCGGCGGCGATCCTCGGCACTCACCCGCGCCCGTACCGGATCGACGGGTTCGGGGGAGCACATCGATCCAGTATGACGGCGAACCCGCTCCTGCACCACGAAGGAGGTCCCCCGAACGGGCCGCTCGCCTCGAGGAGGCGACCCCCGAAGGTGGAGCAGCAGCCGAAGTCTACACGATTCTCGTGCTACACTGACTTCGTGCGCAACGTCACCATCACCCTCGACGACGAGACGGCGCGGTGGGCCCGGATCGAGGCCGCCCGCAACGACACCAGCGTCTCCAAGCTCGTCGGCGCGATGCTCCGCGCCCACATGCACGAGCGCACCGAGTACGAGCGGGCCAAACGCTCGTACCTGTCCAGGAAGCCGGTGCCGCTGGGGAAGAAGGGCGACCGCTATCCCCACCGGGAAGAGCTGTACGAGCGATGATCACCTTCGTCGACACGAACGTGCTCGTGTACGCGCGAGACGATCTCGAGCCGCAGAAGCAACCCGTCGCCCAGGGCTGGCTCGAGTACCTCTGGAACACCGGTGACGGTCGGACCGGCATCCAGGTGCTGAACGAGTTCTACGTCACCGTCACCCGCAAGGTGCGGCAGCCGATGGCCGAGGATGCGGCTCGGGCCGAGATCGCCGAACTCGCCGCCTGGCGGCCGGTCGGGATCGACGAAGACCTGATCGGTGCGGCGTGGGAGATCGAGGACCGTTACGGGTTCCACTTCTGGGACGCCCTCGTCGTCGCCGCGGCCAAGGACGCGGGGTGCGACACCCTCCTCACCGAGGACCTCCAACACGGCCAGGACCTCGACGGGCTCCGGGTGGTGAGTCCGTTCGAAGAGGCGCCACCGAGCGCCGGCTGAGCACAACGAGCCCGGGCGGCGCCTTGGTTGAGAACCTGTCAGTGCGATGAGTCAGCTGAGCGACACCCGGGGCAAGCAGCCACGATCACTTTCGCCCCGACCGCGTCTACCCGCGTCGGGTCGCCGCTTGACTTCGCTCGGACAAGCACCGTCCGCTCCCAGAGGACCGGCATTCCTGCGTAGACCTTGATTCTCACGTTGATGAGTCGAGTTCCCCGGGCGGGCACACCATCCAACCGAAAGGTGCCCGATCGCACGCCACTCGCCACATTTGACCGCACGGTTCGTCCAACACGTACTCCGCACCGGTCGCCAGTGCGATGGTGTCGGCGCCCGACGTCTCATCCGCCTGTCGGACCGCCTCGTGCAGGGTGAGGAGCCCGTCGTCGCCGTCGATCGACGTCGACCTGCAGGTCACGCCCTGACCCGCAGCAACCCCGCTGACCGGGCGCCCGATCCTGGGTCCCGACCACGCAGTCGGGCCCAGTCCGCCGTTGGGGCTGCGGACACCCAGGGCAGTACGTTCGACACCCATGGCTTCGCTCCTCTCGACCGGCCCGCTCGTGACGTCGACGCTCGTGCTGTTGCGCCACGGCCAGAGCACGTGGAACGCCGAGAACCTCTTCACCGGCTGGTACGACGCCGACCTCACCGAGCTCGGCCGCGAGGAGGCCCGCCGCGGCGGCGAGCTCATGGCCGAGGCCGGCATCCTGCCCGACGTGGTGCACACCTCGCTGCAGGTGCGGGCCATCCGCACCGCCAACGAAGCCCTCGACGAGATGGCGCGCCTCTGGATCCCGGTGCGCCGCCACTGGCGCCTCAACGAGCGCCACTACGGCGACCTCCAGGGCCGAAACAAGAAGGAGACCGCCGACAAGTACGGCATCGACCAGGTGAAGGTCTGGCGCCGCTCCTACGCCACCCCACCGCCGCCGCTCGACCCGGGCGACGAGCGCAGCGCCCACCACGACCCTCGCTACGGCGACCTGGCCCCCGACATCATCCCGGGCTCGGAGTGCCTGAAGGACGTCGTCGAGCGCATGCTCCCCTACTGGTACGACGCCGTCGTCCCCGACCTGCGGGCGGGCAAGGTCACCCTCCTCGCCGCCCACGGCAACTCGCTGCGGGCCCTCGTGAAGCACCTCGACGGCATCTCCGACGACGACATCTCCGAGCTCAACATCCCCACGGGCATGCCCCTGGTGTTCGAGCTGGGCGACGACCTCCAGCCCCTCGAGGCCAAGCCCCTCACCGACCGCTACCTTGACCCCGAGGCGGCGGCCGCGGCGGCCGACGCCGTCGCCAAGCAAGCCGGCTGACGGTCGGTCCGGTTCAGTCGCCGATCGTGCGGGCGCGGAGCCAATCCGCGCACCACGCCTCGTCAACCTCACCGGCAGCCACCGCCAGCATGGCCGCCTCCGCTTCGTCGGCATCGGGAGGATCAGGCTCCCAGCGGCGACCGTTGAGATCGAGGAAGAGCACGAGCGACGCCCAGGCCGATCGCTTGTTGCCGTCGGGCAGAGGATGATTCCAGGCGCGGCGACAGGTCAAGACCGCTGCCTTGTCGATGAGGTCGGGATAGAAGTCCTGGTCGCCGAAGCCGGCCTGCGGCGCGTGCAGAGCCGAGTCGGCGAGATCGACGCGAGCCCCCTTCGCCAAGGTCCCTGCCTCGACTCCGGTCACCTGTTCCGCCAGCCAGAGGTACTCGGCCAGCGAAACGTACCGGGTCATCGGGCAAGCCGGTCGAGCAGCTCCTTGTCCCGCTCGAGGAGGCGCCGAGCTCGGTCGGTGAAGTCGTCGTCGCTGCGCACGCGATCGATCTCGGCCGCCAGTGAGCCGACGATCAGTGCGTTGAGACCGGTTTCCTTGACCCGGGCGACCGCCTCGGCCTGCTCGGCAAGCTCGTCGGGAAGCCGCACGGTGGTCTGCTTTGTCATCGCGATATCTAGACCTGGGTTCCACGATCTCCGATACTGAACCGGACCGCGGACTGGCGCCCGATCCGGCCGTCGGGACGACGGGATCGGGCGCCAGGACGAGTGGGTGGCGATGGATCAGCTGGCCTGCAGGGCGGTGAGCACCTCCACACGTGCGGCCCGGCGGGCGGGCAGGACGGCGGCGGCGACGCCGGCCAGCGCCGCCAGGACCACGATCGCCGTCAGCTGGCCGACCGGCAGGGTCAGCTGCTCGAAGCCCTGATCGGCCAGGGACCGGACCATGGCCCACCCGAAGCCGAGACCGACGACCGAACCGATGGTCGTGCCCAGCAGGGCGATGATCACCGACTCCCACCGGACCACGGCCCGGACCTGGCTTCGGGCCATGCCCACCGCCCGGAGCAGGCCCAGCTCGCGGGTGCGCTCGTGGACCGACAGGGTCAGCGTGTTGGCGAGGCCGAACAGGGCGATCACCACTGCCAGCGCCAAGAGGGCGTAGATCAGGTTGAGCATCTGGTTGATCTCGCCGGCCTTGGACTGGGTGAACTCGTCGGCGGTGAGCAGCCGAGCGGTGGGGTATCCGTCGAGCCGGGCCTCGATGGCAGCGCGTGCCTCGTCCATCGACACCCCGTCGGCGTTGGCGATGATGAGGAAGGCGTCGACCCCATCGACACCGTTGGCCTCGAAGGCGTCGAGGCTCATGGCATAGGCGCCCAGCGGTTCGACGGTGTCGTAGACCGCGGCGACCGTGAACGCCTGGGAACCGGTCTCGGGGAACTCGATGCGCACCCGGTCACCGACCGCCAGTCCCTCCTTGTCCGCCACCTCCGTCTGGATGGCCACCTCGTCGGTGCCCATCCCGGCCACCGAGCCGTCGGTGACGGCCAGGTCGGCGACCACGTCGATCTGGGCCGGGTCGAACGCCGACACGTCAGCGGAGGTGCCGTCGACGACCGCCGCCGAATACCGCAGGGCCGACATCGCCCCGACCTCGGGCAGCGACGCGATCGACTCGCCGACCGACGGGGCCAGGCCACCCTGGCCGAAGGTGGTCTCGACGAACCAGTCGCCCCGCATGGCGGTGTCGACACTGTTGGCGATGGACGTCCGGGCCGAGGCCGCGAACACCGTGATGAAGACCACGAGGCCCACGCCGACCATCAGTGCGGACGCCGTCGCCGACGTGCGCTTGGGGTTCCGGATGGCGTTCTCGCGGGCCATGGTGCCGGTCATCCCCCGGAACCGCGCCAGCGGCGCACCCAGCACCCGGCTGACCGGTTGGGCGATGACCGGGCCCAGCACGGCGACACCGACGAACACCACGATGGCACCGAGACCCACGGCCGGCACACCGGCGCCGGCCAGTCCCAGGGCCAGCAGGGCGACGCCGACCGCCGTGACGGCCACACCGATGACGACCCGCTTCGCCGACCGACCCGAGTGGTCGACGGCGACGTCACGCATGGCGGCGATGGGTGCCACCTTCGCCGCCTTGCGAGCCGGAACGACTGCGGCCACCACCGTCACCAGGGTGCCGACGGCCATGCAGGTGACGATCGTCCCGGTGGTGACCACCAGGCCGCCGTCGGGCAGATCCAGGCCGAACCCGGCCAGCAGCGCACGGAGCCCCGTGGCGGCGCCGATGCCCAGGACGACACCCAGGGCGGAGGCGGTGATGCCGGTGAGCAGTGCCTCGATCCATATGGCCCGCTTCACCTGCCGGCGGCTGGCGCCGATGGCCCGCAGCATGGCGGTCTCCTTGCTGCGTTGGGCGACCGTGATCGAGAAGGTGTTCGAGATCACGAACGAGCCCACCAGCAGTGCGGTGACGGCGAAGGCCATGAGGAAGGTGTTCATGAAGGCGACGCCGGTGGCGCTGGCGGCCTCCGCCTCGTCGACGGCCTGGTCGCCGGTGATGGCCTCGACACCGGTGCTGCCGGCCAGCGCGTCGCCGAGGTCCTCGGCGAGCTCCGCCTGACTGACGCCCTCGGCCGCCCGGACCGAGATGGCGTCGTAGCGACCGGGCTCGCCGATCACCTGGGATGCCGTGGCCGGCGGGAAGGCGACGACCGCAGCGCCCGCGGCGTCGTCGGCGCCGCCGTAGGTGGCGATGCCGGCGAGGGAGTAGGTGCCCGACCCGGTGGGGGTGACCACCCGTACGGGGTCGCCGACCACGAAGGATCCGGCCTCGGCCGAGGACCGATCGATGACGATCTCGGCCGCCGCCGTCGGCGCGTGGCCGGCCACCAGTTCGAGCGGGCTGACCTCGGCATCATCCGACCACGCCATGGCCACGGGCGGGGCGCGGTTGGCGTTGTCGTCCAGCAGTTCGCCGTCGTCACCCAGGATCTGGGCGATGCCCTCGATGCGGGGCTCGGCCGCGGCCACGGTCGGAACGGCGCGCACAGTGGCGAGCACCGTGTCGTCGATCGAGGACCGGATCTCGGTGCCGTTGGAATCGGTGACCACCTGGGCGGACCGCACGAGGGCGTCGGTGCCCTCGAGGGCCTGGCCCGAGATGGCCTGGTAGGCGTTGCTCAGGGTCGCGGTGAGCACGAGCGTGCCGGCCATGAAGGCCACGCCGAGGGCGACCGCCGCGGCGGTGAGGGCGAAGCGGGCCTTGCGGGCCCGGAGGGTGGAAAGGGTCAGCTTCAACATGGTCGGGACTCGCTTCCGGGAGGGTCGGAGGACGGAGGTTCCGGAGGTCGACGCCATCGGGATCACGCTCCGAGGTGCCGCATGCGGTCGAAGACCGAGTCGGCGGTGGGGTCGGACAGGTCGTCGACGATCCGACCGTCCGCCAGGAACACGGCTCGATCGGCGTAGGAGGCGGCGACGGCGTCGTGGGTGACCATCACGATGGTCTGGCCGAGCTCACGCACGGCCTGGCGCATGAACGAGAGGATCTCGGCGCCCGTGCGGGAGTCCAGGTTGCCGGTGGGCTCGTCGGCGAACACGATCTCGGGGCGGCTGGCCAGGGCCCTCGCCACGGCGACCCGCTGCTGCTGGCCGCCGGAGAGCTCGGACGGTCGGTGCTCGAGCCGCGCCCCCAGGCCGACGGTGTCGATCACGTGGTCGACCCATGCCTGGTCGGGGCGCCGCCCGGCGAGGGCCATGGGCAGGGTGATGTTCTCCTCAGCGGACAGCGTCGGCACCAGGTTGAACGCCTGGAAGACGAACCCGACCCGGTCGCGACGCAGCTTGGTGAGCTGGCGCTCCTTCAGGGTGCTCAGGCCGGTGTCGCCCACGAACACGGCGCCACTGGTCAAGGTGTCCAGGCCGGCGAGGCAATGCATGAGGGTCGACTTGCCCGAGCCCGAGGGACCCATGATCGCGGTGAAGCGGCCGGCGTCGAAGCCGACGGTCACGCCGTCGAGGGCGCGGACCTGGGCCTCGCCCCGGCCGTACACCTTGACCGCCGCCACCGCCGAAGCGGCCGGGGTCGAGGAGGGCGCCTCGGTGCCGAGGGGGCTCGGAGGTGCCGTGAGGATCGTGGTCATGAGGTGCTCCGTTCGTCGGTGTCGGCCGGTTCCTCCGGCCACCCCCCACGGTGCGCCCACGCCCGTCCGGCGTCGTCGGCCGGGCGGCCCTCGGTGCCTCCGCCGCAAGGGTGATCTCGTGCACCCCTTCGGCGCCTCCTCGTTCGCCCGGGTCCACCGCACGGCGACGCCCCGTACGCCTCGGGATGTACACGGACTGCGACGAGCGGCGGATGCGCGGCGCCGTGGTCGCCCGTACGGTTTGGCTGTGGAGCTCTCGACCCTGCCCCGGTGGAAGCAGTGGGTCACCGGGCACCCCGCCCTCGTCGACGCCGCCTGGGGCACCGCTTTCGTGGTGGCCTCCTTCGTCTCGGCCTCGGGCGACCACGCCACCGAGGGCGACTCGCTCACCGGCGACGCCCTCGGCGTCGTCCTCCTCCTCATCGCCACCGTGCCGTACTTCTTCCGCCGGAAGTCGCCGGTTGCGGTGTTCGCGATCTCCACGTCCGCGGTCGTGGCCATCTCCGCCCTCGGCTACTTCGAGGGCGTCATCCCGATGGTCATCCTCCTCGGGGCGTACACGGTGGGCGCCCGGTGCCCCACCCGGGTCGTGGTCATCGCCTACGGCTTCGTAGTGGTCGCCCTCCTCGGGCTCTTCCTCGGCCACGCCCAGGGCTTCGACGTCTCGACCCTGCTGGCCAACCTCGCCCTCTTCGCCGCCGCCTTCCTCTTCGGTGGCAACGTCGCCGCCCGCAGCGCCCGGCTCGCCGCCCTCGAGGAGCGGGCCCTCGCGGTCAGCCGCGAGCACGAGGAGGAGGCCCGCCGGGCCGTGGCCGACGAGCGCCTGCGCATCGCCCAGGAGCTCCACGACGTGGTCGCGCATTCGATGGGCGTCATCGCCGTTCAGGCCGGCGCCGGCATGCACGTGATCGACAAGGACCCCGCCGAGGCGAAGCGCTCGCTGGAGGCGATCTCGTCCACCAGCCGCTCAACGCTCACCGAGATCCGCCGCCTGCTCGGCGTCTTGCGCGACGACGAGGGGCGGGCCGGCGCACTCGCCCCGGCCCCTGGCCTCGACGACCTCCGAGGCCTGGCCGACGACCTCACCGACGCCGGGGTTCCGACGACGCTTCGCATCGACGGGCCGGGTGAGGACGTCCCCAAGGGCGTCGAGCTCACCACCTATCGGATCGTCCAGGAGGCGCTGACCAACGTGCTGAAGCACGGCGGGCCCGGGGCCAGCGCAGAGGTCGTGGTGAGCGTCGTCCCCGACGCGGTCCACATCGAGGTGTCCGACGACGGCCGGGGCATCGACCTGTCCCACGACGGCACCGACGGGCACGGGCTTCGGGGCATGCAGGAACGGGTCGCGGTCTACGGCGGGGACCTGCAGGCGGGGCCCCGAGCCTCGGGGGGCTTCGAGGTCCGCGCCGACCTGCCCTACGGCGAGGGACCCGGTCGACGGGCGCAAGCCGAGCGTGACGCCGCGACGACGGAGGCGGGCCCGTGATCCGCGTCGCCGTCGTCGACGACCAGGCCCTCGTGCGCAGCGGGTTCTGCGTCCTGCTGCGATCCGATCCCGACATCGAGGTGGTGGGCGAGGCCGCCAACGGCCGGGAAGCCGTGGCCCTCGCCGAGCGCGAGCGCCCCGACGTGATCCTCATGGACATCCGCATGCCCGAGGTCGACGGCCTCGAGGCCACCCGTCAGATCACCGCGGCCGAGCGGACGGAGTCGTGCCGGGTGTTGATCCTCACCACCTTCGACCTCGACGAGTACGTCTTCGAGGCGTTGCGGGCCGGCGCCAGCGGCTTCCTCCTCAAGGACACGCTGCCCGACGAGCTGCTCGCGGCCGTCCGCGTGGTGGCCGACGGCGATGCCCTCCTCGCTCCGAGCATCACCCGCCGCCTCATCGAGGAGTTCGCCCATCAGCCCGCCGCCGCCACCGCCCCGGTCAACCCCGGGATCGCCCTGCTCACCGAGCGCGAGCACGAGGTGCTGGTGGCGGTCGCCCGGGGCTGCTCGAACGCCGAGATCGCGGAGACGCTCTTCATGTCCCCCGCCACCGCCAAGACCCACGTGAGCCGCCTGCTCACCAAGCTGGCCGTGCGCGACCGGGCCCAGCTCGTGGTGGTCGCCTACGAGTCCGGCGTCGTCACCCCCGGCGGCGCCTGAGGTCGTCGACCGAGTGCCGTCCGCCCCCGGTCGGTACCCTCGCACGATCCGCACGCACTGAGGGAGGGCTGGGATGGCCGGCGGCCTGGTCGGACTGTTCGATGACGTGGCGGCACTGGCCAAGCTGGCCGCCGCCTCCGTGGACGACGTGGGCGCGGCCGCCGGCAAGGCCAGCATGAAGGCCGCCGGGGTGGTCGTCGACGACGCCGCCGTGACCCCGAACTACGTGCAGGGCCTCGCCGCCACCCGCGAGCTCCCGATCATCCGCAAGATCGCCATCGGCTCGGTGCGCAACAAGCTGCTGTTCATCCTCCCCGCCGCGCTGCTGCTGAGCGAGGTCGCCCCCACGCTCGTCGAGATCATCTTGATGTGCGGCGGCGCCTTCCTCTGCTACGAGGGCGCCCACAAGGTGATCCACGCCCTCAAGCGCGACGACCACGACCACGACGTCCCCGCCGCGGCCCAAGGGCCCGAGGCCGAACAGGCCACCATCAAGGGCGCCATCCGCACCGACTTCATCCTGTCCGCCGAGATCATGGTGATCTCGCTCAAAGAGGTCATCGACGAGCCCCTCGCCGCCCGGGCGATCATCCTCGTCGTGGTCGCCCTGCTGATCACCGCAGTGGTCTACGGCGTGGTCGCCCTCATCGTGAAGATGGACGACGTCGGACTGGCGCTCACCCAGCGGGACTCGCCCTCGTCACAGCGCACCGGGCGCCTGCTGGTACGGGGCATGCCCAAGCTCCTGCGGGTGCTGTCGACCGTCGGGACCGCCGCCATGCTGTGGGTCGGCGGGCACATCATCCTGGCCGGCAGCGACGAGCTCGGCTGGCACGACCCCTACGACAAGGTGCACGACCTCGAGCACGGGGTGGAGGACGTCGGGGCCGTCGGCGGTGTGCTCGAGTGGCTGGTCAACACCGGTGCCTCGGCGGCCGTCGGCTTCGTGGTCGGCGCCGTCCTGGTCGGCGTCGTCTCCCTCATCCCCCGGCGCCGGGCGGCCCTCGGCACGGCCTGACCGGCTGAGGCGCACCCGGCTGAGGCGCGCCCGGCCTTCACCAGCCGGTCCGGGCGAGGGACCGCACCACGACCGCTAGCGCGAACTGCGCGCCCAACCCCACCGTCCCCTTCGACCAGGGCATGAACGAATTCGCGGGCTCGGCACTGCGATGACCCACCCCACCATCGACGGGCACGGATGCACGGGCCGTGCCGAATAGGGGACTACAAGGGTCGGAGCAGGAGCACCTGACGGCGGAAGTAGTCGGCGACGGCGAGCGTCCCGTCCGAACGCACGGCGATGCCCGCCGGCGAGGCGGGGCCGACCGCGGCGCGGCTGGTGTCCACCAGGTTCGAGAGGCCGTGGTAGATGACGCCGGGCCCCCAGTCCGCCGTGTCGACGTACCCGACCGCTGCGCCGTCAGAGTCCCGGCCGCCCTCGGTGAACCAGAGCTTGGTGCCGACCAGTTCGATGGAGTGGCCGCCGAGGTCGATGCCGCGCATGGGCAGGTGGAGCTCCTCGAACTCGTGGGTGTCCTTGTGGAAGCGGACCAGGTCCACGTCGGAGTAGTCGAGGTAGTACACGTAGTCCTCGTCGATGCGGAGCTGCCAGGGTGCGCCGCCGAAGAACGTGCCCGGCCTGCTCGAGGGCGGGATCGGGAACCGCTGCACCGCAGCGGTGCTGACGTCCACTCGGGTGATGGCGCCGGCGTAGAACTCGGTGGCCCAGATGGCGCCGTCCTCTGCGTCGAACTCGAGGTTGGACACACCACTACCGCCAGGGATCTCGATGTGGCGGATGCAACCGTGGTCGTCGGGCTCCGTGCAGTACTGGTGAACGGCGCCGGCCAACGCCTCTGGGTCACTGAAGTCGAGCAGGTTGTCACAGGGCAGCTCGTCGGGATCGAACGAATTGACCGACGGGGTGCGGGTGAAGCTGCCCTCGGCGTACCAGATGCGTTGGCCGTCGTAGGCCAGACCCACCACCTCGGCACCGTCGTTGGGGACGTTGACCGCGCAGTAGCGCTCGTCGTTCTCCGTGTGGGGCAGGTCGGTGGCGGCCGGGTCGAAGCTGAGGACCCGGCTGTGGTTGCCGGTCGCGGGGCCGAAGAGCGCGCCGCCCTGGGTGAACCAGACCTTGTCGTCGGCCCAGATGACCCGTTCGACGAGTGCCGACCTTCGACTGTTGGAGCTGGGGCCGAACAGGCTGAACGGGTTCACCGGAACGTACCGACCGTTGAGGTCCGGTTTGTGGAGGAGTGGAACGTCGTAGGCATCGACGCCGGTCCCGTTCCACCGGGACATGGCCGAGCCGAACTCGCCCGTCGTCCAGAGATCGCCGTTCGGAGCGAACATCACGTCCAACGGCGATCCGATGGCAGGGTCGGTCCAGATCGGCACACGACCGCCCGCCGCCGACTCGAAGTCGGTGAGAACATCACGACTGACCCAGGGTCGACTGCTCACCACGAGTTGCAGACTGCCGACGTCGGAGGGGTCGACGAGCATGACCACGCTCGCGCCGGCCGCCACCGCGGTGCCGACCGGCGCGAGAACCTGGCTGACCGAGCCGGTCCGGGGTGCCTTCAGCGAGATCTCGCCCGTCGGCGTCGTCACTCGCGCGACCTCCCAACCGGCGAAGAGCACCGTGCCCACCGGGGCCACCCAGGAGACCGAACCCGCCGACGGCGTGGTCACGCGGTCCTGGTTGGCGCAGGTGGACGATCCCCCCGCGAGGAACGCGCACGTGGTGAGGGCGATGTCGTACACCCCGGTCGCGTTGGCCGGGACGGTGACGTCGAGGCTCGATCCGGTGGACCACGAGTTGAGGCCGAGACGGCTGGACGCAAGGTTGAAGAAGCGGCCACTGCCACTGCCCGTCCAGTTCAAGGTGACGGTCTGACCCGGGGTCACGTACTGGCGGTAGTCGCCGGTGAACTGCTGCGGGCCGACCATCACGTTCGCGTTGGCGGTCTCGGTGCACAGCGGGGTGCTCGCATCCGGCGTCGTCTTGCAGAACGCGATCGCAAACGTGTTGCGACCCGGCTTGAGGCTGGCCGCGGTGACCAGCAGCGATCCATCGACAGTGGCACCAGACGGCGTTCCGGCAACGTCGACCTTCGACCCGTTGGGTCGAGTCACCCGAGCGAAACCTCCGGTGGGGTGGCGCCAGGTGATCGTCACGTCCCTCTTCACGATCTCGTCGACCAGGGTCGGGTTGGCACTGGTGATCACGGGGGGCGCCAGGAACGGGACCGTCACCGACGCGGGGACCACGACCCGCCCACCGGCGTCATTGGCGATGGAGAGCCGGAAGCGTCGAACCCCCGCGGCGCCGACGCGGAACGACGTGCTGCCGTCCTGAGGGAGGAAGCCGGTCGCGGGGTTGGTCGGCGTGGTGTCGTCGAAGATGTAGAGCTCATTCGTGGAGTCACCTCCGTCGGTCGCCCAGTTGAGGGTGATCCGGTTGGTGTCGCTGACACTGGCCGTGAAGGACGACACGGTCGGGGGCGGCGGAACATCCAGATCGACATCCATCGTCGTCCTGGTCCCACCGGTCACCACCACGTCGTCGCCGGCGGCCAGGGTCGCCCGGTCCCGGTAGAACAACTCCGTCTTGTGCACCCCACTCGGGTCAACGACCGCGACCCGGTAGGCGCCGAGACCCAGGCCACCGATCTCGTACCTTCCGAAGGCGTCGGCGACACCGAGGCCCATCGGCGCCGCGTCCGCCGGCCGCAGCGCGATCACCCAGGCACCGCCGATCGGTGCGGTGGAGCCCACCTCGGTGACCGTCCCGGCGATCGATCCGGTCAGCGGAGACAGGTCCTCGTCCACCCGCACGGTGGCGCCGGGTGCGACTGACACCGGCAGGGCGCTGCCGAATTCGCCGAGGGTGACGTCGTGGTGCCACTCGGGCGCGTGGGTGGCCGTGCTGTCGAGCATCTCGATCTTGTACGGCCCCGCCGGAACGCCGATCGTGTAGTCGCCGTTGCCGTCGGCCACCGTCGCCGCCGTGAACACCCCGGTGTTCGCGTTCACCGCTGCCACCCACACGCCCCCGACCGGGCCGCCGGACACCGAGTCGGTGACCGTCCCGACGATGGTCGCGCTCGTCGTGGGCGCCGAGCGCGTCGCCAGATCCACGTTGACCGGGGCCGTCGCGCCGGCCGACACGGCGATGTCGTCGCCGGTCTGGAAACTTGCCTTGTCCCGGAAGAACAACTCGTACGCGTGCGCCATCGTCGGATCCACCACCGCCAACCGGTAGGCGTCAGCCTCGAGCCCAACCACTCGGTAGGAACCATCGGCGGCGCTCAGCGTCCCGCCCGCGATCCTCCCATCCGTCGCTCGGACCGCTACCACCCATGCCCCCGAGATCGGCTGCCCCGTCCCACTCGCGGACACCGACCCCGCGATCGCTCCGCTGGCCCCGGCCGGCGCCAGCGCGGCATCGACGGTCCGTGGACCGGCACTGCTGATCGCGACCGGGGTCGCCGCCGCGAAGTCGTCGACCGTGCGGTCCTCGAACCACTCGGCCCGGTGTCGCCCCGATGGGTCCACGAACTGCACCCGATAGGTGCCCAAGGGCATCGACAAGCGGTAGCGGCCGGCGGCATCGGCGATCGCGCCCCGCGGCGGCCCACCCGTCGCCGGCACCGCGACCACCATGGCTCCGTCCAGTGGGGCTCCCGTGAGCTCATCGGTCACCGTTCCCGCCAGCGAGCCGGTGCGGGCCGCGCCGGTCCCGACGATGTCCCGGTCACCGGGGTTGGTGGCCGCCGAGACGGACGAGTTGTCTGCCAGTGGCCCACCAGGGCCGGGACCGAAACCCGCGAGGCTCGCCGGATCGTTGCACTCCCCGCCCTGGTCGCGGGACAGGAGGGCCACGATCGACGGCGCACAGGGAACACCGTCCGGTCGCCCGCCCACCGGCGGCGCTGCTGCTTGCGCCGCGGCGGGGGCCGGCGGGGAGATCACGACCAACGTCGCGGCGATGACCGCCGCGCCGACCGCCGCCGCGATCGTACGAATCCGCCTTGTGCGCACGTCACTACCTCGGCCTCGCCGATCCACCGCTCAAGCCCAAAGGTAGCGGCGGGGCGGTGGGCCTGTCTCAGCTGCGCTGCGCGGGCCGAGGCCCCCATACCGCGCTGACCGCCCTCGCCGACGCCCGACGAATGGGAGTCTGAGCCGAGCGGGTCGTCCCGCCCCGGGTGCATCGGCGGGCCGTTCGGGCGGGGTGGACGCAGCGCCAACCGCAGGCCACCAGCGGCCCCGCTCACCTCTGTCGACGTCAGCCGGCGTCGGGGAGGCGCACGCCGCTGGCCATGTGGACCTCGCGGATGTCGTGCACCCGGCCGAAGCCGGGGATGCGCTTGCTGCCACGGTCGACGACCTCGACCCAGCCGGGGGCCATGAGCGCCACGTCTCGGTCGGTCAGCACCTGGCCCGGCCGTGCCCGGTCGCTGAGCCGGGCCGCCAGATTCACGGGGCGGCCGATGTAATCGTCACCCTCGAAGAGCAGGCACTCGCCCGAGGCGATGCCCGCCCGCACCGCAAGGGGCGCTCCGTCGAGACGCGCCATCAGCTCACTGACCGCGGCCACCATCGGGCCGGGGTCGGTGCTGACGAGCATCACCCCGTCGCCCAACCACTTGGCGATGCGCACGCCACGGCGGGCGGCCAGCTGGCGGACACAGGTGCGGAAGTCACCGAGCAGGTCGACGGCCTCGTTGGGCCCTTGGGCCTCGGTGAAGGCCGTGAAGCCGCACAGGTCGAGGAAGGCGAACGTGCGCGCCACGGCCTGCGGTCCCGTGGACTCGGGCAGGAACTCGGGGAGCTCCATGCCCGAAACCTCGGAGGTCTCGCCGTCTTCGACGGCCGGGAACGTGGTGACCTTGCTCATCTGCTAACCAAAGCTAGCAGCCATGCAACACGGGGAAGCGGCCATTTCGTAAACGTTTCGTAACATCCTGCTGACCGGGACCTGTGGGCCACCCTCTCCTGTCGGCGCCAATCCGCGAGAACGGAGGACGCGCTCGCCGGCCGGTCCACGAGCACCGACCGGCGAGCCCTGCGTCAGACCGCGTCGGCGCCCCGCTCCCCGGTGCGGATGCGCACCAGGTCCTCCACGGGAGTCACCCAGACCTTGCCGTCGCCGATCTCGCCCGTGACGGCGCTGGCCACCAAGGCGTCGACGACCCGGGTCACGTCCTCGTCCTCGATGATGATCTCGAGCATCACCTTGGGGACGAAGTCGATCTTGTACTCGGAGCCCCGGTAGGTCTCCGAGTGCCCGCCCTGGCGCCCGAAGCCCCGGACCTCCGAGACGGTGATCCCGACCACGCCGGCGGCCTTGAGGGCCTCCTTCACGTCGTCGAGCTTGAACGGCTTGATGACCGCGGTGACGAGCTTCATGCCCAGCCCTCCTTCCTGGTGGGGGTGATGGTGACGAGTCTGGTCGTTGTATCGCCCCGCATCACATCCGTCCCATCGTCATCCGTGTTGGGTGTGGTCGGTGCGTTCATCACATCCGTCCCATCGTCATTGAGTCGGCGTGGTAGGCGGTCTCGGAGTGCTGCTCGAGGTCGAGGCCGGTGACCTCGGTCTTCTCGTCCACCCGGATGCCGATGGTGGCGTCGAGGACCTTGAAGATGAGGTAGGTCACCACGAACGAGAACACGATGACGACCCCGTTGGCCAGCGCCTGCTCGCCGAGGAGGCCGAGACCCCCGCCGTAGAACAGGCCTTCCTTGAACTCCAGCCCGAAGTAGGCCGGATCGGCGAAGAAGCCGATGAGGAGCGAGCCGACGAGCCCACCCACGAAGTGCACGCCCACCACGTCGAGGGCGTCGTCGTAGCCGGCCTTGAACTTCAGGCCGACTGCGAAGCTGCACACCACGCCGGCGATGAGCCCGATCCAGATGGGCGACATGCCGGCCACGAAGCCGGCGCCCGGGGTGATGGCCACGAGGCCGGCGACGATGCCGGAGGCCACGCCGAGGTTGGTGAAGTGACCGTCCCGGAGGCGCTCGACCACGGCCCAGGCCAGCCCGGCCGCCGCGGCGGCGAGGAAGGTGTTCATGAAGGCCTGGATGGCCACGCCGTTGGCGGCGAAGGCCGAGCCGGCGTTGAAGCCGAACCACCCGAACCACAAGATGCCGGTGCCCAGCATCACGAGGGGCATCGAGTGCGGGGGGTGCCCCTCGCCGGGCCACCCCTTGCGCTTGCCGAGGACGAGCACCCCCGCAAGGGCGGCGATGCCGGCGTTGACGTGGATCACGGTGCCGCCGGCGAAGTCCAGAGATCCACGCTCGCCCAGCCAGCCGGTGAGGCCCTCGCCCCAGACACCGCCGTAGACCCAGAACGAGACCGGGCAGTACACCAGCAGCAGCCAGAGCGGGACGAAGACGGCCCACGCCGAGAACTTCATGCGGTCGGCCACGGCCCCCGAGATCAGCGCCGGGGTGATCACCGCGAACATGCCGAGGAAGATCACGGCGAGGAGGGTCTTGCCCACGTCGTCACCGGTGATGGTGAGGTCCGAGAGGAAGAACCAGTCGAAGTTGCCGATGACCGACCCGGAGCCGCTGTAGGCCAGCGAGAAGCCGGCGATCACCCAGATCAAAGGGATGACCAAGAGGCACCAGAAGTTCATCATCAACATGTTGAGGACGTTCCGGCTGCGGTCCATGCCGCCGTAGAACAGGGCGAGGCCGGGCGTCATGAACAGCACGAGTGCGGACGAGACCAGCACCCAGGCGATGTCTCCCTGGTCCATCAGCCGGCCCCCTGATCTCGTGGCGTGCGGGGTGTTGTCGTCATTGCGTGTTCCCTCCGTGTGGTCGCATTGGGCGAAAGTTACGTGTCAGGTATTTCGTGGATGTTTCGTGGTCGTGAACGGGTCCTGACCGGGGCAGCAGCGTGCGCGCGCCACGATCAGAGCCGGGGGCGTGTGGCTCATGAGGCCGCGTGGCGGCGCCCCGCGCCGCACGGCGACGGGGCGCGCCGAACCGGGTGGTGGGACCGGC
>WPCK01189513.1_pt1 | contig 20283 bp, 17 predicted proteins | sample 5399851 | NCBI WGS metagenome assembly WPCK01 (sample SAMN12869471, study PRJNA574797) | sludge metagenome | isolation source: wastewater treatment of pH11 | place: China:Beijing | collected 2019-05-20 | reverse complement strand
GATTCTTGGCCACGGACGCTGCGCTATGGCCATCCAACAGCATCTGAACTGCCTCGGCCTTCAGGTCATCTCCGTATACGCGGCGCGTACTCCGTCTTCGGCCACTCAGCTTCTTCGCCATGGCACACTCCTTCGTGCTTCAGTCTATCGCCTAAACTAAGCACTGGGAGTGTCCGGCAAATCGGCGCCACCTCACTCAGCTCCACATATCTGCAATGAAATGTTCAATACTCGTCTTGGCGTCCCCATTTTCATAGATTTACTAAAGCCAAATATTTGCGGCGACTGGCAGCATTAGGCGAAGACGTCGGCGTAGAAGCGAGCTTGATTCCGCTCGAGGTCGGCTAGCCATTTAGCGGCTTCATCGGACGTATGCCCAGTGACTTCCTGGTAGATTCGTAGTGCAGTTTCACGTAGGCCCGGAAGCAATCGATGGGCATCGCCGCAGACGAAAACCTTTGCTCCTTGGCGAAATAGCTTTTCCACTTCTGCTCGATCTTGCCAGAACCTGTCCTGGACGTACTTCACATCGCCACCGAGGGACGAGTACGCGGCACGAACTTCAACTATTCCCTCGCGCTCCCATGCTTCCCATTCGTCTCGGTACAGGAAGTCAACGTCGGGATGACTGCAGCCGAAGAACAGCAACGCCCTTCCCAGCGAATCGTTACTCGTTGCGCGCAAGGCACGCTCTTGAACGAAACCTCGAAATGGAGCGATGCCACTTCCAGAGCACAGCATGACGAGCGGCGTTTCCAACGACTCGGGTGGGTGAAAATTCACATTCGACGGTCGTACCACTACTGAGATTCTCGTCCCTGGTTTGGCTTGGGCTAGATAATGGGACGCCGTCCCAAGATATCGCCCTTGCCCCGAGCGGGCCGGAGCATCCACCACTGCCACGGTGAGTGTGCAGCGGCGCTCGTTCCATAGGGGTGAAGAAGATATGGAATACTGCCTCGCACGCATGCCAGGCAACATCGCCAGAAACTCCGCAAACGGCAGATCGCAAGAAAGAGTGCGCTCCAGCAAATCAAGAAGACTGATTCGTTTGCCTAAGATTTCTTGCTCGTAGGCAGGGTCCGCAAGCAGACCTTCGAGTCCACTGCGCTCGGCGAGGTCGGATGTGATAGCGGCCAGCGATTCGATTTGTTTGCGTGTGATGGGTTGCCCCAACTCAACGTAGGCCGACAAAAGCTCACCAATGTTGACGGGATGGCCCGTCGGAAACGATAGTTCGCTGTCGGCGCGTTTGTGAATCACTACTTGTTGATCAGGGGCAAACCCAAACCGATTCAAGGCCCGCATCACGTTCAACCAGGGATTCGTTGGGAGAACAGCCAAATAGTCTCCGGCGCGATAGGTCATACCTGCGGGCAATTCGATTTCCAAATGACGCTTCGATCGAGCGCCGGATGCCGCCATGTTGACCAACTCGCGATTCTCAAGGACGACACCCGTCGTCAAATCGGACTGACCGAGCCGCGCCGCCCGCGTCTCTTGAATAACTTCCACCTCCAAGCGGGATTCGAGCGTTGGTGTCGGCGTCGTTCGGCCGAACGCTTGATAAAGATCTTTCCAGAACTCTTCATACCAGCGCTCAAAGTCTCCGAAGAAGTCGCCGCCAGCATCGGCTTCACCCCGATTTGCGACCCGACTGGCCCCTGCAGCTTCCATGGCGGCGTCGACTCGCTTAGGAACCGCTTGGTATGTTCTTACCCAATCACGGTGCCCGCAGCCAAACACGGCAAATCTCACCCCGTTCAGGTCGTTGGGCTTTAGAGCTTCGACCCAAGCCAAGAATTGCTTGGCATTGTCTGGCGGCAGGCCTTCATAGGAGGCCGTAAAAATCACCACAGCGCCGGCCACCGGTAAGTTGCCGGCGTGCATATCCATCGCATCAAGTTGTGCCGCGAAACCGTGCCCCAGAGCGTCGGAGGCCATCCGGCGGGCAAACGACTCCGCGGATCCGGCATTCGAGCCATAGAGAACCAAGAGCGGAATCAGCGGCTTGGTCGCGTGAACTGCAGTTTCCGTCGGTTCGGGCCTTTCCATCTTAGCTATGCTGGACGCGCGGTAGATCGCGTTGCCTCGCCGTTTCACGCGAATGAAAAAGCCTTCGGGCTTGATGGTTAATGTCTGTTTGATTTTGAGTTGGTACGAAGGGTCGTTCTCAATCAGATCGAACCGTTGAAGCGTCAGGGCCAACACGAGCATCGCCTCTTGCATGGCGAACGCGCGGCCGATACAGGCTCGCTGACCGGTTCCAAATGGTTTGTAGGCATCCGGTAGCCGGGTTGCTTCGGCTTCCGGCGAAAATCGGTCCGGATCGAAGCGCTCTGGGTCGCCGCGCCATGCCTTGGGGTCACGATGGAGTGTGGGAACTAGGACAAGCACGCTCGCACCGCGCTGAACGTGATATTTTCCGCCGAGGATGACGTCCTCTTTGGGCTCGCGCCCAAATGCTGGCGCCGTTGGCCATAGGCGGAGCGACTCCTTGATCACCTGTTCGAGATAAGACAGTCGACTCAAATCTTCGACTTGCGGCAGATTCGCTCCTAATTTTTCGTCGACCTCGGCTCGCGCTCGCTGCAGCACCTCGGGGTTCTTCAGCAGCAGATACAATGTAAAGGAAAGAAGTCCGCTGGTGGTTTCGTGCCCGGCAATGAGAAAGGTCACCATCTGGAAGCGGATATTCTCGTCGCTCAACCGCTCCCCAGTCTGGGGATCGCGCCCCTCGAGCATGAGATCGAGCAGATCTTTCTTTTCTGGGGGGACCAAGTTCTGTTTACGTTGAGCCACCAGAGTATCGGCGACGCCGTGCAAAAAGCGAATATTCTCCTCAAATCGCCTTTTTGTGCCGCACATCAACTGCGTTTGCAATGGGAGTCTTTGGGTCCGCTCACCGGCCTCTGCTAGCGATTCAACCATCGCATTCACGAACGGATGCATCTCTTCTCGATAAAAACTGTTGAACCGGTAGTCAAATGCGCACAGGGCGATCGTATCGAGCGTCAGGCGGGTCATATTGTCAACGACATCGATCGCGGTATCCGATCCAAAACGTTCCCAACGGAGCATCAATTGTTCGGCGATGTCAAACATTGAATCGAACATGCCGCGGACAGCAATCGTTCCGAACGCCGGCATCAATATGCGGTGGGCTTTGCCCCAGTTCGCCTCATGGTTGTATGCCGTGAAGAGGCCATCGCCGCCGACCGCTCGAATCTGCTCCAACGGGGCAAGGACTTTCTTGTCGAAGCGACCTTCGTCCGAAACTTCGTGAACAAGTTTCTGTGAGCTTACGATGACGAGATGACGGTCGTTGGGAAAGCTCAGTCGATAAATCGGACCCAGGGACCGTGCGAGGTCCATCATCTTCAGGATGGGAACGCCCGACGCCACGTTTCGAATGTTCTTGAGTATCGGATGTTGCTTGGGCTGAGGTATGGCGGCGATGGGACCGGTCTGGGTCATGGCAGGTGTTCCTAGTCAGTCCTTGGCACGAAGCCTTGCATCTTGGAAGGTTACGCTTGGGCAAACACTTCTCCGGCAGCCAATCGCCGCGGGCCGTCAGGATCGTGGGCCGGAAGAATGATGGTTGGTTCTTGCCGCGCGAACGATTTAATGACCTGAATCGTCGCGAGCGAGATGGCCGGGTCGTAGGTCACCCCGTCGACTCGATCGGCGGCCAAGTCCGCCTGTTCATAGGTGGCGTCCCCGGCGAAGAAGTAACTCACCTCCTCGTCTCGAACGACAACGGCCGAATGTCCGAAGAAGTGCCCCGGCGCCGGTACCATAAAGATTCGGCCATCGCGAGTGATCGGATGCGAGGCCGGAAAAGGACCGACCGCCGGCCCATCCATTTCCACCAGCTCCGGCCGCAGCCAGATCGGCCATCGTTGCGGAAGGCATCCCATCATTTTTCCCTTGAGGCTCCGGGCGAGCCGGTAACCGCCCCGTGGTCCGATAATACGAGTGTGGGGAAAGTGGTGCAGGCCACCGGTGTGGTCGTGGTGGTAGTGCGTCAGAATCACCGCCTCGACGTCCTGCGCCGGGTCGATGCCCATGTCATGCAAGCGGAAGCCGATCTCCTCGACCGGGGCGACTTTGATTTGGACCATCTTGGTGAAGAACGGATTCCACCAAGGCAAGTAACCGGGGGTCGAGTTTTCAGTCGTGTCGCCGGTGTCGATGATGAATCGTCCCTCGGGATGCTCGACCAGCCACGCGAGAACCGGTAGTGGACCGGCCCAGTGCCTGTCGCAGATGATGTCCAACTTACGGCCGAACGAGGACCGACCCTCGCGGCCGCACTTTTGGGCAGCTTTGAGCCTCGCCCAGCCCGTCTGGATTGGTGTAACACGTATCACGGAGCACCTCTCCCGCAGGAAATCAGGAAAATTTCGCACCATCCACCTTGAAACTATACTATACTGTATAGTACAGTAATTAGAAGGCCCGTCGATGGCAAGCCGTCAAAAACCGAAACGAATTCGTGGAGTGGCTAAACGCGACGCCATTCTTTCTGCTGCGTGGGACGTTTTCCGCGAAGTTGGTTATGCCCAGGCCAGCATGGACGAGATCACCCGCCGAGCGGGCGGATCGAAGATGTCCGTTTACGCCCATTTCGGCAGCAAAGATGCACTATTCGAGGCGGTAGTCCGTTGGAGAGCCGAGATCGTTGCCGCGTCTTATTCCGTTGCCACCGCGCCGACGAAAGGCATCGAGAAAGCAATCACCGCATTGGCGACAGCCATTGCCACCGGGATGACAAGCGGTGCCGTTCAGGATCTGCACCGAGTCGCACTGTCTGCCCTACCAGCCGGTAACAAAATCGGAAAGCTTTTGTACGAGCATGGAACGCTCCGGGTTATCCGAGGCACAGCCGCTATCATCGAGGCGCACATGGAGTCGGGTGAGTTGACCGCTGATGAGCCTATGGCTGCGGCGGAGGCGCTGTTCGGTTTGCTCCTTGGGACTGGCTACATTCGCTTCGCACTTGGTGTGCCAGAGCAGCTTACGCCTAGGAACAAGCGGAATCAAATCAAGCGGGCAGTGCGAATCTTTTTGGCAGCTTATCGTCCTACTTCCAAATACTAGTTGTTCGTGCGACCCTGTACGGTTCAATTTAATAAAATCGCGACGAGTCTCTTTGCTGATGCTACCCTCGCTTGGCCCACGGTACCTGAGCCCACAGAGCGAAGGTGCCGGCTTGGCATGCATTTGTGAGTTGGCGCTCATGACGAACCGACCTGGGTGTCCCGTGACGTCAATTGAATTGCCAGCCAGACGACAACGTCCAGGCGTCGGTCGCATCGAACAAAGCGGCAGAAAGCGGGTCAAACAAAGCCGGCTAGCCCATCAGTTTCCGCCGGATGTCGCTGTCCCAGCCCATTAACCCGAGGGCGGAAAAGGTGTCAGGCACCGTTTATTGACAAGTGGGCAAGAACCGTCCAACAACGGCTGTTGGGGTCGTGGCCCGTCCGACGATCACCGGGGTGGCTGGAATTTGTCAACACACCGCATCGGCGTGGCGGTCGTCAATCCGCGCCGGGTGCGTGACTTCGCCTCGGGCATCGGGAAGGATGCCAAGACGGACCCCATCGATGCCCAAGCGATTGCCTTCTACGGACAAGTTGTCCAGCCGAACGCCCAGGCAGCCAAAACCGACGAAGAAAAGAAGCTCCAGGCACTCGTCGGACGCCACCGCCAGCTCCTGGACTTGATCAATCAGGAGAACAATCGGCTCCAACAAACGGCCGACCGAGAAATCCAGGGGTACATTCAAGAATCGCTGGAAACCCTGAAAAAGCAGGTTAAATCGATCGACGAGCGGCTCGCCAAATGTGTCAAGGAAGACACCGCCAACGCCCGCAAGATCGAAATCCTCGAATCGGTCCAAGGTCTGGGTCCGGTTGCGGTCAGCACGTTTCTCGCCGAGCTGCCGGAACTGGGAGAGCTCAATCGCGGTGAGATCGCGAAGCTCGTCGGTGTGGCACCGATGAACAAGGATTCCGGACAAGCCTCGGGCCGCCGCACGACCCATGGCGGCCGATCGTATGTCCGCCGAGTACTCTACATGGCCACACTGGTCGCCACGAGATTCAATCCGCGGATCAAAGCCTTCTACCAACGATTACTGAAGGCCGGCAAGCCAAAGAAACTGGCATTGACCGCAGCCATGAGAAAACTGCTCACCATCCTCAACACCTTGATCAAGAACGATGAGATTTGGAATGCCGAACCAAATAAAGCGAGCGTCTGAGGATCAACCTCAGACGCTCTGGGACACGCCTTTGGCGCACCGTCGACCTTGGATATCCCTTGAGAAGTTGCGTCCCCGCAGAGCTTCTCTCCGTTTCTCCAGGTAACCACACGGTATCCGACGTGATGGCCGTTGGCAACCGCCTTTGGACACCGGAGCCATGCCTCGGAAAATCCACCAGTCCGTCCGGCACTGCCAAGACCACCTGCACTCAACCAACCACCTCACTACACAAGGAATTCAAAATGCGTATTGAATCAGCTATTGACAAAACTTAAGACCGTCGCTGACATCGTTGCGCATCAGAGCCTCGGGCTTACGTCGACTTCCGTGGCCGCAGGAAGAATAGGGCGAGTCCCCACAACATGAATCCAGTTGGCTCCGGGACGCTGAAATACTGGTTGCCCGCGAAGTTATTCATGTTGATGGCACCCTCACCGGTGAATCCGCCCATTTCGTCGCCACCCAGATTGCCTTGGGGTGGCGCGAGGCCCGCCAGAAACTGATTCGACCAGTAGTTGTGACCTTGATTGTTCTGGCCAACCATTACCAAGAGCGGACCGCCGACATAGCCCAAATCGCTGAGGGCTATTCCCAATTCGAGGCCCGTGGTGACGGCGGCTGCCGCCGTTGGATCGGCCGCATTGCTGCCTCCCAGTACGCCAGCCAGGTTGGCATTGTTGTATCCCACGTCGATCGGCTGCCCGTTGACCCCCGTGCCCGTGGTTGCCGATCCCTCCAGCCCACCCAGGAGATCGAAATAGCCGGAGGCGGACTGCGCGCCTAGATCGGCGAAGTCCAGATCGAACCGGTCATTCCCCATGTCGTTGCCACGTCGGACGATCAAGTGATAGTCCGCGGTGAATCCGGTATCGAACTCCAGTCCATCCATGGCGCTGGCGCCGTCGTTGCCGGCGCTGTCGAAGATGGCCTGGCCGCCAGCCTTCGAGTCAATGAAGATCTCCAGCTTGTTGAAATTGGCTTCGATATTTCCGGTGAGCATGAGGTACAGCCGACCGCCATCGAGCAGACCGTATCCGGCGTTCATTTCGCTGAAGTTGTCGCCGAATCCAGTTTCGACGGTCTGGACCGCCAGGGGGCCACCGTAGAGTCCGTCTCTGGTTCCGTCCACGGTGGGGACGGCCCACACGGGATGTGTGGCAAAAAACAAAAGAGTTACAAAGAGCGGGAATACGAGTCGAGTCATTTGCGAATCTCCAGTTACCGGCAGGAAATGGGGCACAAACCGCTGCTACTATCGTGGTCGATCCTGTACCATGGGTCAAGCAAAAAATGGACCTCTTGAATCTTGGCGTGGAGCTACGATTCCAGGCTATGGGAGTCCCAGGGAATTCCTGAGAGGCTTGGCAGTGCCGCCTGGGTGAGGGCGTATCTTCTGATACGAAGAAGGAGGCAGACGATGGCGATGGAAAACTCAGCGAACCAGGGTCAGTACGAGTTTACAAGTGATCAGGACCATCTGATCGGCAGTCTTGCTCGCAAGATGGCCCTGGTGGGTTTTGCACTGATGCTGTTCGGTGCCCTGCAAATGGTTAACGGGGTCGTTTCCCTTTTCGCCGCGCGCAGTCCCGAAAAGGTGTTGGCCACGGCCAAGGAGGCGGGCCTTCCGGAAGCCAGTTTACAACAGTTGGAAACTGCCTTGACGGCTCAGCACGGGCTTTCGCCTTTGGCTGCCACCTCCATTGCGTTTGCCGCCACGGGCCTGTTGATGCTGCTGATCGGGCGGTGGACTCAGCAAGCCGCGGCGGGGTTTGCCGGAATTGTGGGGAGCAAAGGGCAGGATATCTTCCGGCTGATGGATGCCCTTGGCACGCTCCACAAGAAGTACGGTCTGATGTACACGCTGTTATGGCTTGCCGTCATCACCAGTCTGCTTTCCTTCGCGTTTGCCATCTTCAGTTCGTTCGCGAACAGGGCTTGAGGCCGATCGATGTGGCCACTCGAGACGGGGATTACCGGAACGGCAACGAAGCGACCACGCCGTGGGCAGCCCATCGTCGGCCAGTCATCCTGAACGGAGCGCAGCGCAGTGAACGACCTGCCAGATGCCACGAAGCCTCGAAGGGTCGACGCGAATGGCAGGTCCTTCGTTCGCCTTCGGCTCGCTCAGGATGACAGAGGGAGGGCCAAGTTGCCGCGGCAAGACAGCAGCATGTCATCCTGAACGGAGCGCAGCGCAGTGAAGGACCTGCCAGCCGCCACCGATCTTCGAAAGGTCGACGCCTTGGGCAGGTCCTTCGTTCGCCTGGATCACACTATTCTGCGCAGGGGTATTTGGATAGGCTCGAAGTCTCATACAACCCTTTGATGATGCGATAGGGAGACACCTACGGTGATGTGGTCTTGTGTGTGGGCCTTCGTGACAGGCATGCTTGTTGGCATCGGGGCGTCGGGCTTGGCGGCCGAGCCGCTGGAAAATGCCCACGCCCACAATGATTACTGGCAAAAGCGACCCCTGCTCGATGCACTTGACCTGCGATTCGCCAGCGTCGAGGCAGATGTCTTTCTTGCCGATGGAATACTGCTCGTCGGTCATGCGATCGATGAACTGGACCCCGAAAGGACCTTGGAACGGCTCTACCTGGCACCTCTCGCACAGCGCGCACGAGCTCACCATGGCCGCATCGATCCTTCCGGAACACGATTCTTTCTGCTGATTGACATCAAGTGCGACCCCCAAGCGGCACACAAGTCGCTTCACCAACTGCTCTCGCAGTATGCCGACATGCTCACCGTCGTCGATCACGGCCGCGTTCGGCCTGGTGCCGTCACCGTGGTTCTGTCAGGTAACCGACCATGGAAAGAAATCGCCGACGCGCCAGTACGGTACGCGGGCTTGGACGGACGGATTTCCGATTTGGACAGGGAGGCACCCGCCCACCTCGTGCCCATGATCAGCGACAGCTGGCCTGCGCACTTTACATGGCGCGGCGATGGGCCGATGCCCGAAAGGGAACAGCACGCGTTACGAGCGATCGTTGCCAAGGCACACGCGAGGGGTCGTGTCGTCCGATTCTGGGCGACCCCTGAAAAGGAAGTGGTCTGGCAGGAGCTCCTGGTGGCTGGTGTCGACCTGATCGGTACCGATCAGCTGGATCGACTCGCCACGTTTCTTCGCTCGGGTCCCATCGGCCGGACCGGTGAGGCCGCCGAGGCACGAGACGTGCCACCCAAGAAATCCCGGTGAGGGATCCGCTGCCCCTGGACCGACCCCTGACATCGACCGTTCACTCGTTGATCGCCCGGCCCCGTTGGCCGCGCTGCGGTCAGTGGAAGACAGTTCGCGAACGGCTCGGCCCGATCGGACCCCCGCTACGCAGTCGCAGCTTGTTCGGGCGACGATACGAAAGCTGGGTGCCCTTGTAGTCGACACCCGAGCAGCCAAAGAACGACACGGGAAACCGTTCAAAGCGGAAGACTTCATCCCGTATGCGGCTGGTGAAATGGATCACACCACGACTTTCGGGTTTGCGGTGCTTGCTCAAGGTAACCGTGACCATACGTGCTTCAGGCTCACGATGGAGCCCCCCTTCGCTATCACTGGCAAGGCCTCAGGTTCAAAGACGCTATCGTCTGCCCAGCAGACACGTTTCACCAACTCCTTCAGTCTAATAATTGCCACCAACCCGTCAAGTAATTGACAAAGGGCCCTGGCAGAAATAAACAGTTTCCTCTGGTACACTCTTGACTGGAAGCCTCCCCTGCCGATAGGTGTCACGCCGGCCGTCATCGGGTCCCGCAGAGGATGAGGGGGAGAGGAATTACAGGGCGTTCGAACCGCAGGAATACCGTCCATGACCACTGAGAGAATGGGTCCGAGCGAGGAGCTTCACGACGGGGCGGGTCATTCGGCCACAACGTTCCGACTTTGGCTGATGATGGTCCTGCAGTTTTTCATTTGGGGGGCGTGGCTGCCTCAGATATTTGGGTACTTGCCGAGTCTGGGGTTTTCGGCCGAGTCGCCGCCGGCATTCCTGGCGGGCAAGCTGCCCGAAAAAATCGCGTGGTTGTTTTCGGAGCAATCCCTCATTCTGAATGCCTTTCCGTTGGCTGCCATCATCGGCATGTTTTTTAGCAACCAGTTCGCGGACCGTAATTTTGCGGCAGAGCGCTTCCTGGCGTTCAGCCATTGGGTAGGTGGCGCTGCCCTGATGGCCTTGGGCTGGGTGACGGACTTCACTTGGTTCTTCTGGCTGATGATGGTTCATTGCCTGCTTTACGTCCCGACGATTTCCATTACCAATTCGATTGCCTTCGCGCATGTCCAGGATCCGCAGAAGGAATTCGGTGTGATTCGCATGGGGGGCACGATCGGTTGGATTCTGGCGGCATGGCCCTTCTTGTTTCTGCTCGTGGACTGGGGGCAGGTTCGCGAGGCACAGCCGTCGGGCCTGGTGGCCTGGCTGGGCACGGTATTGAAGTCACCGCTCACGGGGGACGCATTGCGCCAGGGTGCTCGGTGGACATTTATCGTGGCGGGTGCCGCCTCCTTGCTGCTGGCGGCGTTCAGTTTGACCTTGCCGCATACGCCTCCCAAGCGGACGGCGACGGGCAGTGATCGCTGGGCCTGGCTGGAGGCGGTGCGGTTCTTGGGGAAGCCGTACGTGTTGATCCTGTGGATCGTGGCCCTGATCGATTCCTTTGTCCACAATTGCTATTTCAATTGGACGTTTGGCTTTCTGAGCAGCGACCAGGTGGGGATCCCCGGAAACTGGGTGCAGCCCGTGATGAGCATCGGTCAGGTGGCGGAAATCCTGACGATGTTGATTCTGGGAATGGTGTTGAAGCGGATGGGCTGGAAGGCGACGCTGATCTTAGGTGTGTTGGGGCACGCGGCCCGCTTCGCCGTGTATGCGTTCTTGCCGCAGTACCCGTGGTTGATCATCGCCGTCCAGGTGCTGCACGGGATCTGCTATGCCTTTTTCTTCGCCACGGTATACATCTTTGTGGACGAGCATTTTCCCAAGGATGTGCGTTCCAGCGCCCAGGGCCTGTTCAACGTGATGATCCTGGGATTCGGGGCGTTGCTGGCGAACGCGATTTGCCCTTTTCTGATTCAGAAGCGCTTCGTGCACGAGGGCGTGGTCGATTTTCACGGGCTGTTCATGGTCCCGTTGACCTTGTCCCTCGTGGCGGCGGGGCTGCTGCTGCTATGCTTTTGGCCCCCCGATTCCGGTAAGCAGGGATCCTGAGGCTGCCTCGGCAGCCTAGGCGTAGATGAGGGATTCGTCGGCGAAGGCGTCGTCCAGCGCCTGTTGATCCGCGTCGTCGGAAGTCGTCGACGCATCGTGCCCCAGGGAGGACTGGTGGGACGCGGTGCGCGAGGGACTGGCCGGCAGGGCATCCCAATCCGCGAAGGAGTTGTCCGTCAGGTCTGCCATGGTGCTCGCCAGGGAGGCCGCGGCGCTCGGTATCGAGGACGCCGGCCGGGCATCTTGCGTCACCGAGACGAGTTCATTGATGATTCCGAGGGCATCCACAGGGCCGATGTAGCCGTCGCCATTGGTATCCAGGTTTGCTTGACCGGCGGCCATGCGCCCCATGTTGTTGATGACCAGCAAAGCGTCCATCGGTGTGACGGCTTGATCACCATTGACATCGTATGGACTCGCCAGGCTACTGAAGCTGGAAACACCGGACGACAGGGGCGCGATCAGTCCGCCAACGACGATGGTGGTCGTTCCGAATTCGATGTCGGCCGGGTTGACGGGGGCGGACGTTCCAAAGAGCAGTAGGGGATGCAGGATCGTGTCTTCCGCCGCATCGCCGGTGAAGGTGATCGTGCCGGAATCGTTGCCGGCGGTAAACTGAAGCCGGAAGACTTCAAACTCGGCCGTGCCGAGCGGAGAAACGCCGTCGGTACCGCCGACCTCATCGATCAGGCCCGCGGTGGCCGTACTGCCGGACGTACCCGCCCCGTAGGTTGTCGAATGGGTGATGGAGCCCTGTGGCGTGGCGAGGTTGCCATTGTAGGTGACGTCCAGGAACGTGGAAAAAAGGCCGCGCGGGCTGTTGCCCGATGCGGGTCGAATGTCCTGTACGAACGTCCGCAGCTCGAAGGTACCACCCGGATTGATCGACGTGATCGGATTTCCATTCGTGTCGAATGTCCGGAAGATGAAGCGGACGGAATCGGTGGAGGCTTGCGACACGGTGATCGTAAACTGTCGGGCCGTGGCGGAGAGTCCCCCCGTATCGCTGGCGTTCATTTCGACGGTCAGGGTGCCAACGTCCGCGGCGGTGGGCGTTCCCGTGAAGACTCCGGTGGTCGTGTTGAAGCTCAACCAGGCCGGTAGCGTGCTCGGCGTCCCCACACGGATCGCACTGAAGGTCAGCGGATCGCTGTTGGGGTCACTGAAGAATGACGATGCGTTGAAATTGAACGCTGCGCCGACCGTGGCCGTCTGATTGGGAATGGGCGTGGAGACGGGGGCCAGGTTTCCACCCACGTTCAAGCTGAAGAGGTCGGTATCATCGGCGCCGACCAGGTCCACGGCACGCACACCGATCATGATCGTACCAAAGTCCGCCTGCGCGGGCGTTCCGCTGAGGATGCGCGTTGTGGGATTGTAGGTCAGCCATGAGGGCAAAGCCCGGGGATTGATAAACGTCCCGTCGGTGTTGATGCCGTCGACCCGTTCAACCGAGATGGATAGGGTGTCTCCGACGTCCACATCGCTGACGAAGCTGCCGATGTTCAGGGTGAACTGCTGGCCGATGCTCGCGGATTGGTTCGGAATATCGGCGACCACCGGGGCATCGTTCGTATTCACGACGTTCAAGGTGAACGAGGCATTGACCGTCGCACCCTGGGAATCGGTGGCCCGCACGGTGACTGTGGGCGTACCGACATCCCCGTTGCGGGGGGTGCCGGTGAGCACGCCCGTGGCCGCGTCGATCTGAAGCCAGGCGGGGGGCGAGATCAGGTTGAATCGCAGGACGTCCCCCGGATCCGCGTCGCTGAAGAACGTTCGCGAATTGAAGCTAAAGGATTGATCCTCTGTGGCCGTCTGCGTGGGGATGGTGGTAGCCGTCGGGGCCGCGTTCTGGCTGATGAAGACAAAGGTCAGGCTCAGGGGCGGGTCCACGGAGTTGCCGACATCGTCCGTGGCATCAAACTGGAGCGTGTGGGAGCCCTCGGCGAGCGTGCCGCCCGCGAGCGTATCGAGCTGCGCTCGGGTGAGCGTGAAGGCACCATTGGCCCCGAGGGTCCCCGGGAAGTTCACAAAGGCCCCGTTGTCGAGTCGGACCTGGAAGGAATCGAGCGTGCCGTCGTCCGTCACCGTGCCGGAGATGCTGGGATCCGTGGTGATGCGGTCGGTAGCGCTGGTTCCCGTGTCGTTCGTCAATTGCGCGGTGATCACCGGGGCGTCGACGTCGCTCTGCAGTGTGACCTGCACCGTGCCGGCCCGGAAATTGGCATTCACCCGGCCGACGTCAAAGGAATCGGTGCGCCCGTTGCCATTGGCATCCAATCCCTCGTTGAAAAGGTCTTGGCTCATGTCGATGCCGCGGGACTGGAAAAACGTGTTTGTAACGAAGTTTGCGGTGCCATCTTCCTGTGCGAGGGCCGCCGTGGCGTAGAGGGATTCATATTCGGAAACACGGCCCAGTGGCTGAGTCAAGTCGATATCGCCGACCAGCGATACGGTCAAATCAAATCCGCCCGTGGTGCTTCCTTCGCCACGGACGAGGATGGTGTATTCACCCGCGGGAATGTCGAATTGGGCCAGGCTTTCATTCCCTTCGAAATCACTGTTGGAATTCGTGGCCGGGACGATACCGCCGGCGGCGTTGCGAATCGATATCGCATCGGGGTCGAGTGTGCTGGTGCCGCTGGCATTGACCTGGACCATCAGCGAGACCGGCGTACCCGTGGTCGCACCTGGCGTGGCTACCGTCATTTCCAGTTCGCGGGTCGAGCCGGCTGTGAGGATGGAAGCGGAAGCGCTGTCCAAGGCGTTGGCGGCGTGCAGGAGCACCCGAGACTCCAGGGACTCCAGCCACATCGGGCGCCGGACCCCTGCCCGGCGAGCCGCCCGCCAGGGGCCACGTGGACGGGATGGGCATTGACTGCCTTGAAGACTCGGACGAATCATCTCTTGCCTCATGTGTTGGATCCCCATTCCGACTGAACCTCGTCGTGCTGGCAGACCATTGCAAAGACCGTGCCCAGGCGCGGGAATTCCGAGTCCTGGGGCCGCGCACGTCCCCATCCGACCACTGGCCAGGGTCGGAAAAGTCCCGTCGTACGCATTCCTTTGATGCAGTCGCGTCGATGGGGACAACTTCTTGAGCATGGGGGAAAGCCGGCGTGGTCAGCCCACGTCCGCGAGTTCGAACCATGCGAAAAAGCGACATGGCCGATGGAAAGCCGGTTCTCCGTGGCCGATTGGCAACAGGAAAACCCGTCAATTCCGGTGAGATCCAAAAAATCGGGTTATTACTGTCAATCGGTATCGTTCCTACAACCGAAATGACTACTACGCTTTGCCAATCCAACGCGGTGGGTGGGCGCGTGATGTCTCGAGCGACCGGAGTCGTCATGGGGTGGGCCTTGGGCCCGACGTTCCATGTCTGATTCTGAGCCAGCGGGACAAAACGCTGCAGCGTTTTGCCGCGCTGTTGGCTGGTTTTTCGGAAGAAGGGGGGAAACATGGTTCCGCGTTGGACCGCGCTGACGGTCTTTGCGCTCGGGGGGCTCGCGACCTGTGCCACGGCTTCGGCCGTGGATTTCGAGATTCGCGACGAAGCTCCTCCGTCCGCAGTCAAATCGTATCCCGATCCATCCATTCCTGTCTGGGAAAGCCATCCCCGGCGCGATCGCCGGCCTCCGGCCGATCCCATGTGGATTTCCGATGATCCGCGAGATGCGGACGGTGGGGATGGGAGTGTCGCTCCAGCCGGCAACTACGAGTCGGAACCGACCTCTGGGTCCGACGAGGGGCTAGGCTGGGAGTCCTACCTTCCCGAGGCGCCCGGTGCCTGCGGTGACGGCAGTTGCGAAAGCTGGTGCAATCCTGCCGGCTGTCAGCAGTCGTGGTTCGTGGACCTCTGGATGGACCAGGGGTTTACCGGAAACTACGACTTCCCGGACAACAACTTCAATTTGCCGGTCACGTTCAACGACCGCGCGAATGAATACATGATGAACCAGCTTTACCTGAGCATGGGCAGGAAAGTACTGGACTGCGGGGATCAGTGGGGGCTGGGCGGCCGAGTCGATCTGCTGTACGGCACCGACTACTTCTTTACCACGGCGCTGGGATTGGAAACGCGTGCCGATGGTTCCCAGCGATGGAACTCGGGCGAGGGGCCGCGCAATGGCGGTACCGCCGCCTTGTACGGACTGGCCATGCCTCAGCTGTATGGCGAGGTGTATGTCCCGGTCCTCAGTGGTATCAATTTCAAGCTGGGGCATTTCTACACCACGCTGGGGTACGAATCGGTCATGGCCCCATCGAATTTCTTCTATTCGCATTCGTACTGCATGCAGTACGGAGAACCGAAGACGAACACTGGCGTCCTGGCCAGTATGCCCTTGTCGCGTCGCTTGAATGGCCACTTCGCCTACACCACCGGGTGGGACAGTTGGGAAATGGTCAATGACGAGGGGAGCTATGTGGCGGGGCTCACCTGGAATGCCAACGACATCTCCACGGTTTCGTTTGCCATGCAAACAGGCCGCGAGGACTTGGCCGCGATGAACAATCGCTTCCTGTACACCCTGGTGATGACGCAGCAGCTCACGAATCGGTTTCGCTGGGTGATCCAGCAGGACTTCGGGTCGGAATCCCTGGCGGAGGTCGACGTGGTCGGTGCCCCGGACGACGCCAAGTGGTATGGGGTCAACAACTACTTCTATTGGGATGTGAGCAACAACGTCACCTGGGGCCTGCGGGCCGAGTGGTTCCGCGATCAGGACAACGCGCGGGTCTTGGGGATTCCCTCGGAAACGCTGGTGAAGGGTGGCAACTACGTTGGGTTGACTAGCGGTCTCAACTATCGGATGACACGTCGCTTCTTGTTGCGGCCGGAATTGCGATGGGATTGGTCCGATGTCGTGCCACCCGGAGGCGGAGGCATGTTCAACGATTTCACCGAGGACGGTCAAATCACGGCGGGCTTCGACCTGATCTTCCAACTCTAAAGCAGGCGATGATGCGGCACTTCATGCGATTCATGATTGGGACGCTCGCCGTGGCGGGGCTAGGCGGGCTGGGTTGGACTCAGCAGCCCTATGGGACTGGCCAATCCATGTCCTGGACGGCGGCCGGCGGCTGCTGCCCGCAGTGTGGCTCCACCACCTGCAGCGGCTTGGAATGTTGCCCTGGAGCGTGTGCCACCGGATTCCGCGGCGCCAGGAACGGGGCATCCTGCGGTCCCCAGACGGGCCGACTGCGGGACAAACTTCGGATTGGCGGTGGACTCAATCACGACTCGTATCCTGCGGGCCGACTGCAGGCCCAAATGCTGCGCGGCTGCCAATGCCAGGGGCGCGGCTGCTCGCTCTGTCGCAAGACCGGGCACCTCTGCCCCGGCTACGCCCGGGCCGCAACGCTCGGCTGGATGGACCATGGCGGCTGTCTCACCTGCCAACCCAGTGGGTATCCCCATGGCGCGAATCCCTACCCGTTTCCGTGGGACTGCCAACCCCCTTCGGACCCGAGCGAAGGCTACACGAACCTGGGGAATACCTGCGGTGGCCCCTATTGGTTTGACGTGCTGGTGCAGGCAGTGGTCCTGACCCGGTCGGGGCAGGCCGATCAACCGTTGACCAGTAACGGCATCGCCGGACTGGGTCCTCCCGACCTGGTGCTCTCAACCCAGAGTGCTGATTTTGATTACGAACCGGGGTTCCTGATCACCGGACGATACCAATGCAATGCCGTCTACAACCTGGAGGCGACCTACATGGGGGGCCTCGATTGGGATGATCGGGCCGTCGCCACGTCCGACACGGACAGCCTGTACTCGGTGTTCAGCGACTTCGGAAATGACCCGTTCGGTGGCTTCGAAGAGACCGACCAGGCGGCGGAGCAGAGCATTTACGTGGCCTGTGAACTCGACAGCGTGGAACTCAATTACCGTCGAAGCTGGGCATCGCCGAACTACCGCATGAACGGCTCCTGGTTCTGGGGTGCTCGCTACATCCGTTTCGAAGACTCGCTGATCTATGGCACGGTGGTCAACGAACACGTGGACCCCATCAACACCACGGATCCGGACGACCCCGTGATCCGCGGGCCCGCCAGCTCGCAGTACAGCATCCTGGCGGTCAATGACATGGTTGGACCGCAGATCGGTACCAGCCTGGTGGGCTGTTTGCTCCCTGGTTTTGCTGTGGGCGGTGAGGCCAAGGCAGGGATCTTTGGCAACGGAGCGGATCAGAATTCCAGTATCAACGCCTCGACATTCGCCAATCCGATCCTCGAGTCCGCATCGGACACGGAGCTTTCCTATGCAACGGAAGGAACCGCCTACCTGATCTGGCAGTTCCACCCCATGATGAAACTGCGAGGTGGCTATCAGGTCCTGTTCCTTAGCGGGATTGCCACCGCCTCGAGCAACTTCAACAGCGAGCCTCCGTTTGCCGACGGTGGAACTCGGACCGTGGTCCTGAACCACGACGACCAATCGATCTTTCACGGGGGCAATCTGGGATTGGAAATTGGGTGGTAGTCAACGTCCCACCGTTCGGGCCTGAACGAGTGGATGGTTGCGAGCGACATCCGGATGGGTCAAACAGCCGCATCGCCCGGGAAGCTGGGTGTGGGAGAACGACCGTCCGCCTGGTTCGGGCAAGTTGAGGGAAGAAAATGGTGCCTGACCCAAGGTCCCAACCAGCCGCCTAAGGCCGTGATCATCTATTCAGGGAAGTCTTAGCTGAATGGTACGGGTTCCAATGCCCGTCGCCTATCGGTTTCGGACGACGCAATGGACGCATTGACAGTCACATCGTGCAGCCAACCCAGCTCGGCGCTGAGCAGTCGTATGGAATAACGGACTTTCATCGGTTTCAAATTGTCGGCTTGCACATGAAACGCAAGCCGGATCTTCCACCGGGAGCGGGGTGCGATTTCCGCGGGAATTCCCTGGGGAACGATGCATGCGCAACCATTTTTCGCACCTATGATGTGAATCGTAGTGTACGAGTGATTGACGATTTGGACCGAGAATTCACGAACGTCACCGGACCGCAATTCTCCAAGGTCGAGTCGATCGGGCACGAGTTCGATTCTGCCGCTAGATGATCTCGAGTACGCGAATTTCGCCTATAGCCCACTGAATACGATATAGGCGGCGAGGCCAAACGCCATGAAAGCGATAACAAGGTACAGTGCACGTTCTAGGCGCGCCGCAGTTGGAATCGATTCCATGCCAAAACTCCGGTGAGAAATAGCAAGCACGCGGCCAATGATACCTGCCATGGGCGGAGTCTCTTGCCGAGAGATGATGGGAGCGGACCGAGCGGAGGAGGGTTAATTCCATAATGCGGGAGTGTGAAACTCTCAAGTGGTTGCTGGCACACGCTTGGACGACCAAATTCAGCCTCTTCCTGCTCAATCAATCCTCCGTTCACGAAGCCAGTTTTCGCTGTGCTTGATTTGGGGTATGCCCCCGACAGCGCGGAAGAGAATTCGGTTGTTCGATGCTGGTACCAGGATTGATGGGCACGCCTCGTGGTTCCGCCGCCAGGATGAATTAGCATTGCTTCTTCGATTCTCCATCGTCTTGCACGATTGGCGACGACGCGGAATTCGGATACGAAATCTCTGTCCGACGGACTTTGGATGCTTCCTGTTATTTCGACGTGCGTCGAATCCAATGGATCGACCAGTCTAATCGACAATCTGCCTTCGTCGAATGCCGCGTCCAACGGAGTTCCGATAGCTGAAATCCCTAAGAGAGGATAGATTCGATCGAAGCCATAAACGGAGTAAGCGCCACCCCCCCTGTCCTCGGTGCCGGCGCGCTGATAATCGGAAACGGTCATATTCCCGTCTGCTGTGGTAAAGGTACTTCCCCAATCAACGGATTCCGACTTGGGCTCCAGCATGAATTGGTACTCATCATTGAAGGCCAAAATGCAGTACGGCCGCTTCGTCTTGACTGAAATCAGCTCTATTTTTCGGAATCCATCGACGTTCGCGAATCGCACGATGTGCCTTTGGGTCAACTTCTTCGGGGCGTACGTCGTGTTGGTGATGTAGACCTCACCTTGAATGGTCTCGACATCCTCTCGGAGACTTCGCCATGCGGGGAGAATCTCACGTTGAAATTGGTCGATTCCAATTTGAGCCTCTACGGAAACTGAGCTAATCAGCGAAACAAGCATGAGACGTAACAACAACGCACAACGCGGAGCTGGCATGCTTCGACGAAACGGGCCTCGCGCGCCGCAAACAACAAATATGGAGCCACGTACATCGTCTGAGTCGGCAGCGCCCAGCAAGGAGTGGATAGGTTGAGAGAAGAGTTTCATGGATAGCTCCTCTCGCTGCGTTTTCCGGAATATGCCCAATAGGGGACAACGTACCGTCGGCGATAGGCATTAGGGATCGTCGGGAGGTGGCGGGTAGCAGTCGCAGTTCTGTGGATCATCCGTTTTCGTCTTACAAGTCTTGTTTCCCTTGCAAATTCCAGTTGGACAAAGCGGCGGATTCACCGTGCCAAAGCACCTCAAGAGCGGCCGTGCCTCCGCTTTCCTTGAGTACGCAAACAATGTGACAGAAAAGACGACGATCGTGGAAACTACAATCGCTAATCTACTTCGCATGATGGCTCCCTTCTAGGATACCGGGATCCTTGTTCCCTTCCGTCCCTATCCTGCGCTTGCCTTCGCGTGCCAGGGCAGAAAAGGGGACGCAGCCGAATGTCACCAAATTAAGACGTAAGTGGTTGGAGTGCAAGGGATTTTTGATAGCTGGCTCGAGGACGATTGAGTCGGTCGTATTCCTTGGGCCGACGCTTGACGGCGCGGGGTTCCACAC
>WPCK01127586.1_pt1 | contig 20283 bp, 16 predicted proteins | sample 5399851 | NCBI WGS metagenome assembly WPCK01 (sample SAMN12869471, study PRJNA574797) | sludge metagenome | isolation source: wastewater treatment of pH11 | place: China:Beijing | collected 2019-05-20 | reverse complement strand
CAGATAGCCCGGCACTATGGCAAGGCACTGGTGCATGTTCCCTTGCGACAATTTGGCGAATCGACGGTCCAGCAGTTGCGGATGGTTCATGTTCTCAACGGCAAGGATGTCCGCTCGTACGCCGCCGAGTTCATCCGCCGCGTGTGAACCTGCAGCACACTGGTACAAGATGTTGGCAGCCTTAGCCGCTGCGGGTGAATTCAGATTTCAGATTTCAGATTTCAGAGCTCAGCGTCCGGAGTTCGGTACCCAGAAATCGAATTTCCAGGCGCCGATTGGCAAGTCGGGACTTTGCGTCTCGCTTGACTCGTTTGTGTCGGAAGATCTTTGCCGCATTCGAAGAGTTCTTGCCGGATGCCTCGGCGAGTCGCGCCTGCCCACTCGCCGGTTGGCGGGAAAGCGGATAAAATATGGGCGAGGGGACTGAGACAGCGAAGGCCCCGGACGCGATTTGCTGCTTCAAGACAAAATTGGCTTGTCTCCCTCCCGCGCGAACCTGCTTTTTGATTGGAATGCCTTGTGGACCGCCATCAGCTTTTTGTGAATCTCGTCAACCTCGCCGCGATCGACGGAAAATTCAGCGAGGAAGAAGTCCAGTTCCTCGTCAACCGCGCCGAGATGTGGAATATCCCCTCCGATGAATTCGAAACGGCACTGGCCGGACTGGAAACCGAGATTCAGCTCAAGCTCCCCGAGGAAAAGGCCCAGCGAATCGAGTTGCTCAAGGAAATGGTGCGGCTGATGGCCTCCGACGGCGAACTGGCGGAGACCGAAAAGAGCCTCTGCGCGGCAGCTTCGGCAAGCATGGAAATCACTTCCGCGGAATTCAGCGCAATTGTTGACTCGCTGGCCGTTCCGAAAAGAAAGACCTGATCCGGGACGCCAGGGTGTCGTTGGTGGCCGGTTCGGCAGGCAGCGGCTTCACATCGCGGACCCGCTCGCGTATTCGCTGCGAGAAATCGGGATCGTCGAAGTGCAATTCCGCCAGATCATTGATCTTCGACTCCGCTTTCAGTTGCTCAAACGGGACGGACCGGTCGAGCAGCCCCTGCTCCCAGGCGAACTGGTCGGAGTAGCCGGGGAAAAGGACTTTCCAGGATAAGGCGAGCTTTTGTTTTCGCAGCCGGTTGACATGGTTGAGCACATTGGTGGTGCAATTGTTGACGACCGTGTTGTAGAACTCCGGGCGGCTGGCAAGCCTGTTCGCCCGCTCCAGCATGTCGATTAGCATCGCCTGCGCCTGCTCCGGCGTCGCCACCGTCCGATACAAATAGACGTCGGAATCCCGGTATCGCGTCCGCAAGCGCACCAGATCGCGTTCGTCGGCAATCACGTAAGTGATCTCGTATTGCCTGATAAATCCCAGAACAGGTGAGTATTTTTCTCCCCGCTCGGTTCGAATTTCCGCCGAGAAACAAAAATACCGCCCGTCCGCGAGGCCAAAGCTGATCATGGTGTGGGCAATCAGCGGCGTCGAATTGAACGGAACAACCAGGTAGTCCACGCTGCGGACATCCTCCAGCCGGAAATCGAGATCGTAATACTGCGGAACGAAATCCTCTTCGGCCAGGTACAGGTTGTTCCGCACATTGGCGATGTGGATCGTTCCGTCCGGCCGGGCCTCAGCCCAGGGGAGTTGCGAGAATTGCGGAGCCCAGTCGCGGGCATTGGATGGAACGAGACGATCGCGAAGCGGATTGGTGACCAGCGGCTGGCAGCCGGAAAACAGAATTCCGATCAGCAGGCCCGGCAGGCAACGAGCGAACCCAATGCGCACTGCAACCGCCGGCAAGTGTTTTGACCTGACCGCTTCCATGCGATTCGCCCAGTCCTGAGAATCCTTGACTCGTTCTTGTAGTGGGGTCTTGTTGGCGAGGCAACGCAGGTTTTGCTAGCGGCAGAACGAGGGGTGCAAGCGTGCCCGAGACGTGGGCTGAAGCCCACGCTACCCCGAATCGTGGGCTGAAGACCACGCTACCACAATCGTGGGCTAAAGCCCACGCTACTCCAATCGTGGGCTGAAGCCCACGCCACCCCGAGACGTGGGCTGAAGACGATGCTACAGGAATCGTGGGCTGAAGCACACGCTACGGGGAACATCGCACGGCAGTTCTGAAACGACGAACTCCCCGCCCGGGCGAACCGGACGGGGAGTTCATGAAGGTGAAAATTTCACAAGGAAAACATTTGCCGTGAGAACCGGGAACGGGAGAATTCGCCGGCTCTCAATACGGTGCCTTTGGTGGATCAAGCATGGGTTGCCCCTCCTGTCTCAGGCCGCAGTTTCCGGTGGCCGCTGATTGTTGTCGGCCACACGATTTCAGGTTATCACGAAGTTGTTTCAGGTCAAGAAAAAAAATCCATTCGCGTTCCCTTGCAGCCACACTTTCCCGTAAATGGTCGCGTCATTAGGGTCAGTGAAAATATGTCGCGCCCCGGGACTCCACAGCACCCGCGTGATCAGCGATACACGTTTCCGGCAGGTACCAGGGCGGATGGGGACCCATCGAGATGGATCCGCATCCGGACTTCCTCATTGGCAAGCAGGAGCCAGTGGCTGTCGATCTGCCGATTCTCCACTTCCGCCCGGACGGAATAGTATCGCGTGCTGTTCTTTTCGATAGCGACAAACACAATCCTCCCCTGAAACTCGAGCGTTTCGCCGCGGGCGAGGCTGGCGGTCACGGTAACCGGCTTGCCGTGGATTTCGTGGGGATTATGAAGCTGCGATTCGAGCAACCCCTGCACGTACAGCTTGTCCATGCGGGCCACGCGCATGACATTGTCGCCGGCATTGACCCATTCGCCGGCCTGGCGGAAAGTCTCGACGACATTCCCCGAGATTGGCGAGACAATCCGGTGCCGCTGGATCGCATTGTTGGCAGTATCGACGTGCAGTTGTTCCACCTGGGCTTCTTTGATCGCCGTCTGCCGGTCGCGCTCGGCCTGTTCCAGCTGCAACTGGGCCTGTTTGGCCTGAAGCGCAGACCGGTCATATTCCTGTTTCGGAAGCGAGCCTTTCTGGTACAGCGAGTAGTTGGTCTTTCGCTCGCGCTCGGCGATTTCCAGGGCGTTCTGCGCCGCGCGGATGTCGATGTCACTGGTCGCCTTGTCGTTGGCCGCATCCAGCTTTGTCTGGGCGGTCTGCAACTGCAGCCTTGCCACCCCGTCGTCGATCAATGCAAGCTCCTGGCCCGTTTCGACAGTCTGGCCGTCCTTGACCAGCACCGAAATCAGCCGTCCACTTTCCTGCGCTGGTACATCCACGTCGCTGATCAAAAGCGTCACGCATGACATGATGTCCACATACCCGTTGCCCACCTGATTGGCCGGCGCATGCGCCAGCTCCTGTTGCCATTCCTGAAGCGGGCAGGCCATCGTCGTCACCGATAGGACAAGTATCGGGAATACGCGGTCGATCCCCATACAGCTGGTCCAGTTCATCCATCATCTCCTGGCAGTGCAAGACCCTAAAACCAGCGAATCAGCGCATTCTGCACTGACTCGATAAATTCGTGAAACCAGACGTAGCCCAGCGAACGGTTGCCGGCATGGACCTTGGCCATGACGCGGGTCCCGCTGCGCAGCAATTCTGCCGGCAGCTGGCTCGAATCCAGTTCGACCTTCAGCAGAACCGAGTTTCCCTCGTCGCTGCGAACATCGAGCTTGTTGTCGACCTCGATCAATTTTCCGGCAAACTCCCGGCCGGGATGGGATGCGAGCACAAACGAGACGCGAAGGGGTTCGTTCGATCGGCTCAAGGCTCCCATCAGATGGGCGACCCGCTTTTCGGGAAGTTCCAGCTCGATTTGCCAGGGTGTGTCCGGAGGCACGATCGTCATCAGGTTCTGGCCGCGCTGGACCGGGCGGCGAAGAAGGTTTTGCCGCAGTTGCCAGTTCACGACGCGTCCATTTTCGGGTGCGCGAATGGTCAGCAGTTCGAGTTCCTCGCGCTTGAGCTGCAGCTGGCGACTGAGGCTTTCTTTCAATTCGACGGCTTCGGCATAGTCGCCATCGATGATTCCACGTTCCAGGGCATTGAGTTCCGATTGCCGAACCATGGCCCGTTGCAGCTTGCGGGCTTTCTCGTCGGCCTGATCGAATTGTCCTTGAAGATTGCGAATGTCGACCAGCAACTGGTTGTTACTCATGATCGCCAGAATATCTCCGGCACCGACAACGGCTTCCGTGTCCTCCGGCACGCGCAATTCCTGCAAGACACCATCGATCGCGGCGAAAACCTCGATCCGGTTTTCCGGAATCAGCCTCCCGTTTGCGGCCAGCGAAAATGGCCAGGGCACGAGGAACAGGGAGAGCACGGCGAGCATTATCGCGCACCCCGCCATGGCGATCGGAGGGAGACGCCGCGCCATCACGACCGGCATCGTCTGGCCCAGCCAGGTCCAGAGCGGAGCAAGAAACATACTACTGTGGGCAAGACTGTTGGCCAGGGCGCTGTTGCAATGATCGGTCACCAACTGAAGCCTTTCAGCCAGACCCGGAGCCGGCCGCTCATCGCTGAACTGTTCGATGATCAGGGCACCCGTCGCGCGGCGGGCGAAGTCACTTCTGTCGTGTTGGACGGAGTCGTCGTCGCTTGCCGACATCTCTCCATGCAACGGCTGCACGACGAGCATCTTCGCGTGGGACGCGTCGAGGTATTCGTGCAACAATTCCTCGATCTGGGGAGGGAGTCCCGAGTCATCGCCCGTGTACCAAAGGGGCTGGCCCGTGCGGACGACTGCCGTGGCCAGCCGGGCAAGCCATTTGACCTGATCGGCGCGGCGCTCGACGGAATCAAGCCCGCTCACGGCGCGGATTTCGAACCTGCTTCCCTGCCGTATGGCCACGCTGACTCGCTCTGCATCCAGGACTGCACGGCCTTCGTTGGCAATGGCATAAAACGTCTGCCGGATATTCAGACCGCGGTGCACGGCCCGGACGAACGATTGCATCCGGTTCCATTGCAATTGACGGGCTTCGTATTGTCTCAGCCGGCTGTTCCGCAGATAGTCGCTGGCCAGTGCCGCCATCTGGATCAGGAAACGCAGATAGCCGCGCTGGGTCGATGGCCCGCCGCCGGATCGCTGGAAGATCTCGACGAGGCCCACCACTTCTTTTTCGATCCTCAGCGGCGCAATCACCAGCAGGTAATCTGTTGGATTCCCTTCGAGTTCTCCCTGGCCGCTCCGCGGAAGGATCAATTCCGGGTTTCCCGCCGCCGCGATCCGTTCCAGCAACAGGCCGTGCGCTTTTTGTTCGGCCGCGTCGCGCGGCAGCGAGGTCTGGCCGGGGTGAATCTGATACTCAAGCTTCAGCGACGGACTTCCGGGAGACTTTGACCAGATCGCTCCACCGCTGCATGCCAGCGCGGCTACGGTTCTTGTGAGAAAACCCTGATAGAACTCTGTCGGCCCGCAATCGGAGCGGGAAAGTTCCGTGATTTCGTCAACCAGTGCGCGAATCTGATCGCGCGTTTCCCGCACCAGTTCGCGGTCGACTGCTCGATCCAGCGGCCTGGGTGACCCGGTGATATGGGCATCGGGAAACGACCCGCTCGACATGGTCTCTCGTCCGTGTTTTGAGGCAATACAATCCTGATTGCGAAAGCTGCGGACTTTCCCTGAAACGCCGGTTGGAGGCAAGGCGTTTTTCTCCCCGGTTTTTGGGTAATCCCGGGCTGCGACAGCCTTCCCTGCAGGATGATCGGCAAGGGAAAGAGAGAGGCAATGTCGGGTCTGACTGGTACAGAATGGCGAATTGGCTAAAGTGTAGAGCTCGCGGCAATGCTTTTCGTATGGTCCCGATTCAGGACGTGCTAGCTGCTTTCACGGCAATCCGCGCAACCCTTCGTCGAATGTGTCGAGCTGAAATGCCACCTGAAATTGAGGAACTGTTCTGAAATGCGGCTGATTGGAAGAGTGGCTGACAAGGTCCAGGCGGAGCGGTTTGCATCGTTTCTGTTGACCCGTGAAATCGAATCGGTGACCGAGGAAACGGCCCCCGGCCAATGGGAAATCTGGATTCGCGATGAAGATTCCGTCGATTTGGCGAAGGCGGAACTGGAGCGTTTTCGCGGCCAGCCAGGCGACTCACAATATCAGGATGCCGTTCAGGCGGCACAATTGATTTCGCGGAACAAGTCGCGCCAGGAGAGTGAGCAGCGAAAGAAGCAGGTCAATCTTTCGCAGGATCGCTGGAACGCGCCTATTCATCAGGTGGCTCCCTTGACGGTCGTGTTGATCGCCATGACCCTGGTGGTCTCGCTGTTTACCAATTTCGGGCAGGACATTGATGGTTTTGCCATGCGCGCCATGGCGATGGGGACGGCGACGCCTGCTGAAGTCGTTGCCATGCAGGACGCGGGCGAACTTTCCGGGGACCCTGCCTGGTCCGTTCGACTGCGCCTCAACAGTTTCGCGAAGCTGGAATTATGGCGGGCAATCACGCCCATTTTCATTCATTTCGGCGGCTGGCATTTCTTGTTCAACATGATCTGGCTGGCGACGCTGGGCCGGCCGATCGAAGCCCGTTACGGATCCTGGTGGTTGCTGGCGCTGGTGATCCTGATCGCGGTTCCATCCAATGTGATTGGAATCATGATGCCCGAAAGACTCGACGGAATTCCGATTGTCAATCTGGGCGGATCATGGATGGTGCTGATGGGAGGGATGTCGGGAGTCGTCTATGGACTGTTCGGCTATGTCCTGATGAAGATGTTGTTTGATCCCCGTTCGGGCTTCTACATCTCCTTCTCGACCACCGCGTTCATGCTCGTCTGGCTGTTGTTGTGCATGAGCCCTGCTTTTCAGGACTGGCTGCAGATGCGCGTGGCGAACTGGGCGCACGGGATCGGCCTGGTCGTGGGCGCCGCGATCGGCTATTTGCCCAAATTGCTGAGCGACATCGGAATTCGCCCGATCAAGCGTTGATCGACTCGATGCGGATGCGCGTGTGATGCTGGCGGTGGCCCGTGCGACGCTTGTAGTTCTTGCGGCGGCGGAACTTCTGCACGACGAGTTTCGGGCCCAGGGTCTCCTCGACAACCGTGGCGGTCACGGAAGCGCCTTGAACAACCGGCTGGCCGAGACGAAAGCCGGCGTCTCCCCCGATCGCCAGAACACGGTCAAAGGTCAATGAGGCGCCGGGCTCGAGATCGCGGAGATCGATGTCGAGGGTCTGACCTTTTTCTACCTTGTATTGCCGACCGTCTGTCGAAATGATTGCGTACATTTTGCGTGGCTTTGCTCGTTCAGATCATCGTTTTCGATCATTTTCAGAAGGGCGAATTTTAGCCCATCCGCCGAGCCCGGTCGAGTGCCAAAATCGGCGTTTTTCAAGTGGAAACGGGGCCCGCCGGGCGGATTCTTCCGGCAGGTCAGCCCCAACGGGGCCGCGAAGGGGCAGATCGCTCCCGCAAACCGTTTATTCATCCCGGCGCGGCGATCGATCCCGAGACAGGCCAACAGACCCGAGACGACCGGGCTCCCGATGGTCGCCCTGGTTCATTGGCTGTGCCGACGTCAATAGGAGGCGACCTTATTCAAACTCCTCCTCGCCGCCGATCCCCAGTTGTTTCATTTTCCGGTACAGGTTGGACCGGTGCAGACCCAGCCGGTCGGCGGCGTCGGTCATGTTCTTTCTCGCGCGGCGGATGTGTTTTTCGATGTAGTCGATCTGGAACAACCGCGTCGCCTCGTTCAGGGGCAAATCCATGGCAACTCCGGGCTCGCTGTTTTCCGGCGGCTGGATGAACGCCAGGTCGGCGGCATCGATTTTCTGGTCGGCGGACAGGTAGGCCAGCCGTTCCATCATGTTCCGCAGTTCGCGGACGTTTCCCGGCCAGGAGTGGGCCAGCAGGGCCTTGCGCGCGGCCGCCGTCAGCGTGAACCGGGGTCGTCTCGCCTTCACCGCAAAATCGTTCAGGAAATGCTCGCCGAGGAGCAAGATGTCTTCTCCCCGTTCCCGCAACGGGGGGATGTTCAGTGTCACGACATTGAGGCGAAAGAAAAGGTCCTCGCGGAATTTCTTGTCGCGCACAAGGCGCCCAAGGTCCTGATTGGTCGCTGCGAGAACGCGCACATCCACCGGGATCGGCCGGGAGCCACCGACTCGCACAACGACTTTCTCCTCGAGAACCCGCAGCAGGCGAGCCTGGCCCCCCGGGCTCATGTCGCCGATTTCGTCGAGAAAGAGCGTACCGCCGTTGGCCATTTCGAACTTCCCCTGCCGCGTTTCGTGGGCGTCGGTAAACGCCCCGCGCTCGTGACCGAAAAGCTCGCTTTCGAGCAGCGTTTCGGTGATCGCCGCGCAATTTACCGCAACGAGAACATTGTCGCGCCGCGGACTGAGGTAATGAATGAGTTGGGCAACGACCTCCTTCCCCGTTCCGTTTTCACCGAGGACCAGCACGGCCAGTTCGGTTTCCGCCACGCGGGCGATGGTTTTCTGCAGTTTCTGGATGGCCTCGCTTTCTCCGATCATCCTCACCCGGGCCGCTGCCTCATCGGCTACATTTCGCCGGCTGGTATTGAGACTTTCGACCTGCCGCGTATTGGCAATCGCCGTTGCGGCGTGCGCGGCAAGCTCGGCCAGCGCTTCCTCATCGGCGGCCGTGAAATTCCCGCCGGACTTGTTGAGCAATTCGAAGGCGCCGATGACCTTGCCGTCCGTTCCGAACATCGGCACACAGAGCAGGGACCTGGTTTCGAAACCGACTTTCGCGCCGACCTCCCTGTTGACCTCGGCCTGTTCGGCGGCGATGTCTTCGTCCACCCGGCGGGGTTTGCCGGAAAGAACAACCTGGCCGACAACTCCTGTTCGCGCATCGACAATCAGCTCCCCGGATTCTATTCCAAGCGCCGGCCGGCCGATCAGCCGTTGGCCGTTCGCATCCAGCAAAAAGATCGTGGCTCGCTCGGCTTCGAGGAGTCGCGTCGACGTCTCGGCCATCGTCTGCAACAACTCGTCGGTGCGCCGCGTCTGGTTCCAGCGAACCGTCATCTCAAGCATGGCGGCAAGTCGCCGGGCGCGCTGCGCCTGCAAACTGGCATTTTCGACGATCGCCAGCACCTGGCCGATAGCCAGGGCACTGTTCTCGATAGCGGCCGCGTCCATGGGCGAGGCCGACCACGCGAGCAACAACATTCCGTTGGCGGCACCTCGCGAAAGGGGCGCCACGGACCAGCCGTCCTTGTTCAGCGGAGTCCCGCAATCGAGCCCCTCGGCAAGCAACGCCGAGGGCAACGGCCGGGATTTGCCGAATGTCGCCATTTCGCGCCAGGCTCCCTTGATTCCGTGAACGACCAATGCCTGGTCAACGCCGCGATGCCGGCTTCCAAACAGAGCCACGGCCTGTTTCAGGAATGGCCCGGCCGCCAGCCCGCGCGCGGCCAGTTCCACCAACAGGGAAAGGAATTCGCTACCTGGATGTGATGAAGACAAGGACTTTTTCCTGATGGAACTTGCTGGAAACCCCGTTCAGGGAATGCGGGCGGCGAGGCGGGAGGGCCCTCGCAATTGCGGGCAATTCCGAAAACTGTTATCAAATCGGCTTCAGTTTTGCTTCGCGACCGTTCACTATTGTGATCATTTTGAATCCAGTCCGCGATCCGCGGCAACGGGGGAGGTTCTGAACATGGGATTGTTTGATGGCAAAAAGGGCCTGATTCTGGGAGTCGCCAATGACCGCTCCATCGCCATGGCCATTGCCGGAATGATCATGGACGAAGGGGGCCAGTGCGGATTCACGCATCTTCCCGATCGCGAGGACGACGAAAAGAAAAAGAACCGGAGGAGAGTGGAGAATGCCATTGGCGGCCACGCCAATGCCCGGTTTCTGATTCCGCTCGATGTGCAGAACGACGGCCAGATTGCCGACGTCATGGCGCATACGAAACAAGAGCTGGGCGGGATCGATTTTCTCCTGCACAGCATTGCCTTTGCCGACCGGGAGGACCTCGGCCGGGACACCGTTGAAACCAGCCGCAAGGGTTTCAGCCTTGCCATGGACATCAGCGTCTACAGCCTGATCACGGTCTGCAACCACGCCCGCGGTGTCCTCAACGATGGGGCGGCGATTGCGTGCATGACCTATTTTGGTGGAGAAAAGTGTGTCCCCGGCTACAACGTCATGGGCATTTGCAAGGCGGCACTTGAAGCAGCCACCCGTTACCTCGCCTTTGATCTCGGCCCGCGCGGCATTCGCGTCAACGCGCTGAGCGCCGGCCCGCTCAAGACGCTGGCCGGAACCGCCGCGGGTGTGGGGGAAATGTTGCACCTGTACGAGAAAATGGCGCCGCTCGGGCGAAACATTACGCACGCAGAAGTCGGGCGGACCGGCATGTTCCTGCTTTCCGACTTGTCCAGTGGCGTTACCGGTGAGATCCTGCACGTCGATGGTGGCTACAATGCCATGGGCTCGCCGGGACGGCTGCTCGATTCGCTCCCCAAAGGGAGTTGACCCGTTTGCCGAAAATCCGGCAAAAATGCCCTGTTTTTGAGAAAACGGCGGCCGTTTGACGCGGCGCACGAACTCGCCCGGCCGCCGATTCGTAGAAACCGGATTGGTCGCGTTTATTTGTCCTGCGCGCAGGAAAATTCGCCGCTAGAATGGTGGCTCGAATGTCATCCGTCATCCATCCATTTCCCGGTCCAGTTGAGATTTCCCATGTTGCTCCGAAGAAAAGATTCTGATTCCCGAAATGGCCTCGTTGCCCGACAAGTCATTGTCTACGGCATCGCGCTGGTCGTCGTTGTCGCAGCCGGCTACGAGTTCCTGATCGCCCGGCCGGCTTTCCAGAAGGTCTTTGACCGGATCACCGAACTGGATATGTCGAACAAGGGAATCAACATGACGGCCGAAGCCATGGAGAAGGAGATCTTGCAGAAAAAGCCGGTGGCGGTACGGCAGGAAGAACTGCACGACGCCGAAGTCAGGACCTATCAGTGGCCAAGCGGTATCATCTTTCGCCCGCATACCATCCATGTGATCTATTCCAAGGGTTCGGTTCGCTCAATGGAAGGGGAAAGCCGGGAAAGCCTCTACTACGTTTCCTCTGTGGCCAATGGCAAGGTGACTCACGAAAACCTTCCCATGCTGAAAGAAACCATCATGAAGAACCTTAACCTCAAGGGCCTCGGCATGGGGGGTGGCGGTGGCGGTGGCGGCGGTGGCGGCGGCGGTGGCGGGGGAGATAACGACGACAGCTCGGCAGACGACGATAGCGAAAGCAAAGACGCCGACGATGGCGGCGGTGACAAGGGGGAAGCAGGCGATCCAAAAGATGACGGACAGCCGGCCGAAAAAGGGGACGCTTCCAAAGATGAAGGTGATGCTTCCAAAGATGAAGGGGACGCTTCCAAAGATGAAGGGGACGCTCCCAAAGAAGAAGGGGATGCGCCCAAGGATGAAGGGGGCAAGGATGACGGCGGTGGCGGACTGAACGCGCTGTAAACCGCCGCCAACGGACCGGTTCACCGGCCGGCAGGGGGAGGATTCGCTCTGGTTCTCTCGTTTTGTCTTGATCAGCAGATTCGGGGTACAGGTAACATGGGCGGAAATGAATTTGACAATCGTTCCAGCGGTCGCGGGCGAAAGTTCCTGCTCTTCGTTGTCTTGATCGCCGTCGTCGGCGCGTTTGTCTACGACCTGGCCATCGTCAAGCCGGATTTTCTCAAGGGTGTTGAGGAGTTGAAAGGATTGATGGATCCCTTAAAGGGGGAGGACGGCAAGACCGTGATCAAAAATGGTCGCCCGGTTCCCAAGGGGGACCAGGATGGTGATGGCGTTGTCTCGCCGGCCGATGTACACAAAGTTGCCGGGCAGGATCCCTCGCGATCCTGGTTCATGAAGACCGATTCGGACGTACTTGTCGAGGTCTATTCATGGAAGCGGGGAATCCCGTTACTCAGCTACGACGCCTTTGCCGTTTACAAGAAATTCAACAATGGACATCGCCTGTATTCCGTCAATGAAGTCGAGCCGGATGAAAGCAGCTTTGGCGATCCGATCCTGCCTGGCAAATTGCCGGAGGGACTGAAACGGGCCGGCGGCGGGAATGCCGATGCCTCCGGCAATGCCGGAAAAAAAGAGGACGAGAAAGAGGACGAGGAGAGTTCCGGGGCCTCCGGCAAAGAAGAGGGTTCTTCAGATAGTCCCGCAGATTCTACTGACGCGGACCAGAAAAAGCCCGATGAAGGAGGCGAACAAGACCAGGCCGCGTTGAGCTGATACGCCGTCAGGCGCAAAACAGAGGTTCTGCGGTCCGATGGATGGAACTTTCGACAGGCACACAAGCTGCCTGCCGCCCCGTTTTACCTGGCGGGAGAAGGTGATTTCGGGGGCGGGTCGACCGGCTCGGCGGTGAGGGACGAGCCCTTGCGCTTGTAGTACTTTCGCGTCTTCGGGTCTTCTTTTGTCTGGCCGAGTTCGGGTTTGGCCCCCTCGGGAATTCCGGTCGGGACCCAGCGGAGATTGGCCCGCCAGAGATAGCGCTTGCCGATGACATAGTCCTGCCGGGTCATTTCGAAGTCAAAGCGAATCGGCTCAAGTGACGTGGATTTCGGCTGGTACTGATACCTGTGCGTGACTTTCCATTCCCTTCCTTCCTGCCGGCTTTTGATCAACCCCTCATAGATGAATGTCCCGTTCAGTTCGTCCTCACAGAACCGGCTCAACGGCAGAACACTCAGCCAGAAGTTGATATTGACGACAGGGGATTTCATGTGCATTGGAGGCACGTCCTTGCGCGTGTAAAACTGCACGAGGTCGGTCCCCACCTCGGGCCGTGCGGCCGCCGCCAGGCAAGTGCTGTGAACTTCTTCCAGCATGTCATTGCGAATGTACTCGATCAGCTGTTGCTCATGTTGCCACGACACCCGGGCAAGCCAGCCCCTCCTTGCAAACCGGTGTCCGAGCCCCATCACGATACCGACCGTGGCAAGGAAAACGGCGAACTGGGCAACGCGATAGCCGGACATCTTTCGGCCCCCGTCACAGCGTTGCATCGCCACAAAACCGGTCACCAGGGCGACGAAACCGGAAACCGCCATCACGGGGGTGCCAATCGTCAACAGGGAGGGTATGGCAAAGCCCAGTGCGACAACGGCCAGGCCACTGAACGGCAGCCAGGATATTTCGTCATCCGCGTATTGTGACACGTCCCTTTCTTCGATTACCTCGGCCATGATCTACCCGATCCTGTCTGCAAAATTTCCTGTTCCTGAATAGGTCGGCAACGCGTGAATCTCCGGTTCGCAACTACCGCCGCACCCGCAACTTCGTCTGCCCGGAAAGTTGCCGGCGCCGGTCGGCGTAACGGTGCATGAACTTCCCGCTGGCATCAAATACTTCTTCGGTTGAATTTTCAAGAGCCCCGCGGGAGGCCATCTTCACCGTCCCCATCCAGAACCGGTCCGGGCTCAGTGGAAAGTTGGTATCGCCGGGCCCTCTCTGGAACGACGCTGGAGGAATCGGCGCGAAGTGCATGGAAAACTGCAGGATGCTGATGAACAGGAAGCCGCCGGCAAGTGCCGCCAACGTCCGCAACGGAATATCGGCAGCGATATGAAACTCCACACGCATCCGGCTGAATGTTTCGGTCAGGGTGCGGAGCACGACGAACCCGACCACGAACAGCATCCAGAAAACCACGAAATCCAGCACATAGGTGTAGGAGCTCGTTCCGCCATCGATCAAGTCGGCCAGCGGTTCGAACCCGTTGGTTGCGATCAGCGCCGCCAGTAACATATTGACACAGGTTAACAACCCTCCCCATGCTCCCTGAAACCAGATCGAAACGGCGACCAGCACAAGGCTGGCAGCGGTAAGTCCCATTATCATCGGCGCTGTCCCTGATTCCTGACGTTGTTGTTTTTGCTCTCTTGTTCTACGCAACCCCGGCCCGGCTGGATCCGAACCCGTTGTCGCCTGCCGCAAACCGGCAGCTATTCCTGTTTTCCTATTTTGAAAGTACCCGCTGCAATTCTTCCAGCGATGTTTCTCCTCTCGCCACCAGCAGCACCCCTTCATCCTTGAGCGAAATATGCCCGGACTGGTGGGCAGCCTGGTTGAGGGCCCCGACCGTCGGCGACTTTTTCAACACTTCGCGGAACCTGTCGTCAATCCTCAGCAACTCAAAGACTCCGGTTCTTTCCAGATAGCCCAGGCCGCCGCACTGTTCGCAAGGAACCACTTCCCTGGGATTGCCCCGTTCGTCGACAAGGTCTTCCGGGCGCAGCTGGAAATGCCTGTAGAGCACATTGATTCTCTCGGGAGGAAGGCCGAGCTGGGCCAACATTTGCGGATGCGGCGTGAAGGCCTGTTTGCAGCCCGGGCACAGTTTTCGAACAATCCGCTGGCAAAGCACCAGCTCCAGCGCGCTGACAAACAGATCGATGTCCGGCTTGAACATCAGCACCCGCACCACGGCTTCCACCGCATGTCTCGCATGGATTCGCGTGGCGATGGATACTTCCGCGGTCGCCGCCAGCCGGCACATTTCATTGAGATTCCCGGCGGAGCCGATTTCCGGAAAGGCGATTGCATTCGGCTCGCGAAGGAGCAACGATCGCATCGCCGACATCATCGTCTCGCCTTTGGATTCGTCCCAGACTTCCGGCGTCACATTGATGATCTCCGGCTCCTGTCGGGATTTCTCCTGCATGGTGAAATAGTCGCGAAGGAAACGGTCGGTCGACTGCAAGGCGGCCCGCCAGGTCGTGGATAGTCCATCCCCGGGAAGTGAGCTGAACAGGACGAGCCCCCCCGCGCTGTTCAAGGCATCGAGAAGCTCCTTGCGCATGCCTGGCCGCATGCCGATGTCTTCGAGCTTTTCCAATGGAGGCCGTTTTCGCGAAATGTTGATCAACACCCGCTCACCGGCATCGATTCCCTGGCTGATCAAGCGGCACTTGTGTTTCACCCGCAGATACTCGGCAACAAAATCTCCCTCCTGCTTCTGCCGCCGCTCCCGATAGTCCAGCATGGCGACCTGTTTCAGGCTGGCCAGCATGTAGTCGCCGATATCCCTGGGAATGGCAGGCATCGTTTGCCAGATACCGTCCACTTCGTACCGGACGTTGACCCCTCCCGCCAGGAAATCCATCAACAACCTGTCGCAGCGCTTGGTAATTGCGTCGGCAAGGAGAACGATGGCATGCGGGTATCCGGGCGATGGCTGAATCGATTGCAGGACCGCCTCGCTGACATCCACGTCGCTTCCGCCCGGCATGATCTTGAGGGGCGGAAGGCTGCTTTTCGGGACTGGGGCGATATTGGACATGGCTTTCAGACGGTTGTTTTCCGGGGAGCCGCCGGTTGCGGCTGAAAAATACGCTGCACTTCCTGCAGTGAGGTACGGCCCGCCAGGACCATCCGCCAGGCCTGTTCTTCGAGCCGCAAATTGCCTCGTTGCCGGATGATTCGGGAAACCGGCTCGATTTTGGGATCGCTCAGCAGGACCTTGCGAATTTCGTCGTCGACAATGACCTGCTCGAATACGGCAGTTCGCCCGAGGAAACCGATACCGGCACAGGTTTGGCACGGCTCCATTTCAACGGGCTGGCCATCCGGACCGATCCGCGCCTCGGGGGGAGGCAACTGGTAATGGCGATAGACGACTGTCGATTCGGCGGGATTGCCCCCCATCTGGACTATCGCCTGCGGATTGATCTGCACCGGCTGTTTGCAGGTGTCGCAAAGGCATCGAATCAGGCGCTGGCACAGTATCATGGTGACCGACCTGGCAAACGCTTTTCGATTACCGGCCAGCGACATGACTCGCAAAAGGGCTTCGCCCGCAGTATTGGCGCGGGCTTGCGTCACGACCAGCCGTTTTTCCGATTCGACCTGGCCGAGCAACAGGTCCATTGTTTCCGCGTTCATCGGGTTGGGGACCACAAACACGCCGGGCTGTTTCAGAATAAGCTGCCTGAGCAGGCGGACTGGCGTTTCTCCCTTGCGTGAATCGAATCGCGCCACCTCGATGTTTTCGCGCTCCGTCTCGATGTCGTCGTGATCCAGAACCGACACCCAGTCACGTGTAAAGCGGTCTGCGCCGGTCAGCACGGTTTGCCAGGTGGTGCTGAGTCCCTGGCCGAACGGCGAAGAAATGATGATCAACCCGGGCTTGTGCAAGGCATCCGACAGGCGATCGGCCATTTCGCCACTCAGTCCGATGCCGGCAAGGTCGTATTTTTTCGATGTATCGGCAATTTGCTTGAGCAGCACGCGCTCGCCGGTGGGATTGCCCTGGGTTTGCAGGTCAAAGCTGTACTTTGTCCTTGCAATCTTTGCCGAGAACTGGCCGCGTTGCATGGAACGGCGATCGGCAGGGTCCAGATTGGCCAGGCTCTTGAGAACCAACAGGATCCCGTCTCCTGTCAGCCGGTCCATCGTGGGCAACGGGTGCCACATGCCATCGATTTGCTCCCGGGCCGTCGCCGCTTCTCGCGTGTAGTCGATCAGTATCTGCTCCGTCCTTTTCCTGATGGACTGCAAAAGCAATTGCACTGTCCCTTCATACATGGCGGATTGCCGGGCGCGGATCAGATTGGACTGGGCCTGTTCATTGCTGTCGCCCGAGGCAATCAGGGTCATTGGCCCTGCGCGCCGGTCGATCTTTTCTTCAAACAATTCACCGGGTCGGGCATCTTTCGGGACCTTGCCACGACGCAGCATTCCGTAGATTGCCGGAGGCAACAGGGCACACAGCGCATAGACCGGAAATCCTGCAAAAAAAACCGGGATCAGCAACACGGCCAGCAGGCCTGCGACAAACAGGCCGCAGACCAGCGGGTTCCAGATGCTGGCGGTCAATCCGGTGCGCTGGCCAAACTTCAGGGAATCCCGGTTGACCCGATCGGCAAGCACGACCCATATCAGGTAGACCGCGGCGATGGCTACGAGCTTGTACCAGTTCAGGTAGCCGCCGGGCCCCCGATCGATGCCATGGTTGGCCGGTGCGGAAAAGGGTCCCCAGTCCTGGGCGACTGCGGGAACGACGCCCGGTAACAACGCAACAACAAAGGCAATGCATGCCAGCGATCTGGCATTCCGGCGACAGTTCATCAAAGAATTCCCGGTTGCGAAACGTTGATGCCCTTGAGCGCCATCTTGAGTGCATCCCGGTTGGGCGCGACCTGGAATGCCGTGGGGCGGTCGATCAGTTCATCGTCAACCAGCTGCTTGAGACTCATCGTGAAATCCTGCATACCCTCTTCGGAGCCAATGCGAATCGCATCCGCGAGCTTGTGGTCCTGGCCTTCGAGGACCAGTTTTCGCACGGTCGGATTGAACGTCATGATCTCGACAGTCGGCACGCGGCCAACCCCCTCCCTGATACTGGGAAGGAGCTTCTGGGCGATGATGGCCTTCATGTTCATGGCGATCGCGCTGCGAATCGCATTGTGCATCTCTTCCGGGAAAAGGTCGAGAATACGGCCGATGGTGGACGGGGCAGACGATGCGTGAATCGTCCCGAATACCAGGTGCCCGGTTTCCGCCGCATGGATCGCCGTCATGAACGTCTCTTCATCGCGCATTTCGCCGACGAGGATAACGTCCGGGTCTTCGCGAACCGCATGTTTCATGCCGATGCCGAAGTCCACCACATCCATGCCGACTTCCCGCTGGTTGATCAGGCACTTCTCGTCCTTGAACACGAATTCAATCGGATCCTCGAGCGTCAGCACGTGCTTGATGTAATGCCGATTGATGTAATTGAGCATCGAGGCGATGGTGGTGCTTTTTCCGGAACCCGTGACCCCCGCCAGCAAGACCATCCCCTGGTCGTGATGACAAAGCGATTCGATGACGGGTGGAAGATGCAGGCCCTCAAAGTTTGGAATGAAGTTGTTGACCCGCCTCGCCACCAGCCCCATCCGCCCAAGCTGCTGCAACATGTTGACGCGGAACCGCCAGTCCACCCCGTCCACATTGACGATATAGGCGAAGTCAGCGCCCCCCGTCTCGGTGAATATCCGCCGCGTCCGGTCGTCCAGCATCGGAACCAGCAAGTCGACCATTTCCTCGGCACCGACCGGTTCCCGATTCAATGGCTTGAGCGTTCCGTGAATGCGGACAATCGGCGGCTGGCCGACCTTCATGTGCAAATCGCTCCCCTGCAACTTGACGAGCGCCTTGAAATACTTGTCGACTTCGTTCGACTGGGTTTGTTTCAGCAGTCGGGCCTTGAGAGCCTCGGTCGTCGATGCCGCGGGATCGGTGTATCCCAGTGTCTTGTTGGGCTGGCCTTTGCTCTTGCTCATCGATCGCTCTCCGCTCGCTGATAAATGCCTGAATAGCGCGCAGGGACATGGTCAGGCGCGCCCGATGGCGCCCAGCCCCAGACCTGGTCTGTTCCGGTGAAAAGTCTGTACGAAGAGTCGCCTGCCGCATCCCGGCAATGAAATCGCCCCGCCCAGATACTCCTATCTTATACCAAGCCTCCGCAATCGTCTTTCCCTTGGGGTGCCAATTTCCGCAGTCCGCTCCCATTCGGCGTCTCAGGCCCCGCCGCCTCGACCGGTATTTTCCTGCCGGAATAACCCGCTTTTTCGTCCTTCATCCCCGCCGACCGGCCGTCCGGGGACTTCCCCTCGCGTTCCGATCCTTCCGCCCTTCTCCATCCCCGTCCAGCCGTTATCATTTTCCGGAGTTCCCGAAGCAACAGGAGTGGAGAAAGGAAAAATCCCGATGGAAAGTTCCTGGTACGATCGCGCCCAAGCTATCCAGCAGCGGATCACGCAACTGCGAGACAGTCTTTGACTACGACAAGAAAGTCAAAACCATCGAGGAGATTGAAACGACCCGGATGACCGCTCCGGGGTTCTGGGACAACCAGGAAAAGGCCCAGCAAGTGGTTGCCCAGCTCAAGGGGCTCAGGGTTGTGACGGCTCCCCTCAAGGAACTTGTCGTTTCCAGTGGCGACCTCGACGGCCTGCTGGAAATGGCAGAGGACGATCCTTCACTGGAACCAGAAATCGCGAAGGAAATCGATCGCCAGGAAAAAATTCTCGACGATCTGGAACTGAAATCCCTGCTTAACGGACCCCACGATCATTGCGGTGCCATCCTCGCGATCAATGCCCGCGATGGAGGAACCGATGCCCACGACTGGGCCGAGATGCTTCTGCGCATGTATATCTCCTGGGCCAACCAGCACGACTACTCCGTGGAACTGATCGATCGGAGCGACAACGAGGTGGCCGGAATCAACAGCGCGACGGTGGCGATCCGCGGACCGATGGCCTTCGGCTACCTGAAAGGGGAAGACGGGACCCATCGACTTGTGCGGATCAGCCCCTTCAACGCCGAGGGAAAACGGCAGACCAGTTTCGCGGCCATCGATGTCTCGCCGGAACTCCCCGAGGCCGAGGAAATCGAAATCGACAAGGAAGACATCCGCGAGGACACGTATCGGGCCGGTGGCGCCGGAGGCCAGCACGTCAACAAGACGGACAGTGCCGTCCGCCTGACGCATTTGCCCACGAACACAGTCGTTCAATGCCAGAATGAACGGAGCCAGCACAAGAACCGGGCCACGGCCTGGAAACTGCTTCGTGCAAAACTCGCCAGGCTGGAGGAGGCCAAACGGGAGGCCGAAGAAGCGATCAAATACCAGAACAAGGCGCGGGTCGGGTTCGGTTCGCAAATTCGCAACTATTTCCAGCACCCGGACCAGCGTGTCAAGGATGCGCGAACCGGCCATCAGATCGGCGACTTTCACGCCGTGCTCGACGGAGAGATCCAGCCCTTTCTCGACGCCTACCTCCGCTGGCGCGCCAAAGGGGAATCCGCCGCGGAAAACTAGAATCGCGGAGCATTCCCTGCGGCGGCCTGGAATCCTATCCACGTTTCGGGGAAGAACTTTTTATTCACCCTCCTGACCGGCGGGCCAACTCAACTATTATTTTGCTGAAACACAAGAGCCAAAAGGGAGGAATCTGAACTCTGGCGAGTTCATCTACCCGAAAACAGGCCCGAAGGGCCGGCGCAACGCCTGCCGGTGGCGCTAGCCACCGGTGCACGGCAAAATCCAGTCGCAAAGGCCCAACGGACCGACACAATCTGGTCGCTTTCCCTCACCCCGTTTTGTGTCGGCCTTACAGGCCTGAATTTGTGAGGGCTTTCGCTTCCGGGGCCTGGCAACCCCGGCATTAATTGTGCCGGCCCTTCGGGCCTCACATCACGTTCCAGGCTGAAGCGGCCAGAAGATCGGGATCAACACCACGGCAACGATCCATAGCAGAAAGTTCATTGGCCCGCCGATCCGTACAAAG
>WPCK01306037.1_pt1 | contig 20296 bp, 15 predicted proteins | sample 5399851 | NCBI WGS metagenome assembly WPCK01 (sample SAMN12869471, study PRJNA574797) | sludge metagenome | isolation source: wastewater treatment of pH11 | place: China:Beijing | collected 2019-05-20 | reverse complement strand
CCGCAAGCCGCAGGCGAGCGCTTCTTGGTTTAGCCGCAAGCCGCAGGCGAGCGCTTCTTGGTTTAGCCGCAAGCCGCAGGCGAGCGCTTCTTGGTTTAGCCGCAAGCCGCAGGCGAGCGCTTCTCCCCCGTTCAACCGCGTGCCTGCGCGTGTTGCCTTGCTGCGCCGGGCAACACGCTCCGGCGTGCGGCTAAACCAATGACTCGCCGCAACGGCATCAGTCAAACTTCACGCAGCCAGGTTCAATACCTGAGAACGGTTTCACAAACGGCCAATCCTGGCGCCGCTTTCCCTCCTTCATGGGGTTTTCGATAACGTAATTGATGGCGTTATCGATCATGTCCGCAGATTCCAGAAAAGCAATCCATTGGTGTTCGGACCACATGCGCGGCGGCCTTTGGTCACCTTTCGCGTACTTCATTAACGGATGAATTCCCCGTTCGATAACCGAACGGGTGGCAGCCGCCTTCAGTTTGATGGTTACCATTTCCGCGATATATCGGTGTCGTCCGATCACGAGATGGGTGTGCTCCGGCAGAATGGAGCAGGCCCAAATGTTATACCCGTAGTCCGAGCAGGCCGTGGCAAATCCTTTTCCGATCGCCAGCGCCTGAGAACCATCGAACTGGACAGGGGGGTACTTCAGGCTCTTGCGGGCAGCATCCCTGCGGTTCAACTCGTCGGGTGTGAGTTGCGCGAGATGCCGCAATTCGCTGCCGCGTGTGGACTCTCCAAACCGAAGCAGCTCCCATTTCCCAACGAAATCGGACCATGAACCTCGCGGATCATTGGGGAGCCAGAATCCATAGGCGCAGATCACAATATGATAGCCGTGCACCATAAGACATATCTTAGGCGCCATCCCCGTTTAGCCGCAAGCCGCAGGCGAGCGATTCTTGGTTTAGCCGCAAGCCGCAGGCGAGCGCTTCTCCCCCTAAAACTGCGTGGCTGCGCGTGTTGCCGTGCTGCGCCGGGCAACTCGCTCCGGCGTGCGGCTAAACCCATTCAGTCGCCTTCCGGCTTCATCCATGTGCAGCTTGCAGATATTTCTCTTCGGCGATTTGTTCCAGCTCCAGGGCGACCTGGGGAAGTTGCCAATGCACGCGACAAAGGAGCGCCAGACTGAGAATGGCCGCCGTCGGATCAGCCAGATTCCGCCCGGCTATGTCGGGTGCGCTTCCATGAACCGGCTCTGCCAATGCCGCCCCGGCGCCCCAATTCAGGCTGGGCGCGCGGCGCATTCCGCCACACCAATAAGCCGCCAGATCCGAAAGGATGTCGCCAAACACGTTGGTGGTGACGATCGTCTGAAACCGCTCCGGTGATTCGACCAGGCGCAGTGCGGCGATATCGACCAGCATCTCCTCGACAGTGAACTCCCTGCCGCTCTCGGCCCCCTCCGCCGCGATGGCCTGCCGGACACTGTCGCGAAAAAGGCCGTCGGTCACTGGCAGGATGTTGGCTTTATGGACGATCGTGATCTTCGGCAAATCATTCTGGCCAGCAAGCCGGGCTGCATACTGTCCAATCCGGAACGAGGCTGCCCTCGTGATTCTCCGTTCGGCAATCGCCGTATCGCCACGAAGCTCTTCGCGCTGCACATAAAGGTCTTCCGTGTTTTCGCGGACGATCTGCAAGCGGATTGCGGGACGGGGATTGTCGCCCCAGATGCCGTTGACCGGCCGGATATTGGCGAACAGGTCGAGCGATTGCCGCAACGTCAGGATAGCGCTTCGATACCCGGTCACCTTTTCCGACGGCGAAGACACGGCGCCAAACAGGCCGGCACCGCAACGTCGCAAGGTTTCTATCGTGTCCGGCGGGACCGAATTTCCCGTTCGGCGAAAAACTTCCCAGCCGGCATCGGCGCGAACCACCTGAACCCCGGGCAACACCTGTCGCAACCATCCAATGGCAACTTCCGTGACTTCCGGTCCGATCCCATCTCCTGGAATCCAGCAAAGTTGATAACTCATGTTGCCGTTTCGGCCGGGAACCGGCCGGTGTTCCGCACGAACGGGACGATCCCTCCCGCGGCGACGATTTGCTGTGCGAAACCCGGCATGGGTCGCAATTGAAGGACCTGGTCGCCGACTTGCAGTCGTCCGCCTGACAAGTCCAGTGTTGCTTCGCTGCCATCGGGTATCTGATCAACGACTTCGGGCGCGGTGAAGACCGGGATTCCCAGGTTGATTGCATTGCGGAAAAAGATCCGTGCAAAGCTTTTTGCCACGATCCCGCCGATGCCGCGCCTTCGAAGGGCCAGGGGTGCATACTCCCGGGACGAACCGCAGCCAAAATTCTCGCCGGCCACCAGCACGTCTCCGGGAGCTGCCAGGCGATTGAATTCCGGATGGGCTTCTATGAATGCCGCGTTGCCGACATCATCATCCGGCCGCATATAGGGTGCATAACGCCCCGGCACAATTTGATCGGTGTCGATATCGTCGGCGAATTTCCAGATTCTAGGCACAGGTTGTCTCCGCACTCCGGTCATGAATGTTCGGTGATTCGTCCGCGAGCTCTCGCGGATGACAGATGCGACCGGCTACTGCCGTGGCAGCCGCAACGGAAGGGGACGCAAGGTAAATTTGCGAATCGGGTGAACCCATCCGTCCACGGAAATTCCGGTTTCCGGTGGAAAGGCATCGTTCATTTTCGGCCAATGTCCCCTGATGTCTCCCCATGCACGGTCCACAGCCAGGTGTGGTCAAGGTTGCACCTGCCTCGAGGAGCGTCTGTATAGAGCCCTCTTCGATGGCGCGCTGCAATTCCTGTCGCGAGGCAGGGGTCACAATCAGACGAATCGCCAGGGATTTTCCCGCGACCACTTCTGCCGCGGCCCGCATGTCCTCGGCGCGACCATTGGTGCATGTTCCGAGGAATACCACGTCGATCGGCTGACCGGCGACTTCATCGAGGTCGACCACATGATCGACGGAATGGGGAATGGCCACTTGCGGTTGCAAGGTGGCGCAGTCGACTTCCCAGGTCTGCTGATACGTTGCATTTGCCTGCAATCCGTACCATTCCGGAATCACGCCGAAACTGGAATCGCCGGCAACGGGTGGAAAGATGCCGGCCTTAGCTCCCAGTTCGATGGCCATGCTTGCCAATGTCTGCCGTTCGTTGCGGCGCATCCACTCGAGACCCTGGTACTCGATCGCCGCATAATTGGCCCCGTTGATTGTCCATTGCCGACATAGCCAGAGCGCCAGGTCCTTGGCGTCGACTCCCGGTTGAAACCGGCCGGAGCAGTGAACCCGGATCGTTTCCGGAACGCGAAACCATGCTTTCCCGGTCCCCCAGCACAAAGCGATATCGGTCGATCCCATTCCCGTACCAAACGCGGCGACGGCGCCGTAACTGGTCGAATGCGAATCGGAACCGATCACGACCTTGCCGGCCGAGGCGATCCCTTCCTCCACCAGGACCTGATGACAAATTCCCCGACCGATATCGAACAGCCGGATTCCCTGTTCGCGGGCAAACTGGCGGATCAACGCTTGCGCGTTGGCCGTTCCGACCGTCGAGGCCGGTGCGACATGATCCATGACCAGCACCACTTGGCGCGGATCGTGAACGCGCTCGATGCCCAGTTCCTCGCGCATGATCTTGATGATGCCGGGGGTCAGCGAGTCGTGTCCCATCGCCACATCGGGCTCGATGACCACCAGGTCGCCGGCGCGGACCGGTTGTCCGGAGCGGTTCTGAAAAATCTGTTCCGAGAGAGTACTTCCCGAGATCGGAGACGAAGGGTTCCCCCCTTTGGGCGGAGAATGATTCATGGGGATACCTCCAGGACCGGCACTGGCTTCTCGCCGGAAGATTGCGCTTGTCGTTGTTGCTGGTGGTAAAAATGAAGGCGATTGTCGACATCTTCAAGGGTCAGTGACCGCATGTCGGCAAGCTGCTTTATATCCTGGGTGATGGCCTTCACCTGGTCATCGTCCAGGTCGAGCTGCAATTGCCGCGCCCGATCCTTGATGGCATTCCATCCGGTCAAGCGATGGGCAACGTGGATATAACGGGTCAGGCCGAAATCAGCCGGGTTCAGGATTTCGTAGGTCTCGGGATTGTTCAAGACCGCTTTGGCATGGATGCCTGCCTTGTGCGTGAAGGCGGCAAATCCGGTGATGTAATTGTTGAATGGCACGTCGATTCCCACCAGTTCTGCGACGGTGTGATCGAGTTCGTACAACATCTTCAAATCGTACTTCTGCACCAGTTTCGGGTCGATGGAATAGAGTCGGGCGATCAATCCCCCCAGCGGCGTGATCCCGTTCCGTTCGCCGATTCCCAAAATCGTGGTATCGACATAACGCGCGCCGGCCATCAGCGCCGAGTAGGCATTGGCAATCGCGCAACCTGTATCGTTGTGCCCATGAAACTCGATGTCCGCAGACACGGCGCGGCGGACATTGCCCACAAGATCGGCGATTCGTTCCGGCGTGCCGATTCCTACCGTGTCGGCAATCCCCACGCGATCGACACCGAGCTGGTCGACCGCCCGATAGACCCGCAACAGGTCACCCAGATCGCTGCGCAGGCTGTCCTCGGTACTGAAACGTACTTCCACGTCCTGTTGCTTGAGCCAGGTGATAACGTCCAGAGCCAGGTCGACGATCTCATCCGTCGACTTCCCGTGGCTGAACTGTCGCAGAAAACTGGAAGTTCCGATCACCACATCGACGCCGTCGACGCCGGTATCGACCGCTCTTTTTGCATCGTCGAGGGCACAGCGAATATGAGTCAGCATCTTTGTCCTGAGCGGCAAACTGGCCACGCGACGGCAATCCTGCTCGGACTGCGGAGACGCACACGGCGACGTCAATTCAATGTATTCCACCCCGAACTGATCGAGCAGTTCCGCTATGCGGACCTTGTCATCGGATGAAAAGAAAGCGTTGGCAAATTGCTCCCCTTCCCTCAATGTGGAATCAATGATCCCGAACCGGGCCAGCCATTCGGGTTTCGGCAAGGTGTTTGCCGGGTTGCAGGCTGAATCCTCCATCGCTCCATCTCCCTGAGAAACCGTGTTTTTCCTACAAAAAAAGCCCTGCCAGTCCGGCAGGGCTTTTACTCATTTCGGGTACAAGTCCACCACCAGACGTTTCGTCATCCGAAACGTTTCGAGGAGGCCTTCTTGCATTTTTTGTTGATCATGGCCACGAATGTATCGCAGTTCGGGGGATTGTAAAGAGTTGCCAGAAAAAAATCGCCGAAAATAGATCGCCTGGCCTGGCGAGTGGCACCAGCCTGATCGCGAGGCTGTACCAGATGCCAATGGTTTGGCTCCGGGCCGGAGTCGGCTGCGCAAGAGACAATTTTCCGTTTTTCGCCGTTGCCACGTTTCCTGTTTAGCCACAAGCCGAAATCGGCTGCGCGCGGGAACATTTCCTCTCCAGGAAACGCTGCCGCAGGCGATGCAGGCGCGTGCGTTTGGGCCAGGGCGGTCTCCCGCGAACGGGTCGATCGGCTGGTGCGGCAGATTTCGATGCAAGCCAATGTTTGCATCGATGACACGTCGCGCGCGTGCCTGCGCGGGTTGCCGGTGAGCGGATGGGCAATAGAACGACGGACAGCGGCAACCCGCTCCGGCGTGCGGCTAAACAATTTCGCTTTTTCCGCCGCATCGCCTGTTTAGCCACAAGCCGGAATCGGCTGCGCGCGAGAACATTTTCTCGCCAGGGAACGCTGCCGCAGTCGATGCAGGCGCGTGCGTGGCGGGGTGGGACAGCCGCTGGTGAGGTTCGTTGCCAGACCACCCACTATCGGCATCGATTACACTTCGCGCGCGTGCCTGCGCGGGTTGCCGGTGAGCGGATGGGCAATAGAACGACGGGCAGCGGCAACCCGCTCCGGCGTGCGGCTAAACCGTATACGCGTGCCTGGCGGCGTGCGGCTAAACCTGAACTCTTGCGAGTTCAGCTACGCGGGAACCCGGGCCTTATTGTGCCGACATCTTGCCGCGGCGATTGAGGGGCTTGCGGAGCGCTGCGGTCAGATACTCCCGATTGAGTTGCCCGATGAACTTGATGCTGATCTCTTTCGGGCATTGCGCCTCGCACTCGCCGTAGTTGCGGCAGGAGCCAAAACCTTCCTTTTCCATCTGTTCGACCATGTTCAAGGCGCGGGAAACTCGCTCCGGCTGTCCCTGGGGGAGCAGGGCGAGGTGCGAGACCTTGGCCGCCGTGTAGAGCATGGCCGACGCATTCGGACATGCAGCCACACAGGCACCACAACCAATACAGGAGGCCGCATCGAGTGCTTCCTCGGCAACCTCCGGCTCGACAGGCATCGAATTCGGTTCCGGCTTGGGCCCACTGTGAATCGTCACATATCCGCCGGCCTGCATGATCCGATCAAGTGCCGACCGGTCGACCACAAGATCGCGGACCACCGGGAACGCCCGCGCCCTCCATGGTTCAATCGTGATCATCGAGCCGTCGCGAAAATGTCGCATGTACAGCTGGCAGGTCGTGGTCGCGGGCAACGGACCATGCGCCTGGCCGTCGATCACCATCGAGCACATTCCGCAGACACCTTCCCGGCAATCCGAGTCAAAGGCAACCGGCTCGCCCCCCTCGCTCGCCAGTTTCTCGTTCAGGGCATCGAGCATTTCCAGAAACGACGTGTCGCCGCCGATCCCGTCAACTTCATAGAGCTCAAAGGCCCCCTGGGACTTCGCGTCGTATTGCCGCCAGATATTCAGGATGAACTTCATTTTCGGTTCAGTGGGTGTTATGCGGAAACTGGTCGATACAAGCCATTCGAATCAAGCGCCGCTCAACTCTTGTAGTCTCGCTGCGTCGGCTGGATTTCGTCGAAGGTCAGCGGTTCCGTCGCGCGAACGGCCCGATCGCCGCTGCAGTCCCAGACGGCCACATGGGCAAACTGCGAATCATTTCGCAAGGCTTCACCTTCCGGAGTCTGGTGTTCGTCGCGCAAATGGCAACCGCAGGATTCGTCGCGGGCCAGTGCGTCCAGGCACATGACTTCGGCAAATTCGAGGAAATCGGCCAGTCGCCCGGCGTGTTCAAGTTGCTGGTTCAGTTCCTGCCCCTTTCCCGTCACGACGACATCGTTCCAGAACTGATCGCGCAACGCGGGAATCTCCTGCAGGGCTTTTTCCAGACCGGCCTTGTTCCGGGTGATGCCGCAATGATCCCACATGATCCGGCCGAGTCGCCGGTGCATGGCACCCACCGTGCTCTTGCCGCGAATCGACAGCAGGCGCTCGACCTGGGCTTTCGACTTGTCGGACGCATCGCGCAGCGCGGCGTTATCGGAGACGTCGTCGACCGGATACCGGCTCAGGTAGTCGCCAATCGTGACCGGCAGGACAAAGTAGCCGTCGGCGAGACATTGCATCATCGCGCTGGCGCCGAGGCGATTGGCACCGTGATCGGAAAAATTCGCCTCGCCGATGGCAAACAGGCCGGGAACGGTCGTCATCAGGTTATAGTCGACCCACAACCCGCCCATGGTGTAGTGCGGGGCCGGATAGATCCTCATCGGCATCTTCCACGGCGACTCGCCGGTGATCTTTTCGTACATGTCGAACAGGTTTTCGTAGCGGCTGGCGATGACTTTTTCGCCAAACTTGCTGATCGCGTCGCGAAAGTCGAGGAAAACTCCGAGGCCGCTTGTTCCAACGCCAAGTCCCTTGTCGCAAACGTCCTTGGCATTGCGCGATGCCACGTCACGCGGAACCAGGTTTCCGAATCGGGGATAGCGTTCCTCGAGGAAGTAATAACGGTCCGATTCCGGGATGTCAGACGGAGGCCGCTTGTCCCCTGCCTGTTTGGGGACCCAGATGCGACCGTCATTGCGCAGCGATTCGCTCATCAGCGTGAGCTTGGACTGCAATTCTCCGGCGATCGGAATGGCCGTCGGATGAATCTGCGTGAAGCAGGGGTTGGCAAACCCGGCCCCTTTTTTTGCGGCCCGCCAGGTGGCCGTGACGTTGCAACCTTTCGCATTTGTCGAGAGATAAAAGACGTTGGAATAGCCACCGGTCGCAAGCACCACCGCATGCGCCCAGTGGGAACGGATTTCGCCAGTGACCAGATTGCGAGTGACAATTCCCCGCGCACGGCCGTCGATCACGATCACATCGAGCATTTCGTGGCGATTGTGCATCTGCACGTTGCCGGCGTGTATCTGATCGGCGAGCGAGGAGCAGGCTCCAAGCAGCAATTGCTGGCCGGTTTCGCCGCGACAATAAAAAGTCCTTTCGACAAGCACGCCGCCAAAGGATCGATTGGCCAGCATGCCCCCGTACTCGCGGGCGAAAGGGACTCCCTGGGCTACCGCCTGATCGATGATTCCTGCGCTGACTTCCGCCAATCTCCAGACATTGGCTTCGCGTGCGCGGAAGTCACCCCCTTTTTGCGTGTCGTAAAAGAGACGCGCCACCGAGTCGCCGTCGTTCCGGTAATTTTTCGCGCCATTGATTCCCCCCTGCGCTGCGATGCTGTGCGCCCGGCGGGGACTGTCCTGAAAGCAGAAACAATCGATCTTGTAGCCCATGGCCCCGAGCGATGCCGCAGCCGATGCGCCGGCCAGACCCGTCCCCACAACAATCACGCGGTAGCGCGTCCGGTTTTTCGGACTGAGCAGGCGGACATGCTCCCGGTGTCGGGACCACTTCTCGTCGATCGGGCCATCCGGAATCGCTGAATCAAGTTTCATTACATTCCCTCGCGGCGATGGGCCGCCATTGGATTATTTTCGATCTCGCCGGCTACAGCCTGCCGCGACGGTTCGGGGTTTTTGACCAGACCGGTGAGGATGCTTGCGGGCACGGAAACGAAGCCGATGGCAATGACGATCGACAGCACCGCCGCAAACCGGCGCAATCCACGGTTGCGGTCGGGGTTGTCCAGACCGAGCGTCTGAAAAAGGCTCCATGTGCCGTGAAACAGGTGCAATGCAACGACAAGCATGCTGAGCCCGTATCCGATCGCCCATAATGGACTGCTAAAGCTGGTTTGCAGATTATTCATGACGCGGCCATGTTCAAAACCCGGCGTCAACACACCCAGGGTCAAGTGCAGCAGATGCACAATGATGAAGCCGAGCAGATAAAGGCCGGTATACATCATCCAGCGGGCCGATGGCGTAGCCCGGGACCAGCTCCGCTTGTTGTAGTCCACTTCCCGCGCCGAAAGATTGGCCGAGGACAGCTGCATCACACAGACAACGTGCAGAATCAGGCTGATGAGGAGAACGATCCGGGCAACCCAGAGCAGGAAGGCATAGGGTACCAGCGGTTCTCCCATCGTTCTCAGGAAGTGACCATAGTGATCGATATCAGGGGTCCCGTCGGGGAGCGCGGGGAGGAACACTTTCAGGTTTCCCGCCATGTGGCCGATCAGGAACCCGATCATGACGATCCCTGTCACAGCGACAATGAATTTTTTCCCCAGGGAGGTCTGGTACAGCCTGATCAGGCGATTCACTTCTCGTTCCTTGTTGCAAAGCGGGGCCAAACTGCCGCGAAACCGCCGACAGTTTACCGCAAACAGCCGACTTATTTAACGGGCCCTGCGGTGGCTCAGGAATTTCCGCTTGTTCCCGCACTTGCCGGCCGGGTTTTCACGGTATCGAATAAACGGCTGGCCGGATACCGAAACTCACAGGGAACCTTCGTGGCAGGAAGAGAGAAAAGGCCCCGGGTTATAGTCGTCGGGGGCGGCTTCGCAGGGCTTGCCGTGGCGCGTGGCCTGCGCAAAACGGCAACGACGGTGACGTTGATCGACCGTTGCAACTACCATCTGTTTCAGCCGATGCTTTATCAGGTTGCGACGGCCGCGTTGTCGCCGGCGGACATTGCGGCGCCGATCCGGTCGATTGTCCGGCACGTGGAAAATTGCCATGTGCTGCTCGGGCATGTTACCGGCATCAATCTGGATGCCAGACAATTGCTCGTCGGCGAACATCGCCTGGATTTCGATTATCTGGTCCTCGCTGCAGGGGCGACGCATTCGTATTTCGGTCATCCGGAATGGGCTGCCCTTGCCCCGGGCCTGAAGACGCTGGAGGACGCCACGGAAATTCGCAAGCGTCTGCTTCTCGCCTTTGAAGTTGCCGAATATGAGACGGATATCGAGAGTCTCCGGGCGGCGCTGACGTTTGCCGTGATCGGCGGTGGTCCGACCGGCGTGGAACTTGCCGGTGCGATCAAGGAAATCGCCGTCAAAACGCTGGCCGATGATTTCCGCAATATCGACACCACGACTACGCGCGTCATCCTGATTGAAGGAACTGACCGGTTGCTTCCCTCATTCGACCCGGCACTGAGTGCGCGCGCACGGACTTCATTGCAAAAGATGGGAATCGAGGTGCTGGTTCAATCGATGGTCACGCATATCGACGCAAATGGCCTGAAGATTGGCACGCAATTCATACCGGCAAGGAACATTTTCTGGGCAGCAGGGGTCCAGGCAAATCCGCTTGCCCAGGCCCTGGGAGTTCCTCTCGATCGCGCTGGCCGCGTGCAAGTCGAGCGGGATTTGTCCGTTCCCGGACACCCCAATGTCTTTGTAGCCGGGGACATGGCGGCCGTCATCGACCCCGCGACAAACCGGCTGGTCCCGGGAGTGGCACCCGCTGCGCTGCAGATGGGTCGCCACATCGCACGACTGATCAAACGGGAAACCGGGTCAGGAATCCTGAGCCCGGGGGACCGGGAAACATTCAGGTATCGCGACAAGGGCTCACTTGCAACCATCGGCAAGTCCCGCGCCGTGGCGCAAGTCGGCGGCTGGCGGCTGAGCGGGTTTGTCGCCTGGCTTCTTTGGGGACTTGTTCACATCTTCTTTCTGATCGGATTCCGGAACCGCCTGATCGTTACCTCGAAATGGTTCTGGAACTGGCTGATCGGGGCTCGCGACGCGCGGTTGATCACCGGCGATACCCGAATCGCGCGAGTTCTTCGGCAATAAGAAGGATGCGTGCAATCAGATGTGGAGTTCCACAATGTCGCGGTCGTGGAGGACATGATCCCCCTTGACCGGCGTGCCGTCGTGTACGCCGGTCCCCCAGACTCTCGCCGACCTGAGATTTTTGGCGACGTCCTTGTGAACGAGTTCGGCAAGATCATGTACTGTCCCGCCGCGCGGCAAGGTGAACGGCGAATCCAGATCCGCTTCCTTTTTTGCCGGCAGTTTGGTGTAAACGCGTATGACGTCCATGGCCTCGTAGATGGCGTCGCGCAGCGGCTCGAGCCCGTCACCGCGAAGCGCTGAAATGGAAAAACGCTCGAGGTCGAGATCAACATACGCGGAAAAGAACTCCCGGCGATCCGCCGCCTCGGGAAGATCGATCTTGTTGTCAACAAGGAACGTCCTCGTCCAGGTGACTCCGATATCGTCTTCGTCGAGGCAGGTCTGTCTGCCAAGTCGCGTCTTGGTGGCTTCGATTTGCCGCCAGACATCCCGCAATTGTTCACCTCCTTCGTCGCTCCCCAGGTCGAGCATCAGCAGGACCAGGTCCGCGCCGCGGATCAGCGCCTGGACATCATGGTCGTAGATATCTGCCGTGATCGGCGGTGTGTCGATCAATTGCACCATCACATCCTGCCACGGCATCATTCCCGGCATCGGCTCACGCGTCGTGAAAGGGTATGGCGCGATTTCCGGTTTGGCCTTGGTGAGCGAGGCAAGCAACTGGCTCTTGCCAGCATTGGGTCCGCCGATGATCACCGCGCGACCAGCCCCTTGCCGCGGAAGCCGGAACCCACGGCCGGCTCCGGACTTTTTGGGCCGGGCGAGTTCTTCCTTGACCTTGCTGATCTTGTGCTTGAGGTCTGCCTGAAGCTTGTCGGTCCCTTTGTGCTTGGGCAACTCCTTGAACATGATCTGCAGGCAGTCCAGTTCCTCCTGCGGCGACTGCGCGCGGCGATACTCCTGTTCGGCTTTCAGATATTGCTGGGTCAGGTTGGCCGGCATAAGTGCGTGATCCGGAAAATGGATATCGAAGTCACTTTTTGAGTTTATCGTTGGCGGACTTGAAGTGACAGGCACTCGCAGGTTGATCCTCCTCACCCGATTTCTGAGATCGACAAGATTCTGACCCGATAATCGTGTTTCGCGCCTGCCCTGTTTTCTTGGGGGTTTCCTGATTGTGGCGGGGTGACGCTCGACAATAAAATGACGATCCACGCAAATTGAACGGGGACAATGACTTGAGACAGAGTTTTGCTGAAACATTTAGCCTGCGGATTCCCAGAACGTTCCAGTCGGACAGGCAAGTGAGCACGTCCCGGGAGTGAGTGTAATGACTGACGACGGTCCGGATCCCGATCAGCTGACCCGTGCATTTGAGTCGGCCTGGAAAGAGGGCATGCCCCCGGCGATTGGCGAATTCCTGGCAGGTTTCTCGGCTCCTTTGTCCACGAAATTGCTGGAACGACTGATTCCCGTAGATGTTGATTACCGGTTTCGAAGGGGTGAAGCCGTCTCCTCGGACGATTACTCCCGGTTCGGTGGTGAAAGTGAGTCCATTGCCACGCGGGCCTTGATGGAATCGCGGCATCGCCACTTGAACGAGTCGACACAGCTCGGGAACTCTGGCCACCATGAGTTGCCAGCAAACATCGATGAAACCCGGAAACACGACGTGGATTCGTCGTTTTCCATTCATTTCCCTGACGTGGATTCTGCAGCGGGCCTGACCATCGGACCGTACAAGCTGCTTCAGCGAATCGGCCAGGGCGGGATGGGTGAAGTCTGGATGGCCCAGCAAGAGCGTCCGGTCAGAAGGCGCATTGCGCTCAAGCTGATCAAGGCAAGTCTGGGTTCCAGTGAGATCCTGGCTCGATTTGCTGCCGAGCGACAGGCGCTGGCGATGATGGAGCACCCGAACATCGCGAGAATTCTCGACGCCGGGGAAACGGAGAGCGGCCAGCCGTGGTTTGCCATGGAACTGGTCCAGGGGCTTCCACTGAACGCATTCAGTGACCACCACCGCCTGACGATCCACGACCGCCTGAAGCTGTTCATGGATGTCTGCGCCGGCGTCCAGCACGCCCATCAGAAGGGAATCATTCACCGCGACCTGAAGCCATCAAATATTCTCGTCTCGGAGGCGGAATCCGGATCGCCGGGAATCCCCAAGGTAATCGACTTTGGGCTGGCCAAGGCGTTTGCCGGAGCGGGCGGGGGGCAACTGCAGACGGTGCACACCGAGTACGGTCAGGTTCTCGGCACGATCAAATACATGAGCCCGGAACAGGCCGGGCTGAACGCAGTGGATGTGGACACGAGGGCGGATATTTACTCGCTGGGAATCATCCTTTACGAATTGCTCACCGGGACCACACCGTTTGATGTAAGCGGAGACAAGTCGCTGTTCCAGATGCTGGAGGAAATCCGCTCCCGTGAACCGGTCCGTCCGAGCAGCCAGTTGAGCGCGTCAAGAGCCGGGCTGGCGACGATCTTTGAGATGCGCCAAATCGATCCTTACCATCTGGGAAAAGAACTGAAGGGGGACCTGGACTGGATCGTGATGAAGGCGCTGGAGAAGGAGCGACATCGCCGCTACCAGACAGCGGCTGATTTTTCTGCGGACATACAGCGGTATCTCGACAAGATGCCGGTGCAGGCCCGTCCACCGAGCACGGGATATCTGATCCAGCGGTTTGTGAGGCGAAACCGGGGATCGGTGGCGGCGGCGGGAGCGATCCTTGCGACGCTGGTAGTCGGTCTTGGATTTTCTGTAGCGATGTATGTGCGGGAACGGGACGCCCGCGCGAAGTCCGACCAGCAAGCGACCCGATCGGATCAGGTGGCCGTATTTCTCAGCGACATGCTCAGCGCGGCGGGACCCTCGAAAGCCCAGGGGCGTGATTCGACGATGTTACAGGACATTCTCGATACGACGGCAGAGCGTCTGGGCAGGGAACTTGGCGATTACCCCGAAGTGGAAGCAGAGCTTCGCTCCGTTCTTGGCAGGACCTACGAGGATCTGGAGAACTTCGAAAAGGGAACCGAAATGCACCGGATTGCCTTGCGGCTCCGCAGATCGTTCCTTCCACAAGGTCATATTAAGGTGATCCAGTCGATGTACGACCTGGCATCGGTGCTGGAATATCAGGATCAGCTGGAAGAGTCCGAGGCACTGCTCCGGCAATGTCTGGCTGCGCTCCAGACACCGTCGGCGGAGAATCTCAAGCTGGCCTTTCAGATCAATAATGTCCTGTCCTGGGTCCGTTTCCGTCAGGGTGACTTGCGGGATGCGGAAGGTTTTTGCCGGCATTCGCTGGTCATTGCCAAGGAAATGGGTGAAAGTGGCGAAGACGAGGCGTCGACGTCGCTCTCGACCCTAGGCACGATCCTCGAGAAAAAGGCCCGGTTCTCCGAGGCCGTGACCGTCCAGCGCGAGGCCATCGCATTGACCCGCAAGTCCGAAGGCGAGCTCCATCCAGGTGTCGTCGTCTGTCTGAACAATCTCTGCCATTCTCTGGTCAAGGAAGGAAAGTTCAGCGAAGTCATCACCACTGCCCGCGAAGCACTTGAACTGGAATCGCGTATTTTTGGCAAACCCGTATCGGGATGCACCGATGCGCTCCACAAGGCGATTGCCAATGTACATGAATACCGGGGTGAATACGGCGAGGCGATCCGTCACATCGAAACGGCGATTGCAGCAGCCACTGATGTCTACGGTGCCGATCATCGCTACACCAACGACAAGCGGGCATTAATGATCCGCGTTCAGGTCAAGGCGGGATTGCTCGATGAGGCCGATGCCACACTTCAAAAAGCGGAATCGGTCGGGGCAGATCAGTCAGCAGACACTTCCTTGCTGGCCGCCCGGGCGATTCTGAAACTTGCACGCAACGATATCCCGGCCGCGGAAAAGCTTGCCGAGGCCGACTTGAAACGCGCCGAAGCCGAATCTCGCGATCCGACGGTCGGGCTGGCTGAGGCCCAGCGCGTGCTGGCTCTCGTTCGACTCGCCCAGAACCGTCCGGATGAGGCAGAACAGTTGCTGCGAGAGTCCCTGACCATTCTGCAGCCTGACCTCAACCCGAATTCGCCGCTTGTTGCGGAGGCGTGGTCCGATCTGGCGAAAGCACTTCGCGCTCGCGATGCCTCCAGCGCCGAGGCGGCAGGGCTGGAGCAGAAAGTCGGGACCCTGCGGGAAACCGCCTGGAAGTAGTCGAGTCTTTCCGAGACTCGAACAGCATGTCGTCAACGTCTCGGAGAGACGTTGCTACGGGAAGAGCCGTCTCTTTCATTTTCGCGCGGGCGGCGGGCCAATGTAGTCGAGTCTCTCCGAGACTCGAACTCACCGGCCTCCGAGACTCGAATTCACCGTCTGCGAGACTCGAATTCACCGGCCTCCAGGCGACCGACCTGCCGGAAAAAGTACTTTTGGCACAGAAGCCGGAGTTATTTGGCTGGCTGAAAAAAAACCTTTTTTACGTATCATCTTCGAATTCCAGTCTGGTGATTTCGCCGATATTGCGGGACTCTTCGCTTCGTCAAGCGCAACAAAAAACCCGGGTGGCCCCGGGTTTGAGTTGTTATTGCCAACAGGCCTGCCGCCCGTGATCAATCCTTGCGCCAGCCTTCGTTGACGCGAGGCTGATTTTGTGTGTCCCCGGAACCAACGGCTTCCAGTTTTCCCTGAATCTCCCGAGGCTCAGGCTGATGCAGACCGCGCAAGGCGACCGGCACATCGCTATCCCGGCTATCGACCGGTTCGACATGGCTGGCGAGCCGCACGGGCGAATAACCCCAACGTTCCACGGAAGGTGAATGGGTAGTCTGGTTGAATGGGCTTTGCTCCTGAGGAGCGGGAGTCGAGTTGATGTTCGCGTCCCAGCGAGCTGCCGGATCCGGATCTTTCAACGGGCTGATCGGGGAGGAAGGAGCCTGAAGTTGCGTCGGCCAGGCAGCGCTGGTGGTCCCGCCATTCCCCTGAATCATCACCGGCTGGCTTTGGTTTAAACTCTGCGGGCTCGTTCCAAGAGTCGGAATCTGATCGGCAGGGTTCGTCGTGGCCGGTGCCGGCGGAGAGGTAATAACCTGCGGACTGGTCTGGTAGTATTGCGGGTAGGGATTGGCGACAACCGGCGATTGCACAACGGTTGTCGGCGTGTAGCCGGCGCAAGTCGCACAGCCACTCACCGGTGCTGCGACAGGCATCGTTTGCGCCACCGGAACCTGGGATGTGTACGTCACGGGAACCTGATACGTCTCCTGGGTATAAACCGGCCGGTAGGTTGTGTAAGGAGTCTGCTTCATCTGCCAGTTGTAGGTCGTGCAGGGTCGATTGCAGGTGACCGTGCAGCCCGTGCAGGGATCTGTCGAAGTGGACTGCTGGTAGGTCGTCACCGGAATTCGCTCCCATTCCGTGCGGTAGCAGGTCTGGGGCACGTAGTTCACGACGACGCGCGAGCAGGTTTGCTGGCAAGTGGTTGTGCAAGTTGCGCAGGTCGGCGCGGGAGCGCAGGTCGGGGTGGCGCACCGGCGTCGTCCAAACAGCCAATCGAGCAGCGGACCGGCCTCGGCTTTCGAGGCATAGCAGGATTGCCCGGCGATGATGGTAGCAAGGGCAACCAGGAATTTCGCGCGAAACATTATCTTGTTGACTCCTGAGGGGGAACTCAGTTGGATCGGTTCGGGTAGCATGCAACGGGAGCGCCATCCGGCCGCTTTTGCACGCTGAAAGTTAGGCCCGCACCCGCGACAAGTGAAGGAAAAATTTTTATTTTTCTGCGATGGCCTGAAAACCCGTTCTGTCTGTACAGGTTGGGGAAAATTCCGGTTTTGCAGAAGATTTCAGCTGGGGCAAGCCTTGCCGGTCGGGAGAATGGTGACGGCACAATCCCTTTCCATCCGCTCTCCGGAATGGCTTGCCGTCCCTGACTGGACGGTCATACGCCTGCCGCGCGATTCCGGTTCCCGGATTTAAGAAAAAAACCGCAAAACAGTGCCCCGTGCGCAGCCGATTGCGGCTTGCGGCGAAACAAGCGGGTAGCATCAGCAAAAAGTCTCGCCGAATAGCGGCCAGAATAGTTTAGCCGCACGCCGAAGCGGGTTGCCGGAAGTGGTCGTACCATTCCACAATCGCCTGCCGGCAACTCGCGCAGGCACGCGCGCGAAGTGCCACGGATGCCAGCATCGCGATGTCCTCAATGATCGAGACCCGTGGCCCATTGGCTGCCATCCCCCCGCTCCTGCATCGACTGAGGCAACGATCATACGTGCGAAAATGGACCCCCGCGCAGCCGATTCCGGCTTGTGGCTAAACAGGTTCCGGCGATCGCCAAAGGGTTTAGCCGCACGCCGGAGCGGGTTGCCGCCGGTGGTCGTACCATTCCACAATCGCCTGCCGGCAACCCGCGCAGGCACGCGCGCGAAGCGCCACGGAAGCCAACATCGGGATGTTCTCAATGATCGAGGCCCGCGGCCCGTTGGCTGCCATCCCCACGCGCCTGCATCGACTGCGGCAGCGATGGTTGGAGAGAATTTGGTTCCCCCGCGCAGCCGATTCCGGCTTGTGGCTAAACATGGGACGCTATGAAAGACAATGGTTATCGCGTTCGCCCGGAAGCCGCTACAAGTTGCCTGCGGCGGATGCTACGTTGTTGGATTCGGGCCGAGAGCTTACCCTGTCCCGGCCATTCAGCGTTCCATGGTATGTGAGTGAAACGTCAAACCGCCATTCTCGGCAATACCCCGGAATTCGTCCGCTGGTCGGTTCGCCAGTCCTGCCCGATGCGCGATGATCTGGACCTGGCGTCGATCGACCAGACGTGGAAACGGCTGCGAGCGATCAAAGTTGGAGCGGAGGCATTGGGTTCGTGCGCTGTCCTCGATGGGATCGCGATCAGCTGCGACAAGAAAGGACACTGGCTGGGATTTCGCATCGACGACATATTTGGCCAGTGGGGAGGATTTGAAAAGGTCGCTTCGCTTTGCCGCCAATGTCCTGCCGTTCCTGGAGATGATGAACCAGGCTCCCTGAGACGCATTGCCGGCTGTCACGGATGGCTCGCCGCCGATGGGTCAGTTCAACGCTTTCAGGAAGCTGTCGATACGGTCTGGAGTCGCTGCGCCGTCGATGTGCCTTTGCTAACAAGTCCGCACTGGTACTCTCTCTGGGTGGGTGGCGAACTGGCGGGCGAAAGACTGTTTGCCACGGCAAGACTTTTTCGTGCCGTGGAACAATTGGCCGGCTTCGATGATCTTCGCGATGAGGCCGGCCAATTCGCAGACGTCCTGGACAACGCCGCCAGAAAGAAACTGGTCGTCGACGTGGAACTAGTACCTCCCGGATTCAGCGATGGCCTGAATTGGACCACATCCGCGTATTGCGATCGGTGTCGCGCTTCGTGCGCCGATGCTTCATCGCCTGGCCGAAGTCGTTGCGACACCTGTGGCAAGCAGGGCGGGATTCATCCCACTAGGAAACGAAGGGTGCTTGGCCTCCGACCGTGGGTCCGTCTGGAAACCGTTGTCGGCACGGACAATGTGGAGTCGTTATTGAAACGGAGCGGCCTTTTGAAAAAGGATCAGCCACCGGATTGAAGGACCTGAAACAACCCGTGGACTTCAACGGTCTTGGGTCCTGAATCCTGGCGTTTCTCGAACGACTCTGCGTCAAACCTGCCGAACAACAGAAAACGTCGCCCCGCCTGCAGCTCTCCGATTCCACCATCGACAATGGCATAAACCGTCTCGTCGGAGCCATGAACCCGCAGGGTCACCGCGTCTTGCCCGTTGAACGTGGGAGTCTGCAACGCATTTTTGGAAACCGTCGCCGCCATCACGAACCATGGATTTTCCGGGCTGGTCGCCTCGTTGATCCATTGGTTCATGACCCCCTCGCTAAAGTCGTCGATCGCCATATCAGGACCCAGCGTCTCGATAAACTCGTCATAGATCGCGTCGATTTGTTTGTTGCGCTCATTGAACACTTCGCGATCGCGGGTCGAAAGGGTCATCTCGCGAATCGTGTGAAGTGACTCGGAGAGTTTCTGGAAATCCCGGTACTGTTCGATCGAACTTGCCGTCCAGTCCCGTTCCCGACATAGCTCGAGGCATTGCCGCACCCTGGCAACCATCGAATCCCAGTCTGCAGGAGCGTCCTCACTTTTCAATGGGCCGCTTTCATCTCCGCCAGGGGTGTCATTCGTCAGGCCAGGGGCCGCATTCCCGGGAAACGGTTCCACGACCGGGGCGTCCCCAACTGATTGCACCAGTTCGGCAACCACTTTCGCGGGAACGGCCAGAAACAGTTTTCCGGAAGAGTGCCCGGTGCACAGGCCCAGTACGGTTCCGGAAGGGTCGAGCAGCGGGCTGCCGGCAAGATGACTGTCGGGGGCGCGATCGCTGGCCAGCATCCCCAGAATCCATTTGAAGAATTCGTCGTGCTGGGCTCCGTTGCCGGTAACTGCCCCTTGCAGTTTCGCGTCCATGTCACTGGTGCGTGGTCTTTGATCGATGCGTCCTTCTGTAATCCAGGAAGCCATATCTTCGGGGGGCGTTCTGGCCAGCATGAACCGCTGGGGAGAAACCGTCATGTCCGACATATCGAATTGCGGCGCACCGATATTGAGGACAAGCGAGCGGTTGATGGCAATGAGTGCCAGGTCGTATTTTGCATTGCGGGCGACGATTCCGCGGGCAAGGTCGGATGTTTCCTGCCAGGGGGATGCGTCCTGCAACCGCCTCGCCCCACAAGTCACGTTGACGGTTTGTGCATCCCGCAAGGCGGAGAGGCTTGTGACCACCCAGCCACGGGAATCGACAATCATTCCGGAGATCTCCCGTTTTTCCCCGGCTGTGTTGACTTCGAGGCGAACCATATAGCCGCCGATACGTTTCCAGACGTCTTCCCACACTTCGCCGCGAAAGTACTGGCGCTCCTCAAACTTGCGCTCGACGACAGGTTTGGCGGGCTTGTTGTTGCGGTCAATTTCGCTTTCGGAATCCGGTTGGGTCGGACTGTCTGCCGCGAGGGACTCATCGGCCGGAGTTGGATTTACTGCCGCAAGATCTTCGCTTGTGTCGGCTCGCGCATGGCGTTGCTGGTCAACGATATACCAGGAAATTCCCGCCAGACCTGCCACGAAAAGCAAGGCCATGACGGCAGCGGCAATTCTCGGCCACAGGGTTTTCTTTTTTCGAAAGGCATAGAGGTCGTCAACTTTTGCCGGCGCGAACCCGGATGCTATTTCTCCGGCATCGGGAAATGGAGGCAGTGCGGCCGTCGCCCCGTCCGGCGACAGTCCCGATTGCACGGGACTGGCTGCTGAGGGATTACCCACCGA
>WPCK01098079.1_pt1 | contig 20480 bp, 18 predicted proteins | sample 5399851 | NCBI WGS metagenome assembly WPCK01 (sample SAMN12869471, study PRJNA574797) | sludge metagenome | isolation source: wastewater treatment of pH11 | place: China:Beijing | collected 2019-05-20 | reverse complement strand
TATCCCCGTAGACGAGCACGCGGTCCGGGCGTTCTGCCATCAGCACTGATTCGATTGCCTCGATCATCCGCCCGGTGTTCTGCCCGTGGGTTCCGCCGCCTATTCCCAGATGGTGATCCGGTCGCGGAATATCGAGTTCCTCGAAAAAGACATCCGACATTCCGTGATCGTAATGCTGCCCGGTATGGACAATGGTCTCCCGGACCCGCTCGTCCATCGCTTTCATGGCCCGCGACACCACAGCCGCCTTGATGAACTGCGGGCGGGCTCCGACGACAGTGACGACATGCAGCATGGAAGATCCGGTCCCTGCCTCAGACGGCAAGATCGTTCAACTCCATCCAGCGACAGAAATTCAGGATACGCCATGTCAATGGCGTGAATCGCGTCTTGCCCGAAACCTGCGAACGCACCTGTTCGCGAAGCGACTCCATTTTCAGGAATGGAACACGTCTTCCGGTATCCGCCGACAACCAGCGCTCGATATCGATTTTTTCCAGCCATTGTCTTTCCGGAGTGGCAAATCCGATCTTGTCCTTTCGATCGAGGATTTCATCCGGCACCAGCCCGCGCATTGCAGCGCGAAAGACAGACTTCGTCTCACCCCGGTCAGAGAGAAGGTAGTCTTCGGGGAGCGTCAACAGGTATTCCGCCAAACCAGTTGTCAGGAACGGAACGCGACTTTCGATGCTCCAGCGCATCGAATTCCGGTCCCCATGCCGGAGCAGGGCCTGTAATCCGGCGACGCACAGTGCATGCCGCAGCGCGCTGGCCAGACGCCGGCCGCGTGCGTCTTTTTCCCTCACTAGCGCAAAGGGGGGCCTCAGGCTGACACCCCGTTCGGCCAACATGCCGGTATCGATCCATTCCGGGGAGGGAGTCCTTTTCACGCGTGTCGCTATCGAATCGGGAATGGCTTGTCGGGCCACCAGCCTCAAACCCTCTTTCATCGATCGTCCGGGCCACGCCGACCAGTCGCGCACGAATCGGCGGAGTTGCAACAGTCTTGCCCCCTCAAGCAGGCTTCGCATCCGTGCACCGGGGTAGCCGGCATAACCGGCGAGCATCTCGTCGGCGCCCTGCCCGTCAAGAGTAACCTTGATTCCATGTTCCCGCGCCAGGCGGAACACACGGTATTGGGCATAAATGCTCGTGCTCATGAACGGCTCACCCTGGGCGAGGATCATGTCATCGAGGTCGGCCAGCATTTCGTCGGGAGTCACGACAACCTTGTGAACAATGGCGCCGATGCGCGCATTGATCACATCCGCCCAGCGCTCTTCGTCGACCGGTGTTCCGCGGGCGACAAAACTGAAAGTGTGAATCGGCATATCGGGCTCGACGGCGCGCATGGCGCAAACCACTGCGGACGAATCCACGCCACCGGAAAGTGCCGCTCCGACCGGGACGTCACTTCTCAGGTGCAGCCGGATATTCTCCAGAAACAGGTCCCGTACCTTGTCGGCGGCTTGTTCAAAGCTGTCGTCATTTCGCTCTTCAACGGATGGCCACCACCAGCGAACCGGTTCGCCAACCGGAATGGCCGCACCTGGCTGAACTCGCATCCAGTGACCGGCCGGTAGGTGGAAGATTCCGCTGTGCATCGTGGCCGGCCGATCATCGTAGCTCCCCCAGACGAGGTAATCAGCGGCGCGCTGCAGATTGAGCTTTGGCGATTGTCCGGTGAGTTCGACGAGCGCTCCGATTTCGGATGCAAATGCAATTCCCTCCCTGTCTTGACAGTAGAAAAGCGGTTTGATGCCGAATGCATCGCGCGCGAATGTCACCGTCCCCGCCTGAAAGTCCGCCATCGCCAGGGCGAACATGCCCGTCAATCGTCTGAGGCAATCGACTCCCCAGCGCGTCCAGGCAGCGATCAGAACTTCCGTATCCGATTCGCTGCGAAACTCGAATCTGTCTCGCAATTCTTCTTTCAACTCGCGGTAGTTGTATATTTCTCCGTTGTACACGACCGAGTACCGACCGTCGGGAGACTTCATCGGCTGATGCCCGCCCGATGAAAGGTCGATGATCGACAGGCGAGTATGGCCGAATGCGGCCCCCTTTCCGGCAATCGAAAAAGTCTCGACTCCCTGGTCGTCCGGGCCGCGATGGCCCAATTGCCTGACACAGGAGTCAACATGAAAGACCTTGCTCCGATCTGCGGGAGAGGAGAACTGGAAATATCCGGCGATGCCGCACATGTTGGGCTAGTTTATCCCGTCCGCTCCGGCGGCTTTCGCCCGCACAACGCGTTGCAGGCTTTTCCAGACACGGTTCACTTCGTCCAGTCCAATCAAACGGAAAAGAAAAATCGCCATCAAAAGGACAAGCAGTGAAATCGAGCCCAGAACGTGGCGGAGCCAGTCATGGGTGGCCCATTGGGGAACAACACTGACGAGCAGCGCGGCGACGGTCGTTGCACCCAGTATTCCAGTCCACGAATGTGGCACGGGATAGAGTTTCTGGCTGAGCACAACATGAAACAGAAAAACAGTCAGCGCACCACACAATGAGGCCAATGCCGCACCCTTGATCCCCATAAGCGGAATCAGCAACAAATTAAGTCCGAGATTGACCAGCGCACCGGTGATATTGATCCAGATGTACCAGTGCGTTTGTTTGGCAATCGCAACGCCCGGCATGAACAGATACATTTGCGAAAGAAAGACGGCTGGCACCAGGTAAACGACCACTTCGGCACCCGCGTAGAACTGCGGCGTTGTCATGAGGACAAGGCAGTCCTTCGCGAAAAGGGAGAGCGCAACGGTTGCCAATAATGCCCCGGACACAAAAATCCGGAATATCCTGGCGAGCTGGGCCGGGGTCTGCGGTTCCGCATGATATCTGTAGATCAGTGGCGTCAACGATGTCTGAAAACCGATCATCAAAAGACCTGCCACGCTGGCGAGGCGAAACCCGATTCCGTACAGTCCGACATCGTCGAGCGTCATGCTCGTATTGATCATGATCCGGCTGATGTAGTTGTTGACCCAAACCGCGACACCAGAGGGAATCAGGGGAATCGAAAACGCAAGCATCTTTCGCAAGAGCCCTGTTTCGAAGCGAAAGCCGAAACTGTTGCGCAGGCACCAGCCGCCAAACAGTGTGCCTGCCAGCGAACCAAGGGCCATTCCCCAGAGAAATCCCTGCAGGCCCATTTCGGCTCCCCAGGCAAGCCCAACCGCGAGTCCGGCGGAAACCAGCGTCATGAATATGCTCGTGATCGCATATTCCTTGCTGCGCATCTCCCAGCGAAACTGATTCTGGGAAATGTAAAAAATGCCGGCGCAGACCATGTAAAACACGCCGATCCGAAACTCGGTTTCGAGCCCTGCCTTGCCGAAACACCACTCGGAAACCGGTTGGGCAAAAACCAGGGCCACGATTCCGAACAGCGCATAACAGGCGATCGTGAACCAGAGAGCGGTCGAGGCCAGTCCGAACTTTGTATCGGGCTCTTTGGCATCCGAATAAAGTCTGGCCAGCCCCTGGGACACTTCCAGGGCGACGGAAAGATTCACGATGCTCGCGACAACCGTAATGATGTCCAGCGCTCCATAATCCCCCGGACTGAGCACCCTTGTGTAAACGGGTACCAGCAGAATCCCGATGCTGCGGGACAAGAGCGAAGGAATCGAGTAGACAACGCTGTCCTTGAGGAACTGGCGAAACATCAGGCGAATCCGGCCGCCAATCCGGCAAACTCGAGGCACTTGCGCTCAAGTTCCGGCCGATGGGTCAATTGCAACGATTCCGTGCCAAAATTCTCCACGAGTTCCCGGATCTTCCGGCGAGTCACGTCAGCTGGTTGTCCGAAACCTTCCAGATAGACGACATCGCGAGGATCAAACATCCATCCGGAAGGGACCGACCCGTCGATCAGACGGGAGTATCTTTCGGCAACTCGTGTGCAAGACCATGCCTCCAGCACAAACTTTCTGGCCAGTTCACCGAGATGCCGCCGGTATTCGACATTCCGGATCAATTCCTCGATCGCCGATTCGGCGGCGTCGGGAGAGCAGCAACACGTCGGTGGCCACATCGCATCCGGAACGAACCGGCGGAGCAATTCCAGACCATAGCCACCCACGACGGCGGCCTTGCCACAAGCTGCGGCCTCGGTGGCAAATCCTGCCATCGGAGTGTCGCTGTAGATTTGATCAACGACGAAGTCGCAACCATGGATCTCCGAAATGACCTCTGCGTGGGTACGGTCGACAAGCTCGACAAATTCGATCGGAAAGCCTTTTTTTTCCAGGCTTGCGATCGCGCAGCGAATTTCAGGTGAACCTTTGGCAGCGGGATGGGACGGAATATGCAGGATCCGCACCTTTTGACGCGGTTGGTTCTGGCGCTGATTATCGCCGCCGGTGGCTGATCCCGCAGCCAGGTTTTCGATATTCGCAGGAAACCCGAGGGCAAACCAGTTGACCATCGGCCGGGTCGCAAATGGAGACGTGGAATATGGCGCTCCGACTATAATTGAACACCACTTTTCGGCGCGGGACACCCGCTTTTTGGCCGCTCTCGCATAATCCCGGATGCTGGAAATTGGTAATTTGACAGCGCCGTCTCTCGACTGATGCACTCCATCGCACCATGCCGGCCTGGCTTCCGTGCCAAATCCGAGTATCATGATCGTCCGCTTGCCAAACAGCTTCAGCAGCGGAAGGTCGAGATTGGCCGGCAGGAGTGAACGCCCGTAGGCAAAAATAAAAACGTCAAAGCGGAACAAAGCCTGGATCAAATACAGCCCCATTGCCAACTGGATCCCCGCAGTCAGGGGGAATCCGGCGATGCGGCCAAGTTTTTTCCGCCAGTCGCCAAGCTTTCGGCAAACCCGGATCAGCCGCGGCGGTGCTTCCGCGTCCTTTCGGTATCCGAAACGGTGTGCGGCAAACTCGACAAAATCGCAGTCGAGCCCGATTTCGCGCAGGCCACAGTAAAGGCTGTTGACATATCCGGCCACTTCAAGCGGACCGAGGAAAATTCTCTTCCTCGACCGCCGTGGACCCGCCGCTCCGTTCAATCCGGCCTTCTTCAGATCCTGCATGTCGCCGGCTCAGGTCAACCGATCGGAGAACGAACGGAGAATTTCCGCCGGATTGGCGGCAATGCCGTCGATGCTCGCGCTCATGATGCGAACGGCCGTGCCAGGTGCGCAACCGACATAGACGCTGCAGTCATCTTTCCTGATCATCTGCCCCGGCATTCCGAAATGAGCCTCGGCGGCAATTTCTGTCTTCCAGATATGGATCTTTTTCTCGCCCAGAAGTGCAAACGCGCCCGGGTAAGGATGAGTCTGCGCCCGAACAAAGTTGTGGACCGAGGCCGCGCCCTGATTCCAGTCGATTCGACCATCTTCGGGTCGTCGCGGCGCGCAGTAAGAAACTCCATCCAGTTTCTGTGGCACGGCCGACAACCTGCCCTCAAGTATCAATGGATAGTCGTCGCGAAGCCTGGCCAGCAACATTCTCTCCAGCCGTTCCTGCAACCCGGCAATCGTGTCATCTTCGGAAACACTGCACTCGCACTGGAAGTACAAAGGTCCATCGTCAACGCCCTGGTCAAAGCGAAACAGTGAAATTCCCGCTTTCTTGTCCCCCCGGATCAACGTCCAAACAAGTGGCGACGAACCGCTATAGGCAGGAAGCAGCGATGCATGAATTCCGGCGAAACCCTGCGGTACCCGCGCCAGTGTCTGCGGAGTCAGGATCCGATACCAGCCACATACCATGCACCAGTCAGGCTTGTGCTCGTCGACCGATCGGTCGACGATATCGGCCTTGTTTGACACAACCAGCGGGAGATCATGGTCACCGCACCAGGCTTCGAAATCCTTGAGGCAACTGCGGCTGTCCCTTGAGTCGTTTAAAGTCACCGCGGCAACAACGGATCCCGGCAAAACCTCGTGCATCGTCCTCAAGACTGAAAGTCCGAGCTTCTTTGACCCGACGAACAAGACCCGTTTTATTTCACTCATCGACTGCCGGTCAGCTGGCTCATCCATTGTGCGGTCTTCAGGATCCCTTCCTCAAGGTCGACTTTCGCCTTGAATCCGAGAAGGCGTTCCGCCTTTTCCACGCCGGGAATTCGAATCGCAATGTCCGCTGAAAGCGGAGGATCGTGCACGATTTTTGATGTCGAATCGAGTACCCGGCACACCGTGTTCGCCAATCCAAGAATTGTGATGACCGCCCGGGCATTGCCGATGTTAAAGCTCTCCCCGATCGCATTCGGGCTTTCAATGCAGCGCATGATGCAGTCAACAAAGTCGTCGACGTAACACCAGGCCCGGATCTGGTTGCCGTCCCCGTTCATGTGAATCGTTTCGTTCTTCAGGGCCTTCTTGATGAAGATCTGAATGGCCCCCTCCCCTGTCTGTCCCGGACCGTAAACGTTGAATGGCCGAACCGTGACAACCGGCAAGTGATGCTGGCGATAGTAGGCATGGGCGAGATGCTCTCCGGCAAGCTTCGAAACGGCGTAAGTCCAGCGAGCTTCACCTGCCGAGCCGGCAACGGTGGAGTCCTCCTCCGTCGAACGGAACGCCATGGGACCAAAGACTTCGGAGGTCGAAAAATCAATGACCCGGTCCTTGATGCCGTTTTTGAAAGCTGCATCCAGCATGTTCGCCGTTCCGATCATATTCACCCGCATCGTATGCACGGGGTTTTTGATCACCGTGTCGATTCCGGCGATGCCTGCAGCATGGATCACTGCGTCAGCACCTTTCATCGCTTCAGTCATGGCCGGCAAATCCAGGACGTCCCCCTTGACCACCCGAATTCTCGGATGGCCGGCAATGTCGCTGCCAGACAGCGTGTCCCGGTGAAAATTGTCGTAGACCACGATCCTGTGTTGATCGACGAGCCGCCGAATAATGGTATTGGCAATGAAGCCGGCTCCGCCGGTAATAAAATAGGTCTTTTCGCTCATTCGGTAATCCGGTTTATCACGCTTGAAATGTACTTGATGTCATCGACAGAGAGCTTCTCGTAAACAGGCAACGCCAGCCCTCGAGTCCATGCTCGCCACGCATTCGGAAACTCTGTCTGGCTGTCATGGCCGTATTTGTCTCGATACCAGGTCTGCGCCGGCATGCACTGCGCGCCATAATTCGTCCCGACGCCGTTTTGCCTGAGGATATCCATGACACGAGCGCGATCGAGCCGATCCTCCAACAGGCAATGGAATGTCTGCCAGGTGTGCAGCTTGCCTTCGCCGTGAATCGGCAGCACAAAGGCGGGATTTCGAATCTCCTCAAGATAGACCTGGGCCAGCATTTGCCTGCGCGCGATAATCTCGGGCAGCCGACGGAACTGCGAATGGACCAGCGCTGCCTGATAATCCGTCATACGGCAATTGAATCCGGCCGCCACAAAGTCCATTCCGGGCCGTCCGGGATGAATTCCGTGATTTCGCAGGATCCTGATCCGCTCGGCCATGACCGGGTTATCCGTGGTCACGATCCCCCCTTCGCCGGATGTGATCGCCTTTCGCGGATGAAACGAAAACGAGCCGAACTTTCCAAAAGTTCCCACGGCCCGTCCATTTTCCCGTGCACCCAATGCGCAGGCCGCATCTTCGATGACTGCCAGCCCGTGTCTGTCGGCAATCGCAATGATCTCGCCAATATCACATGCCAGTCCGAATTCATGCACCGGTATAATCGCGCGGGTCGCCGAAGTGATCAAATTCTGAATCTGACCCGGATCTATATTGAATGTCCGGGCCTGGATATCTGCAAAAACCGGCCGGGCGCCCACCAGTTCCACAACGTTGGCTGTCGCCATGTAGGAGAAAGCCGGAACGATAACTTCATCTCCAGGACCGATTCCCAAAGCCAACAGCGACAAGTGCAAGGTTGCCGTACCGTTGGTAACGCAAATCGCGTGCCCGATACCGAGAAACTGCTGAATGGCTTCTTCGAAGGCTGCAACTTCCTTCCCCTGAACAAGCATTCCGGTCCGCACAACGCGAACCATCTCCTCAATGTCAGTTTCGCGGATATCCGGACTGGCAAGCGGGATGAATGCCCGTTCTGTCATCTTCTCAATCATTGATCGGGGGTATCGTGCCACGCATGGCAAATTCCCGTTCGGAAACTGACTCGCTCAAGGCAGTGACAACGCGTTCCATATCGGCTGCTTCCAGAAAAGGATGCATTGGCAGGCTGAGAACCTCTCGCGCGGCCTTTTCGGAAACGGGAAAATCACCGGCTTTGTAACCCCACGGGGCGAACACCGGTTGCTCGTGCACACATTTCGGATAGTACACCGCAGTTGGAATTCCGCGCTCGCGCATCCGTTCGGCCACGGCGTCCCTCTCCGGTGCACGAATCGTGTATTGCGCGTAAACATGCGTGTTGCCCACGGCGATTTCCGGAATAACGCAAACACCACGAAGCATTTCGCTGTAACGGGCACCGATCTCGTTGCGCCGCCGGACTTCATCCTCAAAAGTTGGCAGCTTCGCGAGGATCACGGCCGCCTGGATCGTGTCCATGCGCCCGTTGGTGCCCACATAGGGGTGATGATGGCGCTGCAGCCCGCCATGGGTCCGAATGGCTGCCATCTTCAGCGCCAGCTCCCTGTCGTCCGTGAAAAGTGCGCCGCCATCGCCGAAACAGCCGAGGGGTTTGGCAGGGAAAAAACTGGTGCTCGCAATTCGAGTCACCGAGCAGCTCCTTTTGCCGTGTTGCGTCGCCCCGAAACTCTGCGCGGCATCTTCAATCACGCAGATCCCGTGCCGTTCGGCAATTTCATTGATTCGCTGGTAGTCCGGCATCTGCCCGAACAGGCTCACCGGAATGATGGCACGGGTCCGGGGCGTAATGGCCGTTTCGATCTGATCGACATCAATGTTGAAGGTCGTCGGCTCGATATCGACGAACACCGGCGTGGCCCCGACCAGCAAGATAATCTCTGCCGAGCTTATCCACGTGAACGGAACGGTGATGACCTCGTCCCCCGGCCCGATATCCAGTGCCCGCAAGGCAATCTCGAGGCTGTGCGTGCCGCTACTGACCGAAATGCATTGCTCCACACCAACGAACTTCGCCAATTGCGCTTCCATTTCGGCAATTTCGGGACCCATGATGAATCGCCCGTGGTCGAGCACCGCATGAATACGCGCGTCAATCTCCGGCTTCAATAGCCGGTATTGGGTCTTGATGTCGACAAATTCCATGGGTTCAATCGGCCTTGCGAAGGCTTCCATTTTCCAGAATGTACATCGCGCCGGTGTGAGCGCAGCGGGCTTCTCCGGAGCCCTTTACCGGCAGCGAGAGTTGCTCGCCAAATTCGCTCATCCAGCCTATCTGTCTCGCAGGGACACCGACGACGAGAGCATAGTCGGGCACATCGCGATTGACGACGGCTCCGGCACCGATGAAGGCAAACTTCCCGATCGTCACACCACAGATGATGGTGCAATTGGCGCCAAGTGTCGCGCCTCGCCGGACCAGTGTGTCGAGATATTCGTTTTTCCGTTCGACAAATGAACGGGGATTATACACGTTGGTAAAAACCATGCTTGGACCGCAAAAGACACCGTCTTCGAGAGTGACATTGTCGTAGACGGATACGTTGTTTTGCACCTTGCAGTTATCGCCGATCACGACCTTGTTGCCGACAAACACGTTCTGGCCGAGTGAAACATTCTTGCCGATTTTCGCTCCGCCGCAAACATGCACGAAATGCCACACGCGCGAGCCATCGCCGATTTCGGCGCCGGCGTCAATGATGGCAGATGGATGGGCCTGGTACATTGTCAAGGGTTGATGGACAGTAGTTATCGAGCGAGCCCTGTTACGACTTCAGCTACTCCTCATCGGCCAGGCGGATCAAACCGTCAAAGCGTTCGACGTAATCCGGATGGATCGTAGCAAGATGTTCAAGTACAGAACCAAGTTCTGACCGATTTACCTTGATCAACTCAACCAGATCGGCAATGTCCCTGGTTCGCCCGGCTCCCAGCTTGAGTTCAATCAGTCCTTTCAACGAAACAAAAACCAGCGTTCCTTTTTCCGCCTGATATCGTAACGGATTGCCGATTGGCACAGGCGCCGGCCGAGAAGGGCTACCGGGCACGCCATTTTCGGGCAAGAGATCAATAGCGATCCCGGTTGTGCGATGCATCATTTTGGGCCATTGCCCGACTGGAGGAGCAAAAAAATTGAAGCCGAAGTTTGTAGCAAGCTCCTGCAGGCGATCCATGTCTTTTTGCGCGATCACGATGTCCACGTCTTCAGTAACCCGGCCAGCATACCCATGTCGCCAGACTGCCCAGCCTCCGGCAACCACCGAACTGGCTTCAGCCGCCTGCAGAAGCCGCTCCAGGTCCTTGATGGCCTTTCCGTATCGGCCCGGCAAGTCTCGAGGTAAAGATTGTTCGCGTTTCATTTGATGAAGCGCCTCCGCCAGCTCAAAGGGATTCCATCCGGTGGCAGACAAAGGCAAGGATCGAGTCATGGGTTCTGGTTATTCTTGGCGCGTCAGGCAATGCCGCGAAGGTAAGGATGGGCCGAATCACCCGGTGAAACTACGGTGCTTGTGCGAATCTGGTAGACAAGGTCGATCGCCGGCTGCGAATCCTCGATACCAAACCCGCCGCCGCCGAGGATGTCGCGGTAGACTTCCGTGTGCAGGTCCGTGAAACCGGTTGACAAGTCGATCTCATGACCGTCGACGGTGATCGAACGCCAGGCATGCCCCCCTTTGGCCGCGACTTCAGCCGGCAAGTCCGCGGCATCGACCGAGAGAAACCATCGCACCCTGGCCTTTTCCAGTTCGAGCACACCTGCCATTTTTGAAGGCTGGTCAATGTGCAGGAAACTGCGGAGCGGCTTGCCGTAGATCCACGACAGGAAATCAAAAAAGTGCACGCCGATGTTCATGGCGATGCCGCCGGAACTTTCTGTGCGTCCCTTCCACGACTGATGATACCACTTCCCGCGACGCGTGATGTAAGTGAGGCAGATGTCCTTTCGGGTTCCGTTCCGCTCGTCGTCAATCTCCTGTTTCAGCCGGTTCAGTTCCGGATGGAGCCGCAGCTGCAATACCGAATACACGCGCCGCTGATACTCCTGTTCCAGTTCCTTGAGCTGGTCAAGGTTCCACGGGTTGATCACCAGCGGCTTTTCGCAAATCGCGTTCGAGCCCGTGCGAAGGGCCAGCCGGCAATGGGCATCGTGCAGATAATTCGGCGTGCAAATGCTGACGAAATCGACCGGCGCCCCGTCCTTTGCCCGCCGCTGTTTTTCAAGATACCTGTCGAATCGCTCGATTTCGGTAAAAAAGCTGGCATCCGGGAAGTAACTGTCCATGATCCCGACGGCATCGTGCCTGTCCACGGCGGCGACCAGGCGGTTGCCCGTTTCCCTGATCGCTTTCAGATGTTTGGGTGCGATGAAGCCGGCGACGCCGATGATTGCAAAATTCTTCATTTAAGTCGTGCTGAAGTGACGTGCTGTCCAGATGAATCCGGTTTCGAAGGACTTGCGGGGACCGCGTTTCGTTCAATAACGGCTTTCCACCAGTCCGGATTGTCGAGATACCATTGAACTGTTTGCTGGAAACAGGCCTGCTGATCCTGTCGAGGGACCCAGCCAAGCTCTTTCCTGACCATCGCCGGGTCGAGGGAATAGCGAAAGTCATGTCCGGGCCGGTCGCCGACGAATTCGATGAGCTGCGAATAGCTTTCTGATTCGGAAGTTGTATCGCGTTTCGCGGCGGAGTTCAAAGGATGGATACGGTCCATTATCCCGCAAAGCATTCGGACCAGTTTGATGTTCGGCATTTCGTTACGGCCGGCAATGTGGTAGGTCCGCCCGGGATTCCCGCGCTTCACGACGCCAAGCAATGCCTCACAATGATCCTCGACAAACAGCCAATCGCGAATGTTCTCGCCATTCCCATAGATCGGGATCGGTTCTCGCCTTAAGCACCGCAAGACCACGGTCGGAACAAGTTTTTCAGGATTTTGGCAGGGTCCATAATTATTGCAGCTGCACGTCACGATTGTCGGCAGTCCCCATGTTTCGCGCCAGGCGCGAACGAAGTGATCGGCCGCGGCCTTGCTGGCCGAATACGGGCTTCGCGGGGCATAGGGCGATGACTCGTGAAACACTCCGCTCGATCCGAGCGAGCCATAAACTTCATCCGTAGAGACCTGAACAAACCGGAAGCCGGCTTTATCGCTGTCTGGAAGCTCCCGCCAGTATTCCGTAGCTGCCTCGAGAAGGTTGAACGTCCCCATTACATTGGTTTCGGCAAACGGGGCCGGGCCGCTGATCGATCGATCCACGTGACTCTCGGCCGCCAGATTCATGATCGCCTCTGGCCGGAATCCTTTGACAACACGGCGCATCAGTTCCCGGTCGCAGATGTCGCCCCTGAGGAATTGATAGCCCGGGTCCTTCTCGACATCGGCCAGCGACAACAGATTGCCGGCATAGGTCAACTTGTCGATATTCAAAACTTCATGGCCCGTTCGAAGCAGCAAACGGACAAGGTGGGAGCCGATGAAACCCGCTCCACCCGTTACCAGAATCCTTTTTGAATTGATCGAAGTCATCTTGTTGATTTAACAGCCGCCGTGCATTGACAGGTCGGCTTTCCGGTCAGGGGTTGTCGAGGTTACAGCCGACCATCGACCTTGTTGACCGGGAGAATGGACTTGATGTCGTAGACCACACAATGCGAGCGGCCAAACTTGCGAATTTCGTCAATCCCGAGTTCCCGGAACTGGTTGTGGGCGACGGCCAGAACAATTGCGTCGTATTTTCCGGGAACCGGCTTCTCGATCAATCCGATTCCATATTCGTGTTCTGCCTCGGCGGCGCTAGCCCACGGATCATAGACATCCGTTTTCGCCCCATAGTCGCGAAATTCCCGGATGATATCGACGACCCGCGTGTTGCGGATATCCGGGCAGTTCTCCTTGAACGTCAGGCCGAGGATCAGCACGTTGGCATCCTCGACATGAATGCGCTTCTTCAGCATCCGTTTGACGATCTCTGAGACGACGTAATGGCCCATGTTGTCGTTGATCCGCCGGCCGGCCAGAATCACTTCCGGCATGTGCCCGACTTCCTGGGCCTTGTGGGTCAAATAATAGGGGTCGACGCCAATGCAATGCCCGCCGACCAACCCGGGACGAAACGGGAGAAAATTCCATTTCGTTCCGGCAGCCTCAAGAACTTCCAGCGTATCGATCCCCATCCGGTTGAAAATCAGTGCCAGTTCATTGACGAGGGCGATATTCAGGTCGCGCTGGGTGTTTTCAATAACCTTCGCCGCCTCCGCGACCCTGATGCAGCTCGCGCGATGCGTTCCGGCGGTTACGATGGAACGGTAAAGATCGTCAACGAAGACGGCAACCTCCGGCGTTGAACCAGAGGTGACTTTGGTGATGGTCGTCAGCCGGTGCGACTTGTCGCCAGGATTGATCCGTTCCGGACTGTAGCCGGCGAAAAAGTCGACATTGAATTTCAGGCCCGACTCCTGTTCGATCAGCGGAACACAGTCCTCCTCTGTGGCGCCGGGATAGACGGTCGATTCGTAAATGACGACGTCCCCTTTCTTGATGACCTTTCCCAGCATGCGGCTTGCCTTGACCAGCGGCGTCAGGTCGGGCCGCTTGTGGCGGTCGATAGGCGTGGGCACGGTTACGATAAACACATTCGCGGCGCGCAATGCTTCGAGGTCGTGGTGGTACTTCAGGTGTTTCGCTGAGGCGAGTTCGGCATCCTCGACCTCAAGCGTGGAGTCACGGCCGGATTCCAGCTCCCGGATGCGGGCCTGGTTGATATCGAAGCCAATGGTCGGGAATTTCTTGCCAAACTCGACTGCCAACGGCAGGCCGACGTAGCCGAGGCCGATAACGGCGATCTGAATCGGCTTATCCGCAAAGGATCGTATGGTATTTTCTTGTTCTTTCAATGGTTTCACCTGGCGATGATAAGGGATTGGTGGGTGGGGCGGGTATGGTGGAAGGGTCAGTAAATCAGGGATTGGCCTGGTTGGGCATCCAGTCCTGGATGTTTCGGTGAGCCAGCTTCGTCCGCTACCGTTTGAATTTCAGATTTCAGATTTCAGATTTCAGAATTTAAAATTTAGAATTTTTTGGTTTCAGATCTGTGATTTCAGATCTCAGATCTCAGATTTCAGATTCGAAACTCGAAATTTGAAACTCGAAATTTGAAAGTTGAAATCTCAGATTTGAAATCTGAAATTTGAAATCTGAAATCTGAAATTTGCAACTCAACAATTGAAATCAGCCGCAGAGAAAAAAGAAATCCTCAACACCCCAACGTCACGGACAAATATCCTTCTCCAGCACATGGCGAATTCGACTTGCCGTCTGCCCGTCCCCGTAGGGGTTCTTCAGCTCGCTGCGCCGGTTGTACTCTTTTTCATCTCCGAGCAACGATGTGGCTTCGGCAAGGATCCTTGCCGGGTCTGTACCGACAAGCCGGCACGTTCCCGCATCGACACCTTCCGGCCGTTCCGTCGTCTCCCTCATGACCAGCACCGGCTTGCCCAGCGATGGCGCTTCTTCCTGGACTCCCCCCGAGTCGCTCAACAGAAAATGGCAGCGGTTCATCAGCCAGACAAAATCCTGGTATCCGACGGGTTCGATCAACTCGATTGCCGGGCGTCCGCGCAGCAACCGGTTGACGGGTTCGCGCACATTCGGGTTCAGGTGCACCGGGTAAAGCAGGCCGACATCGGGAAATCTTTCGGAGATTGCCATAAGCGCGCGGCAGATATTCTCGAATCCCTCGCCGAACGATTCGCGACGGTGTCCTGTAATCAGAATGAATCGCGAGTTGTTCCCGATCAGGTATTTGTCGCGAAAGGTAGCGGAAATTCCGGTGCGTGCGGCCACATCGACAGCGGAAGTTCCCGAGCGATCGAGCTTGTCACGCATCCACAACAGGGCATCGATGACGGAATTGCCGGTGACATGGATGGTCTCGTCGCCGATTCGTTCTCGCAGCAGATTGTCGCGACTGAGTGCGGTTGGAGCAAATGCCCAGCGGCATATCGGCGAGGTCAGCCGCCGGTTCATTTCTTCCGGCCAGGGGGAACGCATGTCTCCGGTGCGAAGTCCGGCTTCGACATGACCGGTCGGGACATTGGCAAAAGCAGCTGCCAGGGCCGCAGCCAGAACGGTTGTCGTATCCCCCTGGACCAGGATCGCAGCGGGTCGTTCTTTTTCCAGATAGCCGTGAACAGCCTTCAAGACCCTTGCCGTCAAATCGACCAGCGTCTGGCCTGGCTGCATCAATTCCAGATCATGGTCCGGTTTCAGGTCAAAACTTCCCAGCGCCTGGGCGAGCATTTCCCGATGTTGGCCAGTCGACAACAGGACAGGCTCCAGCCGGTCCGACTTGCGGAACTCATGGACCAAAGGGGCCATTTTGATCGCCTCTGGACGCGTACCGACAACGATCACAACGCGCTTCTTCATTCAGCCATCGATTCGGCAACCGGCACCCTGTTCCTGCCGAGCCACTTCAAGGTCATGATCCACCATCATCTGGACGAGTTGTGGAAAGCTGGTTTGCGGCTCCCAGCCAAGTACTTTCCTGGCCTTTGAAGCATCGGCCCGCAAGCGGCTGACTTCCGCCGGACGTACGTATCGCTGGTCGAACTCGACATGCGCTTTCCAGTCGATGCCGACATGTGCGAACGCCAGATCGAGCATGTCGCGTATCGAATGTGAAACACCGCTTCCAAGGACAAAATCGTCGGCCTGATCGTGTTGCATCATCATCCACATGCCGCGGACGTAGTCGCCGGCGAATCCCCAGTCGCGTTCCGCATCGAGGTTGCCCAGATAAAGCTTGTCCTGCATCCCCAGCCGGATTCTCGCCGCCGCCCTTGTGATCTTTCGCGTAACAAAGGTCTCTCCGCGACGCGGTGATTCATGGTTGAAAAGGATTCCGTTGCATGCAAAAAGGCCATAGGCGCGGCGATAGTTGACTGTCTGGTGAAACGCGTAAACCTTGGCACAGGCGTAAGGGGATTGCGGGCGAAACGGGGTATTTTCGTTTTGGGGTGTTTCAACCGCGTCGCCAAACATCTCGCTGCTGCTTGCCTGGTAGACGCGGACCGGCTTGAGCTGATTGAGCTGGCGGGCTGCTTCCAGCACATTCAGCGCTCCGCCACCGACCACCTGAAGCGTATACGAAGGCTGGTCAAATGAAACGCGGACATGACTCTGGGCACCGAGGTTGTAGATTTCATCGGGCCCGATTTCCAGCACCAGCCGGCTAATCGCCTGCCCGTCCGTCAAGTCGCCATAATGCAGAAACAGGCGAATGCCGGCTTCGTGGGGGTCCTGATAAATATGATCGAGGCGCCGGGTGTTGAATGAGCTGCTGCGGCGAACCATGCCATGAACTTCGTAGCCTTTTTCCAGCAACAGTTCGGCCAGATAGGATCCGTCCTGCCCTGTGATACCGGTTATGAGTGCCTTTCGTCTCACGCAGTTTTTATCTCAGGGCAGAACTTGTGGCCGATACTTCGCGGGTGGCCATCCGCTCTTGCCGATAGTCGGCAACGGTGCGACGTAATCCTTCTTCAAGTCCGATCGACGGTGCCCAGCCGGTCGAGCGGAGGAGGGAAATATCCGTTCGCTTCACTGGCGTACCGTCTGGCCTGGAAAGATCGTTTCGGATGTGCCCCCGATAACCCGTTTCGGCAGCGACGAGGGTTGCCAGCTCTTGAATCGTGACGTCCGTTCCGGTTCCGACATTGACCCAGTCCGGTGGATTGTCCAATTGAAGGAGATGAACGATCGCACTGGCAAGATCGTCGACGTGCAGGAATTCGCGGCGCGGCTTGCCAGAGCCCCAGATAACGACTTCGTCTGCGTTCGATTCGGCCGCTTCGGAAAAACGCCGGATCAAGGCGGGCAGGACATGACTGTTTTCCGGATGGTAATTGTCGCCGGGACCGTACAAATTCGTCGGCATGGCCGAATGAAATTGCACCCCGTATTCCCGCCGGTAAAACTGGCACATCTTCAGACCGGCGATCTTGGCAAGGGCATAGGCTTCGTTTGTCGTTTCAAGTTCACTGGAAAGCAGGCAGGATTCGACGAGTGGCTGGGGGGCGTTTCGCGGATAAATGCAAGTGCTTCCCAGAAAAAGGAACCGCTTTACTCCCGATTTCCACGCAGAATGGATGGCGTTTGTGGCCATCGCCAGGTTCTCGTAAATGAACCCGGCTGGCCAGGTATTGTTCGCATGAATCCCCCCCACCCGCGCCGCCGCAAAAATCACACAATCCGGCCGTTCAAGCTCGAAAAATCGTTCGGTCTCGTCCTGCCGGCAAAGATCCAGTTCCGAGTGATTTCGCACAATCAGGTTCTTCTCAGGATCGGCACCGGCCGCCGCAAGGGCGCGCAGGACCGCTGATCCGACCATGCCACGATGGCCGGCGACATAGATACGATCTCGCCTGAAATCGGGTTTTTCCGTCATCAGAGTACCTGTTCCGTCGGGTAATCCGCCAATACCAGCCCCGTACAAAACGGGAGGGGTCTGCGCGCACTCCGTTCCCCTGGGTGACACCGTCCCCTTTTCACATTTCCAGATTCGCGGAGATTTCCACTATTCTAGTCAACACTTTGCCGTCCCTGATATGCCGTTAAGGCGGTGGACTGGGGAATGTGGACAAGCGATGGAATCAACTCGCCCGATCCTCACAACCGGAAAAACTGCTCCAATGACAGACGGAAATCGACTTGAACGGGACATCGGCGGACATGCCCCCGCTGTCCGGTCGCAATGCTCCCGCGTTTTACTTCAACGACTTGCCGACAAGCCGGTCTGTGGCAAAACGCCAGGAGGCGCGAGTCGGGCCAGCGCCCGTCCGCGATGGAGCAATCCTGGCGATTCCTGTTTACAATTGCCGTTTTCCGAAGTGCAACCGACACCAGGATTCCGCCATGCAAAGAGTCGTTTCGAAACCGGTACACCTTTCCGCTTGTTCACTTCTTGCGCTCCTTTTTCCATCCCTCGGCTTTAGCGCGGTGCCGCAATCGACGATCGAAACCTGGGTTGCAGAGTCCGCTCCCAAAGTCCAGAAGATCATCGAGGGGGGGAAGAGCGAGAATCACTCGTACCTGAAACTCCAGGAATTGTGTGACGATATTGGCAATCGGCTCAGCGGAAGCCCCCAATTGGAAAAGGCGATTGAGTGGGCGGCGGAAACCATGCGCCGCGACGGACAGGAAAATGTGGTTGTCGATCCGGTCGTTGTCAGGAAATGGGTTCGCGGAGAAGAATCCCTTGGCGTGGTTTCACCACGGGAAATGCGTTTGAGCATGCTGGGCCTCGGCGGGTCTGTCGGAACGCCTCCGGAGGGCATTACTGCCGACGTGATAGTCGTATCGTCCCGGGAAGAACTCGACGCCTTGCCCGATGAACAGGTCAAGGGCCGAATCGTGGTTTTCAACGTGGTGATGCCTCCATGGTCGCCAACGGAAGGGTCGGGATACGGGAAGGTCGTGGCTTACCGAAGCAACGGAGCTCGCTGGGCATCTGAAAGAGGAGGAGTCGCAGTCCTGGTCCGCAGCGCGACGGCGCGGTCATTGGACTCGCCGCACACCGGAGCCATGCGCTACAGCGGAGGATCGGCCGTCAAGGACATTCCTGCTGCATCCATCTCGATCGAGGGAGCAACGCTGCTTGCGCGCTGGCAGGCGCGCGGAATCACGCCCCGAGTCTGCCTGAAAATGTCGGCCACGGATGGCGGAGAAGCCACCTCTGGAAACGTATTGGCCGAGTATGTCGGCCGGGAATTTCCCGACGAGTATGTCGTTATCGGCGGCCATATCGATTCGTGGGATGTCGGTAGCGGCGCTCACGACGACGGGGCCGGTTGCGTCGCGGCGATGGAGGCGCTTGCCATTCTTCGCCGCCTCGGCATGCAGCCGCGGCGGACCATTCGAGTCGTGCTGTTCACAAATGAGGAGAACGGAGTCGCCGGCGCCCGGGCCTATCGGGTTCGTCATGGCGATGAAAAGCACTTCTCGGCGATCGAGTCAGACTCCGGCGGATTCGCTCCCCAGGGAATCAGTGTCGAAATGACCGATCCGGCGAAGCAGGACGCGGCGGCTGCACAAATGCAGCAGATGCTCACGCTCCTCAAGCCGCTGGGCGCGACAGAGGTCAAAACGGGATCTTCGGGCACCGATATCCAGCCCTTGCTTGACCTGGGCACCGCCTGCATGGGATTGTCGGTGGACGGGCGTTATTACTTCGACACCCACCACACCCACGCCGATACCGTCGACAAGGTCAACCCGGACCAGTTGACTGACTGCTCCATAACGATGGCGGTCACTGCCTGGCTGCTCGCCGAAATGCCGTTCCAGATCGGCGATACTGCAAAGGCAGATCAGAGTCCGGACCAGATCCCGCAGAATCACTAACGACATCGATTCCATAATCGATCATGAAACGGAGTAACGCGTCAGGCCGGTCTGCGCAGCCGTGCGTACGTTATTCTTCAATTTTGTCCATCACCAGCCGGTCAAGACTGCCGTGGAGAATGAGCGGCGAAGGGGGCCAACCCAGCGGTTGTCCGGTTTCGTAATCGTCGCAATGCTCCAGTTCCATCTCGAAAGTTCCTGCCCATTCATTCCGGTCGTCAAGTTGCCGCAGTGTCACCTGACCGACTGCCGGGTCCGCGGGCCGGCAGCGAACTCGCCTCGGACGCTCCTCGAACACCATCGTAAAACTGACTTCCGTCCCGGCCTTTAATTTTCCATTCTCATGGACGAGGACCAGGTCCCAGCCTACGGCGGCAAGTTCAATTCGTCCGGGAGTGAATTTGCGAATGGCCGCTTGCGGGCTGTCACTGTGAAATCCCAGATGACCGTCCAGCCCGACCAGATGGGGCGGAATCAACCCTGCGGCGGGTAGTCCAAGCCTTGGCCTGATGACCTGAACGACGAATGCCGGACCAGGCGAAGTTCCCGGAACAAGGGTGGCGACACGACTATCCGGCCGGTACACGGCCATCACGATACCGACGACGATGAGGAAGCCGACGAACAGCTTGACCGGCAAGAATAGCAGAGACGAACCGTGTTTCTTGTCTTCTGGATTTCGTTTCATGTCATGGACTCTCGACCCGGTCAGAACAGTGTCCAGACAATACTCGAATACTGCTCCCGCGGAACAGTCGCGCGGCCCGATGGGCGCGCGGCTAAACAGGCGGGTGAGTGGTTCCGTTACTTACTTCAAATAGCGGCCCAGCCAGTCGAAGAACACGCGGTGCCAGAGCACGCCGTTTTGCGGTCCGTTCACCCAATGCCCTTCTTCCGGAAAATACAGGAATCGCGATGGAACACCCTGAACCTGGGCAGCAGTAAACGCTTCCATTCCCTGCGTCACCGGAACCCGGAAGTCCTTTTCGCCGTGAATCACCAGCAAAGGAGTTTTCCAGTTC
>WPCK01378018.1_pt1 | contig 20485 bp, 15 predicted proteins | sample 5399851 | NCBI WGS metagenome assembly WPCK01 (sample SAMN12869471, study PRJNA574797) | sludge metagenome | isolation source: wastewater treatment of pH11 | place: China:Beijing | collected 2019-05-20 | reverse complement strand
TCAAAGTCTCGGCACCATTGAAGTTGGCGGCAGCCGTATAAACCAAGCTCTTTCCATCGGAGGCGACGATCGCAGTGCCGCCATTGCTCGGAGTGGTTACGGAGACAACAGTGAGCACGACGCCGGTTTCCGGAACGTCATTGGCGAGCACATTCAACGTGTGCTGGCCGGAATCCTCATCGAAATTGTAAACGTCGTTGACGAGTTGGAAGTTCAATCCTGTGGCAAAGCTGCTCAGACCGTATTGGATCTGCGCCGGCGTGATCAAGTCATTGCTGCCGAACAGTCCAACATCAGTATCCGGATTGGTAGATGCTTCGCTCCTCAAGCCCGCATTGCCGGCGGCCAACGTGGTAAACGTAACTTCAGCAAACAATCGTTCGCCTGGACCAAGTGGAGTCGTTGTTTCCGACAGCGCTCCCAAACCGACAATCTTTCCGGACGTGACCGTTCCCGTTTTGCTGCCTGTATATGGGGCCACATGGGTAATTGGAGACGTAGCGATCGGCTGAACTACAGCGGGATCATAAGCTAGGTCCAAGCCTGCTGCGAACACTCCGTCTTGATCCGCCCCACTCCGCAGATCGCTGACATAGATTTGCACTTTAAATTGCTGACCGACCGCAGCCGAGTTGATCGCCGCCCCAGTGGTTGAAACAGTGGCCAACCGAATCGCCAACAACGGCTGCTGACCGACGGTCAAGATGAAGACTTGTTGCCGTTCGTTTCCTGCCAAATCGGTATACACCACGGTGAATGACTGCGACCCAGTCTGAGATTGCGTCGGAGTCCAAGCCAATTGACCCGTTGAACTGTTGACCGTCATTCCTGAGGGAGCGCCGGTTAGCGCGTACCGCAGTCCTTGATTCTCTTCCGGATGATTCAAGTTCACGCTCAGCGGAACTCCGACATTAGCGGACGCCGGCACAACGCTGCCTGCAAGGTTCGCGGGTTGAGTGCGATCCAGAGTTAAATTGAGTGCCTGCGAATTACCGTTCACCTGGCCGTTGACTCGCTGCCGAGCTGTAAAAGACTTCGCGCCTTCACCAAGAGTCGTCACGTTTTGAACCGTGACTTGCGTCGTCGCGCTGTTAGCCGTCGCCGTCCCCACGACTTGATCACCGGACACAATCTCGACAATGGCACCCGACGTCGTCCCGGTGACATTGAATGCAAGGCTGGTCGCATTGGTGACGCCATCCGTACTGCTTTGTCCCGAATCGCTGGCTGCAGCTAACGACAATGCCAAGGTCGCTTGAGAACCAACTTGCACCGTGACTACTTGTGAGTCGAAAACATCTTGAGTGGTCTGTTGAACTGAGGGGGTTTGCCGCACTTGGGCGCGGAATTGCAACTGACCGGTGAAATTCGCTGGCGGTACGACTGTCACAACGCCGGTCGAACTATTGACGCTCACGTCAAACGTTACCGAACCCAACGGCGACACACTGTACACCACCGGATCACCTTCCGCATCTTGGCTGGTGAGAGTGTAATTGAGCGACGTTCCGGCAGTCGTCTGAAGGACCGGGATATCGTTCAAGAACGGAGCGCCATTGGCGGTGTCTTGGACGACCGTGGCCACGAACGTTTTCGTAGTTGTATTGGTACCGTCCGAGACGGATACAGTAATGTTGGCCGTGCCCGTACCAGTACCGGTCGGCTTCAAGAAAACCAGACCATTTTCCGTATCGTTGAAAATCGTAACGGTTTTCATAGCAATATCGCGGGTCGGTTTGTCGCTGCTATTGGTCGCGGTTTGGCTAATGTTGTCCCGCACCCAATCGCCTTCCGTCATTTGACCAAACACGGAATGGTTGAAATCGAGAAACCGCGTGGCCTCCTCAGTGATGAAGAACTGCGAATTGTTGGTGTCGTCGGTCGATTTGGCAAACGACAACACTCCTGCACGATTGTGTTGCAAATCTAAGTTGAATTGGTCATCGAAATTGCCTAAATTCGAACCACCTGATCCATCTCCATCCGGATCACCACCTTGAAGCACGAAACCGTCGATCACGCGGTGAAACAGTAAGCCATCGTAGAACTCGTCCTGCGCGAGCTCGATCACACGGCCCGCAGCCCTTGGGGCTTTGTCCTCAAACAACTGAAAGGTCATATCGCCGAAGTTGGTCGATATTTTCATGCTACGATTGCCGGTCGGAACGGTGGCCGTGACCAAGTTCGGATTGTCCGATGTGACCGTAATCGTCAGGGGAAGTCCGCCAGGATGTGAGGCATCGACGGGAACATACAATGGCGAACCAATGCCAACACTCACATTACCAATGGGCTCAACATAAGGCACCGAAGACTGCGGAATGGCTACGCCGCTTCTCTGGCTGAGCGTCGCCAAGGTCTGAACGCCTTCCAACCGGGTGTTATCAGGGAAGATCCAAGTCGGGTAGCTGGTGATACCCAGCGACGTAGCCGTCGCGTTAGGAGTTCGGTCTGGGTTCGTTACATCTAGGTAGCCCAAATGATGTGCGCCATCTCCAAACAGCCGCTTCTGATCAGAGCAAAATGGGCACCAGTCGCCGCCGTACATCATTGTGCCGCTGGCGGCCAACGCCTTAGCAAACGCCACCAAGTCTTGCCCCGACTCTCCTTCAGGGTTCTCTTCGCCTTCGGATTGGTTCGAATTGGAGTTGGTGCTGCTGGTGGAATCCGTCAATGGCGAACCCACAATCGCAGGAACAGTGCTGTTCGATTCCGATCGGACTGCATAAGACGATCCGAGGAGCGAAAGAAAAACATCCGACGCCATCAACTGACGGTTCTCGAGCGGTTCAAGTCGGACCGCGCGCCGAAAGAGCCCCGCCTGGTTCGAAAGGCCTGTGAGCGCCAGACGCCGACGGCGTCGGTTCGATGCGCCAAAAAGTTGAGCTAGCCACCGCCAGAGCCTGCGTCGTTTTTCAAATCGCTTCATATTGTTTGCTCCCTCTCGATTGATAGAACACCTATTTTCGTCCTACCGGTGCGAAACTGCTAGAACCCATCTTTCCGTTTCGGTTCATTCGGCAAAATCAAGCCCGCAATTCCAGCCTAAGCGGGATAAACGGATTAAGGTCATGATCTGAGATTGCTCGAATTGCCCTAAAGTTCCATTGTGTACAAAAATACACTATACATCGGTTCCTTTGAACTATGCGTCTTGGCCCATCAACACAATTGGAACGCCATCAACGCTTAGTTGCGGTCACCAATGCGCGGACGGGGGCCGGATAGCCTTCGATCGTTCTTTCCGGATTGTCCGGTGAAAGGAAATCGGGCAACGACTCGAACCGCATCCAAGGAGTGCTTCGCTGCTCCTGGGTGGTCGTCGGGGTAACGTCCAACACCTGTACGTTTTTGAAGCCGGAGCGATTAATCCAGCGTTCCAGCATCGAGATTGTCGGAATGAACCAAACGTTCCGCATCTTGGCGTAACGATCTTGGGGAACCAACACAGAGCATCCATCCCCTTGGAGAATGAGCGTGTCGAGCACGAGTTGTCCGCGAGGTTTCAACGTGCTGGCAAGGATTTGCAAATGGTCGATCGGGCTGGTCCGATGGTAAAGAACACCTAAAGAAAAGGTCAGGTCGAAGGCTTCAAGCCGACCTGGCAAATCGGTATCCGCCATGGGCACGACGAAGAAACGCTCTTCAAGCGGCCAATACTTGCGGAATACCTCGAATTGCACCACCGACAGCAAGAACGGTTCGCATCCCAAAACAAACTCCGCGCCATGCCCGAGCATACGCCAAGCATAGTAACCATTGCCGCAACCAACGTCGAGCACACGCTTTCCCTTGAAATCGATGTGATTGGCCAGTCGATCCCATTTCAAGTTGCTCCGCCATTCGCTATCAACTCGGACGCCGAATAACTCGAACGGCCCCTTGCGCCATGGGTGAAAGGCTTGGAGAACCGATTGAAATTCGGAGGCCGACGACTCAATGCTTGCTGGACATGTGGATAGTTCGTCTGATCTCGGCTTGAAATCAGGTCTCCGAACTTCAGTACCGAATTCATCTTCATTCTCCGACGTGACCTTAACGGCTTCAGAATTCAGATCAAATTTGGCTTGCACGTTCGGCAACATGTTCCAGGCGGCGCGCCATTGATCGAGCATTCCGTGGTGTTCGGATTGAAATCGAAGGCGGCAGAAATGCTGGGCTGCTTCAGCCAACTCAGTCAACCGGTACTGCTTCAATTTTTCAAAGAGCGAAGTTCGATCTAGAAAAGCCGTTGTCTTCATCGGAGAAAATCCACGCAATTTGTGGATCATCCCTGGTTTGGGTATCAAGCTTTCACCGCCAGAATGGACGCGAAGTTGAAACACTGGAACCATGGGACGACCTGAGCGAATCCTACTTTGGCCAGCCGCTGGCAGTGCTCATCCATCGACTCGGGGATAAGTCGATTCTCCAGTGCGGTCCGCTTCTGGGCGATCTCTAAATCGCTGTAGCCGTGAGCTCGCTTAAAATCCTGGTGAAGCTGCGTCAACAAATTCTGCTGATGCACATTCTCGAAACATATCTTTTCGCTTAGCAGCAGCGCGCCGCCAGGATCCAATCCATTGAAAATGTTTTCGAGCAACGATGCTCGTTGTGATAGCGGAATAAACTGAAGTGTGAAATTCAAAACGATCAACGATGCGCGCTCGATGGCGATGTCGCAAATGTCGGCAAGATGAATTTCGACGCGACAGCTCTGATGGCTCTTTGATTCTTCCAGCAAATCGCTCAGCCGCTCAACCATCGCCGGCGAATTGTCGACCGCATGGACAACGCAATCTGGTGGAGCGATCGCTTGAATCAACCGCGTGGCTGCACCCAACGAACAGCCCAAATCGTAAAGATGAGACCCCGGGGTTGCATACCGCTCGGTTAGTTGCTCGATCATGGCCAGCATCGACGCATAACCGGGAACGCTGCGAGCTATCATGTCCGGAAACACATCGACCACCGTTTGATCGAATGTGAATTCTCCAACGCGTTGGTGAGGAAAACTGTAGATGGTGTCGCGTGTCAACGGATGAATTTTCAGAATGGGGAATTAAAACTTGCAGCCACTGGCTTTCAGACACCCCGGCCGTTTAATTTGTGCTGGTAACGAATCGCTCTTGCAGATGCCTAAAGCTCTGGTTCGATCGTCGCGGACATGCTGCCGGAACACTTGGTGGCCAGTGGATCGCGACCAAATCCGTGCACCTGTTCCTGTTTCAATTCAGCATGTTCCTTGGTGGTAGTTAATAAAACAGCCCGACCGCTCGTGTGGACCAGTTTGGCGATTTCGAGGCCTTTTTCCAGCGGGTGGCCAAACAACACTTGGCACATGTGAATTACATAGTGAAAGGTGTGGTCCGAATCGTCCCACAGAATCACGTGGTAACGAGGTTGTCGTTTTGGTTTGCTTTTAGCCGCTTTTTGTTTGGCTTTCGTATGGCTTTCCGGTTCGGCCACTGCACTCTTGGTTCGTGACATCGTCGATAACTCCCAAATAGTCCAATCGCAGCGACTTACCACACAAAAAATTTGCGTAGGCAATCGATGCATTAAAAAAAGACGAATCCCGCAACTCCCTACTTCTCGTTATATTGCTACGGACCTCATCATTGTAACCATTGGGATGGGGTGTTGGGCAAGTGTTGTACGTGACGGAACCCTCAAGAAATTTCGATCCATGAGCCAATTGAAGTCGATTGATCAGCAAATTCAGCAGAATCAACCCAGATTCCTCAGTTTATTGAAGGAGTTGCTTCGCATTCCGAGCATCAGTGCCGATCCGGCTTACGGAAGCTCAGTCCAAAAGGCGGCTGACGTTGTTCTAGACAGTTTGAAATCGGCGGGCTTAAGCGGACATCTCATCAAGACCAATGGGCCGCCGCTGGTTTACGCGGAAAGCCCACCGGTTCCGGGCAAACCGGTTGTGTTGGTCTATGGCCATTACGATGTCCAACCACCGGATCCGCTCGATCTGTGGATCACGCCGCCGTTTGAGCCGACCGAGCGCGATGGCAACCTGTTTGCTCGGGGCGCGACAGATGACAAAGGCCAGGTCTTGACCCATGTCAATAGCGTGGCTGCCTGGGCCGCCGCAGGCGAATCACTGCCGTTGCAAATCAAGTTTCTGATTGAGGGCGAAGAAGAAGTCGGCAGCGAGCAGCTCGCTGGCTACTTGGCCAAGCCCGAGGCTGCAGAGAAGCTAGCTTGCGACGTGATCGTCATCAGCGATTCATCACAGTATGCCAAGGGACAACCGGCCATTACTTATGGCTTGCGAGGCATCGCGTATTTTGAGCTGCATGTGACGGGTCCGAAACACGACTTGCATTCAGGCAGTTTTGGCGGCTCGGTGGCCAACCCGGCCAATTCATTAGCGAAGTTGATTGCGAAAATTGTCGATGATCAAGGCCGAATCCAATTGCCTGGATTTTACGATTCGGTAAAGCCGCTATCTGACATGGAACGCAAGCGCTGGCAACAACTGGATTTCAGCGACGATGCCTATGCTCGGGAACTGGGTGTACCTGGCCTTGTAGGTGAAGCTGGCTTCAGCACCCTCGAGCGCCGATGGGCGCGCCCGACCTGCGACGTCAATGGACTTTGGAGTGGCTACCAAGGCGAAGGCGGGAAGACGATTATCCCAAGTTCCGCCGGTGCAAAAGTCAGTTTTCGACTTGTTCCCGATCAAGACCCGAAAATTGTGGCTCAACAACTCAAACAATTCGTCCAGCAGAATGCGCTACCCGGGGTCCACGTAAAAGTTGTTGAGCTGCACGGGGGCAATGGCGTTGTCGTCGACCCCGAAAGTCGATCCATTGCGGCAGCTCAAAAAGCCATCGCGGCCGGGTTCGGCAAACCTGCAGTCTTGATCCGCGAAGGTGGATCAATCCCGATCGTGGCCGAGTTCGTCAAGGTTCTAGGTGCGGACGTTTTGCTTTTGGGCTGGGGCTTGAACGACGACGGTGCTCACAGTCCCAACGAAAAGTTCTGTATCGAAGATTATTACCGTGGCATCCGAGCCAGCAGCTATTTGTGGCACTACTTGGCCCAGTCCTGAACAGCCCGCAACCCAATCCTGACGCAACTCAGACTTTTTAATAAACTTCAAAACGACAAATGCTCGATCGCAAATTTATTCTCGAACATCCCACGTTAATTCAGCAGAACTGCCTGGCTCGCGGAGCGCATGTGGACGTGGACCGTTTGCTTGAACTTGAAACTCAGCGCCGCAAACTCGCGTCGGAGGCTCAAGAATTCAACCGTTTAGCTAACGAAGTCAGCAAGAGTATTGGCGGCGCAAAGTCAGCCGAGGAACGCGAGAAGCTCAAAGAGCAGGGAAGGGAATTGCGAGAGAAGAAGGACACCGCCCAAGCCGAACACGATCGGCTCGATTCGGAGGCTCACTCGATTCAAGTTCATATTCCAAACTTGACACATCCCGATGCTCCGGTCGGCGCGGATGATACGGCAAACACGGAAATCAGCTTCGGTAAGACGCCCGTCCCGAAGTTTGATTTTAAACCGTTAGATCATTTGGAACTGGGGAAACTGCATGACCTGATCGATTTTGAAGCGGGTGCCCGCGTGGCTGGAGCCGGCTTCTACTTCCTGCGCAACGAAGCGGCTTTGCTCGATTTGGCCCTTCAACAGTTCGCCGTCAGCGAATTGGTTTCCCTTGGGTTTACCCCGATTACGACACCCGATGTCGCGCATACGCAAATTCTGCAAGGTATCGGTTTTATGCCACGCGGCCCCGAGACGCAGATCTATTCGATTGAAAACACGGACTTGAATTTGGTGGCAACGGCCGAGATCACGCTGGGCGGAATGCTAGCCGACCAGATATTGGAAGCAGAGTCGCTGCCGCTGAAACTTGCCGGCATCAGCCATTGCTTCCGCACCGAAGCCGGTGCTGCAGGTCGCGCTTCGAAAGGCCTTTATCGAGTTCATCAATTCACCAAGGTCGAGATGTTCGCCTTCTGTTTACCAGAACAAAGCGATGCCCTGCACGAAGAACTGCGGCAAATCGAATGCGACTTGTTCGATGCCTTAGAGATTCCCTATCGCGTCGTCGATACAGCCACCGGCGATTTAGGCGGTCCAGCCTACCGCAAATACGATCTCGAAGCCTGGATGCCTGGTCGCGGCGAAAGCGGTCAGTGGGGCGAAGTTACCAGTACATCGAATTGCACCGATTACCAGGCCCGCCGGCTCAACATTCGTTACAAGAACAAGAACGAAAAAGGTACCCACTTCGTCCACACGCTCAACGGAACGGCCCTCGCGATGAGTCGCGCGTTGATCGCGGTCCTTGAGAACTATCAAAATGCAGACGGCTCGATTCGCGTCCCCAACGTACTGCAACCGTGGGTGCAGAAGTCTATCATCGGCTAGTGACGGTCATGCTTCGCCACTCGTTTGACATCCTGCTTGATCCCAGTTCATGCGGCACCTTGCCGCCCATGGTCGTCGCATTGGGCGATGACCGCTTCCTTCGTTCAGAGACCGTGGCGACGCTGATCGAGGCTGCCGGGATCGACTCCAGTAACGCGCGCAAGTTTGACGGCGAAGATTGCACCTGGGCTCAAGTTCACGATGAACTAGCTAGTTTTTCGCTTTTCGATTCCGGCGCTCGACGAGTAGCCATCGTCACGTCGGCAGACAAATTGATCAAGGACGCTCGTCCGCAATTGGAAAAGTGGAGTGAATCGCCGGCCAGCGGCTCGATGTTGATCTTGCAAGTCGCGACCCTCGCCAGCAACACGCGACTTTATAAATTCGTTGACCAAACCGGATTGTTGATCTCTTGCGGCCTGCCAATCGAAAACGCGAAAACGAAATCACCCGACCTTGGTGCCATCAAAACTTGGATCGGTAGGTGGGCTGAAAAAGTGCATAGGCTGAAATTGAAACCCTCGCAGATTTCTCTCCTGATCGATGCCGTCGGTCTGCAAAGCGGGCTGTGGCACCAAGAGCTTTCCAAGCTAGCGCTCTTCGCCGGCCCAAGCGGCAATGTTTCCGATGAGCTTGTCCGTGCGCACGTTGGCACTTGGGCAACGCGAACGACCTGGGACATCGCCGATGCAATCATGGATGGAAAAATCCCGCACGCGCTCGAACAGCTCAATCGTCTATTCGCTGGTGGCGAGTCCCCACTTGCCATCGTACCGCAGATTGCATGGAGCCTTCGACGTTACGGACTTGCCGCCCAGTTGGTACTGCAGAGTCGCCGCATGGGAAAGCCGATCAATGCAGATCAAGCTGCAAAATTAGCCGGATTTTGGGGTCCGGAGCTTCGCGTGGCCCCAGACCGACTCCGACGACTTAGCTTGGAGCGGTCAGCGAAAATCCTTTCATGGCTCCTAGAGCTTGATCTTAAGCTCAAGCTTACGCATTCGAACACCGACCGCGGAATATTTGCAGTCGAAGAATTGTGCATGCGTTTCAATTAGCTACGCCCGAACAGAATTTTCGTCGACTTTGGCAAACAGCATACGGCCGGCTTGGGTTTGTAGGGTACTGGTCACCACCACATTGAGCGTTGCATTGATGCGGTGACGTCCACCTTCAATGACGACCATGGTCCCGTCGTCCAAATAGCCGATGCCCTGTTCTGGACCTTCACCGGCCTTGACGATCCGCACGACGAACGTTTCACCCGGCAGAAACTGCGGGCGAAGCGAAGCCGCGACTTCGTTCAAGTTGATCACGGATACATTGTGTACTTTGGCAACCTTGTTCAAGTTATAGTCGCCCGTAACCAATTTTCCTTCGAGATGTTTGGCTAGAAACACCAGCTTCATATCGACGGGCTGATCCGTAAATTCGGGCAACTCACGATCGTAAAGCTTGAATTCGAGATCCGATTCATTTCGCAGCCGATTCACGATGTCCAAGCCGCGACGGCCACGAGCTCGCCGCAAACGGTCGTTACTATCGGCGATGGCTTGCAACTCGGCTAGCACGAAGCCGGGCATGACGAGTTGGTTTTCCAGAATGTTCGTCTCGGCAAGATCCGCAAGACGACCATCGATAATGGCGCTTGTGTCGAGTACCAACGGTCGGGAACCTTTAAGCTCTCGCGAGAATTCGACATACGGAATCACGAATCGAAAATCGTCTTTGGTTTGAAGTAGCACGCTGATGCAGGCGTAACAGGTGATCGCTCCCAATACCAGTTGCATAGGGCCAAGGGCCACGTTGTCGATCGGTAGCAGTGGAGTCAACGCGAGGAACAGGATATACGCCAGCATGACACCCACCAGCAGTCCGAAATACACCGCCGAGATCACTTCGATACGCTTGCGCGGCGTAAACACGTCCACCGCGATAACGCCCAGTGCCAGCAGCACGGTACCGAAGATCACCAGGTAAGGCATATAGTCAGGCCCGTCCAGGTTGTAACGGAAAACAAGTGTGGCAATACCTGCAGTTACACAGATGAACGCCACTCGTAAAATCAATAAGGCCATAGTAATTGTTGTTCTTATCGTTGACTGGAACTACTTTTTTGGTCCGGATCAATTTCCGTCGCAGTTCACGGAATTGAATTGTTCAATCGCGACGCTAAAGCTGTACCGTGCCCTTAGGGCCTGGTACAACTCCGGTACTCACTAGCAACTGCAGCACTTCGAAAAATGTGCGACCTCGCGCGATTCCATCCAACTGCTTTGAACCCTTAAAATGCGGTACTCAAGCGGTTGAACGGTTAAAAGCAACTCACCCTCGTTTATTGCATAAAACGCAATGAACTCCATTGTGCGACCGAAAAGGTGGCGTCTCCGAGACGGTTTGGCATAGGAAGTTTATGCCAATTCGCTCAAGCATGTGAGCACAGTTCGTCTTTCATGCTGCTATTATTACGAAATTCTTAGGAATTGGTTTGCCCAAGCCGTACAATTTGCCCGAATTGGGCGCTTAGGACTGGCATTCCGGGTGGGGCCTATTATTTGGACGAGGAACTCGCTCAGCGCGGGCAATCCAGATGGTGCGGCCTGAGTCATTGGACACTTGGCTGAAAGTCTTTGGTGGCTCAACACTTGACGTTCCACCAGACGAACCGGATACTGCTACGCTTCGTTCTGGACCAGTGCACGGCTTCGACAGTTGTGCCAAGTTTGTGCCGCATTCAGGAGTATCACGTGCCGGCAGCATCGATCATCGGATTGCAATGGGGTGATGAAGCTAAGGGGAAACTCGTGGATTTGCTCGCCCCAAGCCACGATGGCGTCGTGCGTTACCAAGGGGGTGCGAATGCGGGCCACACCGTAGTTTGCGGCAGCGAAGTCTATAAGCTGCATCATGTCCCCAGCGGGATTCTGCATGCGAACGTCCGCAATTACATTACGCCGGGCGTCGTCATTGAACCCAACACGCTGCTGGCGGAACTGCGAGGATTAGAGTCTCGTGGCTTCAAGCCTTCGCAAAACCTGATGATCAGCCAGCGGGCTCACTTGGTGATGCCGTGGCATTTGGCCGAAGACAAATTGTTGAGCGATTCCAAAGTCCAAGGGGAGACAATCGGCACGACACTGCGGGGCATCGGTCCTTGCTATCGCGACAAAGTTGGACGCAATTTTGCAGTTCGTGCGATCGATTTGATGCAACCCGATCTGGGCGAGCGAATCACAGCCATTGCCGATGTCAAACAGACCTGGCTTCGCGGACTCGGTGCCCCCGACCTTGCCGACTGGCTTTCAGCTCACGACATCACGGCTCAAGCCCAAGCGTGGGCGGCCGTCTTAGGCCCGCTCATCGGTGACACGACCTATGAATTGCTGGACGCACTTGATGGCGGCGCGCGACTGCTCATGGAAGGAGCTCAAGGATCTCTGTTGGACATTGACCACGGAACATATCCTTTCGTCACCAGCAGCAATTCGAGTGGCGTCGGCATTTCGGGTGGGTCCGGAGTCCCGGCATGTTGGATTCGACGGGTTATCGGAGTGGCAAAAGCTTATTCGACGCGCGTGGGTGGGGGACCGTTTCCTACGGAACTTCACGATGAAACCGGCAGCAAGATTCGTCATATTGGCAAAGAATATGGTACAACTACAGGCCGGCCGAGAAGGTGTGGGTGGTTCGACGCTGTAGCTGTCCGGTACACTGCTCGGCTGAGCGGCATCGATACGCTTTCGTTGATGATGTTGGATGTGTTGGGCCATTTTGACGAATTGAAGATATGCACGAGCTACGAAATCGATGGTTGCACAACCGATCGATTCCCTTGCGATGCAGCGACCTTGCGTCGCGCCAAGCCGGTCTGGGAGACTCTGCTTGGATGGAACCAGGATGTGACTGGAGCCAGATCGCTGGACGATTTACCGCAGCCCGCGATTGCATACATTCGTCGAGTCAGCGAATTGGTCGGGGTCCCAGTAGGGATCGTATCTGTTGGCCCCGACCGAGCCCAAACAATTTTCGTCGATTTCAAGCAACTGATGAACTACTGAGGAACGTTGCCGGTGGTTAGTCAAGTGGTAATACTGGACGGGCAATTGGCCTTGACGTGCCTGTCGGACTCAGGTCGCTCCCAAGGGTTTGGAGTTCTTGCGCTTCGGCCCGAGTTTTCTCATGTTCCGATTTCCCTAGTTGGCGGTAAATCCAAATTTCAACGGTAATTTTGAGCTTGAGGTTACATCACTTTTCATCGCAGCTACCCAGTGTCCGAATCATCTTCACAAGCTGAGGAGCTCAACGTCCCCATTGAGCTTCGACCAAAGCACATCGCGATTATCATGGACGGCAACGGTCGATGGGCCAAGAGCCAGAATCTGCCGAGGACCGAAGGACACCTTAAAGGCGTGGAATCGGTACGCCGTGTGATGCAAGCTTGTAAAGACGCCGGGACCGAAGTGCTGACGCTCTTCTGCTTGAGCAGCGAGAATTGGCGGCGACCGACCAGTGAACTTGAATTTTTGATGGCTCTGCTTAAGACTTATTTGATCGGTGAGCGCCCGCACTTAGTTGAAAACAACCTTCGATTGCGCATTATTGGTCAACGCGACGGATTACCCGACAGCGTCCTCGACGAAATCGACCAAACAGTTCAAGCCTGTTCACAATGCGATGGAATGACTTTGTGTCTGGCCATCAACTACGGCAGCCGCGCAGAGATCGTCGGCGCGATCCGCCAAATCGCAAAGCAAGTTTTGGATGGCCAAGTGCGGTGCGAGCACATCACCGAGGAACTGGTCAGTCAGCATTTGAATACCGCCGGGTTGCCCGACCCCGATTTGCTGATTCGGACGAGCGGTGAGATGCGAATCAGTAACTATTTGTTGTGGCAAATCAGCTACGCGGAAATCTGGGTCACTCCAACGCTTTGGCCAGCTTTTGATCGCGAGCATTTATTCGAGGCCATTCGCCAGTACGCAACTCGCGACCGTCGATATGGCGGTTTGGGTCCTACAGGGAGTTGTTAGTTGCTGCGTCATCGCTTGATCTCCGCGTTCATTCTGATCGGTACCTTGCTGATGTTTCTTTGGCTGGACGCATCGCAGTACAACTTCGGATGCCCTGGGCTTTGGCTATTGCCGATCGGAGTCTACCTCATCTTTGGAAGCGCGGTTGAATGCGCGACTATGGTCGGGCGTAGCCAGACCGGATCGATTGCCGCTCCAGGCTTGATCGGATGCGCTTGTATTATGATCGCTGCAAGCATCGCTCTGCTGGCACCGGAGAGTGCTAGTGCGTCTCAAGCTCATTTCACGGCCGCCAATTTGGCTTGGCCGCTGGTCGCCGCAGCGTTCGCGTTGATTGGCTGCTTCGCATGGTACCTTTTTCAATACGAGGCAGGGCATGGAATTTTCCAGCGTGCAATTTTAGCCGGTTGGGTAGCATGTTACTTTGGCTTGGGGTTCACCTTCGCGATCGCAGTTCGTAGATTTCAAACCCCGCAGTACGGCTTATTTTTGTTGGGTGGCATTATCCTGGTCACCAAGTTAGCCGACACAGGCGCTTATTTTACGGGTCGATCGTTGGGACGTACTAAGCTCTGCCCGAACGTCAGCCCCAACAAAACTGTCGAAGGGCTGGTTGGTGGCTGCGTACTGGCCTGTTTGGCAGCTTGGGTATATTTTGGTCCTACGGCCACGTGGCTTTTCGCCCAGCAGCAAACGAACGTCGGCTTTTATGGAGCCGTCGGCTTCGGAATTGGAATGACTTTTGCGGGTTTGATTGGAGACTTATTGGAGTCTGCCTTTAAACGCGAGTCCGGTTGCAAGGATAGCGGTAAACTGCTTCCAGGGCTTGGCGGACTTTGGGATGTAACCGATTCACTTTTGCCTTCGATGGCTGTGGGTTATGCCTTGCTTAAGGTAGGAATTGTTTAGGAGTTTCTAACGGAAGATGTCGGAATCCAATATCCAAGTGTCCGATCCAGCTTTGCTGCTCAGCTTGTTTGGGCCACAGGATCGTTACTTAAAACTGATCCGCAATCACTTTGGGGTCGCGATTACTCACCGGGATGGCAAGCTGAAGATTATTGGGGAAGAGGAGCCGGTACGCCATGCCACGGCCTTGCTTGAAAGCTTACATTTGAAGGCTCAACAGACAGGCGAGTTGACGTCGCAGGAAGTCCAGGGAGCGCTTGTCACCGCAGTCCGCCCCACGACGGCGGGCAGCCCGCCGCTAACCGCAAAACCGATGCAATCGGTTGAGGTCAACGTTCCTCAGATGCAGCGCCGCATCAAGCCCCGAACGGAAGGCCAATCCGATTATATTCAAGCCATCCGGACCAACGATTTGATTTTTTGTCGAGGTCCAGCCGGTTGTGGCAAGACCTATTTGGCAGTGGCTCTAGCCGTAGAAGCCCTCAAAAGCCGCAATTGCGGTAAAATTGTCCTGGTTCGTCCTGCCGTTGAAGCCGGCGAAAGCCTTGGGTTTCTGCCAGGTGATTTGCAAGCGAAATTGAACCCCTACCTTCGCCCGCTGCTTGACGCGCTGAACGAGATGCTAGACTTTGACCAGGTTAAGTACCTGATGGAGCATGACGTGATCGAAGTCATCCCACTGGCATATATGCGTGGTCGCACGTTGAATTCGGCGTTTATCATCTTGGACGAAGCTCAAAATACGACCTGTGCCCAAATGAAGATGTTTTTAACGCGGATGGGGGAAGGCTCGAAAATTGTGGTCTCGGGTGACGTTACGCAAATCGATTTGCCTCGCGGCGTGACCAGTGGACTGCGCGACGCCTGGCAGCGTTTGGGAGGATTGCCGTCAACGGCCTTCGTGTCGCTCACGACCCGAGACATCGTTCGACATGCCCTAGTCCAGAAGATCGTCAATCGATATGAATCGGGGCGAACGGCAGAGCCTAGCGCGGTCGAGAATCAAATTTCAATGAAGGAGAGCGAGTCCGACTCGCCCGAATAACGCCCGAATGGCATCACCTACCCCAATTCGCACTCGAAGCGAACGAGTTGCTACGCTGCAACTAGAACCGAGTGCTCTAAAGCGTATTCTCTCGCGACTTTTGGCTGGTACTAGCCCGCTGCAACTTTCGCTGGCCGCTCTGTCTGCGGTTTTGGTGATCGTAGCCCTACAAGCTTGGCGTCCACCGCTCAGCTATCGCGAAGGCCAGGTACCCGAGCGCGATATCGTTGCTCGGATCGGCTTTGATGTCGTCGATGCCCAGCAGACGAAGTCCCTCAAGGACCAACGCCGCCGCGAGACGCTTTGTTATTACGAGAATCGCCCGCAGCGAATTTCCGAATTTCGCGGCACCCTTCAAAATCAAATGGTTGCTCTATTAAGCGACAAGACGCCGGAGCAATTGACCACCGATCAGCGGAATATTCTTGAATCGTGGCTGCAAGATGTCTCGGTGGATGGCAATCAAGTAACCGCCGAAGCGGCACTGGGGCACCTTCGCGCACTGCTTGGCAATGCCGACCAGTTGGCGCGTTTCAGCCAGGTTTTGCAAACCCTGTTGATTCCAGTTTCAGAGTCAGGCGTTCTGAAGACGCTGCAACACGATAGTGACCAAGGAAGTCAGCGTCAAATTATTGTCATCCTTTCCGGCTCGCCGCGGGATGAAACCTACCGCGACGTGAGTTCCGTTCTCCGCGGCGAGATCATTGCCAACTTGCCTGGGAAGGTAAGCGAAATTTTTCAGCGAGAGTTTCAGTCCTCCGCCGATGCCTCGGTCGTCGCGAGAATCGTTTCAAACTACCTTGTGCAAAAACTCCCCGAAACATTGACATACCGCAGCGACCTGAGCGAAGTCGCACGAACCAATGCTGAAGACAGTGTGCCCGATGCGGTCGTTTCTTACTACCCCGGCATTAGCAAGCTGGCCACGGCCGGTCAGCCGATCTCGCGGGTCGACGATTTGCCGTTACTGCGTGCGGAATATGAATCCTGGCTCACGCAGCTCGGACGAGGGTTCGTCATATCGCGGTTAGCGGCTTTTGTCGGCTTGATCTTTGCACTCTACGTTTTTTGTGGGCTTTACATACACTACCTGCACAATTCAAAGCTGCTGACCGACCCGCTGCCGCTCGTTCGATTGCTTGGGCTTGTTGTCCTGACGTGCCTAGGCGCGCATCTCGCGTCGCGAGAGCCTTCGCGGGCCGAGTTGGTTCCTGTCCTGCTGAGCGCCATCATCATGGCATTCACTTTTGGCCGCCAGATCGCTGCAATGGTGGGATTCGCCATCGCGCTGGTGACAACGCTTGCTCTCGGCTTGACCCTGGTCGAATTCGTTTCGATTTGTAGCGCCTGCTTTGCGGCTTCGATGCTCGTTGGCCGGATTCGCACGCGTTCGAAGTTGATCTACGTAGGTCTGGCGATCGCCGGGATCGTCGCGATCATCCATTTTTCGATGGATACCGTGTGCGGGCGATTGCAAGATGGCCTAGCGGCCATCCCGGTCGTCGACACAGCGGCCAAGCCGTCCGAAAATTCAACGCCTCTATTCGCGTCTTTTTATGAGTCGCTGCGTTTGGGTGGATTCTGCATTCTCGCGGCTGCACTGGTCGCAGGTGCTTTGCCATTTGTCGAGAAGATATTCGGCGTCCAAACCGACCTGAGCCTTCTCGAACTAGGCGACGCCAGCCACCCGCTTCTCCGAAAATTGGCTCAGCGCGCTCCTGGAACCTACAACCATTCAATCAACGTGGCCGCCATAGCGGAAGCCGCAGCCGATTCGATCGGAGCACACGGATTGCTGACCCGTGTGGGGGCTTACTTCCATGACATCGGCAAGATGTTTAAGCCCAACTACTTCGTCGAGAATCAGGAAGCGGGTGGCAATTGCCACGATGCGTTGCAGCCAGCGATGAGCACTTTGGTCATCATCGCCCATGTCAAGGACGGTGCGGACTTAGCTCGACAACACCACTTGCCCAAGCGTATCGTTGACTTCATTGAACAGCATCACGGCACAACGCTCGTCGAATACTTTTATAACGAAGCCAATAAGCGGAATAAGGAAGAGGCGAACCGCGAAGAAGTTTCGGAAACGGCCTTCCGTTACCCTGGCCCGAAACCTCAAACGGTCGAGGCTGCCGTCCTGATGCTGGCCGACTCCGTCGAAAGTGCCAGCCGCACCTTGGTCGAACCGACCCCAGCCCGCCTGCAGAACCTTGTCGACAAACTCGCCATGAAGAAACTTCTGGACGGACAATTTGACGAATGCGGATTGACGTTGAAGCAACTCGATGCCGTGAAAGCCTCACTCGTCAAATCTCTGACTTCGATCTACCACAGTCGCATCAAATACGCAGGCCAGGCAACTGCGTAAGATTCGGTCCCAGAATTTTCGAATTTTGTCCGGCGTGGTACATCGATCGCGGTGTTAGCACGCCCGGCTTTTGAACAATTCAAGCGATAATAGTTGAGGCGTTGGATGATTGGCAACAAGAAACCCGACATGTCGGCTTTTGTTCAGGTTTAGCTCCAGATACTCGACTGCATCAGTTAGAATGGAATCGACGTTTCCGCGAGGGTCGACCCTTAGATCAATTTGAATTGAGCGATGAAAATCGATCTAGACATAGAATTTCATTTGAAGTCAATGGAACCAGCGGTATGTAAAATTCTTACGTCGCGTTTTGAATATGCTGCACATTGGGTAGCCCAGAGATTTGATAAACGCTCTTTCATCGTCAGCATCGCTATCGTCGATGACGCGACCATCCACCGCTTGAATCGCGAACAGCTTCAACACGACTGGCCGACGGATTGTATCAGTTTCGTGTTTGAATCAGGTGATGAAGTTCATGGTGAAGTGATTGCAAGTTGGGACACGGCTCAGCGCTTGAGTAGCCTCGCGCGTTGGTCGCCGGAAGATGAACTTACGCTCTACGTTCTGCACGGAATGTTGCATCTGGCTGGTATGGATGACGCGGACGAGTCCGGACGTGCGGCGATGCGGCTTACCGAACGCGACTATGTTCAATCTGCCGAGTTCCCCGGCGCCAACACGTACCTCGACCGCTTCGACGACGTTGCCTATTAAACGGTGGGACTTACAGGTTGTCCGCAGTACAAGCCTTTGACGTCCGAGTTGATTGCCTTTGAATGAGACTCCTTGCGGTAGACCCAATGGACCCGAGTATTCCCTTGCGGCTACTAAGTCTTAGAGAATTTCTGAACGTCAACAAAAAAAGAAGAGACAAGCGCCCAAGCACTTGTCTCTTCCGTTGATCCAGGGTCAGAGATTCACCAAGATCGGTTTCAGTATTGTCAGGTAGTACCTGTTGGACCTATACGGTCGTTAAGTCCTATTGAGACCGTCGAACATTCCTTGTTTCGCCAGGCTGGATTTGACCGGCCTTTTGATTCTCGCGTTTGATGGCTTCGTAAACTTCTTGGCGATGCACGGGTATCGATTGAGGAGCCTCGATACCCAGCCGCACTTTGTCGCCGCGAATGTCTACCACTGTGATGACAACGTCATCTCCGATCATGATGCTCTCGTCAATATGTCGCGACAGCACCAACATGAATTCGCTCCTTGTCGAGGGCTTCGTGTGTAGTTTCAATCCATTGAAGTCTGCTGGTGTGGGTGACTCTTTTTTGTAACCCTTGTCAGGCTACCCCGCTGCGAGCATTCCACCGATGCTAGCACTATCGACTGCCAGCACCATTCAGATTGAGCTGCCCTAAAGCGTTTCGCATTGGCGCAGACGTGCAGATTATTCAGTGCATCGATCGAAGGTTGCCCGCTAGGTTAGAAGGCTTGATACCGCAGGTCCTTTCCCCTTCGTACTCAACCATCCGTGATCCTCGAATTCATTCACAAAGGAACAAGGGCATCCCATTACGAGCAGGGTATGGAGTCGGGAATGCCCAAGGTGTCGTTGGCCATCGACTCGAACTTTTAAGTGTTCAAGCTTAAAAATCGCAGTCAACCCAGGCCGCACTATGCAGCGGATCGAGTGGCTTGTGAACTCAATGTGAGAGGCAACGCCAGCGGCAACGGCTCGTTCAAAATGCATTGAACGCCGAGGCGCTGAGTTAGATTGATGATGATTGGGCCGCGCAAGTTGGCTGTTATGGTTTTTCCGGTCTTGCTGAGGATCAACATGACGAAAAGTCGGTCGGAGTTTCTCGCACGCAAGACTTCGATTTGCCGATCGTTAATGGCCACCTTGTAATCCGGCAAAAACTTACGCGGACTAATAATCGGCAAGGCAATCTGCGGTTGGGCGGTGGACTGCAGCCATGCAATATCCGGATTATCCGCATCGGGCAAGATCAGCCAGTATCGCGTCGATTCGAATCCGATCAACCCGTTTGGCAATAGGATTACATCGCCTTGGCTTGCATCGATTGGGCCGAATCGCGTGGATTTGACTAACATGGCTCCCACCCTAAAAATGAAAACTCCAATTCTTCCTAAAGTACAATCGGGATTTCTTCAATCGATGGTCAGATTTTCTGGCTATAACGCGCCACTTTAATCCAAGCTGGATCAATGCAAGCAATGCAAGGCCCGTTCACTGGATCGGCTTGGCTAAGGCCACCCATCAAAAGGAATGCGAAGGCGAGGCCGTTCGGGAGATCGATTTCAAGGATCGTCGTACAGCCAATCGCGTCCTGACTTCTTGAGTCCGCCTGGCTGAGATTCCGATGCCTGCTGGGAAGCAGAAGGGTCGGGTTTATTAGCGCCTTGACTACCGTTGTCTGAACCTTCATCGTTGCTTGCACCCAAACCTTGAACTTGAGCCTTGGATGCATCCGGCGAATCAGATTGCTCCGATTGGTTGGGTTTTGTCGCGACCTTTTCCAGTGGAGTTCGCTCGCCCGCTAACGGTTCAATGCCTTTGGGTTTTTCCGGCTCGGGCACACCAATCGTTATTTGGAACTTCTCATTGAACATTTGCGGCGCGCCCAAGTAGATCCACGGAAAAATCAAAATTGCGAAGCAGGCCGCAGCAGCAAGCATTAAAAAGCTCGGGCGCTCAAAAAGGTGGTCGACGATGAAGCACAAAATTGCTACAACCACGAGTCCCGAAATGCCATACATCATTAAATCAGCAAA
>WPCK01107696.1_pt1 | contig 20505 bp, 20 predicted proteins | sample 5399851 | NCBI WGS metagenome assembly WPCK01 (sample SAMN12869471, study PRJNA574797) | sludge metagenome | isolation source: wastewater treatment of pH11 | place: China:Beijing | collected 2019-05-20 | reverse complement strand
TAGAGGCCTTCCCCAATGAAAAGGATGAAACCATTTCATTCTATTCAGATGTGGTCAGTCGTAAGAACCAAATCATCCCAAGAATTTCTTTAGCCATTGAACAATATATATCATAAATTAATAGAATTCATATTGTGATGTAATCGTTTTATTATCGAGGCAAAATAATCAAGACAAAACTTTGGAGGCGCAAATTGAGCAATGACACAAATAAGTTTTATATCTAAAGTACCGATCAACAGAGGTTGGTCATCCGATAAAAAATATTGTGTAACAACAGCTCAAGGTATTCGGTACTTTTTAAGGGTTACTCCAGAAGAAAAAAGCGCCAATCGCGAAGAGATCTATCATATACAGAAACAAATAGCCGCTCTTGGCGTTCCTATGTGTTCACCAGTAGCGTTTGGGAACTGTGATGGGGATTTTTACACTGTTCAGACTTGGATTGATGGGACGGATGCTGAAGCTGTTATCCCTCTTCTTGATGCAACTGAACAATACACCTATGGTTTAGAAGCGGGTAAAATACTAAAAGTAATTCATTCAACTCCGTATATAGATAATCAGCCTGATTGGGAAACCCGATTTAATGCGAAAATTGATCGTAATATAAAAATGTATGAGGCGTGTTCTGTTAAATTTGATGGTGCAGAGAATTTAATTAACTATTTAAAATATAACCGTCATTTACTTGCGAACAGGCCACAAACTTTTCAACACGGTGATTATCATATTGGTAATATGATGATTGAAAATGATAATTTGGTTATCATTGATTTTGATCGTTTTGATTTTGGGGATCCATGGGAAGAATTCAATCGTATTGTTTGGTGTGCTCAAGCTTCTCCTGTTTTTGCTTCAGGTATCATAAATGGTTATTTTGATAATGAAGTACCACCTGAATTTTGGGATTTGTTGGCATTATACATTAGCAGTAATATGCTTTCGTCTATACCGTGGGCTGTTCACTTTGGGGAAAGTGAAGTTAATAACATGCTTAATCAAGCAAAAGATGTGTTGCGTTGGTATAATAATATGCAAACAACCATTCCAACTTGGTATATTAAGTAAAAGCGCATAATACTATGTAACTGTTACATATAATTTTTAGATTCATGCTTTTACTATTCGTTTTTATATCTTTTGAACTTTAGATGATTCTGTTTCAAAGCTCAATAAAAATCATATATAAAGGGTATTGAAAATATGCCAGAATTGAAGTGATTGTTGAGAGTACCTTCCCACTTATTTTAAAATGAGATAATATAATTGAATTGTATACCTTGGAATATCGATGTCTTCAAGGTATTTTTATTTAAGAAGAGACCATTCGATTTCTTAAGGGGTCCATTTCTATCAAAAGATGCTTCATCCAAAACAAAGGGAATACTATAATATTGTCCACATTTACGAAATATATCTGAAATTAATACGGCAGGTTTATTTTTTTCAGAGTTTTCATTAAAAAAACGTTTTTTTCATTGTAACATACCAATATACCACTCTATAAAGGGTATATGGGCATTCCTTATTGAAAATGAAAGTGATTTACATTATAATATGAGAGTAAATATTTAAGAGTTGGGTGGAAACATGAAGAACAAACGGGGTTTAACACTAATCGAAGTCGTTGTTGCAATGGCAGTTTTTATGATTCTCGTAACAATGGTCTTCCCTATTCTAACCCAATCAGGGCTGATGAATGTGCAATCCAGGCACAAACTCAATGCTCAAGAGATTGGGGTTTTGGTCGTGGAAGAACTGCTTCATGAAGCCAAAATCCAAGGTTCGTTAGAAAATCTTCAATACCACATTACTGAAAATGACCTCGAGAGTCTTGAGACACAGTTCTCCAGTAGCTATGAAATTAACAATGCTGATTATTCAGTTAAGTTAGAATTTTCAGACACAGACAATCTTGTGAAGGTCATTGTAAAATCCGATAGACAAGTCTTCGAAACGGTAGAGTGGCTTCGATATGATTAAGAATAAAAAGGGATTCACCCTGGTTGAAGTCATTGTCGCCATGCTAGTGACAGGCATTATTCTATCGGCAGTGTATTTTGTTTTTATTAAATCGTTTCTCATGAGTCAAGGTCAAGCGGAATTCATCAATGCACAAGATGCCATTCGTACGAGTGCTTTGATGATTGAATCAGACATTAGAAAATCAAGTCAATCCATTGAAACTGAAACCAATGGTACGTGTACGACAATTACTGATACAATAACAAATGACACATTTGAGTATTGTGTCCAAGACTCTAAACTCATAAGAAATGGAAACGTGCTTATTGATCACGTTAAATCTATAGAATTTGATAATCAAATTAACTACGTTAGCTTTGAAATAACCGGTCAATATCAGGGGAAGGAAATTAAACATGAAAAGAGGATCTATCTCAGAAATCCTTAAGAAAAAGGATGGCGTCGCACTCGTTACTGTGATGGTTGTTTTCTTGACGCTTGTGATCGTTGTTGTGGCTGCAACCATGATGGCCCACTCGAACTTTTTGCGTACCCAAAAAACAACAAACTTATCTTCTGCCTACTACGTTGCAGAATCGGGACTTAACGAAACGATTGATGACTTTAAAGCTTACTATGAATCACTGAGCACGCCTAAATCGGGTTTAGAAATTGAATCAGAATTTAAAAATTTAATCACCATGGAAGATGATTCTAAACGCATTGAATATGGAAATGTCATGAACCAAGAAGCATGGGCAGATACCGCTTTTTCCTACGAAGGAACAGACGGCGACATCATGCTTTTTAGGCTTGCATCAAATGGACACCTTGGAGATACTTCAAGAAGTGTTGAAACTTTTATTAGATTAAGAGTTGCAACAGATCCAACTGAGAGTACAGATGGAACTTATTATCAACCAGATGCGATGCTTGCTATCAATACATCTGGTATTTCGACGCCCTTCAATTTGTCAGGAAGCGGCAATTTGACAGGTCCACTCATTACCAACAACCCAATTTATTTTACCAACGCAATCAATTCAAAGGGACCGATTGTGACGAATAATGTTATCGAGCTAACTGCTAATGATATGTTTACGGGAATTGGTAATCCTCAGACCATGTCTTCAATTATCACCAGTAGCACCATAAAAATAACCGCTAACTGGGGTCTTCAAAAGATACCAGTGCTTATGATTAAGCCAGGTGGAAATATTAATTTTGTAGTGAATGCGAATAATGGCTTGCTTATCGAATATTTGTTCTTGCCACATGGAACCTCGGTTGAATCTATTTTTTCTGGTTATTTTAAGAACGGAAATAATCTAAATTACACAATCGGTAAAGTTATTTATTATAATCCTGTTAATTTCGATCCATATACCAATCCTGTCGTTGATGGGGTTAATGTGGAACATCTTTTCGGAAAAGATCCAATATTATTTGAAAATACTACAAGTTTTGACTACAGAGATTATTTTAAGGATGACTTCATTTTGGATAATATGGATAAAGTTGAAATGCATATACCAAAAGTAGTCTTACCTACAAGACCTATCTATGGAGAAATTGATCCACTATTGACGACGATTACGCCTATAACAGTTGCGGGTTCAAGTAATAATCAATATGAGATTGTAGATGCGAATTTAAACTATAAAACCTCAAATGTATGGAATAAACCAAGTGTGTTTCCAATTAATCCAGGTTTGTTTTCTTCATATACTAAATTTAAATACAATAGCATGTACTTACAAGGTGGCCATGGCGCTGACAATCCTACTCGCATTGATATTGGCGACAAAAACATTGAGATTGTTACAAAATCCTTACATATCGATCGATTTATAGAAATAATAGGGACCGGGACGTTACGTATATATGTCGTAGGAGATGGTACCAATATATCAAGTAGCAATTTAAACATTTCGCCGGTTATGATTCAAACAAAAGATACAGTTGGGGGTGCCTATACGAACGATGCAAGTAAGTTACAAATTGTTGTTTATGAGTCGGGAACCAACGGTAATGGACTTACAGTGACTCCTGCAAGTGGCAGTAGTCTGGGCGTTTATGCTGCTATTTTTAGTCAAAATCTAAACTTAAATGTTGGTGGGAGTGCACGATATTATGGAACTTTTGTCAGTGCAGAAGGTAAATCTGTATCAATATCGGGTGGTTCTTCTGGGGCTTCTCAATTGATATTTGCGCCTAAAGCAAAAATATCATTAAGTGGCGGTACTAAACTTCAAGGTGTTATTGTGGGTGAGTCTTTCTCGTTGGTGGGTAACAATGAGATAATATTTGATACTGAATTTGATAAATCTTTAGTAGAGACTATTTTACCTGAATTCATTACAGTTGATAATGGTAGTGGTGGAGAAACTGGCGGTACGCCTGGTAGTCCTGGCAGTGTTGGAGAGTTTACGATTTCTCCAATTCGAGAGGTGGATTAATGAAGAGTTATAAAGTTACGATGATTGATAGAACTGGTAAGACCTTGACTGAGACGCTTCCAGCGGATAATGAGAGTGTTTTATTGGCGAGTGTTAAATCTCAGGGTAATTATTTATTGAATTTTGAAGAGGTTACTTCTATTTCTAAGAATAGGGGTAAGTTGAGTATCAATGCGTTGGTGGTGTTTACGTATCAGTTGAGTGCAATGTTGAGTGCGGGTGTGAATATTATTGATGCGCTTCGTATGATTCAAAATAAGGCTGCGAAAGAGTCTGAGCGTTTAATTTATAGAAATTTGTATGAGGAAGTTCAAAAGGGTAATTCCTTATCTGTTGCGATGATGGAGCAGGGTGGTGCCTTTGATGCTTTATTGATTAGTGTGGTTAAGTCTGGTGAATCGAGTGGTTCGTTGGGTGAGAGTCTTCAAACAATGGCGAATCAGTATGATCGTGATAAGAAGATTAATCAGAAAATGAAGACGGCCAGTATTTATCCGATGGTTTTATTTGTGGTTTCGATATTGGTTGTGTTGATCTTGGTGACTTTTGTGTTGCCGGGTATTATGAATTCTTTTCCTGAAGCGGAAACACCGTTTTTAACGAGAATTTTGATTGGGTTATCCAATTTCATTATTTATCGTTGGTATATTTTGTTGGTTATTTTGGGTGTTTTTGTGGGGAGTATTTATTTCTTGTTGAATACGCGTAGTACGCGAATTGTGATTGATCGTTATTTATTGAAAATTCCCAAAATTGGGGGTTTGCTTCGAACTGTGTATTCTGCGCGTTGTGCGCGTTCATTTGCGTCGCTTTACTCTCATGGTGTGAATGCACTTGAGATGATTGAGTTGACGGCGGGTGTTATGGGGAATACTTATTTGGAAGATGAGTTTGATAAAGTGTATGTGAATGTGAGTCGGGGTGAGAGTATTTCTCGTTCTATTGAAGAAATAGAGGAATTTGATTCAATGTTGCCTGCCATGATAAATGTGGGTGAAGAAACAGGGGATCTTGAGGGCATTCTTAATAAGACTGCTGAGTACTTCGACCAGGAGGCTGAAGGTGCGTTAACGCGATTGGTTGCGCTTGTGGAACCAGTTATGATTGTTTGGATGGGTATTATGGTTGCGATGATTGTTATTTCAATCTTACAACCGATGTTTAAGATGTATGAACATATTGGATAAGAGGTGGTTAAATGGCGTGTGTAGTAGAAATTAGGGATCGTGAAATTTATGTTTTGGTGGGTACCGGGAGTGCCAAGAAACTTAAAGTGTCGCAGTCTTTGAGAATTTTCTTAAATGATTCGATGTTTACGAATCATGATGTGAATTTTGATGCTGAAATGATTTCTCATATTAAGCAAAAGCTTGATGAGCATAACATTAATTTTAAGAAAATTGATTTGGTGATTAACCATCGTGTTATCTTAACGAAGGAGTTAACGGTTCCTAAAACGGATCGTAAGAAACTTGATTTTATGGTCACAAATGAAATGATTGGGATGTTTAACCTTACGCGTGATTTTATTGTGGATTATACGGTGTTGGGTGAAACTGAATTTGAAGGAAATAAGCGTGTCCATTGTTTGACCAGTGCCATGCGTAAATCAACCATTGAAGGGTTGGAACTGTTTTTTGAAGAATTGGGAATGAAAATTAATTCAATCCAAAGTACTTCGAATTCCTTTTTAAACTTTCTGGGTAAGTTGGAATTGGTAAACGTCTATGAACCGGTGATTGTGGTGGATGCTTCGAGCTCCTATATTCGTTATTATTTATTCAATCATGGTCATTTCATGTTTATGCGTTCTATTTATATTCATGTGGATGATGATCCGCAAACGATCACAAAGCGTGTCTATCATGTGCTTGAATTGATGAACCAATCTCAAGCTGGTGATTCAGGTAAGCCGATCAGTAGAGTCTTGCTCTTTGGATTTGAGAAGCGCTTTGCTTTGATGACTAAGATTGTGGCTTCGGGATTACAACTTGAATCTGAAGTTCCCAATATTTTCGATGTTGTAATGCCTGATGATGCGAATCTCTATGATTTTGTGAATTGTATGGGGGTGTTGGTATGAAAAAGTCGATGAACCTCTATAAAATGTACCAAAATGATTCTGTTAAACAGCGTTCTTTTGGGTCTGTGGGTACAGCTGTTGTGCTCTTGGCTGTTTTGGCTTTAATTATGGTAGTATTTGGCTTTAGTAAGGTATTTGAAAGGTCGCTTATTAGGGGTGAAATCAATACGCTTGAAAACTATGTCAATAATCCTGCTACCATTGAAAGTTTTGATAAAGACAATGCAATTTCTTTGGAAAATTCGAATTTAAAGTTACTTCGAGACTCTATTGATGAGGTTAATCAAGTTTTTGATGAGAAGAAGTCAATTAATTCTTATATTCTTTCTGAGATTTTGGTGGCAACACCCGATGATTTAAGAATTGATGCATTGGAGATTGATGGTGCAGAAGTTCATATTTCTTTTAGCAGCAAAAATGGTGCTTCTGGTGCGGAGTTTATTCGAAATCTAAAGGATACATCCATTCTCAAAGATGTCAACTATGAGGGGTATGAGCGTGTATTGGTCGGAGAAGACAATGTCCGTTATAATGGGACAGCTACTGCAGTCTTAAGGGGGAGTTACTGATGACGAAATTATCTAAACGTGAACAAGTTCTCTTAATTTTCTTGGCTGCTGTGGTTATTTTCGGGATTGGCATTATGTATTGGATCATGCCTTTGATGGCAGATATTGATGCGCTTAAAATGACTAAAGATGATTTAGAAATTCAAGAGATTCAAATGAGGACAACCATTGCTCAAACTGATAAATTATTGGAAAATAAAGATAATTTAATTGATGAAGTGGATGATTTAATGGATCATTTATCGGATCCGTTGGTGGCTGAAAAGTTTGATGACATCACAAGATCTCTTGCGAATTCGCGTCAGATTACGATTCATAAACTTCAATATGGGGGTGTTGAAGTAGTGATGCCAACCGCAATGGAAAAACCCATTGATACTTATGAATATAATTTAAAAGAACTACTCAATACCTACCTTGGATTTGGTGGTGAAACAGTAGTTCAAAAGGAAACTGGACATCAGATATTAAAACAATCGGTGACCCTTGAAGTAGAAGGTTCTTACGCCAGTGTTCAAAGATTGTTGGGAGACCTCAGTAATGTGGGTTTGACTTATTATGTAAAAGATATTTCATATGAACGCATTACAACACAAACGATGTTGCCTACCAGCAGTCCAGATGAAGCAGTTGTATATGATGAGGTGACTGCTGAAAATAGTACCATTACGGTTGATGTGTATTTCTTGAATAAAGAAATTTCAGATGATTTAAGACCACAGAAGTGATACATACCATTGTATAAATTGGGTTCCATAGAGTAATCCAAAGAACAAGCCAATGGCTAAGAAGGGTCCAAAAGGAATGGCATCTTTTCGAGATTTTGATTTTTTAATTAAAACAACGATACCATAGATGCCACCTACGACAACCCCAAAGACAAAGGCTGCAATGATGTTGTAAAATCCAAGATAGATCCCAGATACAAACATGAGCTTGATGTCTCCACCGCCAATACCGCCTGTTGTTATGGCAAGGATGAGGAGTGGAATTGAGATGATGAGTGCACCTCCTACAATATTAAGAATATCTTTCTTAAGTAAGATGGCGTCTATGATTCCAATGATTAATATCATTATTTGGAAGCGATCGTTGATGATCATGGTATCGAGGTCTATAAATGTAATAACGATTAAAATGGATACGAAAGCAATTCCAAGAATACTTTGAAGTGTATATCCAAAGTGATTGTAGACAAGCACGTAGGCTAGTCCTGTTAGAATTTCTAACAGTGGATATCTTAAAGAAAGTTTTGTTTTACATTTACGACATTGTCCTTTTTGTAAAACATAACTTAAAACGGGTATCAATTCTAGGGCAGGGAGGTCGCGTTCGCAGTATTCACATCGTGAACGTCCCTTTGCAATTGAGATGTTCTTTGGGAGTCTATCAATGATAACTCCTAAAAATGATCCCATGATTAATCCGAAAATAAATAAAAATATTTGTTCCATTACTATCACCATGGATATTATAGCAAAGAAAGAGGTAGTTTTTATGCGAAGAATGAAATTTGGAGAAATATTGGTTGAGGAACAACTGATAAGTGAAGAAGAACTCCAGGAAGCACTGAAGCGTCAGAAAACAGTGCGCAAAAAGTTGGGTCAAATTTTGATTGATATGCGTCTTTTAACTGAAAATGAAATGTTAGTTGCCTTATCTAGAAAACTTAAGTTTCAATTTGAAGAAAACCCAATCAAACATTTAGATAAATCTGTGCGTGATCTTGTGACTCATGAGTTCTCGCAACAACATAAAATTTTGCCCCTCTTTATTGAGAATGGAACCCTTTTCTTTGCGACCAATGATCCATTAGACTTTGTCACCATGGAGGATTTGAGCATGATTACAGGCTTTGATACTTTACCCATCCTCTCCCCCATGAGTGCCATAGAACATGGCTTAAACGTCCTCTATAACCTTGATAACGTCACAGTAAGTCTAAGTGCGGAGATTGATCAAGATGAGGAGAGTCTGATTAAACGTGTTGACTCTGCACCAGTTGTTAAGATGGTCAATAACATCATTAACTCAGCCTATAGTGTCAATGCATCTGATATTCATATTGAACCTGGAAAAGATGCCACACGCATTCGCTTTAGAATTGATGGAACCTTATCAGAACACATGGTCTTAAATAAAGACCTACACGAACTGGTCGCAACGCGTATTAAAATTGTTTCAGGCATGAATATTGCAGAAAAAAGAAAACCACAAGACGGCTCATTTAGACATGTAGCTGAATATACAGAAGTAGATATTCGGGTGAGCTCCATTCCAACTCCAGATGGAGAGAAACTGGTTCTCAGACTCTTAGGAGCAGACCAAAATATCAAATACGACTTGGATTCCATCGATATTTCAGATGAATCCAAACAAAAACTGCGTGAAATCTCTAGGGTTCCACATGGAATCTTACTTCTCACGGGACCCACAGGGAGTGGTAAAACCACCACCCTCTACTCTTTACTCAACGAAATCTCTACACCAGAAATTTCAATTGTAACCGTAGAAGACCCCGTTGAAAAGAGCTTTGAAGGCATCACGCAAGTCCAAATTAACGCTAAAGCCGGTCTGACATTTGCTAGTGGACTCAGATCGATATTAAGACAGGATCCCGACGTCATTATGCTCGGAGAGATCCGTGATAGCGAAACGGCATCTATTGCCATACGTGCTGCGATTACAGGGCACTTCGTGTTATCCACACTCCATACAAACGACGCACTCAGTTCGATTGTACGACTCATTGATATGGGGGTTGAACCCTATATGGTTGCCTCAAGTATTAAGGCAGTTATCGCACAAAGACTGGTGAAGAAAGTTTGCGTACACTGTGGACAAAAAATTCCACTTGCAAACGAGGATAAAATCCTGTTTAATATGGATGGGTTAACACACGAAATGAAAGGGGGGGGATGCGAACGTTGTAATCACACCGGTTATAGTGGCAGACAAGCAGTCTTCGAAATCGTATTTATTGATGATACACTTCAAGACATGATTTCGGATGGCGCAACTATGTCTGAGTTAAAATCTTATGTTGTTTCCAAAGGAACAAAATTCCTAAAAGATGACGTCATTAGACTCATTCAAGAAGGCAAAACAACAACAGAAGAAGCTCGCAAAATTTTATTCAGTGTTAACTAGCATAAAACATATATTAGAAAGAAATGGAGAAAGAAAAATATGTTGAAATTAATGAGAAGAAATAACAAAAAAGGTTTTACACTTGTAGAACTTATCGTAGTAATTGCTATTTTAGCAATTCTAGCACTTATCTTAGTACCAGCTATTACTGGTTATGTAAGCAAAGCTAACAAATCTAAGAACCAAGCAAACGCACGTGCAGTTTATACCACAGCAATGTTGGTTAATGCTGATGCTGATGAACCATTTGAGGATGGTGACGCTTTAGAGGCAGAAGTACTTCTTTTTGATACTACATTAGATGGTAGCAAATTTACAATTACTTTAACCATTGATAAGTTAGTTCAATCAGTAACTTACGATGGTATCACTTTTGATGGTAAATCGTTTACAGAATAACACCTTAATATTTAATGCTTAACAAGATGCCAACATTAATTTGTTGGCATTTTTTTGTGCTTTGAAAGCGGAATGTGATTGAAGGGGTGGAGGGTGTTATGGTTTGAGGTATAAAGGGGTTTATTGGATTTGCCTTTTTGACTTGTAAAGCGCTTGCAAATGGTGTTTAATATACGTGTTATATATAAAAAATAGATTGGGATGTGTATATGGGGGATTTAATTAAATCAGTGAATGTGTATATATGGGTAGTAGCATTTATTTGTGTGCTAGTACTTTTTGTTGTGTATTACTTGTCTGTAAAAAAATGTATGGGTGTTAAGGATGCGCTTTATGAAACAATCATTGATGATAAGGTTGTTTTGGTGGTGGATGATCATGATCGTCTGGTGCATTATAGTTATAATTTTAAAAGACTATTTCCTGAGGTTGTAAAATTTGGAAATTACGATGATTTTGCGGATCATTATGATTTCTTGGTGGATATTAGAAATGTACAAGATGAAGTGGTTGAGATTTTGGATGTGCGGTATTTACTGCGCATTATTGATAAGGGTGAATTTCTTTATCTTGTATTTGATTTGATTGATGATATTTTAAAACAAGGTCCGTCTAAAATTCGTAGTTTAATAGGTGATTCTGATTTGAATCCCGTTGTGTTTGAGATTGATTTTTCTGGAGAAATTTTGAGTGCGGGCCAACGTTTGGTGCGTTACTATTCCCTTTTATTTGGGGGAGTCATTGAAAATTTTGTTGATTTGGGTTTTGAAAATGATGTGGTGAAACGATTTATTGAAGAAGTTCAAATGAATAAATATGTGGACGGCTCTTTAAAGGTATCTGCCTTGGGTGTTGATTTTTTCTATATCGCAGCGGCTGTGGCGGGTCATAATTCAATTTTAATTCATTTGACTTTGGTGGGGGAATCGCAAATTGAATCCATGGCAATGTCTTCAACTACTGAGATGATGTTTAATCAAATTCAAGATGGTTTGGTGACTGTTGATAATTTTGGGAAGATTATTTATGCCAATGAAAAGTTTATGTCCATGGTTCATTTGGATACAGTGGGTCAGCTTTTCATTCAAGATATTATTTATCTTTATGATCAACATCATAATCAATTTACCCTGGAGTTTCCACTTGAACCCAAGGTGCATTCCTATATGTGGATGGAGCCGGTTGATAATGAGAGTCGCTTGGTGGTTGAGATGGTCATCAATGAGATTCGTGAAGAAGATGGTTTTAGAATTGGGTATTTATTGAATTTTAGAGATTCTTCTATTCGACAAGTGAAGGAAGAAGCGGATTTCTTGTTTGCGTATATGGATGTACAAACAGGAACTTATAATCGTCATTATCTTAATGATTTGATTTCTTATATTGAAAGAGAAAATATTTCCAATGTCGGATTGGTTTTGGTTGATTTGAATGGACTTAAAGTCATTAATGATGCTTTTGGGCATGAATATGGTGATATTGCGGTTTCACATACGGCGTCTGTTTTAATGGAACATATTAATGAAGGGGATCGTGTCATCCGAGTGGGTGGGGATGAATTCTTGGTCGTAAAGTATGATGTAAATAAAGCTGATTTGGATGCGTACATTGAAGCGGTGAAAGCGGCTATAGATACAATTAAGGTTCGTAAAGTGCCGCTATCCATATCATGTGGAGTGGAACTTCATGAGTCTGGGAAATTCATTTTCTCAACTGCCATGGCCAATGCTGAGATGGAGATGTATCACAATAAAACGGTGACTTCTGCTCATGCGCGTAAAGTTATTATGGAATCTATTTTGGATGCTTTGGTGGCACGTCATGCTTGGGAAGGTGTGCATGCCCAGGTGGTCTCTAAACTCAATGGGGCAATCGCCAGAGAATTAGAATTTAGTGAAGAAACTATCGAGATGGTCATTGAAGCGGGACTTTATCATAATATTGGGAAAGTCGTATTAGAAGAAGATGTTCACTTTGGGGGTAGTGATTCCAAGGAACATAGAGATGCTTTTAATAAACACAATGAAACGGCTTTTAGAATTTTATCGGCCATGCCTGAATATTCTTACTTGGCCAATGCGGTTTTACATTATAAAGAAAATTATGATGGTAGTGGGCAACCTAAGGGACTCAAGGGCGAAGCAATTCCGTTGTCTTCTCGTATCTTGAGGGTGAGTTCCAGCTATCATAAGTTGGTGAATCCGGGTTGGGCAAACTATGAACCTTGTTCAAAGGATCAGGCAATTGAAATATTGGAGCGTGAAGCGGGGACGATTTTGGACCCTGAAATCGTGGCCGTTTTAAAGAAAGTGGTGAAATCTTAAAGATTTCGTCTCTTTTTTCTTTTGAGAACGGTTTCATTCTTTGTTGTGTTTGGTTATTTTATATTTTAGTGTATAATAATAATGGAAATTAAAGAAGGAGAGTAATAGATATGGCTAATTGTTTAGTAGCACAATCAGGTGGCCCTACATCCGTAATTAACGCTACGGTTGCGGGTATTGTTAAGGGTAACCAATTGAACCCAATTTACGATCGCGTTTTGGGTGGTTTACATGGTGTTGAAGGAATCATGGATGAATTGTTTGTTGATTTGACAAACATGACAGATCATGAAAACAAAGTACTTCGCCAAACACCTTCAAGTGCATTGGGATCATGCCGATACAAATTGAAGCGTGAAAACAAAGAGGATTTCAATAAGTTATTTGAAGTTTTCAGAAAATATGACATCGCTGCTGTTTTCTATACAGGTGGAAACGACTCAATGGATACAGTCACAGCTTTAGCTGAATATGCAGAAGCAAATAACATTGAAGGTATTCAATTCATTGGATGTCCAAAAACAGTGGACAACGATTTAATGGTTATGGATCATAGCCCAGGTTATGCTTCAGCTGCCAAATTTATCGCAACCACAGTTTCTCAAACATGGTTAGACTCAACAGTCTACACACGTCCAGATGTTTTCATCTTAGAAGCCATGGGTCGTGATGCTGGTTGGTTGGCAGCCAGTGCATGTGTAACAGGTGTTGTAGATATGCTTGTTTTACCAGAAGTTCCTTTTGATGAGGAACACTTCCTAAATACAGTTAAAAAACATATGGATGAAAAAAATAAATGCTATATCGTTGTCAGTGAAGGGGTACGTTATGCGGATGGTACCTACCTTGCAGCTGCAAAAGCAAAAGATGATACTTTTGGACATGCGGTATTGGGTGGTGCAGGAACCATTTTACGTGATATGATTCTTGATGCTGGGATTTCTCCTCGCGTTAAAGTTCAAGACCTCGCAAACGCACAACGTTCACACGCAACTGAGCAATCAAAAGTGGATGTTGAAGAATCATTCCAACTTGGAATGTCAGCTCACATGCGTTCTGTTGATAAGTCATTTACAGGACAAACTGTGTACTTAACACGTCGTGATGATGTGGATGGATATGAAGTGACATACCATGCAACACCATCAAAAAATATTGCGAACCATGTTCGCCACTTCCCACAAGAATGGATCCTACCAGACTTTGCGGGAATTACAGATGAGGCATTGGCATACGTGAGTCCATTACTCGCAGGTCTACCTCAAATTATGTATGATGAAAAAGGATTGCCACTTCACGTAGTACCTTACTACCAAAGAAATGATCGTTATACATTAGATTAATATTTTTAAAAAAACACCGGGATTTAAAAATCCTGGTGTTTTTTGATATATTTAATGGCGGATGAGGGGGGATTTGAACCCCCGCGAGCCATTAAGACTCCTATCGGTTTTCGAGACCGACCCCTTCAGCCTCTTGGGTACTCATCCATCTGTTCTATTATAGCAAATGTTGGGTTTGAAAATAAAGGGTATTAGTGATAAAATATAAATTGGAATATGGGGAGAAGAAAAAGGAGAGACATATGATTAAAGGTATAGCAGCATCAGCTGGCGTAGCGGTTTCAAAAGTATTTAAATTACAACACCCAAAACTCGTAATTGAGCGTGTTGATAATGTGGATGTCGAAGTGGAGAAAAAACGACTCCAAGATGCGATTGAAAAATCTAAAGTTGATATTTCTGGCATTAAGGCAAAAGCCGTAGGTAAATTAAGTGACGAAGATTTAGCGATTTTCGACGCACACTTAATGGTAGCAGAGGACCCTGAATTTGTGGGTCAAATTGAAGCGTTGATTGAAGAAGAAAAAGTCAATGCAGATTTTGCGGTTGATCAAGTAGCAACACTATTTGTAGGAATGTTTGAAGGCATGGATGATCCATACTTTAAAGAACGTGCCGCTGACATTAAAGATGTTACTTTCAGAATTAAATGTCATGTTTTAGATGTTAAGATTCCTGACTTATCAATGATTAATGAGGAAGTAGTCATTGTTGCAGAGGATTTAACACCTTCAGATACAGCCCAATTGGATCGTAAGTTTGTGAAGGGATTTGCGACTGAAATTGGAGGCCGTACATCTCACTCTGCCATTATGGCACGTAGTTTAGAGATTCCAGCCGTAGTCGGTGCAGGAAGCTTATTAGACAAAGTGGCCCATGGTGATGAAATTATTCTTGATGCTTTGGATGGTGTGATTATTTTATCACCTACAGAAGATCAAAAAGTTGAATATGGTAAAAAAGGCGAAGTACACCAAGCCCATAGAGAAAGCTTAAAAGTGCTCAAAGAAGCAGAAAGTGTTACCCTAGATGGTCATACTGTTGAACTAGCCGGTAATATTGGAACACCCAATGACGTTCAAGCTGTTTTAGATAATGGTGGCGAAGGCGTTGGATTATATAGAACAGAATTCCTATATATGGATTCAAATGCTTTACCAACCGAAGAAGAACAATACGTAGCTTATAAAACGGTACTTGAAAATATTGCGCCAAGACGCGTTGTGGTACGTACACTTGATATTGGTGGCGATAAAGAGTTACCTTATTTGCCACTGCCAGAAGAAATGAACCCGTTCTTAGGGTATCGTGCGATTCGTCTATGTTTAGACCAAACTGATATCTTTAGAACTCAAATTCGTGCACTGCTCCGTGCGTCTGTGCATGGTAAACTCAGTATCATGTTCCCAATGATTGCAACCTTACAAGAATTTAGAGATGCAAAAGCAATCGTAGATTCAGAGAAGAAAAACCTATCTAAAGAAGGTGTTGCATATTCAGACGATATCGAATTGGGAATGATGGTTGAAATCCCTGCAGCAGCTGTTTTGGCGGATCAATTCGCTAAGGAAGTTGACTTCTTCAGTATTGGAACCAATGACTTAATCCAATACTCAATGGCAGCAGATAGAATGAACGAACGTGTTTCATATCTTTACCAACCCTACAATCCATCCATTTTAAGATTGATTAAAATGACCATTGATGGTGGTCATAAAGAAGGTAAATGGGTTGGTATGTGTGGAGAAATGGCTGGAGATGAAAAAGCCGTTCCGCTCTTATTGGGACTTGGATTGGATGAATTCTCAATGAGTGCATCCTCAATTCTAGAAGCAAGAAATATTATTCGTAACCTCAAACATGAAGATATGAAAGCATTATCTGAAAAAGCCCTCAATGCTTCCACTACAGAAGAAGTATTGGCACTCTTGGATGACGCACTTAACGGATAAAGAACAATTTAATTTGAATCGTGTTGAAGAAAAAGTATACCAACTTTTCTCAGACGATAATTCTGGTCACAGTTATGATCACATTAAGCGTGTTGTAAATCTTACAACACGCTTAATTGTTAAGAGGGCTGATTACTATGTGACCTTGATGATTGCTTATCTCCATGATATTTTTGATGATAAAATGGACTTTGGGTTTAAAGATATGTCATCCCTCTATGAAACATGGGGACTTCATGAGGATGGAAAACTTAATTTGATTGATGAAGGTGTTAAATCCATTGGCTTTAAAGGGGGTTTTGTGGCGAAAGAAAAATCCTTGGAAGCCCAAATTGTATCCGATGCAGACTTATTGGATGCGATGGGTGCTATTGGGATTGCACGCACCTTTTATTATGCAGGACATAAGGGGATTCCGTTTCACGACACCAAACTTGAAGGTGTGATTGCGATGGATTACGAAGATTATCGTCACCTTAAAAGAAATGCGATTGCCCACTTCGATGAAAAACTCTTGAATCTAAAAGACTATATTGTGACAGATAAAGGGAAAGCAATTGCCAAAAAGAGGCATGATTTGATTGAAACCTTTTATAAAGATTTCATGGATGAAATACACGGAATTAAATAAAATTTGATATACTGTAGCAAAGAGGTGAAAAGATATGAAATCAAGAATTGATAAAATTAAGATATCAGGCATTAGAAGCTTTACCAATCTATTCAAAGACAGAGATGATATGCTTTATCTCACCATAGGAGAACCTGATTTGGATACCCCCGATTCAATCAAAGAAGCAGCCAAACAAGCTCTGGACGATAATTTAACCCATTATCCACCTGCTTTGGGTGTTCTTGAATTAAGAGAACGCATTGTTGCGTTTGAAAATAGTAAATACCAAGACACTTTATCAGTTGACAATGTGATTATCACTGCAGGTGCTACTGAAGGCTTGGTTTTATCAATGTGGAGTTTACTCAGTGAAGGGGATTCTATGGTTGTTTTAACCCCAGGATACACACTCTACACCTCTCAAGCAACCCTGGCTGGGGCCAATGTTAGATATGTGGATACGGTGCCTTATAATTTTCAAATCAATGAAGAAGCTTTACGGGATGTCGTTGACGAAACCACCAAGGCCATCATTCTTACCTCTCCCAATAATCCATCGGGTGAAGTTTTGAATAAAGAGAGTTTAGAAATTGTTTATCATGTCATGCAAGATTATCCCAATCTTCATGCCATCTTGGATGATGTCTACAATACCTTTGTGTATGAAACAGATTTACCCACTTTAAGAAACTATCAAGACATTCGAAATAGACTCTTGGTGGTACAAGCTTTTTCTAAATCCCATGCCATGACTGGCTGGAGAATTGGCTATGTTTTAGCACATACTGAACTGATAGATGCGATGCATAAGCTTCACCAAAATTTAATGGCAGGTATTTCATCCATCACACAATACGCTACTATAAAAGCATTTGAGGTAGAGACTGCTTATATGAAAAAAATCTACGAAGAACGTAGAGATTATGTATATGATAGATTGATCAAAATGGGATTTGAGGTTAATAAGCCCCAAGGTGCATTCTATATTTTCCCAAGTATTAAGAAATTTAAGATGACTTCCTATGATTTTGCATATCAGTGTGCAGATAAATTCAAGGTAGCCTTGATCCCGGGTATTTACTTTGGATCGGATGACTATGTGCGTTTATCCTATTGCTATAGCATGGATGTATTGGAAGTGGCACTGAATCGTTTAGAAGCCTTTGTGAATGAAATTAAGACCCAATTATAGGGTCTTTTTCGTGATATCACTAAAATCAACTTTCTTAAGATTATATTGTTTTACCAAGCCAACATCGTGGGTAATCAATAGAATGGTTTTACCTTCTTGGTTGAGTTTTACCATATGTTCCATGAAGGCTTGTGTTAAGGTTTCATCCAGAGCGCTGGTTGCTTCGTCAATCAGTAAAATTGAGGGGTCTAAGAGTAAAGCTCTGGAGATGGCCAACCTTTGCTTTTGACCGCCACTGAGTTCATCAGGATACGCTGATTTGCGTGAATCAATGTCGTATTGTTTGAGTAGGGTCTCTATTTTGTCTTGATCATCCGACACAATTTGCATGTTTTCAAGCAAGGTTAAATTAGAAAAGAGACCAAAATCTTGGAAAATATAGCCGATTTCCTTTGGGGCTGCCTTTTTAGCGGCTTGAGTGCGTGTTTTACCATTAATGGTAACCGTTCCTTGGGTGGGCTTATTTAAGCCAGCAATCAGTCTTAATATCGTTGATTTACCGATTCCAGAAGGACCTACCAATCCCACAAATTCGCCTTGATTGATTTTAAGGTTTAAATTTTCAAAAACGATTGTATCCTGATAGGCCATCGTAATATCTTTAAGTTCAATCATGACAAACGCACCTTTCTTTGAATTACTTTGAAAACTTGAATGATTAAATAAGAAAACAAGAGATACATCCCAAAGACAATGATCAGGGGCGTAATGGTAAGTTCACGGTTTAAAATTTCTTTGGCATTACGTAAGATATCGCTCAGGGCAATGGTAGAAATAAGGGCCGTATCTTTAAGTAAGGTAACGGCCTCATTTTCAAGGGTTCTCAAGGTATTTCTAAACATTTGCGGATAAATGATTTTTAGCATGGTTTTGGGTTTTGAGATTTGAAGCAAGGTGGCTGCTTCCCATTGACTTTTAGGAATGATGGCCAGACCATTTCTAAAAATTTCGATGAAATATCCAGTATAGTTTAAAATAAAGGTGATGGATGCAACCAACAATCTATTTCTAAAAGGAATACTCAAAAGTACAGGAAGTCCAAACATCGCAAATGTGAGTTGTAGCATTAAAGGCGTTCCCCGCACAATCCAAGTATAAGTAGAGATGAGCTTTTTCAAAATTTTATAATCTGATTCATAAACTAAAGCGGCCAAACTGGCAAGGGGAATTGAAACCAGTAGGGTCGTAAAGAAGATGATACCGACATTTTGAAGCCCTTCAAGGATTTCTATGATCATGGTCGATTAATTAAATCCTTTCCAAGCCACTTAATTGAAATTTCTGAAGCACGCCCATCTTCAATCATGCCATCAATAATACGGTCTATTTCATCTTTAAGCGTACTGTCGTCCTTGATTCTAAAGCCAATGCCATAATATTCACTCTCAAAAGCCTCATCTGAGACATGATACATATCTGGATGCTCAGTTTGTAGATAACCCGCAAAAGTGACATCGGCGATAACCGCGTCAGTACTGCCAGAATTTAAAGCAAGAACTGCATCAGAGACATTGGTATATTTTTGAAGCTCGTTGATACTGTTGACGATGTCATTTTTTTCAATTGCCAACTGACCACTACTTTGGGTTTCAACTGCCACATTCAAATCAGTGAGATCAGAAATTTTATCAATTGGATTTGACTTTAGGGATATAATCACAATTTGATTGTCCATATAAGGTTTAGAGAATAAGACTTCTTTTTCTCTTTCATCTGTTATGGTAAAGCCATTCCAAATCATATCAATATTACCGTTGTTGAGTTCAAAGGTTTTGTTGTCCCAATCAATGTATTGAAAAGTCACATCAACCCCAAGTTCTTTCGCAACAGCTTTTGCGATCTCGATATCAAGACCTGTAATTTCACCCGTTGCGTCTTTATAGCCAAGGGGCGGATAATTTGTGAATCCAACAATCATGGATTTTTTTTCTAAAACAGTTTCTAATGATGAGAGGTTATTGTCCTTTGAACAGCCAATCAAGGTAAGTAAAATGATGAGTATGGTTAATATTTTTTTCATAGTAATCGCTCCTAACTCAATCAGTATACTTTAATACTTTATCGAAGTAAAGTATTAAAGTTAAAAAAAAGAAATTAATCTTTTTTCATACGATCTAAGATAGTGCGATAACCATCCTTACCATAGGTAATGGCACGGTTAATACGGGCGATGGTGGCAGAACTCATTTTTGTATCTTTAGAGATGGTTTCATAGGTTTGGCCCATTAATAAGCGTTGTGCAACGATCAGCCTATCTGAAAAATCATCCAATTCTTTATCAGTTGCGATGTCTTTAAAGAAGTTTTCAGCTTCTTCTAATGTTTTAATTTGTAGGATTGCTTCATAGAAGTTTTTTCTTTTCATCAGTATCACCACACTTATTATAAAGTTTAAAACGCCTGTTAACAAGCGTTTTAAATTGAAAGTACCTTAGATTGTGTAAAATAAGTGCG
>WPCK01156044.1_pt1 | contig 20632 bp, 16 predicted proteins | sample 5399851 | NCBI WGS metagenome assembly WPCK01 (sample SAMN12869471, study PRJNA574797) | sludge metagenome | isolation source: wastewater treatment of pH11 | place: China:Beijing | collected 2019-05-20 | reverse complement strand
GGCGATCCTAGAGGCTTGATGTGGGGTGGGGGTGCGACTGGGGCGGTTCTACGCCAAGGAGCGTGGCCGACGCGGCCGGTACGGCTTGCGCCAACGGGTGCGGGTTCGCTATACATAGTGAAGCGTTGCTCATCGAGAGCGGTCGAGGGAACTGGCCCGACGACGCCGCCGCAACCGGGGCCTCCGGCCCGGCGGGTGCGAACTCCAGCCGCAAGCCGACCGTCCCGGGCGGTGAGCGGGTAGATGAGGTGGCGCGCGCACCCGCCGGTCGGCGGGAGCACCAAGGCCCCGGGATCTGGGGCCTTCGTCGTTCCCGGGACACCGACACACGCCGACCACGGCGGGAAGGAGCACCGGATGAGCGAGGCCGAGACGGTCTACCGGCCGGAGACGGTCGCCCTACACGGCGGGCAGTCGCCCGACCCGACCACGAACGCCCGGGCAGTGCCGATCTACCAGACGACGTCGTACGTGTTCGACGACACCCAGCACGCGGCCGATCTGTTCGCCCTGAAGGTGCCGGGGAACATCTACACGCGGATCATGAACCCGACCCAGGACGTCTTCGAGCAGCGCGTCGCCGCGCTCGAAGGCGGGATCGCCGCGGTGGCGACGGCGTCCGGCCAGTCGGCCGTCACCTACGCGGTGTTGAACGTGACCCGGGCCGGCGACAACATCGTCTCGGTCTCGACCCTCTACGGGGGCACGTACAACCTGTTCGCGCACACGCTGCCGCAGTACGGGATCGAGGTGCGCTGGGCCGACCCGGACGACCCCGAGAGCATCGCCTCGCTCGTCGACGAGAGGACGCGGCTCGTCTTCGCGGAGACGATCGGCAACCCGAAGCTGAACGTCGTCGACCTGCGAGCGTGGGCGGACGCGGCGCACGCGCACGGCCTGCCGCTCGTCGTCGACAACACGGTCCCGACGCCGATCCTGTGCCGTGCCCTCGATCACGGCGCCGACGTCGTCGTCCACTCGGCGACGAAGTACATCGGTGGTCACGGCACCTCGATCGGAGGCGTGGTCGTCGACTCCGGCCGTTTCGACTGGACGGCGAACGCGGACCGCTTCCCCGGACTGACACAGCCCGATCCGTCCTATCACGGCGTGGTCTGGGCGGACGCGCTCGGGCCCGCGGCCTACATCGGCCGCGTGCGGACGGTGCTCCTGCGCAACACGGGCGCCGCGATCAGCCCGTTCAATGCGTTCCTGCTCCTCCAGGGTCTCGAGACGCTGCCGCTTCGGATGGAGCGCCACTCGGCCAACGCGGTGGCCGTCGCCCGGCATCTCGAGGCGCACGACGGGGTCGCCTGGGTCAACTACCCCGGCCTCGAGTCGAGCCCGTACAAGGCGATCGCCGACCGCACGCTCGTCGGTGGTCACAGCGGGCTCGTCACGTTCGGGATCGTCGGGGGCCGCGAGGCTGGGAGGCGGTTCATCGAGAGCCTCCAGCTCTTCAGCCATCTCGCGAACATCGGTGACGCGAAGTCGCTCGCGATCCACAGCGCGACGACGACCCATTCGCAGCTGAACGACGACGAGCTGGAGGCGTCGGGCGTCACGCAGGACACCGTCCGGCTCTCGGTCGGGATCGAGCACCTCGACGACATCCTCTCGGACCTCGATCACGCGCTCGCCCGGGCACGCGCCGAGGTGCTCGCCTGACCAGCGCGGCACCCGCGCGGGGCTCGGTCGGCCTCGTCGAGACGCAGCGGGTCGTCCTCTTCACGGAGGACGACCCGCTCGTGCTCGCGTCGGGCGAGACGCTCGCGCCGGTCGAGGTCGCGTACGAGACATACGGCACCCTCGCCCCCGACCGCTCGAACGTCGTCTTCGTCTGCCATGCGCTGACGGGAGATGCCCACGCCGCGGGCCACCACGGCGACCCGGCCCGCCCAGGCTGGTGGGACGTTCTCATCGGTCCGGGCAAGCCGGTGGACACCGACCGGCTCTTCGTCGTCAGCCCGAACCTCCTCGGCGGGTGCAGGGGCTCGACCGGCCCCTCGTCGGTCGACCCGCGCACCGGCCGGCCGTACGGCTTCCGGTTCCCGCACTTCGAGGTCACCGACCTCGTGACCGTCCACCGCCGCCTGCTCGCACAGCTCGGGCTCGCCCGCGTCAGGGCTGCGATCGGCGGCTCGCTCGGCGGGATGCAGGTGCTGCAGTGGGCGCTCGACCACCCGGACGACGTCGAGGACGGAATCCTCGTCTGTGCGAGCGCCAGGCTCAGCGCCCAGAACATCGCCTTCAGCGCCGTCGCGCGGGCGTCGATCATGATGGACGAGCACTTCCAGGGCGGCGACTACTACGGCACCGGTCGCGGCCCCGACGTCGGCCTCGCGGTTGCGCGGATGCTGGCCCACATCACGTACGTCTCCGAGGAGTCGCTCACCCGGAAGTTCGACCGCCGGCGGAGCAACAGCTCGGGGCCGACCTTCGACGTCGACTTCGAGGTCGAGAGCTACCTCCACCACCAGGGCTCGACCTTCCTCGAGCGGTTCGACGCGAACAGCTACCTCTACCTCTCACGCGCGATGGACTACTTCGACCCGTTCGGCGGCGAGCGCGCAGTCAGGACGGGGACGCGGTTCCTCGCAGTCAGCTTCGACACGGATTGGCGCTTCCCGACCGCGCAGTCCCGGGCGATCGTCGACCAGCTCTCCGCCGCCGGGATCGCTGCCGACCTGGTCGAGGTGGAGAGCCCGTGGGGCCACGACTCGTTCCTGCTGCCGGTGCCCGCGTATCTCGATCTGATCGCCGCCCGCCTGCGGGCGTAAGAGCGCCCCATGCCTTCGAGGTCGCTCGACCGCCGTCGCGTCGAGCCGCAGGCCCGCTGGAGCTGACCCTGCTACGGCCGATCGCGCGTCCGGGACGGAGGGCGCGCGCGTGGTTCGACACCGGTTCGCGGTGCAGCGACCGGAGCCGGACCACCCTGGCGTCCCCGCACGGACGACGCGCGTGCCGCGCATTTCCCGGGTTGGACGCGGAGCTTGACGTTGGCTGCTGCACCGTTCATAGTTGTGATGTTTCGAACATCATCTCGTCCATATTGAGCGAATTCGAACACAAAGGAAGTAGATGGAGAGAGACGATCGAGCACAGGGACGTCACGGGTTGCCCGCCAACGGTCGACGACGCGCGATCGCGGCGCTTGCGCAGGAGAACGGCCACGTGCTCGTCCGCGACCTCGCACCGCGGCTTGGTGTCTCCGAGATGACCATCAGGCGTGACCTCGAGGTCCTCGAGTCGGAGCGACTGCTGACTCGCGTTCGCGGAGGGGCGTACACGGGCGCCGCGCGCTCGTACGAGCCGCCGTTCGCGCTCCGAGCGGCCCACGACATCGATGCGAAGCGCAGCATCGGAGCCGTGGCTGCCCGGCTCGTGAGCCCCGGTGAGACGGCCATCATCGATGGAGGCTCGACGGCGCTCGAGCTCGCACGAGCGCTCGCTGGGCGCGACCGACTCAGCGTGGTGACGCCGAGCCTCCTCGTCGCGAGCGAGCTCGCCCGTGAGGTTGGGATCCGCACCTTCATGACGGGCGGAATGCTGCGCCACGAAGAGCTGAGCCTCGTCGGTCCCACCGCCCAGGAGGCGTTCTCCGCGTTCAACTGCGACGTCGCCTTCGTAGGCATCGCAGGCATCGCAGCGGACCGCGGCCTGACCGAGTACAGCCTCCCGGACGCATACGTCAAGCGAGCGATGCTCGACGCCGCGCGCCGGATCGTCGTGCTCGCCGATCGCTCGAAGCTCGGGCGCGTCACCCTCGCCACGGTCGCCCCGCTCTCGCGCATCGACACGGTCGTGACCGACGCGCCCGCGCATCATCCGGTGCTGCGCGCCGCGGCTGCCGCAGGGGTCAACGTCATCCAGGCGCTCGACGGAGACGAAGTCGCATGAGCACGGCGTTCCAGCAGATGTGGCCGGAGCGGAAGCCACTCATCGCCATGGCTCACCTCCCTCCGCTCCCGGGCACGCCGCTCTTCGATGCGCATGCGGGAGTGCAGGGGATCATCGATAGCGTCGCGCGCGATCTCGAGGTTCTCCTGGAGGCCGGCTTCGACGGCATCCTGTTCGCGAACGAGGGCGACAGGCCCTACACGCTGCACGGGACGCACGCAGACGCTGCAGTGATGAGCCGCGTCGTCGGTGAGCTCGCCCCGCGCGACAGGCCGTTCGGCGTCGACTTCCTCTGGGACCCCATGTGCACGATCGCCATCGCAGCAGCGGTCGGGGCCAACTTCATGCGAGAGGTGTGCACGGGAGCCTACGAATCGGACATGGGTCTGTGGAGCACCGACTCCGGAGCATTGCTGCGTGAGCGCCGGCGTCTCGACGCGAGCGACGTCTCGATCTTCATGAACGTCACCCCCGAGTTCGCGTCACCCATCGGCCGGCGCACCCCAGCCGAGGCTGCTCGCTCCGCTGTGACGTCGAGCCTCGCCGACGCGATCCTCGTGTCGGGCCCCATGGCCGGGGCCCCTCCGACTCTGGACGTGGTGAGCTCCGTCAGAGAAGCCGTGCCCCCGGAGGTGCCCGTGTTGCTCAATACCGGCGCACGAGCCGACACGATCGCCGACTTCCTCACCGTCGCCGACGGCTGCATCGTCGGCTCCGCGCTCAAGGTGAACGGCGGTACGTGGAACCCGGTCGACCCCGATCGCGCAACGCGGTTCATCGAGATGGCGCGCGGGTGAACGTGGAATGACGAACTGGGCCTCGAGCCCACGCCTCGAGCTCCCGCTGGCGATCCTGCGGAGGATCGTCGGTGCCATCGCCGTCCTGCTGACGGTCTCGTTCATCGTGTTCTCGCTGCAGTACCTGTCCCCCGGCAGCGTCGAGCGGGCGGTCCTGGGCGGCCGCTCGGCGACACCCGAGGCCGTCGCAGCCGTGCGAGCCCAGTACAACCTGGATCGGCCGTTCGTCGTCCAATACGCGTTGTGGCTCCAGCGCGCCGCGGTCCTGGACTTCGGTACGTCGATTCACACGTCGCAGCCTGTGACCGATGACCTCCGAAGTCGTCTCGGGGTGACCGTCCCGCTTGCCCTCATCGCGTTCGCAGCCACGGTCGCGGTCGGGGTCCCGCTGGGCATTCTCGCCGGCTATCGGGCTCGCTCGAAGACGGATCGGACGATCGTCGTCTCGTCGGTTGCAGCGATCAGCGCTCCGGTCTTCGCCACCGGGCTCCTCCTGCTCTACCTCCTCGCCGTGGCAGTTCCCGTCTTCCCCCCGTTCGGTGCAGGCGAGGGCTGGACGGACAGGCTCTACCACCTGGCGCTTCCTGCCATCGCCCTCGCCCTCTCCGCCATCGCGTTCCTCGTCAAGCTCACGAGAAGCGCCACGATCGATGTGATCGACAAGGACTACGTCACGTTCGCGAGAGCCCGTGGTGTCCCTCAGGGCCGCATCGCGCGCCAGTACGTGATCCGGAGCGCCCTGCTGTCCATCGCCACTGCCAGCGGGCTGGTGCTCGGATCGATGCTCGCGGGAACGGTCATCGTCGAGGTGACCTTCGCCCTTCCCGGGATCGGAGCGATGCTCGTCGAGGCCGTCAACGGGAAGGACATCCCGGCAGTCCAGGGTGTCGCCGTCAGTGTGGCATTCCTCATCGTGTTCGTGAACCTCGTCACCGACCTTCTCTACCTCGCGATCGACCCTCGTCTCAGGGTCAGGGCGCGCGGCCCGGAATGACCGCTGCACCCGTCCCGGACGGCACCGGCTCCGCCGCGACCCGCAACCGGAGCGCGAGGTGGGGACGCCTGCCTGCGTTCCCACCCCCGTCGGTGGCTGTCGCTCTCGTGATCGCCGTCGCGGTCTTCGTGCTGGTCGCGGCAGGACCAGCGATCGCACCCCACGACCCCGATGGCCAGGACCTGTTGCTGGGTCTCACCACGCCGAGCAATGACCACCTGCTCGGTACCGACGAGCTCGGGCGGGACGTTCTCTCCCGGACCATGGTCGGCGCGCGCACGGCCGTTCTCGGCCCGCTCGCGGTCGCGATCGGTGCCATGCTGATCGGGAGCGTTCTGGGCCTGGTCTCGGGCTACTACCAGGGCTCGACCGACACGGTCATCATGCGCTGGGCCGACGTCATGTTCGCGCTTCCGGCTCTCCTTGCGGCGATCGTCATCGTCGGCGCTCTGGGTGGCGGATACCTGGTCGCGGTCGGTCTGCTCATCGCCTTGAGCTCGCCGTACGACGCACGGATCATTCGCGGTGCGACGCTCCAGCAGCGCGGCCTTCCGTACGTCGAGGCCGCCAAGACGCTCGGGTACCGGGACTCGCGGATCATGGCGTTCCATATCTGGCCCGTGATCGTCCCGACGATCGTGGCCAACACGTTCCTGACGTTCGGCTTTGCGATCGTGAGCATCGCGTCGCTCTCGTTTCTCGGCCTCGGAGTCGGCCCGGGTGTCGCGGACTGGGGGCGCATGGTGTTCGAGAACCGCGGGTTGATCTTCGACAACCCCGCCGCCGCGCTCGCCCCAGCCGCGATGATCACCCTCGTCGCCGTCAGCGTCAATCTCATCGGCGATTGGGTGTACGAGTCGCTCGCGGACCGGGGGATGGCCCGGTGACCGTGCACCAGCAGGCGGCACTCGAGGCCATCGACCTGTCGGTCACGGCGCGTATCGACAGGGAGCGACGCGTGATCGTCGAGCCGTTCTCGCTGCGCCTCGATCCTGGAGAGACGCTCGGGCTCGTCGGAGAGTCCGGGAGCGGGAAGTCCCTCATTGCCCGCGCCCTCGTCGACCTTCTTCCTCCGGGTGTGAGCAAGAGCGGCGTCGTGCGCGTTGGCGGCGCCGAGCTGGACGGGCCGGACTTCGAGCGTGCGCGCGGTCGCGAGATCGCGCTCATGCTGCAGGACCCGTTCACGATGCTGCACCCGTTGTTGCGATGCGGCGTCCACGTCGAGGAGGGGCTCTCCCTCTCCGGCGGGAGCCGCGGGGCTCGCGCACGTGCGCGAGCTGAGGCGGCCAGGCGCCTCGAGGAGGTTGGGCTGAGGGCCCGCGACGTCCAGGGCCGGTATCCGTTCGAGCTGTCCGGCGGGATGCGCCAGCGGGTTGCGCTCGCAGCCGCACTGGCGAGTGACCCATCGGTGCTGATCGCAGACGAGCCTTCCACGGCTCTCGACAGCACGACCCAGGAGGAGATCCTCGATCTCCTTCGGTCGCTCCAGGCGTCACGGGGAATGGCCATGCTGCTCATCTCGCACGACCTGCGGCTCGCCTTCTCGATCTGCCGCCGGGTGATGGTGCTCTATGCGGGGTCGATGATGGAGGTCGGCCCCGCGCTGGCGATTCACGAGGAGCCGGCGCACCCCTACACGCTGGCCTTGCTCCTGTCCGAGCCGCCGGTCGACAGGCGCGTCGAGCACTTGCGGATCACCGATGGCTCCGTCCCGCGCGCCGGCGACGTCTCCGACACGTGCGGGTTCGCGAAGCGCTGCCGATGGGCCGAGGCCGCGTGCGTTGCGGCAAAGCCGTCGCTCCGTCCCATCGACACCGATCGACTGTCGGCGTGCATCAGGCTTTCGGAGGTGGCGCACGAGATGCGCGCGGCGCGCACACAGGCGACACTCGCTGCCGCGCCGGGTCGGGTCGACCACAGGCCCATCGTCACGGTGGGCGATGTGACAAAGGTCTATCCTCCGCGGAGGGGCAGCAACGCCGTCACCGCTCTCGATCGGGTGTCGATCTGTGTCTCTCCCGGCGAGACGGTCGGGATCGTCGGTGAGTCCGGGTCGGGCAAGACGACGCTCGGTCGGTGCATCGTCGGCCTGGAGCCGGTGACCTCAGGCACCGTGACGATCGACGGCGTCGATGCGTCCGACTACCCGGGCATGAGCCGGGCCGACCGCGCGCACGCGCGGAGCACGGTCGCGATGGTGTTCCAGGATCCGTACTCGACGCTGAACCCGGCGCGCACCATCGGCTCCGTGCTGCGTGAGGTCTTGCGCCATCGGGTGCCGAGGCCCGCGGACATGGACGCCGAGCTCGAGCGGATTCTCGACCTCGTCAGCCTTCCGCTCGAGTACGAGGCGCGCAAGCCTGCGGCGCTCTCGGGCGGAGAGCGCCAGCGCGTGGCGATCGCGCGAGCGCTGGCGGTCCGGCCCAGGGTCGTTGTCTGCGATGAAGCGGTTTCCGCGTTGGACGTATCCGTGCAGGCGCAGGTCATCGAGTTGCTTCGGGACCTCCAGGCTGCACTCGGGCTCTCGTACATCTTCATCACGCACGATCTCGCCGTCGTCCGCCAGGTTGCTCATCGCGTGTACGTCATGCACAAGGGCAGGGTGGTCGAATCGGGTGACGTCGAGGATGTGCTCGACCGACCGAACCACCCATATACGGCCCGCTTGATCCGCTCCGTGCCTGGGCGGGACAAGGCCGGTGACGACCTTCCACGCGGAGGGGCGGCGTTCCACGTCGACCGTCCGGCCGACGTCGAGAGCTGCGCGTCATGACACCGCGGAAGCGCCACGACGATCGAGCGGGGCTGCTCCCGGGCCGGTCGACCACGGCTCCGTCGCGCGCGCTCGCCGACGACGACGAGACGCTGGTTCGTGGGAGCGCGCGGTACGACCGCGTCCTTGCCGCCGTGAACAGGCGCCGTCTCGCAGCGCCGGCGGCTGCACCGGCGCTTCACGGTGCGTCGTGGCTCCGCCTGTCGAGCGACGATTCTGGTTGGAGGCTCCTGGTCTCGAGTGCGCTCGAGGGTCGCTGGGAGCCGGTGGTCGGCGCGCCCGACGTGGGCGACAGGTCGCTCGATTTCATGTTCCCTTCACCGCGCGGTCGCTATGTCGCGCTCGGCGTGTCCGAGGGCGGATCGGAGAGGTCGACGATCAGGGTCGTGGACGTCGAACGCCGAAGCGTTCTCCCGGACGAGGTGCACGACGCGAGCTTCTCGCACGTCGCGTGGCTGTCCGACGAGTCCGGCTTCTTCGTCTCTCTCGGTTCATCGTCACCGTCCGGTCGGTGGCGCCAGCGATTGTTCTCGCACACGCTCGGGGCCTCCACTGCCCTGGTGCCGCTCGAGTTCGACGAGCCCTTCGTCTTCAGCGAGGTGTCGCCGGACGGGCGCTTCGTCGCAGCGTTCGACGGTGAGGATCGGCGCCTTCGCTACGTCCAGGACAGGAGCGTGGGATCCGGCTGGAGCTCCGTGGACGGTGACACGGGGCCGCTCCGGCAGGGGTTCTTCGCCGGCGACACGTACATCGCGCTCTCCCACCTCGGCCACGCACGTGGCCGAGTCGTCGGCATTCCCCTCCTCGCAGCTGCAGACCTGGCGCAGTGGCGGGAGCTCGTGCCCGAAAGCGAGCTCGTTCTCAGAAGCCTTGTCGATGCCGGTCGGTTCATGGTTGTGGTCGGCCTGCTGGACGGGTCGTCCGTGGTCTCCGTGATGACCATGGACGGGCGGCGCGTCGACGACGTTCCGCTTCCTGCCGAAGGCTCCGTGGCCATGGCGCCGTCGGTCCTCCAGCCACCTCTCGCTCGACTGGTTGCTCCGGCAGGTGAGCGGCTGACGTTCCTCTTCACGAACTACCGCACTCCACCCACGCCCCACGTGTACTCGATCGCAACCGGTCGGCTGGAGAGACTGGGGGACAGCGAGTGCACACCGGAGGCCGGGCTCTTCGAGGTGCGCGAGACGGCGCGGGCGGGAGACGGGACGGGCGTGCCCGTGACCCTCGTGTATCGCGGCGAGCTCAGGGAGCGACCGCGACCTACCCTGATCTACGTCTACGGCGGCTGGAACGTCGCGCTCACGCCGTGCTGGACTCCCGAGCTCAGCGCCCTGCTGGATGCGGGTGTCGTCATCGCCATGCCGTCGCTGCGTGGCGGAGGTGAGGGCGGTGACAGCTTCTGGAACGCGGGTAGGGGCCGCAACCTCCAGGTGACGAACGACGACCTCTACACCCTCGCCGAATGGCTGGTCCGCGAAGGGGTGTCCTCGGCCGAGCTGCTGGCTGTGGTGGGTGCGAGCAACGGCGGGCTCGTGGTGTCCCTCGCCGTCAGCCAGCGCCCCGAGCTCTTCGGCGCAGCTGTTGCAGCTGTCCCATTGACGGACATGGTGCATTTCACGCGCGATGAAATCACATCGTCGTTCGTCACGGAATACGGTGATCCTTGTCGAGAGGATGCGCTCGGAGTCTTGAGAAAGATATCTCCATTGCACAACGTCTTCGATGGGAAAACATATCCGTCGACATTGATCCTTTCTTGTGAGAACGATATTCGGTGCCCACCATGGCATGGGAGGAAATATGCACGAGAACTAGCAGATGCCAATGCAGGAGGTCGGCCGATCGTCTTTCGTCTCTGGAAGAAGTCGGGGCACATGGAGTTCGAGGCCGGTCGATCCGAGCATGCTGCCGAGTGGATCACCTTCTTGCTCGACCAGCTAGGCGTGGACGTCGGCGAGGGCCTCCATTCAGGACAGCACGATCAGCGGGGAACCACAACGAGACTGGAGCGGACATGAATCCGGAAGAACTGTGGGAGTCAGGGCTTTCGAGGAGCCGGTTGTTGAAGCTCGTCGGGCTAGGAGGCGTTCTGGCCGCCGTCCCCACCCTTGGGTTGCATTCGAGCGAGAACGCGCTTGCCGCGGCCGCGGCGACTCGGCCGATCGACGAGCTGAACTGGGGCCTTGGAGGCGTCGTGTCCTCCCTGGACACCATGAAGCCCGTCGACATCTTCACGTTCAACTGTCTGGGCCTCGGTTACGAGTCGCTCCTGGGGTTCACGCCAGCCGGACGGCTGCGCCCTGGGCTCGCGACAAGTTACAGGCGGGTGGATGCCAAGACATACGTGTTCAAGCTCCGGCGCGGCGTGACGTTCTGGGACGGGAGCCCCGTGACGGCAGACGACGTCGCCTACTCGCTCGCTCGGCACATCAAGAAGGGGAGCGGCTCGACGTCTCTGTACCTGGTCGACACGGTGCGGTCCGTTCGTGTCACGGGCCCGAACGAGGTGACCGTGTCTCTCAAGTCGCCGAGTGCAACCTTCATCTACGGCGCTGCGCTGCCGTCGTGGTGGGTGATCAAGCGCGAGTACGCGGAGCGTGCCGGCTCGAAGATCGGGACGCCCAGCGCCATGGGCATGGGGACCGGCCCGTACCAGTTCACGAAGTTCGTTCCCAACAGCAGTCTCTCGGCCGAACGGTTCGATGGGTACTGGGGTGCGAAGCCTGCGGCAGCGAAGGTGAACGTCAAGTTCATCGCCCAGAACGAGACCCGCTTGCTCGCGACCCGCTCCGGCGATCTCGATGGATCCTTCTCGATCCCGTTGAAGGAGGCGCGTCGCTGGGAGAGCGTGAGTGGGTTCGGGGTGCAGACTGCCTCCGATCTCTCGCTGACGTTCATCACCATGGATGTGACGGCCGAGCCGTGGTCGGACATCCATGTCCGGCGGGCGGTCGCCTACTCGGTCGATGCGCGGGGCCTCGTCAAGGCCGCGATGGGCGGGCATGCAGAGCCGGCGATGGCGATCCCGCCGCCTGGGCAGTGGGGAGGGCTCAGGTCGGCCGCCGCCGCTCGGGCCGTCTACCGGACGTTCCCTCGGTACAGCTTCAACATGGCTCGGGCACGAGCAGAGCTCGCGAAGTCCGCGTACAAGGACGGTTTCAGCGCGAAGTTCAGCGTGGATGCGGCCGGCGGGTACATCACGGACATCGCTCTCAACCTGAGCCAGAACATGAAGCGCATCGGGGTCGAGATCGAGGTGGAAGGGCTCCCCCAGGCTGCCTGGTTCGACCGCCTGTTCTCGAAGAAGACGTCCTCGGGCCTGTCGGCGATCACGTACACGCCGAGCTTCCCCGACCCGTCCGACTACCTCATCCTGATGTTGGCGAGCACGAGCGCTGTTCCCAACGGGTACAACATCGCGAACTTCAAGAACAAGCAGGTCGACCAGCTGCTGGCCCTGCAACGGAGGGCCGCCTCCAACACCGCCCGGGCGAACCTGATCACGCGGGCCGCGAGGATCGCCCAGGACCAGGTTCCCTACGTCCCGGTGTGGTGGGGCGAGACCGGCATGTCGATCGAGGACAACCTGCGGTACGCGGGCTTCAGCGCGTGGCACACGGTCGAGCCATGGGCGGCGCGGATCTCGCGGAGAGCGGCGTAGGACGGCGGCGGCGGGGCCACGCAGTCGACCATGGTGCCTCTCGGGATCACCCCGGCACTGGTGCGGGCTCGGGTCGAGGCCCGGTGGTCCCGCGACTGGGAGCGGATCGCGTCATTCGTTCGGCAACCGTCGATCAGCGCAACGGGCGAAGGAATCGCCCGTTGCGCTGAGCTGACGGCGTCGCTGATCGAGCAGGGGGGTGGTACGAGCTCCGTGGTCGAGACCGCGGGCCACCCGGTCGTCGTTGGGAGGTTCGATGCGGACGGTGCAGGTCCGCGGCTCTTGCGGTATGCGATGTACGACGTCCAGCCCACGTCGGGCCAGGACTGGATCGTGCCGCCCTTCGATGCACGTGTCGTGTCGCTTCCCGGCATCGGCGAGTCGCTCGTCGCGCGTGGAGCTCACAACTCGAAGGTCGCCGTGGTGGCGCAGGTCCTCGCGATCGAGGTGCTGCGCGATCTGCAGGCGCCCGTCGCCGGGCTCACGCTGGTCGTCGACGGCGAGGAGGAGATCGGAAGCCCGAACCTCCGTGGTGCGCTGCAACGGATGCAGCCCGACCTCGCGGCCGACGGCGCGTTCTCGCTCGAGCTGGGCTCGGACAGGGGAGGTCGCGCGGAGCTTGCGTTGGGATGCAAGGGGCTCCTCAAGCTCGAGCTGTCCGTCCGAGGCGGAGACTGGGGAGGACCGACCGCCGACATCCACTCGTGCGAGCAGGCGGTGGTGGCGTCGCCGGTCTGGGCTCTCGTTCGGGCGCTTGCGACGCTGGTCGGACCGGACGATCGCGTGACCGCCAGCGGGTTCTACGACGCCGTGGCACCACGAACGGATGCCGACGCTCGGCTGATCGCCCGGATGGCAGCGTCCTTCGACGAGCGGGGCTATCTGGATGCGCTGGGTGTGAGCACATCCAGGATCGAGGGCACTCTCGACGAGAAGCTCGACGCGTTGGTGTTCTCGCCGACGTTCAACATCTCGAGCATCCACGCCGGACACCACGGCCCAGGGACGTCGAACATCATTCCCGCGGCTGCGCTGGCCACCATCGACATCCGGCTCGTGCCGAGAATGGCCGGCGACGACGTCGTCTCGGCGCTCAGGCGACGGCTCGATGAGACGGGGCACCGGCATGTCTCGATCCGCGTGCTCGAATGTGCGCCGTGGGCGCAGGCCCAACCGGGCAACGCCGTGGCGTCAGCGATCGAACGTGCCCAGGCGCTCGTCTCGCTCCAGACGCTCCCGTACCCGATCGCACCGTACATGGTGCCGTTTCAGACGCTCATGGAGCTCTCCGACGGAAACTGCGCCGTCGGTTCGATCGGTCACGCTGCCGGCGCCCACGGGCCGAACGAGTACGCGTCGATCGAAGGAATCAAGCAGCACATCGTCGGGCTCGCGTTGCTCCTCTCGTCGTTCGCGGTCGAGGCGTGAGGCGGCGCGCACGGCAATGAGCAGGGTGATGGTCGGCGATGGGCGCCCAGTGGCCACGGCAACGGGGTACCGATGAGCGACGGAGAGCTGCTTCTGGGCGTCGATATCGGTACGGCGAGCGTCAAGGGTGTGCTCACCACGCCAGACGGCGATGTCGTCGCCACCGCGGTTTCCAGGCACGAGCTCAGCGTTCCGCACCCTGGGTGGGCGGAGCACGACGCGGAGCGAACGTGGTGGGAAGGGCCCGTCGGCGTGATCCGGGAGCTCCTGTCGGAGCGTCACGGTGACGGTGTCCGCGGAGTCGCGATCAGCGGCATCGGGCCGGCTGTCTGCCCGGCCGACCGGAATGGGCAACCGCTACGGCCAGCGATCCTGTACGGCATCGATGTTCGAGCAGCAGCGGAAGGCGCCGCCCTCGAGCAGGTTCTGGGACGCCGGGAGATTCTGGCTCGAACGGGCTCGGTGCTCACGAGCCAGGCGCTCGGGCCGAAACTCCTGTGGTACCGCACACACGAGCCCGAGCGGTTCGCCCGCACGGCGTTCTTCTTCCCCGCGAGCTCGTTTCTCCTGCATCGGCTGACCGGGGAGTACGCCGTCGATCGTCACACCGCGTGTTACTTCAACCCGCTGTTCGACATCAACGAGGGATCCTGGGTCTCCACCTCGGGTTGGAAGGACGAGGTGCTCGGGCCATTGGCGAAGCCCGAGCTTCCGCGGGTGCAATGGACGCTCGACAGAGCGGGCGAGGTGACGCCTCGAGCGGCCGGCATCACCGGCCTTCGCGCTGGGACGCCGGTCACCGTCGGGACGATCGACTCCCTCGCAGAAGCGCTGTCGGTCGGGGTCCGCGATCCCGGGGACCTGATGATCCAGTACGGGAGCACCCTGTACGTCATCCTCGTGTCCAGCGCCCTCAGAGCGGACGCACGCTTCTGGTCGACCGACTTCGCGCTGCGCGGGTCCATCGGTATCGAAGCGGGGATGGCAGGGGGCGGGCTCCTCACGGAGTGGTTCCGGTCGATGCTCGGAGAGCATCCGCCCTCGTTCGACGAGCTGGTCACCGAGGCGACCCGGGTTGCGCCCGGCGCAGACGGTCTCGTCGTCCTCCCGTACTTCAGCGGCGAGCGCGCGCCGATTCACGATCCTGACGCGCTCGGGGTCATCTTCGGGCTGACCCTCGGCCACGGTCGCGCCCACGTGTACCGGGCGTTGCTCGAGGCGACGGGCCTGGGCACCAGGCACATCCTCGAGGGCCTACGTGAGATCGGCGCCGGTGCCGTTCGAGCGGTCGCCGTGGGCGGTGGGGCAACCACGAGCGCGTGGCCTCAGATCGTGTCCGACGTCACGGGGCTCGAGCAGGCGCTCCCGGAGGTGACCATCGGCGCGAGCTACGGGGATGCGTGGATCGCCGGTGTGGCCGTCGGGTTGGTGGATCCCGAGAGCGACTGGACGCGCGTGAAGACCCACGTCACACCCAACGCCGAGATCTCGCACGTCTACGACGAGACGTATCAGACCTACCGCGACCTCTATCTGGCGACGTCGGAGCTCATGCATCGGGTCTCGCGGAACCGCCCCGACCGCGAGCCGGCCGAGGCGCGGGCAGCGGAGGAGTTGACGTGAGCACGGAGGCACGAGGGAAGGTGATGACGGTGACGGGGCCCGTCGAGCCGCACGCGCTCGGGATCACCAACCCTCACGAGCACCTCTTCATCGACTTCTTGTCCGTCGACGCGGCCGCCCAGGCGAGCCACGGGCGGGCGCTCGACGGTCTCGGCGATCGCTGGGAGGAGCCGCTCTCGTTGGCGAACCTCTACGAGGCTCGCCGGAACCCGTTCCTCCTTCGCACGACCCTTCAGCTCACCGACGTCGACGACGCCGTCGATGCCGCCGCGGCGTTCCGGGACGCCGGAGGCGGCTGTCTCGTGGACGTGACGCCGATCGGGGTCGGACGCAACGCCGACGGGCTCCTCGAGGTAGCCAGGCGGACAGGGGTGAGCGTCGTGATGGGCACCGGGTACTACGTGAACGACTTCCACCCCGGCGAGATCGCCGACCTCGACGAGGGCGCGATCTACGAACGGATCCGTGCCGAGCTGGCGGACGGTGTCGGCTCGAGCGGAGTGCGCCCCGGAATCATCGGGGAGATTGGCCTCGTCTGGCCGGTGCACGAGCGCGAGCAGGTCGTTCTGCGGGCTGCGGTTCGCGCACAGCGGGAGACCGGGTACTGCCTGACCATCCACCCCGGGCGCGACGCCGCCGCACCGTTGGACGCGATTCGGCGTGTCGAGCGAGACGGTGGCGACCCGCGACGGACGATCGTCGGCCACCTGGACCGGACGCTGTTCGAGCTGAGCGACTTCCTCGAGCTCGCCGCAACCGGCTGCTACCTCGAGCTCGATCTGTTCGGCCTGGAATCGTCGTTCTACCCGTTGTCCGAGATCGACATGCCGAACGACGCCACCCGGGTCGACACGATCGTCGCCCTGGCGGAGGCCGGTTACCTCGAACAGGTCCTCGTCTCGCTCGACGTGGACACGCGCACGAGGCTCTCGCGCTACGGCGGCGAGGGGTACGCCCACATCATCCGCAACGTGACGCCGATCATGCGCCGGAAGGGCATGAGCGAGAACGAGATCGACACGCTCTTGCGCCGCAACCCGCAGCGGGCCCTGACGGTCCTCTGACGGCGCGACCGACAGCCCAGACCATCAGGAGGGATCGTGAACACGCAGGAGTCCAAGTCGATCGACTCGCGCCTTCGCCGGGTGCTGGGCGGTGGCGACACCCGGACGGCAACCGCCTACAGGCCGTTCCCGCTTGCCCTCGATCGAGGTAGCGGTTGTCGCCTCTGGGACGTGGACGGCAACGAGTTCATAGACCTTCTCAACAACTACACGTCGCTCGTGCATGGCCATGCGCATCCGGCGATCGTCGCGGCGGTCGGTGCGCAACTCAGCCGCGGGACCGCATTCCCCGCACCGTCGCTCCTCCAGGCCGAGCTCGCCGAGAGGATCTGCGGTCGGATCGCGTCGATCGAGCGCGTGCGATTCACCAACTCGGGCACGGAGGCGGTCATGATGGGAATCAGGGCTGCACGTGCATTCACCGGCAGAGACCTGGTCGTCAAGGCACATGGCGGCTACCACGGCTCATGGGACCAGGTTGCGACGGAGTCGGACATCCACACGGTGGGCGAGAAGCGTCGGTCCCCGGCTGCTCAGCGCTGGGCGAACACCGGCATCCCGTCATCCGTCCAGAGTCTCGTCCGCATGGTCCCGTACAACGACCCGGCCGCGGTCGGCGCCCTGATGAGCGAGATCGGAGACGAGGTCGCGGCGATCGTGCTGGAGCCGGCGATCGGGGAAGCCGGGATCTCGGCAACCCCCGAGTTCCTGCGAGCCGCCCGAGAGGCCTCGAGCCGAAGCGGGGCTCTCCTGGTCCTCGACGAGGTCGTCACGGCTCGCCTTGCCCACGGCGGCTTCCAGTCGGGGTTCGACTGTCAACCCGACCTCACCATCCTGGGCAAGATCATCGGCGGCGGGCTCCCCGTCGGGGCGTTCGGAGGACGGGCGGAGGTGATGGACATCTTCGATCCCCGCCGAGCGGATTCCGTTCCTCATCACGGCACGTTCAACGGAAACCCGCTCACCATGGCCGCCGGCTGCGTCTCACTCGATCTCCTCACGCCTGCCGAGATCCAGCGGATCAACGACCTCGGGTCGTCGATCGGCGCGGCCCTGCAGCAGTTGTGCCTCGCTGCCGATCTCCCCATCGTCGTCAGGACGGTCGGGTCGCTCATCCACCTCAGCGATGCTCCCGCCGACGTTCTCGAGGCGATGCATCGGGCGGGGCTCGAGCACGGCCTCTACTTCGCCCCGCGCGGCCTCCTCAACACGTCCACTGCGATGGACGCGGACGTCGCGCAGTCGGTCGTCGAGCGCCTCGGTCTGACGGTGGAGGCGGCTGCCGCGTCGCGTGCAAGGGGGGACCTTCTTGAGACGCTCTGAGCGAGTGGTCGAGAGCCGCGACGTCGACAGCGGCAGCGAGCCCGACGCGGGAGACATGCCCTCGGGCGTGCTCTCCGACGCGAGGATGATCGTCCGCGACTTCGCGCAGGTGCGACCGGACGAGACGGTCACCGTCTTCAGCGACCGGCCCCGACGGGTGGAGGGGGAAGCACTCGCTCTCGCCGTCAGGGAGAGCGGAGCAGCCGTCATCCACGTCGACATCTCGCAGGCCGTCGAGCGCGTGCTCCAGGGGCCGGACTTCTGGCTCGACCCGCCTGCAAGCATCCTCGCGTGCGCGCAGAGCTCGAACGTGAGCCTGTTCGCCGTCGACGAGACGTATGCCTTCCGTCTCGACCACCGCGTGAGCAGCCTCTTCCAGACAGGTCAGGAGTGCTCGATCTTCAAGGTCGACGTCGGCATGGGTACCTGGCGGTTGACGGCAGAAGGGATGGCCGTGGTCGACGCGAACGGCCGGGCGCTGCTACGCGCGACGAGCGGGTGCGATCAGGTTCGCATCACGTCCGCGTCGGGCACCGACCTGCGCCTGAGCATTCGCGGCCGCCAGTGCCTCGAGGTCCCGCAGGTGCCCAGCCGTGGGTTGCCCTACGGGATCTCCGTTCCCCTCTGGGGCGAGTACAACTGGGCTCCCGTCGACGGCTCACCCGACGGGACCGTGGTGATCGACGGCCTCTCGGAAGCCGGCGCCGCGATGGCCGTCGTGACCGAGCCGGTGTCGCTGACGGTGACAGGGGGTCTGGTGACGGCGGTGCAGGGAGCGTCCGCGGACGCAGACGCTTTCAGGGCGGTGCTTGCGACCGACGCAGGCGCGTCGGTCGTCGGCGAGCTCGGGATCGGCGCAAACCCCAACGCGAGGATCGGGACCGAGACCGAGAAGGCGCTTCTGGGCACCGTCCATCTCGGGTTCGGAAACAACACGTCGTACCCCGGAGGCACGAACAGAAGCGCGATCCATGTCGACGGCGTCGTTCGCAATGCGAGGGTCGAGGTCGACGGCCGCCTCCTGCTCGAGGGCGGTCGTCTCATCGGCGACGGTCGTTGAGCGCCACCGACGCTGGAGGCGCCGCGCCGGGCTTCCGGGCCGTGGTCTTCGACTTCAACGGGACGCTCTCCCAGGACGAGGACATCCAGTTCGAGATCTATGTCGAGCTCTGCGCCGAGCATGGCGTCCGCCTCTCGCATCGCGACTACCTGCACCGGCTCGTCGGACGGGCCGACAGGGAGCTCGTGGTCGACCTCCTCGGGCCCGACGTGGACGTCGACGCCATCGTCCGTGAGCGGGTGCGCCGCTACCAGATGCGCACCGCCGACGGGTCGACGATCTCGCCTGCGGCGCGGGACGCGGTCACATTCGCCTCCGCCCGCGTTCCCATCGCGTTGGTGACGAGCGCGTTTCGGGATGAGGCCGTTCCCGTGCTTCGAGCCGCCGGTCTCGTCGACCTCTTCAGCGCGACCGTGTTCGCGGACGACGTGACGCACGAGAAGCCCCATCCCGAGAGCTACCTGGTGGCGTGCCAACGCCTCCTGGTCGAGCCCCGGCACGCGCTCGCCATCGAGGACACGGACACCGGTGTCGCAGCCGCCCTCGCTGCCGGGCTCAGCTGCGCCGCCGTCACGACGACGCTTCCGCCCGCACGGCTCGGACGTGCCCATGCCCTGATCGACGCGGTCACAGCAGACGAGCTTGCAACGTTTCTCGCTCCGGCGAAGGGTCGCGCCTCGTGATTCGACCCGACCCGGTGAGAACCGACTGAAAGGAGGATCCGTGCCGGACATCATCTTCGGGCCGAACACCTACTTCGCGGTCAAGCGTTGGCCGGAGGCCGCGGCGTGGGCCGACATCGCGCAGGGCCTCGGGGTGACGGACGTGCAGTTCTGTTTCGACCTGCTCGATCCGGTACTCGCCGGCGACGCGGCCGACTACGGGCACGTGCGGCGCGTCTGCGACGCGCGAGGGATCAGGATCTCGTCCGCATTCACCGGCTTCATCGGCTACGTGCAGAACATGCTGGGACATCCGGAGAGTGGGATGCGCGCGCGCGCGGAGGAGTGGTACGAGTCGGCGATCGCGGCGGCTGCCGAGCTCGGCTGCAGCGCGGTCGGGGGCCACCTGGCCAGCTTGAGCATTCGCGAGTTCTCGGACCCGGCGTCGCGCTCGAGCGCGGTCCGCCGAACCCGTGAGGCGGTGCTCCGGCTCACCGACGTCGCCGCACGCAGGGGTCTCGCTGCGCTCCTGTGGGAGGTCATGCCGGTCGAGCGCGAGTACCCCGCACGGATGGACGAGGTCGAGGAGCTCATCGACGAGCTCGGGTCATCCGGCTCTGTCCCCGTCCGGCTCTGCCTCGACGTCGGTCATGCCTGTCTCAGTGGCGCGCCCGCCTCGGAGCACGACCCGTACGCGTGGCTTGAGCGGTTCGGACCACACGCCCACACGATCCACCTCCAGCAGACCGACGGGATCGCCGACAGACACTGGAGCTTCACGGACGAGTTCAATCGGTCGGGCATCATCGAGCGCGCCCGCATCGGTGAGATCGTTGCGAGGCTCCCTCAGCCGGAGGTCGAGCTGATGCTCGAGTGCGTGACGGCGTTCGAGGCGAGCGATGCCCAGGCACTGGACGAGCTCCGCGCCTCGCTCGACTACTGGGCGCCCACCATCGCGGCGCTACAGGCGCGTGCGGCCGCGTCGACAGACGGTTGATCGCCGAGGGGCTCGAAGCCTCTGGAGCTTCGCTCCGAGTCGGGAGCGCCCTCACGCCCTCGGGTGCTCGCTCCAGTGCCGCCACGCCGCCTCGACGTGGGCGCGCATCAGGCCCTCCGCGCGGTCACCGTCACGCGCCTCGATCGCCGCGAGGATCGCGACGTGCTCCGCGACGTCGGCGTCCTGCCAGGCCGGCTGCGTCCGGCGACGAGCAAGCAGGCGACGGCCGACGTCGGCGATCCAGAGCCCGTCGAAGATCCGCAGGAGGGCCTCGTTCCCGGTCGCCAGCACGACGGCCTCGTGGAACGACCGGCTCGCGTCGTGCGCCTCCGCCGCGCCGGTGGAGGACC
>WPCK01207447.1_pt1 | contig 20726 bp, 18 predicted proteins | sample 5399851 | NCBI WGS metagenome assembly WPCK01 (sample SAMN12869471, study PRJNA574797) | sludge metagenome | isolation source: wastewater treatment of pH11 | place: China:Beijing | collected 2019-05-20 | reverse complement strand
TTGATGAGTAACAATGTTGCGCCGATAGTTGCCATGTTAGTTGCCTTAATTACAGCGCTACTTATAGGATCTCTCAACGGATTCCTTGTAGTTAAAGGGAAGTTACCACCTTTTATTGCAACCCTAGGAACTATGACTATTGCTCGTGGGATAGCGCAGATTGTTAATGGGAACTATAACACCAACTCAATTGGTGAACATGCTCAAAATTTTAGAGAGTTCTTCTATTATGGAAAAACATTTGGTATCTATAACACTGTAGTGATTGCGATTGTAGTTTGGTTTATCTTTAATTTTATATTAAGACGGACAAGAATAGGACGATACATCTACGCAATCGGAAGCAATGTTGAAGCTTCAAGACTATCAGGTATTAACGTATTGTCTACAACTGTAGTTGTCTATGTTGTAAGTGCATTGTGTGCATCACTAGTTGGATTCATTCAAGTTGGATCAGCAGGAATGGGAGCCATGGATGCAGGAAATGGATATGAAATGTTTGCTGTTGCGGCCTCTGTAATTGGTGGGGTCAGTACCTTAGGTGGACAAGGTTTACTGGTAGGGACAGTTATTGGTGCAGCAATCTGGGCTGTTTTAGAAAACGGACTACAATTTGCGGGAGCACCAATAGCAATTAGAAACATTGTAATTGGAATTATCGTCATTGTTTCTGTATTATTGGATGTTTTGTTACGTCACAGGACAACAAAAGCATCCATCAAAAATTAGGTTTTAAATTGAGTAAAGGAGGAAGAACTATGAAACTCAATATTAAAAAATTATTAGCGTTATTAATTGTGTCACTACTAGTATTGGTAGGTTGTGGCAGTAAAGGTGGCGACACACCAGATGGAGAAACAGGAGATGAAAAATACCTAATCTATCTTATTACCATGGACCAAATGGACCAGCACTGGGTAAATTTAAGTAAAGGTGCTGAGGCAGCAGCGAAAGAATTGGGTAATGTTGAATTTAAATGGGTTGCACCAGATGTTAAAGACGATGCAAAACAAATTGAAGCAATCAACAACGCAATTTCAGCAGGTGCAGATGCAATCTTACTTGCAGCTAACGGACCCGATGCAGTAACTTCTGCACTGCAAGAAGCTGTAGCAGAAGGGATTAAAATTCTTTATGTCGACTCTCCAGCAAACTTCCCTGCAGAACAAACATTGGCTACGGACAACAAAGCTGCTGGTAAAACAGCTGGTGAAGAACTCATAGCAGCATTAACAGCTAAAGGTGTAACCGAAGGTGATATTGGTATTATTAGTACCAACCCATCAACAGATTCAACCAATAACCGTATTGCTGGATTCTTAGAAGCATTTGAAGGAACAGGCTATACTGTGCTTGAGACTCAATACCGTGATGGTGACCCAGTTAGATCGCAAGATGCAGCACAAAACTTTTTGACTAGTGGTGTTGTTGGACTATTTGGTGCTAACGAAGGATCAACTGTTGGTGTTGGTAATGCGATTGCAGCTGAAAACAGTGAAGTTATTGCTGTTGGATTTGACTACTCAGACAATATCAAAGAATTACTATTGGGCGGAAGAGTTTTAGCTTCAATGGTACAAAACCCTGAAGTTATGGGTTCAGAAGGTATTAAGTCAGCAGTTAAAATTCTTAAAGGTGAAACATTAGATGTTAAAGTTTTCGATACCGGAGTAACAGTTACAACTCGAGAAAACGCACAGTAATAAACGTTAAAAGGTAGCGAAAGCTACCTTTTTTAAAGGAATGGTAGATAATATGAAAAAATACTATATTGGTGTAGATATTGGTGGAACAAACTCACGAGTCAGTTTAGGTTCCAGTGAGAATGGGTTACTCACAATTGAAGCTCAAAAAGAAATCTATACAACAAAACAATACACACCATATGCATTAATTGACAAGTTCATTACTGATATTCGAGAACTATCACAAAACATTAAAGTTGAAGCCATTGGCATCAGTTGTGGTGGACCTTTAGATTCTAAAAGAGGAATCATTTTATCTCCGCCAAACTTAATTGGATGGGATCATATTGAAATTGTTGATATCTTAGAAAAGCATACGAATATAACTGCGCGACTAACTAATGATGCGAATGCAAGTGCATTGGCTGAGTGGATTTATGGAGCAGGGGTGGGTGCATCCAATATGATATTCTTGACTTTTGGAACTGGGATGGGTGCCGGGTTGATACTGGATGGAAGACTCTATGAAGGGACCACTGGTATGGCAGGTGAAGTCGGTCATATACGTTTAGAACATTATGGACCAGTTGGGTATGGAAAGATGGGATCTTTTGAAGGATTTTGCTCAGGCGGGGGCATCGCTCAACTTGGACAATCACGCATCCTAGAAGCAAAACAACGTACACTAAAATCTTCACTTATGAACTTAGAAAAACCCACTGCCAAAGAAATCGCAATCCATGCTGAAAAAAAAGATCGATTAGCACAAGAAATCTATCGAGAAATCGGTGAAAAACTAGGATCTGGTTTATCGATTCTTATTGATATATTAAATCCAGATTGTATTGTGATTGGAAGTATTTATCAAAGAAACGAAGGCGCGATGAAAGAAACGGTTATGAACCAAATCAGAAAAGAAGCTCTTCAAGAAGCCTATGAGGCAGTCACAATTAAGGGTGCGAAACTTGGAGATGAACTGGGTGATTTTGCAGCTTTATCAGTTGCAGTGTACTATGAGGAGAATGGACAGCATGCACAGAAAATTTTATAAGAGAAATCCAGATTTAGAAATCATTAAGGATCAAATTGAAGCCGCATACGAAGTACTTTTAGAAAGTGCTCAAAACAAAAAAGCTTTGCTTTTTTGTGGCAATGGTGGTAGCGCTTCTGACTCTGACCATATTGTTGGGGAATTAATGAAAGGTTTTGTTTCTAAAAGACCACTTGATGAAAATTTGAAACAGCAATTTAAAGATACTTACGATAATGGCGAACATATTGCTTCGCTCTTACAAAAGGCGATTCCAGCAATCTCGCTAACACAGCATCCAGCGCTTAACTTCGCAATTCAAAATGATTTACATGCCGATCTTGTATTTGCACAACAAGTTAACGGCTATGCACCCATTAGTGGTGTGGTTGTGGGGATGAGTACATCGGGTAATGCAGAAAACATAATCAATGCTTTTAAAGTTGCGAAATTAAATGGTTTAAAAACAATTTTACTGAGTGGTAAAACTGGTGGGAAACTAAAGGAGTATGCTGATGTTGCCATCTTAACTCCCGATACAGAAACCTTTATCGTTCAAGAATACCACTTAGCAATTTATCATTATTTGTGCTTAAAATTGGAATATACACTATTTTAATCCAATAAATCAAAATAATTATGTTAAACTATAAAGAGAAATTGGAGGATACTATGAAATATGCAATAAGTATTGATATTGGTGGAACCAATACAAGAGTGAGTTTAATTGATGAAAATTATGAAGTAAAAGGATTTGAATCTTTTAGAACTGATAATCAAATACCACTCAATACACTGAATCAAATTAAAACAGTAATCACTTCATTTGATAAAGATGTTGTGGGAGTTGGTGTAAGTTGTCCGGGCCCTTTAGATTTAAAAGAGGGCATCATTCTAACACCACCCAATCTTCCGGGATGGCACGGATTACACTTTACAAAAGAAATGACGAGAATGTTGGACATACCTACTTACTTAGAAAATGATGCAAACTTGGCTTGCTTGGCAGAATCGGTCTTAGGTGCAGGTAAAGATTTGAGATATGTTCAATACTTAACCATCAGTACAGGTCTGGGTGCTGGTTTTGTTATTGATCAAGAAATCTATCAAGGTAGTTCAGGATTTGCTCAAGAGGTCGCAAATGTGATTGTGGTACCAGATGGACACGCTGTTGGTAATCTACAACCAGGAAGTATTGAATCCATTAGTTCTGGAACAGGAATTGTGAGTATGGCCAAAGAAAAAGGGCTTGAGGTTGAACATGCTGGGATTGTTAGTGATTTAGCTCAAGCAGGAAACAAGGATGCACAAGATGTGATGCGTGATGCAAAAACCTATCTCGCAAATTTTATTGCGGCTATTTATGCGTTCTTAGATCCTGAAATTGTTATCTTAGGTGGCAGTGTGGCCTTAAAAATAGATGGATTTGTTAAGGACGTTGAAAACATGGTAAAAGATAAAGTATATCCAGTCGTTAAACCTAAAGTACGCGTAGAAAAATCTACTATTGGTGAAGACAATGGTATTATAGGTGGTGCAATACTCGCATTTAGAAAAAGTGGGGTTCAATAATGGCGATTCATAAAATGATACCCAGTTCCAAAGATTATTTATGGGGTGGAACCAAACTTATTGAACATTACGGAAAAACTACTGATAAAAAAATTATGGCAGAAAGCTGGGAAATATCATCTCATAAAGATGGTCCCAGTATCCTTGAAGACAAGGGAATCACTTTAAAAGAATATACAGATTCAAGTCGTGAAACCGTTATGGGTTCAAAGGCGCTAGATTTCGAAGATTTCCCCATCTTAATTAAATTTATTGACGCGAAAGATGTATTATCAATTCAAGTTCACCCCGATGATGAATATGCTTTAAAACATGAAAATCAATATGGTAAAAATGAAATGTGGTATGTTCTTGAAGCAGAACCAGAATCTTTCCTATATTATGGTGTAAAAGAAGACATCTCAAAGGAAGGTTTCAGACAATCAATTGAAGAGGATAAAATTCTTGATGTTTTGAATAAAGTAGAAGTGAAACCAGGGGATGTTATATATGTATCGGCAGGTACCATCCACGCAATTGGAAAAGGCATTGTACTTTGTGAGATTCAACAAAATTCAAATGTAACTTATCGTGTCTATGATTTTAAAAGACAAAAATCGGATGGATCCTATCGTGACCTTCATATCGAACAAGCTGTTGAAGTATCTAATTTAAATAAAGTCACGACAAACTTCCAAGCTCAAGGTGTGCTGGAGAGCTTAGAAGGACATACTAAACAAGTCCTTGTTAAAAGTCCATACTTTGTTACAACACATTACGCTGTAAATAATAAAGCAAGTTTCAATGTTAGTGATGAAAGTTTTGTCTCAGTTATTTGTTTAGAAGGAACCCTTCAATTCAACGATATTACATTAACTAAAGGGGAAAGTGCTTTTATTGATGCGGATACTGGTGATATTGCGGTAGTAGGTTCTGGAAAATTTTTACATGTGACATTATAATCAGAAAGGTGGAAGTAAATTTCACCTTTTTTCATGTGAAAGTTACATGTTATCAAGTGTTGAGTAGCACTTACGTGAAAGTATATATATCGAATTGTAGGTGTCGAATTCAATAAAAAACTCAATCAATGTCTAGAAAGTGTGATTGTATAGATAATTTTCCAATGAAATATTTCTTTGGAATTATGAAAAGGAGGTTTGCTATGGACATGCGCATGAGTAAAAATTTAGAACAATTATAGAATGAAATAAAGAATTGGATAGAATATTATAATAAAAAAATTAGACAAAACTAAAAGGATTAACTCCTGTACAATACAGGAATCAATCCTTAATACGTTGGTGTGGTTATAATAAAGTAGACAGATAGATAAGAGAATTCGAGAAGAGGAGGAAATAGTATGTCACGAAGAACATTTACAACAGAATTCAAACGGCAAGCTGTACTACTTGTGCTGAACCAGGGAATTCCGGTCCAAACTGTCGCCATTAAATTGGGAATCCATACAAATACATTGTATCGAAGGATACTAGAGTATGAGAAACATGGAGAACGTGCTTTCCCCGGAAAAGGAAGTCACGAATTTGTACGCCAAAACGAAATAAGAAGACTCGAGACCGAAAACAAAAAACTCAAGGAGGAACTGGAACTACTAAAAAAGTTCGATGCCTTCCTCAGGGCAAACCAAAAATAATCTTCAATTTTATCGATAGGTACAAAGGATTACTCAGTATTTCAGAAATATGCAAGATACTGAATGTATCACGATCAGGATACTATAAACATAAACAATGGGTTCCTTCAAAAACTGAAATTGAAAATGAAGTGCTCAGTGATTTGCTTAGGAGTATCTTTCAAGAGCACAAAGGTCGCTATGGTTCACGACGTATTCAATTCATTCTTCATAGAGATTACCAATTAAAAGTGAGCCGACGACGCATAACTCGTTTACTACAATCACAAGGACTGTATACTCGCGGTGCACGACGAAAGTTCCGCCGTCAACAACAAGAGAATCCTATAATTCAACAGAATAAAGTGAACCAAAATTTCAAGGTAAAAGCAAAGAATGAGGTATGGTTTGGAGATATCACTTATATTCAGACTGCGGAGGGAAGGTTATACCTAAGTAGTTATTTAGATGCCTACTCTCGTCGTATTGTCGGTTACCGTATAGATACCCATATGAGGGATGAATTGGTTATAGAATGTTTGAAAGAGGCACTTAAGAAAGAGAGCCCCAAGTCAGGCTTGATTATACACGTTGATCAAGGTTCTCAATATACAGGACATCGTTTCTTCGAAGTGATTCAAGCCCACAAACTGATTCTCTCACACTCTCGAAAAGGCAATCCTTACGACAATGCGCTTATGGAATCTTTCTATAAGACATTAAAGCGGGAAGCACTTGAAAAATATGTCTTTAAATCTAAGGCAGAAGCGATAATGATTATTGTGGATTATCTAGAAAACTATTATAATACGAAGCGAATTCATTCTAGTCTAAACTACTTAACACCCGTTGAATATGAACGCTCACCAAATTAACTTAACTTTTTGTCTACTAAAGTGTTGACAGTCCACGTAGCTTTTATTTGAAGTGTCCACCTTTATGTGTTCACTTCAATCTTTTAATCCCTTTTTTGTCTATAAATTTAGAAATCATAGTAATAATGATTGATGGCTTGGTTGCTAATGGATATCGTGTCACTATTCATACGTTTTTGGCGTAAGTTCTTATCCGATCGTAATAGTGATTCATAAATAATATCTGTAACAAAGAGTGCCATCAAAGTGTTGGACATTGTAAGTGAGTTACGCGCTGTGTTTTTATCAGATGTGATAAAACGAATATCTGTAACATCATCCAATTTATTAAAGTCGTGGCTCGTAATTGCTACTATGGTAATGTTGCGACCTTTTGCTTCTGTAACAAAAGGGAAAAGATCACGAGTTTGTATGGAAGGCGCCATCACAATTACCAAATCATCTTGGGTCAAGTTGGGAATGGTTAAATGGATGTCAGTAGTATCAAAATGAGTTTTAACAAGAAAACCAGTTGTCTCAAGTTTATGAGCAAACTCCTCAGCAGCAAAACGATAGTTATAAAGAGAGATAATGTGAATGACCTTGCTTTTCTTTATGAGTGATACGGTCTGATTCACGTCTTCCATTTCAATCAAAGCACTGGTTGAAAGGACAATTTGACGATAATCATTTGAAATTGATTCAATGACATTGACATTCTCTCCGTCTTCAATCAGTTCCTCTTGAAATTTATTTTGGGCCAAGGCTATTTTAAAATTATTAAAGCCTTTAAAACCAATCTTTCGAACGAAGCGATTGACACTCGCCTCAGAGGTGCCAACTTTTTCAGCAATATCTGAGATGGTACTAGTCATCACGAAATCTCGATTTTTTATAACGAACTGACTGATTTCGTTTTCAGTAGGAGTAAAAGAAGATTGCATGGACATAATTTTCATAATGGCTGTTGATTGCATACGAGCCCTCTCCTTCTTTTTAAGTATCCTAATTCTATCACACATTGTTATAATATGAAAGAATTTGATATTTTCTGAGACTTTTAAACGAAAAACAAACAAAATATATCAAATGTTCTCAAAAACATTGACACAAACTGATAGAAAGTGTATATTATTGTTGTGATAGCGCTAACAACATTTTTCATATAAGGAGGAAGAAATGGAAACGTTACAACTTATATTAATTCTATTAACCTTTGTGGTTATGGTCTTATTAATGATGTCAAGAAAGTTACCAACATTTTTGGCTTTACCTATCATGGCTGTCGTCATTGCCTTGATTGCGGGGATTCCATTCATATCGGATGATCCAGAAGTTTATACAATTGCAAAAAACGTACTTGAAGCAGGTGCCATGAGAATGTCTACAGCCATTGCTGGACTCTTATTTGGTGCATGGTTTGGTAAAGTTTTAACAAAATCAGGAATTACACAAACAATTATTAAGAAAGCAGCTGAATTAGCAGGGGACAAATCGTTATCAATTGCGTATGCGTTTCTTGCTGTAAGTTCAGTTATCTTTGCAGCAAGTAACGGATTGGGTATGGTAATTTTAGTCGGTACAATTATTATTCCAATTATGATCTCAGCAGGAATTTCACCCATGGTTAGTGGTCTTATTCTACTACTTGCTAATGGTATCGGAGTTACCTTCTCGGTCGGAACCTTGGGAGTCTACATTGATGTCTTAGGATTACCTCTTGCAACAGTAACCCAATACTCATGGTTAGCAGGCGCACCTTTAATTCTTGTTTCAATTATCATGATTTACTACTTTATTAAAGTACAAGGAAAAGCAAGAAGTGCCTGGGCAATGCCAAATTATGATACACAATCAGACAAACCAGTGAGAACCATTGCTTTACTCTCGCCAATTGTTCCTGTGGTCTTGGTATTCGCATTAAAGATGCCACTGGTTCCAGCTATCTTTATTGGAATTGTAGTTGCTTTACTCTTAAGTACACCTAAAAATCCAATTCATGTCGCAAGTTCAGCACTTGTTGAAGGAATCCAAGATGCTGCGGGTGCGATGGCACTTATGATTGGAATTGGTATCTTACTAAACTCCGTAATGGCACCCGAGGTATCCGCTGTATTACAACCAGCCATCAGTGCCATGATACCAAAGAACAAACTCATGTATATCTTGATTTTTGGATTGTTATCCCCACTTTCAATTTATCGTGGACCCTTAAACGTATGGGGACTTGGTAGTGGAATTGTGGCCCTACTTGCTGCAGGTGGTATGAACCCAGTCGCAGCTATGGTTGCACTAAGATTAGACAGTAATGTACAGGCAGTTTGTGATCCTACCAACTCACATAACGTTTGGGTATCAGACTTTACGAAGATAGATGTTAACGAAACATTGAAGATATCTATTCCGTGGATTGCTGTTTCAACCCTTGCAGGGTTGATACTTGCCGCATTTGTGGTATTTTAAGAAGTTATTTAGGATATCGGGTTCTGCGATATCCTAATTTTTTTAAGAAAAGAAAGGGAAATAATGAAAAATATATTCAACAAGATATTTGTTTTGTTCATAGTTCTATCTGTCATATTCTCAGGAAGTAGTTCCTTAACTAACGCAGCAGAATCTATCGAATGGAATGTTATGGATAAAAAATTTACGAATTACGATGGTTGGAGAATCAGTCAAGGTACTGCAGCAGTGTACGAAAGTGAAGTAGTTCAGAATGACGATTATGTTACCATTAAAAACAAAGAAGTTTTAACTGAAGAAGACAATGACAACCATCGATACTATTTCCTCATTTCACCTGAAACTTTAGTTTTCCCGCATGAAGGTGAAATTGTGGTTGAATTTGAGGTCCGTGTTCCCGATGGTTATGAATACAGACAACAAAATGAAGTTTCAATTCGTGCAGCAGGGAGAAATGGATCATCTGATGGACGGATTGCGAAGTTGCTATTTTATAGTGATTCTAAGGAAGATAATGCGCACCTTTTGATTAAAAGTACTCAAGGTGACCAAAGAATTGATATTGACACAGCATCATGGCACACTTATCGAGTAGTGATGAGTGAACTTGATAGTTCGAACAATAGAACTTACGCAGTATATGTCGATGGCTATAAAGTAGCAGATAATCTCAATGCACCTAAAATGGATGGAAAAGATCTAATTAGAGTGGGCCATGATAATGGTGGAACGAGTAATCTTGATTTAAGAAGTATGAAAGTTAAGGCCAATATCAATATGATCACTACAGTATCAACATCCCATCCTGTTATTAGTTATGTTGATGGTGTCATGGGATTGACATTAAATGGTGTTGGTATTGAAACAGGAATTGACTATCAAATCTCACTTATAGATAAAGACAACCGTGTGGTTGAACCTTTTGAAACCATACGTGGAACATTGTACGGAGAGACAACTCTAGATATTCCTATGAGTTCTGAACTTGAAAAAGGAGCCTACCGATTTAGAATAATTTCAGGAGAAGATGATCAGATACTGTACTCAAGTAAATTCAGTGTCGTAGAAGAAGTTGTTGTTCCAACATTTCCAATCTTTGAATACTACAGTGAGCCTGTATCTAAAGAAGACCATATTTATGAAAGTGTCCTGAATCCACACGCAAATCCAACAGAATTCAACTTTCCGAGTGTGATTGATACACATCTAACGCATTCACCACTGGATAATGGATTGGTGGATGAGTACGGCGTTCCATTTAGATATTACTTATTCTATGCACCTCATGATGATCCAGGTGGTATCAGCATGATGATGGCACAAGATTTAAATGGACCATGGACTGAGTATGCTAACAATCCATTTATTGAAAATGTTTGGTTTAGAGAAGATGGAAGTGAAATCTATCGAGTTCCCCATGTTTCAAGTCCAGATGTTATTTGGAATGAGACAGAACAATTGTTCTTCCTGTATTTCCATGGAAATAATACACAAACTCGCTTTGCGACCAGTCCAGATCTGATTCACTGGACTTATGGTGACATCGCAGTTGTTGCCAAAGATTTCATGGAAACTGGAAATGAAGCAAGTTATGCGAGGGTTTATGAACATACTGTTCCAGGCCTTGATAACAAATACATTATGCTATTAATGGGCAAAGATCATTCAGGGATCAGAAAAATATACTGGGCACATTCCCAAGATGGTCGCAACTGGGCGGCCGTTAAAGAACCACTGGCAGACCCACTCAATGCACCTGATGGGATTGATTACAGTAGTGGTGGATACAATGGTCCTGGCAGTAATTCAAATTTCTCTGGGAGTAATTTATCTGGACCCTTTTTCTGGCACTGGCAAGATCGTTATTTCTTAATTGCTCATGGGTCAAATGGAGATATTATGATATTTGAGGTGGGAGAAGACTTATCTCAAGAAATCCACTGGGGAATTCTGTATGACTCAGTCTACGGTGAACCTGATCTTGGAAGAAGTGGAGCTGGTTATTTTATTCAAGATGACTCAGATACATGGCATATGTTCTATGAAGGTGGATCTCGTTTAAAAAATAATATCTTACATGGAAAAGAAAAAGGACCTTACACTGTTGATACTGAAATTAAAGGAGAAGGAACTCTTTCCTTATCCTCTAAAACACTATATGAAGGTGCTCGTTTGGACATAACATTCAATTATGAAGAAGACACGATTATTAAAGTTGCGACACTGAATGGGCAAGATATTTTGAACGATATTGTTGACGATCACTATATTTTAAACGCAGCAGATGCTTCTGTATCCATATATGTTGAATATGAGAATGAAATGAATGCACCCAAATTTATGAATGCCCCTAACAGTGTAAAAGTGGGAGAGAGTTTCACCCTGGAAGTATTAAATGATGATCAAAAAGGTGAACAGGGATGGGATTGGGATCAGACTTATCTCAGTGCAACGTTTAACTCCCCAGCAACATTCACTGCATTAAATCATGGTGAAACACGCATTACATATACCAATACACATGGTGAAACAATAACTCATAAGTTACTGATTGAAGCAGTAGAGGATGTTGATGATTCATTAGATAACAACGAAGTGCCTCCAACGGATTCAGATTCACTCCCAGAAACTGGAAGTGCATCATGGGTACCATTGGGTGTTACATTGCTAGTTATGGGTTTCATGATTATTAGGACGAAAAGAAAGGAAGATTAAATGATCGAAATTAAAGATTTTAGAAGAGATTATGATGTGGTGATATCAGGGGGTGGGATGTCAGGTGTCGTGAGTGCTATAGCTGCAGGACGAATGGGCGTTAAAACACTCATTATTGATCGAAATGGTTATTTCGGTGGCTCTTTAACAGAAGCAGGAGTGGGTCCAATGATGACTTTCTTTGCGGGAGAAAACCAAGTCATTCAAGGTATCGGAGAAGAAATCATCCAAAGACTTAAGTCCAAAGGTTATTCACCAGGACATGTTTTGGATACAACCAATTACATTTCATATGTCACACCTTTTAGTGCCGAAGGTATGAAGATTGTTTTGGATGAATTAATTCAAGAAGCCCATGTTGATGTACTGTTTCACACTTATTTAATTGATGTCGAAACATCCAATGAAACCGTGGACAGTGTGGTTGTTGCGAATAAAGATGGCGTGGTAAGGGTTAAATCAAAAATCTTTGTTGATGCTACTGGAGATGGTGATTTATCAGCACGCGCAAAGGTTCCTTTCAAAATGGGACGTGAAGAAGATGGTGCAACCCAACCCATGACTATGAATTTGAAAGTATATAATGTTGATACAGACAAGATCAGACAAGAGGCTTTAAATAATCCTGATAAATATCCAAGACTCTATCGCGATATCAATGTAATGAAAAATACAGAGGTCCTATCTTTCGTAGGATTTAATGAAGAATTTAAAAAAGCGAAAGAAGCAGGAGAGATTAATATTCCAAGAGAGGATATTTTGTTTTTTGAAACAAATAATCCTGGAGAATTCATTATGAACACCACAAGAATCATTAATAAAAATGGTGTGGATGCGACAGACATTACAGAAGCAGAGATGGAAGGGCGCAAGCAATGTGCAGAACTCTATGATTTCTTAGTAAAGAATATTGTTGGATTTGAAAATGCTAAGATAGCATTAACGGGTCCTTCGATTGGAAAACGTGGAACACGTCAGATTGAAGGGGTCTACACACTTCAAGCAGAAGATGTGTCTTCTGGAAGAAAGTTTGAAAGTGTTATTGCACATTCTGGTTACCCCATTGATATTCATAACCCAAAAGGTGAAGGGACAACTTCAGTCACCAAAGGAGTGGACGAAGCTAGTTTAAATGATAACTTTGATAGAAAAGTATTTGACCATTATTACGATATACCCTATGAAATTATGATTACACCTGTATATAAGAACTTATTGGTAACGGGACGTTGTGTTTCGGCAAGTTTTGAAGCACAAGCGGCGATTAGAACGACGCCAACAATGACAGCCTTGGGACATGCAACTGGTGTGGCGGCAGCACTTGCAGTTGAAACCAATAACGTTCATAATATAGATATTAAAAAAGTCCAAGAACTACTAATAGCACAGAATGCATACTTAAATGTATGAATGAATAAAAATAGAATGAGGGATAAAATGAGTAAGTATAGAATTGGGATTGATGTGGGTGGCACGTATACCGATGCGATTGCGATTGACAACGATACCTATGAAATAAAAGGCATGTTAAAACTTCCAACCACACATAAAGAGGGTGTGGCGGTTGGAATCATTAAAATATTGAATCAACTATTAGAATCATCCAATATCGCTCCTGAATCTGTGGTCTTTATCGCCCACGGTACTACACAAGCCACTAATGCACTGTTAGAAGGAGACGTCGCAAAAGTTGGTGTGATAGGAATGGGGACTGGTTTTGATGCGCGTGGCGCAAGAAAAGAGACAGAGGTCGGTTCCATAGAACTGGCACCTGGAAAATATTTAAAATCAGACCATACATTCATTGACTCTGCTCAGCTAGATGATGAACGAATTGAAACAGCCATTCACGCTTTAATTGGAAAGCAGTGTGAAGTGATTGTTGCTTCCGAAGCGTATTCCGTGGATAATCCAACCAATGAAATGCGTGTGATTGAAGCAGCGCGAAATAAAGGCAAATACGCAACTGGTGGCCATGAAATATCAGAATTATACGGATTGAAAATGAGAACCAGAACTGCAGTCGTGAATGCTTCATTGATACCAAGAATGATTCAAACCGCCGACATGACTGAGGATGCGGTAAAAAATAGTAACATTGCCTCCAGCTTAATGATCATGCGATGTGATGGTGGGGTCATGAATATTGAAGAAATGCGTAAGCGACCAATTCTTACAATGCTATCAGGTCTTGCGGCTGGTGTGGCAGGAGCATTAATGTATGAAAAAGTCAGTGACGGAATTTTCTTTGAAGTAGGAGGTACCAGCATTGATATCTCTGTCATAAAAAATGGTAAAGTCATGATCAAACATGCACAAGTGGGTGGTCATAAGACGTATCTTCGTTCACTTGATGTACGAACCCTAGCGGTAGCAGGGGGTAGTATGGTGCGTGTTAAAGATGGAGAAATCATCGATGTGGGACCAAGAAGTGCTCATATTGCGGGACTTGAGTATGAGTGTTTCACCGATGTTGATAATGTAAATCAAGGTACGGTCGGACTCGTTTCACCTCGTGATGATGACCCTAAGGAATATGCAATCTTAAGAAATGATGCAAATCAAGCATATTCATACACACTTGCGGGGGCAGCAAACATTTTAGGGTATGTACCTAAAGATGATTATGCCTATGCAAAACAAAACACTACACACGTTGCATGGCAGCATTTGGCAGATTATGTTGGAATGAGTGTTGTAGAAACAGCACGTCGTGTTATGGACCTGGCAAATGCAAAGTTAAATCCAGTGATGAATGAATTAATTCAAGAATATGAACTGGATAGAAAATTTGTTACTCTTGTAGGGGGTGGAGGAAGTGCTTCAATTGTAGTTCCGGCATTGGCAGAACACTTAAATATGCAGTGGAAAATAAGTGATAATGCACCTTATATATCAACCATTGGTGTCGCTTTGGCCATGGTTCGTGAACAAATTGAAAGAACCGTACTGAATCCAGATGAAAAAGATATCTTACAGATAAGACAAGATGTGATTGAGAAGATTGTACAGTCAGGCGCTCAAGAAGAAACAGTGGATGTTAATATTGAGATTGATGCTCAACAAAATATCTTACGCGCCATCGCAACTGGGGCTACCGAGTTCAGACAAAAAGATCTTGGTGCAAAAGACTTAAGTGAAGACGCATTAATTGATATCGCATCTCAGGCACTATTTACGAGTCCTGAAAATGTGAAAACTGTGTATAATGTGGGACGTTGGTCATTGATGGAAGCAACAATCGAAACCAAAAAATTATTCTTAACCTTTAAGAAGCAAGTCTGTTGTGTAATAGATAGAGAAGGGGTTGTTAGATTTAGGAACGAAAAAGTCAACCACTTGAAATTCTCAAAAGACAGACTTCAATCTCAGTTTTTACCATTCATTGATGAAAATACAATTTATTCAGATGCGAATGCTACCATTCCTAAAGTCTTTATTTTCTATCGAGAAAAGATGTTGGATTTAACGGGCATGCATAATCTAGAACAGCTTATTTCAATCATGGATGTAGAACTTAAAATGTTACCTGAAGATGAACCCATCCTTGCACTGGCATACCAATAGGAGGCGTTATGGAACCAAGATTTCTAGCATACTTAGAGTTAAGACAGGATTTCTTGTTTGATAAAATACCCAATGATAAAATTGGATATTATTTGGACAAGTCCTTAACAATAGGTCAAGAAAAAGCCCGCTCTGTTTTTAGTCGTGATATTAAAGCGCTATTGAAAGAAGCCCATATCACAATTGAAAATAATGAGGGCAGTGGCGAATTTTTTAAAGTGAAATTACGGGCTCAATTTGAGTTCGATCCAAAAGGAAACAATAAAATCATTCTCTACCATGAATCGATTAAATCATTTGCAAAAGATTGTGGACTTGATTTTCAAACGGCCATCGATTTACATTTGGTTCATGAATACTTTCATTATTTAGAAAGTATAGAAACAAAACGCGTGCCAGAGTCGTTAGATCCTGTTGTTAATTTTAAAATCTTTAAATTTAAGAGATATGCGTATATTAATCGTTGTAGTGAAATTGCAGCCCATGCGTTTGTTAAGGAATTTCTAAATTTAGACACCTTACCCAATCACTATGACTTTGAATACCTCATCAAGAATAAAAAGATGACTCCAAGTGATTTAAAATCCTTGGAAGCTGACTATCAAAAATATGCATAGTCTAAAAATACAGTAGCCAAAATGGCTGCTGTATTTTTAGTTTTTAATACATGATAGATTGCAAGAATAAATGCGACACTAATAAAATTTAATTAGCTTGAGTTCTCGTGTGAATTATTCTAATACACCTTTCAAATTTTCGTTTATAACCGATGATAAATTTGTTTTCTTTTTACCAAGCACCATATATATGATCAAAAAAGAAATTTTTATTACCAATGGATGCAATTTAGTCAAGTCCTTAATCTTGTGTAAAATGCTATAATGAATTTTCTTATTTTATAATCAGTTATTATGTGTGAATTCAATATATCTTCTTGTGCTGGTAATCCAGTCTTCATCGACATCTATAAGCATTGATCCTATAAGTCTCTCAGCAGACTCTACATTAGGAAATATTCGCACAACTTTTTCTCTACGTCTTATTTCTTGGTTTAGTCGTTCTAAGAGATTCGTACTTTTCAATCTATTGTATCGAGTCGAATTTGAGGATGTATATTGAAAAGAATCTTCAAATCCTTGGTCTAAGCACTCGCACATTTTATTGTATTTCTCAGAGTGTTTTTCTAAAATTTTATTCTTAGTAATTCGTGCTACATCTATATCGTTGATGCGGAATAATTCTTTGATTTCATTGCGTATTTCTTGGATGTTTTTCTTTGGAAGTTTATCCATCACATTTCTTAAGAAATGAACCTGGCATCTTTGCCAAACTGATTCTGTGAATGATTTTTGAATTGCCTTTACTTGTCCTTGGTGGGCATCTGAAATAACCATTTCAACGTTGGTGAGTCCTCTGTTAATCATCGATTGATAAAATGACTGCCAAGTTTCTTCACTCTCAGAGTCACTTATCATGAAACCAAGAATGTTCTTAAACCCTTTAGAATCAATACCTATAGCGATATGAACCACTTTAGAGACAACACGTTGATTCGCCATTAGCTCATTAAACAATTTCGTTAAAATTAGTTTGGAGGCTTCGTTAGCCCCTGAATTTGAGATTAGTTCTTGAAGTTCGTCTTTGTCTAAAGTAAAATGTATTTGAGTCATAAGATTTACCCTTTCTATATGGTATGTGTCAAATACATTATAGCAAGTTAGGTAACTTATGGCTTTTTAACTTTTACACAATTATACGGACTTTATCTATAAATTTTTATAGTAAATTGGAAAGAAACTCAAAAATGAACAAACAATTCGTGGAAGTTCAAACAAACGGACTTCCTTTTAATTCTGCTTTAAATAACGAAAGTATAACTTATGAAAAACGAAAACAGAAATTTTGAGATACTAACCACACTTTTATTAATTTTAACGCCAGTTGTCCAAGCAACGCCTGCATTGGCGGACAGCATTAACATCACAGCACATCCACAAGTCGTTATATTGACAGGATATTTCGAATCCGTCAATAGTCGTGGAGGGGGGTTTTTAGAACCGGTTATAACTCAGACATAATATATATAAACTGTATCGTTGCCTTCTGCATCTAAACAGAAATACAACGGGTACTAGTGTTGGTTATACAATGTCAGATTTTACCCATGCCTGACGTGAAACTTTCTCCCGTATCATTTATCATAATTGTTAAAGTTTTTCTCGTCAATTTGACATCAGTATTCAACTAATCTAACTTATATTTACTTTTCAAATCTGCAAACTCAGACCTAATTGATGAAACTACTTCGTCACGATTCTCCTCAACTGCTTTAGCCTGTCAACTGATAATTCAGTTATCAAAATATATTCGTCTTTCTCATTTAAAAAGTATCCTCTTCCACCATCAATTTTTAATAATTTGATCATATTTTACCTATTCCTTTATACATAATCTCTCTCTGTTTGTACTCACTGTGCCCACCTTCTAATGATTTCATTTGTATTACATAATTATCCATTTGTCTACCATCTGGACTTCTCAGATATTGAGAAGTTGGTTTTCCTGTAAAAACATTGTATTGTAAGTTCCCTTCCGCATCAAATTCGAAATCAGTGTACATCAGATAATCTGGCTTAATAGACGCACCTATTGAGTTATTATGTGTAACTACAAATACCGGCATTGTTTGTGAAATATCTTTGAGTATTGCATTAACATTCTTATTCAAGAAAACATTATCAAACGAAGATTCAGGCTCATCTACGATTAACATATCATGTAGATATGCATCATTCAATGCGTTCATTAAGTTAAATTCTGACTTTTCGCCTCCAGATACATCTTTCCCATTACCGTTTAACACTCTAACTCTTGTTGGAACCAAAAGATTTGCTATATTATCTGGACGAACTAGGTGGTTTTTCTGCAATTCTTTCAAATACTTATATGGAGTCTTATATACTGATTTAAGAGAACTAAAATTTCCCCTGTTATCGTTAATTTCTTTTAGTACTGCAGCACTCACAGTTTCACCTTGAATACATTCTGCAATAACTCGGAAGCCATGCATATCATAATTAGTGAATTCTCCTTTTTCACGCAATTTCAATGTATAACTATCAAATAATATAGTTCTTAATTCATTTGATAAAAACTTTATTTCATCAAAATCAGTAATTTGGGTTACTGATGTTTTTTGTTTTAGACCTTCTCTAACTTCATCAATGACCTTATTTGTTTCATCTACAACAAATATAATCCCAAGCGAATTTTCATAATCAGATATAAGAACTTTCAATAAATGTTTCATTTTTTCTAAATCAATATACTCACTAATTACTTTTTTATGTTCGTCTCCGGGATCCAGTAACAGACTAATAGCATTTATTAGATCCTTCAATCTCTTTGAGTTCACAATTTGTAGTTTATCGGCGTTAAATAATTTGCATTTTGAAAACTCATCATTCAACTCTAAATCCAAAGCATTACCTAGAAGTGATTCAACAAAATTATTTAACTCAACTTCATCGTCACTCCTATTAATTGAGCCAATAAATGACACAATATTCGAGTAATCTCTTAGATACTTAACACTCTCATTGTTAAACCACTGATTTTTATTTGATTTAAATGTTTCATCACTTGTTTCTTCTGCGCTCATTAACTGGAACTGTCTAATATACTTAGTATTTGGAAAAGTTCTCGCTATTTTATTCATTAGGAAAGTTTTTCCAGTGGCTCGAGCTCCTAATACAACATTTAATCCTACGGATGCCTTTGTGCCAACATCATCGACTTCAAACACTTCTTCTCTATCAATATTGTCACTTAAATGAACCTTTGATTTATCAGTTAAAGTTGCTTTTAATGCAGAAATATTTAAATCGCCAATATCAACGAATGTGCACCTTTTGGGAAAAACATCCAATTGATCAGTTACTCTAACATCACTAAATAACATAGGTGTTCGTGTATCTGCAGATTTTTTAAGTAGCATAAATTTTTTTTGGTTTTGAACTTCTACTGTGGAAATTTGTTCTCCAAATTTCTCTACAACACCTTTTTGTAATACCGGACGCTTGCCTTCTCCATGAGGAATTAATAACGCATCTGAATAATTGGGAAAAAGTTCAATAAACTGATTGAAAGTTATTGAATCGGTTTCCTTAAGAATCTCCTTATACAACAACTCACATGATTTTTTAAGATCACCGACTTTTTCCAATTCAGTAATATACAGAAGATGACCATTTTCTAAGTCGATTTCTACCCCTGGGAATATTTTAGTATCAAGCATATCATCCTTGAATCTATTGATTATCTCATTAAATTGTTCTTCATCAAACAAATTGTGATTGGTAATCGCAATTGCATCTAATGATTCAGTTTTAACATATGATATCAATTTGTTAATATCAAAATCAAATGGTGAATCTTTAATTGGTGATGCAACTGTATGAATATGCAAATCAATTTTTTTCATAGTTTCTCCTCCCACCTAGAGTAAACGCTTACACAAATTGATCATAACACTGTGCCTTACTAATGTACATAATTTCTCGAAATTTAAATAAAATACTTAACAAATTTAACAAATATGGAACTGTTAGTCTGAAAATGGACCAATTATCGATTAAAATCAATCGAAAACTGGTCCACTATTTTTACATCCTAAAGGTCATGTGATAATACATATATGAGGATTGAAAGGCTGTTAATGGTATTGAGTTCTGTCTATTTTCCCTCGTTAATAATACATAAAAATGTTTCTGTCATAACCGTAAGTCACATCTCCCTAAACTTTCTAGTAATTTCTTTAATCTTTATCTGAAGCATAGCAACATCTTCCTCTTAAAGGTTCCAGATGCTATCTATCTGTGTAATTTTCCAATAGGTTTTGAACAAAGTTTTTGGGGCTGCTTCCCGTGTGTCTTCTAAAAACGGTGTGGAAGTACTTATAGTCAGAGAAGCCGCAAAGATGGGCAACTTCTTTTACCGATTTGTTTGGGTTTTCTAGTAATAATGAAATGGATTTTTGAATTCTATAGTTGGTTAAGTACTTATTAAATGTTAGTCCGGTTTCTTTTTTAAAGTTTAGGTTTAAAAATGTTTCGCTATAATTTAGGACATCTACGAGATCTTTCATATATAGAGGTTGGGAGTAGTTTTCGTGGATATATTCTAACATTTCATGAACGATTGAACTTTGGATTGCGTTCATATCG
>WPCK01310327.1_pt1 | contig 20728 bp, 20 predicted proteins | sample 5399851 | NCBI WGS metagenome assembly WPCK01 (sample SAMN12869471, study PRJNA574797) | sludge metagenome | isolation source: wastewater treatment of pH11 | place: China:Beijing | collected 2019-05-20 | reverse complement strand
CGTCCCAACGAGCATAGGGGTATCAAAGTCGTGTTAAGCACCCCATATATGAGGTGTCCGATACGACTTTGATACCCCTAACCAATGCTGCGGCTACCAGCGGCAGCGAAGATCAGGCCAGCCGTGTCATCCAGCCGTGGCGGTCTTCAACCACTCCCGTTTGGATGCCGGTGAGTTCCGCACGTAGTGCCATGGTCAGTTCACCTGGCTCACCGCCACCGATCTCCACGTCGAAGCCATCGCCCTTCAGACTTCCGATCGGCGTGATGACCGCGGCCGTGCCGCAAGCAAAGACCTCGACCACGTCGCCGCTACGAATGTCATCGAGCAGCTCAGTCAAGGCAATGCGCCGTTCCACGACTTTGCGGCCTCGGTCGGAAGCCAATTGCAGGATCGAACTGCGGGTGATGCCCTCGAGAATGGTTCCGGTCAGTTCTGGGGTTTCTAAAATTCCGTCAGCGCGCACCGCGAAGATGTTCATGCCGCCAAGCTCTTCTAGATACGTGTTCTGTTCCGCATCGAGGAAGGCGACCTGTTCGCATCCCTTGTCATAGGCTTCGATCTGGGGCTGCAAACTGGCAGCATAGTTTCCACCACATTTCGCGGCGCCCGTGCCGCCGTTGCCGGCGCGATGGAAGTCCTGGGCCACCCAGATGGAGACAGGCTTCACGCCGTCTGCGAAGTACGAGCCCACCGGCGATGCGATGACCAGGTATTCGACGCTGTGGCTCGGCCGTACACCCAAGAAAGCCTCTGATGCATACATGAACGGACGCAGGTAGAGGCTGAATCCGTCGCGTTCGGGAACCCACTGGCGGTCCTGCGAGACGAGCGCCACCAAGGACGCTAGGAAGTCTTCTGTGCTCAGTTCGGGCAATGCCAGACGACGAGCGGAACGCTGCAGTCGGGCAGCATTCGCCTCAGGGCGGAAGGACCACACGCTACCGTCCGGGTGGCGGTACGCCTTAAGACCCTCAAAGATTTCCTGCGCGTAGTGCAGTACTGCTGAGGCGGGGTCGAGTTCAAGCGGACCATATTTGACGACGCGACGGTCGTGCCAGCCAGCGTCGACGGACCAACTGATCCGCACCATGTGGTCGGTGAATACGGTTCCGAAACGCGGTGCGTCGAGTTCGCGTGCTCGATCATCGTCGGATGCCGGAGTGTCGGAAGGGAAAACCTCGAAGGCGCTCGCCAGCGCCTCAAGGTTAAGTTCTGTAGTGGACATACTGCACAGGGCCTTTCACCAGTGAAGGAGTATCGCACCATTGAGTGACACTCCATAGATGACTTTATCCGGCGAAGACGACCGAGGTGAATACGCTCTTGCGTATCGACTGCAAATTCTGTGTTACGACGGCGTGTGTTTGGGGACTTGACCGGTCAGGTCAGCCTTGCAGACGCGCGACGAGATCAGAACCGACCTCGGTCGTCGAGCGTACTCGGCCACCACGTTCCGCAAGGTCAGCAGCGATTGCTGCTTCGACCTTGGCAGCTTCGTCGTTAAGTCCGAGATGCTCGAGCAAGATCTTCACGGATGCGACGGTCGCGGTGGGGTCTGCTTTGCCCTGGCCTGCAATGTCGGGGGCAGAACCGTGCACCGGCTCGAACATTGACGGTGCGGTGCCATCGGCGTTGATATTTGCCGATGCCGCCAGTCCGATGCCGCCGACGATAGCGGCAGCCTGGTCCGTCAGGATGTCACCGAAGAGGTTATCTGTGACGATGACGTCAAATCGGGATGGATTCGTCGTCATGAAGATCGTTGCTGCATCAACGTGCAGGTAATCGGTGGTCACGTCTGGGAATTCGGCGTTCACGGCTTCGACCGTACGGCGCCACAAGTGTCCAGCGTGGACGAGCACATTGTGCTTGTGAACGAGGGTGAGGTGCTTGCGCTGACGTGCGTTGGCACGAGCAAAAGCGTCGCGGACGACACGCTCGACACCAAAGGCGGTGTTCACCGAAACCTCATTTGCGACCTCGTGTGGCGTACCGACACGGATCGCGCCGCCGTTGCCCACGTAGGGGCCTTCGGTGCCTTCGCGCACGACGACGAAGTCGATGTCACCGGGGTCAGCCAACGGCGAGGCGACACCCTGGTACAGCTTCGCTGGACGCAGGTTCACATACTGGTCGAGAGAGAATCGCAACTTCAGCAGCAAGCCCCGCTCTAGGACACCGGAGGGCACCGAGGGGTCGCCGATGGCGCCGAGCAGGATCGCATCGTGTTGGCGGATCGATTCAAGGTCCTCGTCGGTGAGCGTCTCACCGGTGTGGTGCCAGCGTGAAGCGCCCAAATCAAACTGCGTTGGCTCGATGTCGATGCCGGATGTGGCCGTTGCGGCTTCAAGGACGCGGAGCCCTTGTTCGACGACCTCGATGCCAATTCCGTCACCTGGGATCACTGCGAGTTTGATGGTGCGAGTCATGGCGATCATCATACTCCCTGTCCGCCCTACGGACATCATCGTCCCACCATGTGATTAGATATGTCGCCATTTGTCACGGTGCAAGGTGCAGGTTGGTCAACACATAGAACGATAGGGATAGTGGGTAGCACCTCTGACATTGAGAAGGAGAGCATCATGACCGCCAACCGCACATTCACATTGCTGGCGGCGGGCTTGTTGAGCCTTGTGACGCTGACGGGTTGCGTCGTCGGTCCATCGACGCAGCCGCCGGACTCGGCCCAGCCCACCTCCGCCCCACCGACTGCGGATCAAGAACCGTCATCTGCTATCCCGGAGCCGGAAAAAGTCGTAGGGAACTGGAAAGTCACTCTGGCGGGCGAAAATGCCGCTGATGACATCGTGCTGCAGTTTGGCTCAGAGATGGTGATCTGGCATCGATGCGGCCATATTTCGGGCGGCTACATCCTCACTCCGTCCGGTCGGCTATTGACCGATTTCAACAGCGGGTCAGCCAAATGTCCTATCAGCGCACCTGGCTGGTTTCCTTCCACGGCACAGCTCAAGTGGTCTAGTGACAACCTCATCCTCGCCGACGCCGACGACACACCTCATGCAACGCTAGAGTTGGGCGGCCAGCCGCCACTTTCCAAGAACTACATGGACGAGTTCACCCACGCCCCCACGCTCACCGACGATCTCAAGCAGCGTCTGACATGGGAATCCGTTGAACTTCCCGCTGGGCTACTACCGGCATCAGCCGACCTGCTGCTACGCAACACCTGGTATCCGAAAGAACCGGATCCGCAAGCACCCGATGCAGCGTACATCAAATTCACCCCGGACTACCGCTATGAGGCGACTGATGGGTGCAACGGCACAGCCGGAGCATGGTGGATAGAGCCGAACGGATCCTTCAAGCTCACTTTCGGGATCAGCACCTTGATCGGGTGCGCCGGGGTCGATGTCATCAGCCAGTTCTACACGGTCGCCGCGCTCGCAACAGACGCAGACACAGGCGAACTCGTCCTTCTTGACGGCGCAGGCGTCGAAGTCGCGCGCTATGTCCCGCGAGCCACGGGTATCGCTGTCAGCCGCCAGAGCTAGTCTTCACGACTGGCAAGAACACAGAACTCATTACCTTCTGGGTCGGCCAACACGGTCCACGTGACGTCGTCCCCCTGCCCGACATCGACATGTTCGGCCCCGAGCCGGATGAGTCGAGCGATCTCCGCATCCCGATCGTCGCTGGTATGGGGTGCGAAGTCCCAATGCAGACGATTCTTGATCGTCTTGAATTCCGGCACTGCTACGAAAACGAAACCCGGTGGTACCCGGTGAAACGGCAGGGTCCGAGACAGTTCGAGCGCCCACGGCGGAATCACCACGACTTCATCGTCAGATTCGTAGAAGACCTCCCACTCCAATGCATTCGCCCACCATCGACCGAGCGCCCGCGGATCGCGCGCGTCCACAACCGTGCTGTACCATCGCAGTGCCATGACAATTCCTCAGTGCCTCTCAAGACGCCCCTGACGGATAAAATCCACCATTTGTTCCAGGTTCCGCTGGGCGGGTTCAGTGTGCAACTCGAACTGGTATTCGTGGCCGGTCCGCGGGCGCGCGGAACGCGCGAAGAACAGCTCCGAGGTGAGCACGCCGAGTTGTCTCAGCCGCTGCGCCAGCGCCTTCGATTGCGGCGTCAGATCGTCATTGTTTCCGGACGAGATAAAGGTCGCCGGGAACTGCTGCGTCACATTTGGCAGCACTGATTGCGCCGCAAATAGCGAACTCGGTTCGGCCCAGTACGGATCGTCGGTATAGGTCACCAGCATCTCTCGTACTGCTGCTGCAAATGATCCTTTGGCGCTCGCCATCATCGCGGCGTCATACACACCACACTGCAACACTGTTGCGACCACGTCGATGTCGGGAGCCAAGGCGGGCATCCCCAGTTTCGCCGCGTACTGATCATTCGTTGCCGCGAGCGCCGCCTGCGCCGCAATGTTCGCACCTGCCGAGTCGCCCGCCAGCACGATCTTCCTGTTGTCTACCCCCCACTGCTGGCCCCGCTCAGCAAGGTAATTGAGCGCCTGAAATACCTGGCGTACGGGGGTCGGATAGTGCGCGATGGGCGCAAGGGTGTAGTTCACCGCGACAACATTGAACCCTTCAGCCGCAAGTACCTCAAAATACCGGACGAGCTCGTCCTTCGAACCGCCGATCCAACCGCCCCCGTGCAGCCAGACGATGGTGGCATCGGCCGGTCGTGGTGACAGCGCCGGGTAGATATCGAACAAGGCGTCCGCAGCTTCGTCATAGCGAATATCAGCGATCACCTGTCCATTCTCCCCTGCTCCGCTCCACACTCGCACCGCCACGGCTGCACGGGGTGCTCGTCTATTGCCGCAGAGAAACTTTCTTGTCGACGGTTTGTTTCCCGGCAACACGAAAGAAAACCTGCGGCAATAGGTGAGGAAACACCGAGGGCCGCATCGGACGATTCCGGTGCGGCCCTCGGCGGCAGAACTCACATTGATCAGCGAGCTGCAGAACCCTCGACGTAGTCGGCGTCCTGCGAGTTGCGCCATGCGAAGAGCTTGCGCAGTTCACGACCGGTCGCCTCGATCGGGTGACCCTCGCCCTTGTCGCGCAGTTGCTTGAACTCGGGAGCACCAGCGTCCTGGTCCTTGATGAAGCGGTCTGCGAAGGCGCCGGACTGGATGTCAGCCAACACGGCCTTCATGTTTTCCTTCACCCGTGGGTCAATCACGCGCGGACCGGAAACGTAGTCACCGTATTCAGCGGTGTCGGAGATCGACCAGCGCTGCTTGGTGATGCCGCCTTCCCAGATCAGGTCCACGATGAGCTTGAGCTCGTGCAGTACCTCGAAGTATGCGATCTCTGGCTGGTAGCCGGCCTCGGTCAGAACCTCGAAACCGTACTGGATCAGCTGTGAGGTACCACCGCACAGCACAGCCTGCTCACCGAACAGGTCAGTTTCGGTCTCTTCGGTGAAGGTGGTCTTGATGCCAGCGGCACGCAGGCCACCGATGGCCTTGGAGTAGGACAGCGCAAGCGGCCAAGCGTTGCCCGATGCGTCCTGCTCAACAGCGACGATGACCGGAACACCTCGTCCATCAACATACTCACGGCGCACGGTGTGGCCCGGACCCTTGGGGGCGACCATGGCGATGTCGTGGCCTGAACCCGGCTGAATGTAGCCGAAGCGGATGTTGAAGCCGTGTGCGAAGAACAGTGCAGCGTCAGCCTTCAGGTTCGGCTCGATCTGCTCGGTGTAGAGCTTGCGCTGGTGCTGGTCCGGAGCCAGGATCATCACGACATCGGCCTGGGCGACAGCCTCAGGGATGTCGAGGACCTTCAGGCCCTGCTCTTCTGCTTTGGCGCGTGAGGACGAGCCCGGACGCAGACCGATGGTTACGTCAACGCCCGAGTCGCGAAGGTTGAGCGCATGGGCGTGGCCCTGGCTGCCGTAGCCGATGACGGCGACCTTCTTGCTCTGGATGATGGACAGATCTGCGTCGTCGTCGTAGAACAACTCAGCCACGGTATTTCTCCTTGATTGCTTGTGCGTAGATTCGCGGGAAGTTTTGACTCAGGTACAACTTACGCGGTGCGGGTGACACGATCTAGTGCTCGTTCGGTCATTGACCTGGATCCACGAGAGATCCCGACCACACCTGACTTCACGATTTCGCGGATCCCGTATGGTTCCAGCGCCGCGAGCAACGCCGTCAGTTTATCCGGGTTGCCTGTCGCCTCAATGGTGAGCGCGTCAGGCTGCAGGTCGACGACGTGCGCCCTGAAGAGGTCGACGACCTCGAGCACACTGGTTCGCATCGACTGATCGGCACGGACCTTGATCAGCATCAGTTCGCGTTGCACTGAGGCTGAGTTGTCCAATTCAATGATCTTGATGACATGGATGAGCTTGTTGAGCTGCTTGGTGACCTGCTCAAGCGGCTGATCATCCACGTCGACCACCACGGTCACACGGGAGAACTCCTCGTGTTCGGTGGGGCCGACCGCCAAGGAATGGATGTTGAACGCGCGGCGCGCGAACAGGCCAGCGACGCGGGTGAGGACACCGGGCTTGTTCTCGACGAGAACAGCGAGTGTATGACGAGTCATGATGAAACCTGTCCCTTTCAGTCTTCGCGTTCCCAAGCCGGCGAGATGCCGCGCGCGTATTGAATATCGTCGTTGCTGACGCCTGCGGCGACCATGGGCCACACCATGGCGTCGCGGGACACCGTGAAGTCGATGATCACTGGCTGGTCGTCGATCTCCTTGGCGCGCTTGATGGTGGCGTCTACTTCGGCTTCGCTTTCGGCTCGCAGTCCGGCGCAGCCGTAGGCGGCTGCCAGTTTGACGAAGTCGGGTACGCGACGAGTGCCGTGTCCGGTGTGCAGGTCGGTGTTCGAGTAACGGTTGTCGTAGAACAGGGTCTGCCATTGACGCACCATGCCGAGCGATGAGTTGTTGATCACCGCGACCTTGATGGGTATCTCGTTGATCACACAGGTGGCCAGTTCCTGGTTGGTCATCTGGAAGCAGCCGTCGCCGTCGATCGCCCAGACCTCACGGTCTGGCTGGCCCACCTTGGCGCCCATCGCGGCCGGCACCGAGTAGCCCATGGTTCCCAATCCACCGGAGTTGATCCAGGTGTTGGGGTGTTCGTACCGAATGAACTGCGATGCCCACATCTGGTGCTGTCCCACACCGGCGACGAAGATCGCGTCCGGGTCAGAAAGCGCCCCGAGACGTTCGATCACGTGTTGCGGCGCGAGCAGACCGTCGGCGGTCGGGGTGTAACCGAGCGGGTAGGTCTCACGCCAGTCGTCGATCTGACGCCACCATGCTCCGAGGTCGGGCTTGCCGTTCTTCTCGTGTTCTTGAGCCAGTTCGGGCAGCAGATCAGTGATGACCTCTTGGAGGTCGCCAACGATCGGCACATCCACGACTCGGTTCTTGCCGATTTCGGCGGGATCGATGTCGGCGTGGACGATGGCGGCTTTGGGAGCAAAACTCGAGAGCTTGCCGGTGACGCGGTCATCGAATCGGGCGCCAAGGGCCACAACCAGGTCTGCTTTTTGCAATGCAGCCACTGCCGCGACTGTGCCGTGCATACCCGGCATGCCCAGGTTCTGCGGGTGCGAGTCGGGGACCGCGCCGCGGGCCATCAGTGTGGTGACCACGGCCGCACCGGACTCGTCCACAAGCCTGCGCAGTGCGTCAGAGGCACCGGAACGGATGATGCCGCCGCCGACGTAGAGCACCGGACGCTTCGCGGTTGCGAGGAGCTTCGCGGCTTCACGCACTTGCTTGCCGTGGGGCTTGGTCACGGGACGGTAGCCGGGTAGCTGCACTTCTTGCGGCCACTGGAATTTCGTGTCGGTCTGTAGCGCAGACTTTGCGACATCCACCAGGACCGGTCCTGGTCGGCCGCTTGCCGCCAGGTGGAATGCCTCCGCGATAACCCGAGGGATCTCGTCCGGGTCGGTCACCAAGAAGTTGTGTTTGGTCACCGGCAGGGTGATACCGACGATGTCGGCTTCTTGGAAGGCGTCCGTTCCGATCAGCGAAGCGCCGACCTGCCCAGTGATGGCCACCATCGGGATGGAGTCCATGTTGGCGTCCGCCAACGGTGTTACGAGGTTGGTCGCGCCCGGCCCGGAAGTGGCGATGGTGACACCGACGCGGCCGGTCGCGTGCGCGTATCCCGACGCAGCGTGTCCCCCGGCTTGCTCGTGGCGCACCAAGATATGGCGTAGTTTGCCTGAGTCCATTAATGGGTCGTACGCAGGAAGGATTGCACCGCCTGGGATACCGAAGACCGTATCGACGCCGACTTCTTCCAACGACCGTACTAGCGACTGGGCGCCGGTCATTACTTCTGAACTCGTCGATGCGGTTTTGGTTGTCGGTCCTGGACGGCCCGGCGGATTGGTCGTCTTCTGTGACATTTCCTGCTCCTGATCATCACGTTGCTGAACTACGGCATCGGCCGGGTCTGGCCTTGTATGTCCAGACCCGGCGAGCGAGCCAAAGCGCGCACGATACCGAGTGCAAGGTGTCTCGTGAACAACCTCTTATCACCGCGAGCAATTCGTAAGCCAACGTGGTGACATGAAAAAACCCCTCGTCCTTTGTGAGGAACTTCGAGGGGTTAGCGCGCAGTCGATGCCCTGAACTGTCAGCCTCAGGCTGCGCGCTCAGGTACTACTAGGAGTGTCATCGACTGCATGGAGATAACCATACGCCTTTCAATGCGAGTTGTCACATGCCTGAAACAAATGTGTCGTAGCACCGACCTGACAATACGTGACAAAGACCACACTTGCGGGAATTTCAGTCAAATGGGACCTTGTGCCCAAGGGGGGATTAGTCCGATTCGACAGGATTGTCACATCGACCACGAACCAGTCGAAACCGGACAGGCGACGAGCCTGGACGGCTTACGAAAAATTATGGAGGGAATCCCATGGATCGCAAGACACTAGACAAGTTGCTTTCGGCAACTGGCGCCGTACTCGCGGCGGTGCTGCTGCTCGGTGGCATTTTGCTCGTCTGGGCGGGCTCGTTCGTCAACGACCAAGTCTCAAGCCAACTGTCAGCGCAAGACATTACGATGCCTGAGGGCGGCGCACTCGAGAGTCTTAGCGATGAGGACCGCAAGGAACTTGAGCCATTTGCTGGACAGCCTCTTAACGGCGCACGTCAAGCCAAGGCTTTCGCCGACCACTACATCTACGCACACATGATGGCTTCATCTGACGGACGGACCTACCAGCAGGTCAGCGCCGAATACAACGCGCTCGACGATAAAACCACCGAAGAAGCACAGGAACTAGGCAACCTGCGTCGCAGCCTGCTGGACGGCAACACCCTGCGCGGCACGCTGCTGACAGCTTACGCCTTCGGCACCATCGGTGAGATCGCACTGATCGCCTCCGGCGTGGCTTTCGGTGGAGCAGCTCTGCTCGGTGTCCTGTCCGTCTTGGGATTCCGCCACGCGAAGAAGGCTGAGGTAAAACGAAAGGCTGACGCGGCTGCGGCGTAGTTCGCAACGGTCGTTCCCTGCCTGATGTGGCCCTTGCTACCCCGGTATTACGGGATAGCAAGGGCCACATCGCATGGGGAACGCAGCATGGGAACGTGGCAGGCGAGAGGTGAGTGGCAAGACCGGACGAGGCCCGTGCGGCAGTTCACCTAGGATGCCGTTATGGTCACCGTCACCGGGTCATCCTTCCAGCCGCCATCGAATGTACGGATCATTCCTGCGGATACTGACAGACTTCGCTCCGCCTGCCAGGCGGTTCGGTGGGAGGTGTTCGTCATCGAGCAGCAGGTGCCGTTCGCACTCGAGATCGATGCCCGCGATTTCCTGGACAGCACTGTTCATCTAGCGGCGGTCGATGAAGATGACCAGGTTGTCGGGACAGTACGAGTGCTACGTGACAGCCCGGAACAGTTCCATCTGGGACGACTCGCGGTGCTGCCCGCAGCCCGCGGGCACGGCGCCGGAAGTGCGCTGGTGACGGCAGTGCACGACGCGGTCGCCGCACTGCTGCCGACCGCAGCAACAGCGGTCATCATCGCTGAAGCGCAGGTTCAGGCCGCGGCGATGTACACCAAACTCGGCTATGAGGCGGTCTCATCGCAGACCTTCATGGAGGCCGGGATCGAGCACCAGACGATGTCAGTGACGGTCACTGGCGTTAGGCAGTCGGAGCAGTGAAGCGCGGCGAGTACATGCTGCCTTGCGGGTCGAACTCGTCGGCCAGCAGCGACATGACGATCCCGTCGGTGTACGAGTCCTCGTCCTTGGCGTAGTCACGCAGTACGCCCTCTTCTCGGAATCCCACCGATTCGTAGAGGCCTTTCGCCCGCGCGTTCAAAGCAAGCACGACGAGTCCGACCCGGTGCAGTCCAAGACCATGCGGTGCAGGAGCGAAAGCGACTTCGAGCACCCGGAAAACCGCTTCACGGCCATATCCGCGACCTCGATGACCCGGCAACATCGACATCCGCAGGTCAGCACGACCGGCGATCTGATCCATCTGAGTCAGCACCACGTGCCCGATGAGTTCATCGGAGTCAACCGCCGTGACGGCATAGTCAATACGATCGGTGCGTTCTTGGACCCGATCGAGCCATCGCTCGAAATCTGCCCTAGTCTCCGCGGGTACCAGGCCGGTCAGTCGTGACGTCACCGGATCGTGCGCCCCCTCCCACAGGGCATCACGGTCGGTATCGCGTAGAAACCGCAGTTTGATCAGTTCGCCGACGACTTCCGGCCCGGGGTTCATGACCCGTTCACCCGTTCCAAAACCAGTTCGCGCACTCGGCCAGCGTCTGCCTGACCTCGGGTCGCCTTCATGACCGCACCGATGATCGCACCGACCGGTCCGAGGTTGCCGCCACGAATCTTGTCCGCGATATCGGGCTGGGCGGCCAACGCCTCATCAATGGCGGCGAGCAACGGACCATCGTCGGAGACGACTTCCAATCCGCGATCCTGCACTACCTGTGCCGGACCGCCTTCGCCTGCGAGCACACCGGCAAGTACCTGGCGTGCAAGCTTGTCGTTGATCTTGCCGTCGTCGACAAGTTGCTGCAGTTCGGCAACCTGCACCGGGGTGATGGCAAGGTCCGCGATCGCCATGTCCTGCTCTTTTGCGGTACGAGCGAGTTCGCCCATCCACCATTTGCGAGCGCCCGCTGCGCTTGTTCCGGCAGCGATGGTGGTTTCGATCAGGTCAATGGCGTCGGCGTTGATCACGTCGCGCATCTCCAAATCGGAGTAACCCCAGTCCGCCTGCAACCGGCGCCGCCGTGCCGCCGGCAATTCGGGCAGTGTGGCACGGATCTCCTCGACCCATTCCCGGCTCGGGGAGACGGGAGCAAGATCAGGCTCCGGGAAGTACCGGTAGTCCTCTGCGTCGGATTTGACGCGTCCAGACGAGGTCTCGCCCGTGTCCTCATGGAAGTGACGAGTCTCCTGAATGACCGTGCCACCGGCATCAAGGATGGCGGCTTGACGAGATACCTCGAAGCGCACCGCCTTCTCGATGGAGCGGAATGAGTTGACGTTCTTGGTCTCGGTCCGGGTTCCCAAGGGCGATTCCGGCGTGGGCCGCAGCGACAGGTTCACGTCCGCACGGACATTGCCGCGTTCCATGCGGGCTTCGGAGACGTCCAGAGCACGGAAAATGTCGCGCAGCGTCTGCACATAGGCGCGCGCTACCTCGGGTGCTCGCTCCCCTACTCCGGTGATCGGACGGGTCACGATCTCGACGAGTGGGATTCCGGCACGGTTATAGTCGACGAGCGAATACACCGCGCCGTGGATACGTCCGCCATCGCCGCCAACGTGGGTGTTCTTGCCAGCGTCTTCTTCCATATGGGCGCGTTCGATCTCGACACGGTAGACAGTGCCATCTTCGAGTTCGACGTCAAGGTATCCGTCGTAGGCGATCGGCTCGTCGTACTGCGAGATCTGGTAATTCTTCGGCACGTCCGGGTAGAAGTAGTTCTTTCGGGCGAAGCGGCAGGTCTCAGCGATTTTGCAGTTCAGCGCCAGGCCGATGCGGATCGCGTACTCGACTGCCTCACCATTGACCACGGGAAGCGAACCGGGCAGACCAAGTGAGACCGGGGTGGTCTCTGAGTTGGGTTCGGCGCCAAAACTGACCCCGGCTGCGCAGAACATCTTGGTACGAGTGCCCAGTTCTACGTGAACTTCGATGCCGAGCACTGGGTCATATTTGGCTATTGCCTCATCGAAATCGACAAGGTCCACGGGTGCGGCCGCCATTATTTGACCTCCAACTCAGGGGCCTGGGACAGCAACGGTCCACCCCACTTGTTCTCTAGTGCCTTTTCAAGTGCTGCTCCGACGCGGTAGAGCCGGTCGTCGGCCTTCGCGGGAGCGAGGATCTGGAAGCCGACTGGCAGACCGTCATCGGACAGTCCAGACGGCAAGGAGATGCCGGGAACTCCAGCCAGGTTTGCCGGGATCGTGGCGACATCGTTGAGGTACATCGCCAGTGGGTCGTCGAGCTTCTCACCGAACTTGAAGGCCGTGGTCGGTGCCGTCGGCGAGACCAGCACATCCACATTTTCGAAGGCGGCAGTGAAGTCGCGTTGAATCAAGGTACGCACTTTCTGCGCGGAGCCGTAGTACGCGTCGTAGTAACCAGCAGACAGCGCATAGGTACCCAGGATGATGCGGCGCTTGACCTCGTCTCCGAATCCCGCCCCGCGGGTAGCCGACATCACTCGCTCCGCAGTCACGGGTCCGTCTTCTGGCTCGACGCGCAACCCGAAGCGCATGCCGTCGAATTTGGCCAGGTTGCTCGACGCCTCAGACGGCATGATCAAGTAGTAGGCGCTGAGCGCTGACGGGAAGTGCGGGCAGGACACCTCGGTGATCTCAGCACCAGCGGCACGCAGCAGATCGAGGGATTCCTCGAATGACTTCGATACGCCGACTTGATATCCCTCTCCGCTCAACTCACGCACTACACCGATACGCACCCCGGTCAGATCACCGGTCGCGCCTTGCTGCGCCGCAGCGACCAACGACGGGAGCGGCTCGTTGATCGAGGTCGAATCGTGCGGGTCGTAACCACCGATGATCTCGTGCAGGAGTGCCGAGTCCAAGACAGTACGGGTCACCGGTCCGGCCTGGTCCAAGGACGAGGCCATAGCGATCAGTCCGTACCGTGACACGCCGCCATAGGTCGGTTTGACACCGACCGATCCTGTGACTGCAGCCGGTTGCCGGATAGAGCCACCGGTGTCCGTTCCGATGGCGAGTGGCGCTTCGAAGGCTGCGACGGCCGCAGCTGAGCCACCGCCGGATCCTCCGGGGATACGCTCCAGGTCCCAGGGGTTCGCGGTGTTGCCATAAGCGGAGTGCTCGGTGGACGAGCCCATGGCGAACTCGTCCAAATTAGTCTTGCCGAGAATGGGAAGTCCTGCGGCTTTGATCTTCTCGACAATCGTGGCGTCGTAGGGCGGCACCCAGCCTTCAAGGATCTTGGAGGCAGCGGTTGTCACAACATCTTTGGTGACGACAATGTCTTTAACCGCGATGGGAACGCCTGCCAGCGGCGAGGAGATCTCCCCTTGGGCGCGCTGAGCGTCGACCTGCCGCGCCTGCTCCAGTGCAACCTCAGCACTGACATGAATAAACGCGTTCAGTTGTGGTTCGACAGCCTCGATCCGGTCAAGATGAGCCGTGACCAACTCAACGCTCGACACCTCACCGGAGGCAAACAACTTGGCTTGTTCGGCAGCCGAAAGCCGTGTGACGTCGCTGGTCATCTCACTCCTCACCCAGAATCTGCGGTACCGCGAATCGTCCGTCTTCTGCCTGCGGAGCCGCACCGAGCGCAGCAGCGACTGGCAATGCAGGTGCCGGTTCATCAGCACGGAAGACATTCGAGATCGGCAATGGGTGACTGGTGGCAGGTGCGTCACCTGCCACAGCACTCACCTGAGCAACCGATTCGACGATGACGTCGAGCTCACCGGCAAGTCGAGTGATCTCATCAGGGCGCAGATCGATACGGGCGAGTGCCGCGACGCGCGCGACCTCGTCTTCAGAGATGGTGGACATGCCCACCAGTTTACGCTGCTTCACCTGGGCACGCGCTCACCGTAACCACGAATGTACTCGTCGACATGGCGAACTTCCGCCCGAACGATTCCACGTTGGCATTATCCTGCGAAATATCACCCCAGAGCAGTCAACACGGCCGGTTCCACTGCATCTCGTACTCGCTCCCGGGCCTCTGGCGCGGACGTGGCAGCCAACGCCAATTCCGCGAGCCGCTGACACGTCGCCAGGTCGTGACGGCGCAGTGCATAGCGCACTGCGGGAACAGCGCTAACAGACATGGACAGACTCGTGACCCCCATACCCGTAAGGACCAGAGCCAAGTACGGATCGGATGCGGACTCACCACACACCCCGACGGGCTTGCCCAGTTCTTTACCGGTACGAGCAGTAGACGCAACCAATTGCAATACCGCAGGTTGCCATGGGTCAAGCAGATCCGAGAGTTCGCCGCGCAATCGGTCAGTAGCCATCGTGTACTGGGCTAAATCGTTGGTCCCCAGTGACACGAAGTCGACCTCGGACAACAGTGCTCTTGCCTGTAACGCGGCAGCCGGTACCTCGACCATCACACCGACGGTCTTCAATCCCCGCGCACGTGCGAGAGCCACAAAGTCACGAGCCTCCGCTGGCGTCGCGATCATCGGCGCCATGACCCACGGATCGACTCCGGTCTCTTGAGCCGCGCCCGCGAGCGCATCGAGTTGAGTCGCCATCAGGTCGGGATGAGCCCGCACTGTTCGATAACCGCGTACCCCCAGCGCCGGGTTCTCCTCGTCCGGCAAGGTTGCGAACGCCAGCGGTTTGTCGGCTCCTGCATCGAGAGTACGCACCACGACCTTGCGGCCGCCCAACGCGCGCAATGCCTGGGCATATGCCCTGGATTGTTCTTCGATGGTCGGAGCACTGGTCCGGTCAAGGAACAGCACCTCAGTGCGGAACAAACCCACGCCTTCTACCGCACTGTCCTTCAAACGTTCCGCGTCATCGCCGGTGCCGATATTGGCCAGCAAGTCGACCTTGTGACCATCCGAGGTCGCACCTGGTGACGTATCGGCGGCGAATTCGACCTGTGCCGCCGCACGCGCATCTATTTCCTTGACGAGTTCGTCATCGGGATTGACGGTGATACCGCCGGTAGCCGCATCGACGGCAACAACCGTACCCTCAGCGATCTTGGTGGCACCGGGGACTTGGACAACGCAGGGCAGGCCCAACTGACCGGCGATGATCGCCGTATGTCCGGTAGGACCGCCTAGTTCCGTCACGATTGCCAATACTTTGTCGAGATCGAGGGCAGCGGTATCGGCTGGCGCGAGGTCGACAGCGACTACGACGACTGGCTCGTCAAGCGACGGCGCACTGGACTCCGGCAGTCCCATGACTTTTGCGACAAGACGGTCACGCACTGAATGCAGGTCCGTGACTCGCTCTGCCAGTAGACCTCCGGCCTGGGTGAAGATCCGCGCAAACATCTCCACAGCACCGTTGATCGCCGCGATCGGCGCGGTACCGGCATCAATCCGCTTGAGAGTCTCACCACGCAAGGCCGGGTCCGATGCGATCGCCGCGGTGGCGGCCAACACGTCGGCGACCGTCCCGGTAGCATCGGCCGCTTGTTGTTGCAGGTCAGCGGCAACAGCAGGAAAAGCCTCGTCAACAACGGTCCTGATTTGATCCGCCGACAGGGCGACACCATCACGCTCGACCACGGCATCATCAGCGACTTCGGGGAGCGGCGCGACCTGTATTACTGGACCGACGACAGCCAGACGTCCAACCCCTACCCCTTGCAGTTGTGTTGCGGTCACGACGCCACCGCCGGGTCATCAAGGTTAGTTTCGATCAGTTCGGCGAGCTTATCGACTGCCTCTTGAGCTCCGTCGCCCTCGGCACTGAGCACGACCTGAGCACCATGCTCTGCCCCGAGCGTCATCAGCAGCAGGATGCTTGACGCGTCAACAGGCTCCTGCCCCGGTAGACCAATGTTGATCGTGACATCCGCAGCGGCCGCAGCCTGACTGACGATTGTCGCTGGCCGCGCGTGCAGACCACTGGTGGAGGCAACCTTTACAGTTCGAGTAACCATCGTGTTGATTTCCTTTGCTTCTTGTTCCGATAAGTCGTTTGTACTTACCAATGGTCACACCGCCACTGCATCAGCCTCGATATTGGCCGGTTTGCGATGTGCGTACTGTTTGAGCAGTGTCACCAAGACGGCGCACACCACTGCACCGACGATGATGGCGAGCAAGAAGCCCAACGCGTTACCGATCAGTGGCAGCACCCACACGCCACCGTGCGGGGCGACGAGTGTCGAGTTGAAAGCCATAATCAGTCCGCCGGTGACACCCGAACCGACGATGGACGACAGGATGACACGCCATGGATCTGCTGCTGCAAACGGAATCGCGCCTTCGGAAATGAAAGATGCGCCGAGGAGCCAGGCGGCTTTGCCGTTGTCACGTTCAACGTCGTTGAACAACTTACGGCGCATGACGGTGGCCAGCGCCATGCCGAGCGGGGCGACCATGCCTGCGGCCATCACGGCTGCCATGATCCGGTACTGGCTGGCATCTGCCGCCAAGCCCACCGTAGTCAGACCAGCGATACCGAAGGAATAGGCGACCTTGTTGATCGGGCCCCCGAGGTCCGCTCCCATCATCGCACCGAGCAGCACACCGAGCAGCACGATGGAACCGCCGCCTAGACCTTCTAGCCAGTTCTCCATGCCGCTCATTGCGCTGGCGATAGGACGTCCAATGATGACTAGGGTGACGATGCCCACGATGAGTGATGAGAGCAGCGGAATGACGACCACCGGCATAATGCCGCGCATGCCCTTGGGCACTTTCCAGCGGCTGATCCACAACGCCACGAAACCTGCCAGGAATCCGGTAATCAGCCCACCAAGGAAGCCAGCGCTGATCATCACGGATGCAGCACCGCCAAGGAAGCCTGGAACAAGCCCCGGCCGATCTGCGATGGCGTAGGCGATGAACCCGGAAAGAACTGGGATAAGGAAGTTGAAGACGAGCTGGCCGGTGGCAAGCAGCACCACTGCCCAATGTTGCAGCGACAGTGCATTGAAGTTCTGAATGGTCTCGACTTGATTTGCATCGGTGACCGCGACCGCGCCCTCGGCACCACCCCATGCGATCTGCGCCATCATGAAAGCGACTGCTATCAGGATTCCGCCGGCCGCGACGAATGGGATCATGTATGACACACCGGTCATCAGCCACTGTCGAATTTTGGTGCCAGTTTTCGCGTTGGCATCCACCTTGGTAGCCGGTGCGGAGCCGCCTTCGGCCGCTGGTGCGTCGAGCACCCGTCCGGCTTCGACCGCCGCCACTGCTTCCGCGATGACTTTGTCGGGTTCGTGCACGGCACGTTTGACCCCTACGTCAACGCCGGGTTTGCCCGCGAACCGATCACGATCCTTGACCTCGAGATCAGCAGCGAAAATGACACCGTCCGCCGACTCGATGAACGAGGGATCGATGGGCTCTGATCCGATCGATCCTTGAGTCTCGACGTGAACTTCGTGACCGGCTGCTTTACCTGATTGTTCCAGCGCTTCAGCGGCCATGTAGGTGTGTGCGATGCCCGTGGGGCACGATGTGATTGCGACGAATTTCATGATGAGACCGCCTCATTGACGATGTCGGCAACACTGGCAGCGTCTGTAGCGTTGCGCAGGGAATTTTTGAAGTCCTCATGGACGAGGTTGCGCGCCAGCTTCGCAAGGATCTTCAGGTGCTCACTGGCACCTCCGGCTGGCGCCGCGATCAGGAATACCAGGGTTGCAGGCCCATCTGGAGCCCCGAAGTCAACACCGTTAGGCACTTTGGCAACAGCCAAAGAAGGCTCGATGACTGCTTCAGACTTAGCATGAGGCAGTCCGATACCCCCAGGCATTCCGGTCGCGGTTGTCGCTTCGCGAGTGCGGACATCGGCGATGAACTGGGCGGCATCACTGACTCGCCCGGCCTTGGCGAGCAAGTCCGCAAGTGCTGTGATGACGTCGTCCTTGGTGTTAGCTGCAAGATCAACGGCTACGAGATCGGCAGTGATCAATGGCACGCTCATGTCAGAGCTCCTTCAGTGGGGTGGTCATCGGCACGTCAGTTCGGACGCTTACCGATTCGAGATCGATTTGATCTCTGGCGGGGGCAGCGGTTCCTGGCAGCATCACCGCAGCCCGCCCCCAGGCGACTGCGTGCCGAAGTCTCTCGTGCGTTGTGCCTTGAACTGCAAGATATCCAGCCAGCGTGGAGTCCCCTGCCCCGACGGTGGAGGCAGGAATCAGTGCCGGTCCGCCCGCCCATACCGAGTGATCGGCATCGACGAGGAGGGCACCGTGCGCACCAAGGCTGACGAGCACCTGTGTGGTGCCCATCGCGATCACTTCGCGTGCGGCATCGACGACCTCACCGACAGTGGTCAGCTCTCGTCCGACTAGTTCGCCCAGTTCTTCTTCATTCGGTTTGATTAACGTGGGACTGCCACGTTTGACTACTTCGCGCAGCGGTGGTCCGGAAGCGTCTACGACGAGTTCCGCTTCCGCTTTCCTGGTGATCTTCGCAAGTTTGACGTAGAAGTCTGGGTCGGCACCACGCGGCAGACTGCCTGCACCAACGACGGTGTCACCGCTACGGGCGCTTTTGCGTACGGCGTCAAACACTGCTTCCTGCTCTGCCGTGTCGAGCGTGGGGCCAGGAGCATTGATCTTCGTGGTAGCGCCGTGCGCTTCCTGCAGCGTGATGTTGGACCTGGTCTCACCACTGATCGCCACCGGGTGCACAACTAGTCCAAGTTCTGTCAGCAAGTCGACCATGAGTCGCCCATCGGGGCCGCCCACTGGCACTATCGCTTCGCTGTTCACGCCCGCGCTCTGCAATACTCGCGATACGTTGATTCCTTTACCGCCCGCATCGAGATGCGCCGAATCTGCTCGATTCACCTGTCCCAGTTCAATACGGTTGAGGTCCAGAGCACGATCAATGCTCGGATTTGGTGTCACTGTGATGATCATGCTCGTATCACCTGTACTCCCGCTGTCTCAATCTCGGTGGCGAGTTCGTCGTCGACGTCTGAGTCCGTGATCAAGGTATCGACGGCATCGATGGGTGCGAAACTCACGAACTCGTCTCGTCCGACTTTGGAATGATCCGCGATTACCACGACTCGTCGCGCCGCGGCGACGATGGCTTCTTTCACCGCGGCTTCAGTCACGTCGGGAGTGGTCAGTCCGCGTTCGGTGCTGACACCGTTGGTGCCCAAGAAAGCAATATCTGCCTGAAGGTCCTCCAGCTCACGATTGGCCCATGGGCCTACCGCAGCGAGGGTACGGCCTCGCACGATGCCACCGATCAGATGCAGTGCGAGATTGGGTCGTCCGGCCAGCGCTGAAGCCACTGGCAGTGCATGTGTGACCACCGTCAGTTCGCGATCATGTGGCAAGAGGGCAGCGAATCTGGCTGTGGTGGTACCAGCGTCAATGAGCACGGTGGCCGCGTCGTCGAGTTCGAGGATCGCCGCGTTGGCGATGCGCTCCTTCTCGGCGAGATAACTGCGTTCGCGATCCGCCAGAGTGGGTTCAATAGCGATACGGTCTACGGGAATTGCGCCGCCGTGCACGCGCCGCAATAGTCCTCTTCGTTCCAACGTGGTCAGATCCCGGCGGATCGTCTCTCCTGATACGTCGAACAGTGCGGCAGAAGCGGCTACATCCACTCGTCCGTCAGCACGGGCGAGCTCGATGATCTTGTGGTGACGTTCTAAGGCGTACATTGCGTTCACTTCACCCGCTTCCGTTGGACTTCATCGTCCCAGGTGATCGTCTTTGTCACCATCTATGACCGATTATGCCCATCAGATGCCACATTGTCCACATGAACCCACATTCCGCGCGTGGATTTTCCACACAAACGCAAATGGCTGGAAGGAAACGCTGCTAAACGCAGAAAGCACGAAGGCCCACCGTGGGGTGGGCCTTCGTGTGATGGGTGTTCGGCGGTGTCCTGCTCTCCCACCACCTCGCGGTGGCAGTACCATCGGCGCTTAAGGGCTTAGCTTCCGGGTTCGGTATGGGTCCGGGCGTTTCCCCTTCGCTGTGACCGCCGTAACGTTGTCAGAGGGTGTGCCACACGTGTGTCCCTGTTGGTGGGGTGTGTGGTTGGTTCTCTGGGAACCGTATAGTGGACGCGTTGATCTAGTTTTTTGATTGTTTGTGTTGTGTTGAGGTTGTTGGCTGATTAGTACCGGTCAGCTGCGACGGTCGTTAGTCCCGTCTTCCACGTCCGGCCTATCTACCCAGTGGTCTGCTGGGTGCCTCTCCCCACTAGGTGGGTTGGAAACCTTATCTTGAAGCAGGCTTCCCGCTTAGATGCTTTCAGCGGTTATCCCTTCCGAACGTAGCTAACCAGCGGTGCCACTGGCGTGACAACTGGCATACCAGAGGTTCGTCCGTCCCGGTCCTCTCGTACTAGGGACAGCCCTTCTCAAGTTTCCTGCGCGCGCAGCGGATAGGGACCGAACTGTCTCACGACGTTCTAAACCCAGCTCGCGTACCGCTTTAATGGGCGAACAGCCCAACCCTTGGGACCTACTCCAGCCCCAGGATGCGACGAGCCGACATCGAGGTGCCAAACCATGCCGTCGA
>WPCK01063747.1_pt1 | contig 20767 bp, 24 predicted proteins | sample 5399851 | NCBI WGS metagenome assembly WPCK01 (sample SAMN12869471, study PRJNA574797) | sludge metagenome | isolation source: wastewater treatment of pH11 | place: China:Beijing | collected 2019-05-20 | reverse complement strand
ATTTCCCAGAATTATTTTAAAAAAACACCCGGACCTGAGTCTGGGTGTTTAAATTTATCAATGGTGCCGACGGCGGGATTCGAACCTGCAACCTATCCATTACGAGTGGATTGCTCTGCCGTTGGAGCTACGTCGGCGTCTAGGATATTATATCAATATCCATTTCATTTTTAAAGGGCTTTTAATGTATATTATGGATAAAATGTCGTATTATATTCTTAGGAGGCATGTCATGGATAATCATAAAATTTACAGTATGCCCTTTTCATCAATTTATCCCCTTTACATTAATAAGATTGTGAAGAAAGGACGTTTAGAATCTGAGTTGATTGAAGTCATTACTTGGTTAACGGGTTACAATGAGAAAGAACTAAATAAAGTCTTAAACCAAGATGTTGATTTTGAGACATTCTTTAAGAATGCTCCCAACTTAAATGACAATCGTACTTTGATTACCGGGGTTATTTGTGGTATTCGGGTTGAGACGATGGAAGATTCTTTGATGAGAGAGATTCGTTATTTGGATAAATTGGTAGATGAGTTGGCTCGGGGTAAAAAAATGGCGCAGATCTTAAGATCTACACCAGGCACTTGATTATTCAGGTGCCTTTTCTTTCTTTAAAAAGAATGCCACTGCAATACCATCTTCACCCACATGGGTGCCAATGGTGCCTCCAATACCAGAAGGCCCTCTATAATTTTTGATTCCAAATTTTTCTACCGTTTCATCCATGAAGACTTTTCCAGCCTCATAATCTCTAGAATATCCAAAGTATACTGGATGGTCTTCATGATAACCCAATTCTGTAAGGCGTGATTCCAAATAACGCATTGCGGCTTTACGCCCTCTTGTTTTATGGGTCATGACAACCTTGCCGTCTTCTAAGGTAATAATGGGTTTGATGGTTAAAAGATTCCCCACGACTGCAGATGCCTTTGAAAGACGTCCGCCCATTTGAAGATATTTCAAGGTTTGAACCGCACCAAATACAACAACATCTTCTTTAATATTTTCTATTTTATCTACAATGGATTCGGTTGATTCATTACGATCCCTTAAGTCAATTGCATAATCAACCACCGCCCTTAAGGCCATGATGGCTTGACACGAATCAATCACAAAGATGCGGTCATATCCGACCATTTCACGTGCGATGCTGGCAGATTGATAGGTACCACTTAAGCCACCGGACAAACAAATTACAATTATGTCATCGCCTTTAGCTTTTGCGTCTTCATAAAGGGCCGCAAATTGACCGGGTGCAGGTTGGGAAGTGGTAGGCAAGGTTTCAGCACGCATCAATAGATCATAGAAAACGCTAAAACGTGCATCATCCTGATGACTTTCATAGCTTTTATCCACAAAATTAATGGATAGATTAACCATTTCAATATTTTTTTCTAAAATTTCAGCTTGCGTAAAATCAGAAGCTGAGTCTGTGACAATTCTTAACATAATTACCCTCTTCTATAGTACCTTTACCATATAGCTTTTGGGAATCTTTCTCAATGGTTAATAAGCGAAATACCCCATAATTGCACCAATAAGTAAAAGGTGAGTTGGTTTTAGTTTGAAGAATACGACCAAGACAATTGCAACCAATAGTATCGTTAGCAAACTGATATCGGATATTACAATCCAACCCAAGTTGAGAACTACGGACACCATTATGGCTAAGCCTGCAATTGATACACCTTTGAGTGCTTCTCGGACAATATCCAACTTTTTAATTTTTTCGTAGACGGGAAATAAGATACCTATTAACAAGAAGGAAGGAACAAATATCCCAAGGGTAGCAACAATGCTACCAGAAATCCCGCCCAAGAAATATCCTACGGCTGTAGCGGTGGTGAAGATGGGCCCAGGTGTAATTTCACCAATCGCAATCAAGTCAATGAGTTGTGAACTGGTGAGCCAACCCAATTTTTCCACAAACTCAGTTTGAATAAATGAAATCAATACATAACCACTACCATATAAAACTGCGCCAATTTTCAAGAATGTCATAAAGAGCACGACAAGACTAACGGGTTCGACAGCGAGAGTGTTAAATCTTGTACGAACTCTTTTTAACAAAAAATACAAAGCACCACTTAAAAGTACTATGATTTCTGGAACATTTAAAAACGTCATGACAACTAAAATTGCCAACAAAACCAAATGTTCAATCTTATTCACAGTTTTTATTCCCATCTTATAAACAGCAAGAAAGATAATAATGACAAGAATGGGGATCAAACCACGGAGCACAGCTTGCACCTCGGGTAAGGTATTATAGGTCTTATAAACGGCTGTTAAACCTAAAACAATTAAAACAGCAGGCATAAAAAATGCAAAACCCGCTACCAAGAGACCCTTAAATTTCGCCTGAGTATATCCAATTAAAATGGCCATCTCAGTAGAATTGGGTCCAGGAAGTAGATTTGTGAAAGCAATCATATCCATATATGACGCTTCAGTATACCAACCCCTTCTGACAACCACTTCATCATGCATCATGGCGATGTGCGCCGCTGGCCCGCCAAAAGCAAGAAAACCAAGTTTTGAAAAAATTATAAATAACTCTTTTAACATAAAAACCGCCTCCTTAACAAGTACATTATATCGTATTCATCTTTGAAATACGTTGTTTTTAACAGATGTTTTACAAAGTTAAACAAAGAAGAACAGTATATAAATGATATTTTGTTAACCCTTGCAAATAAAAGAAGGCGTCTTTATAATAGAAATAGATATAAGAGGTATTCATATGAAAAAATTATTAAAAATTATTGGGGGTTTAATCGCTTTTTTTATTTTAGCATTTTTAGCCTTTCTAGGATTTACAATCTTCACTGACTATAAACCAGAAGCAACACTCGACTTAGCCATTGATACCGGCACCACAAGCAGTGAAATCAATACCAACATACCGTATACAATCGTCACCTTTAACACCGGATATGGTGGTTTGGGTGAAACACAAGACTTCTTTATGGATGGGGGTGAAGGTTCAGGAGCCGATTCTTTAGAAGAAGTTGAAACAAATACTGACTTTATTGCCAATTATCTTGACAATATGGAAGCGGATTTTGTGCTTTTACAAGAAGTTGATATTGACTCCAAACGAAGCTTCAGTATAAACCAATATGAATCCTATTTACCTGAATACCATCGAACTTTTGCACCCAATTATATCAATCGTTTTGTGCCCGTTCCGCTCACAAGTCCCATGGGTAAAGTTGAAAGTGGTTTGGTTACGGCCTCAAAATCATTACCAACCGCTGCCACAAGATATGTTTTCGAAGGAGAAGAATCCTTCTTTGTTCAACTCTTTGATTTAGACCGCGCCTTTACTGTATCAAGATATCCAGTCGGCGAGCATCAATTGGTGGTCATCAATGCACACTTCTCCGCTTATGATAAGGGTGGACAAATTCGAAAGCAACAATTAAATCAAATTAAAAACATACTCCTCCATGAGTATAATATCGGTAACTATGTTATTTTGGGTGGCGATTTCAATCATGAACTCCCAGGAGCAGATTCAACCATCTTCTCCTATACCCAAGACTATCCTGATTGGATTCAACCCCTACCTGAAACATTTAATATTGAGGGGTATAGATTCGCAATCGATCCCAACGTTCCCACAGTTAGAGACTTAATGTTTCCATATAAAAGTGGTGAAAACTTTGTGGCTGTCATAGATGGATACTATATTTCCAATAACATTGAAGTCCTTGAAACTAGAACTGATAACTTAGAGTTTAAATACTCAGATCACAATCCCGTTATATTAAGATTTATATTACGATAAGGAAGGGCTTCTATGAAAAAAATAATAGTAATATTGGCATTGGTTTTAGTGGGATGCAAAGCACCCAAAACCAACACTTATACGATTACTGTGGTCAAGGACAGTGAACCCTTGGCTCAAGTTGTCAATGTTGAAATCAAAGAAGCAGATAAAGACAGTATTACACTTTATTTATACAATCCAACAGCAGAACCTTTCACGTTCTCACAAAACTATACATTAGAATACTACGAAAACAATCAAGCACAACCACTCCCAACTCCAGATGGGCATATCGTAGAAGATATCGCATATATATTGGAGCCACAACAAGTGGTTGCGTATGAAATCGGTTGGAACAAAACCTATGGTTCACTTGAAAAAGGGGTCTATCTTATGACAATCAGTCTTTATAGCCATATGGGAATGGAACATATATTCACACTCAGCTTTGAAGTATAGGAGATGTCTTTATGAAAAAAATATATATCGCATTTATTTTATTACTCACAGCCTGCACAAGTTCTGATTCTTTGGAAATAAAAATAGTTACTGTAGAAAATACCCTTAACAATAATGGGGTGAGTCTTTTGATTACCAACCTCAGTTCTGAAACCTATACTTATGGTTCAATGTATCATTTAGAACATAAAGATAATGGAAGATGGGCAGAAATGGAAACAATCAATGATTGTTATTTTACCGCAGAATTACGAAGTTTAGAGCCCCATAGAACCGTAAAACGTGACTTCATGTGGGATTATTGTTATGATGAACTCGAAGATGGAACATATCGCTTGGCTTTTGAAATGGAAGATACTACTTTGTATCATGAAATTGTCATAAAATGAAAAAAGAAGTGAGCGATCACTTCTTTTTATATTTACTATCTTCCTTTAGGTAAGAACAAACCTTCATCTAAGAGTCTCATGACTTCATCCACGATGGAATCAAAATCATCCGTATCTTCAAAGACAGTCCATCTAAGACCCACAAAGTTCGCAATCCCCATTAATACATAGGCAACGACTTCATTGTTGTAGTCCTTGATTTGTTCTTCGTCTTTTGCTTTGTCTAAGGCTCTAACGTAGAATTCAGCAAAGGTTTTATAATAATGCACAAACAAACTCTTATCAATATATAAAGATTCCCAAATAATGTTATAGGTATGAGGGTGTTTTTTTATATACTCCAAGAAGGACTTAAGTCCCACGCGTTCCATTTCTTTTCTTGTTTCAAGATTTGCAATGTTAACCGCAATATGACGACGAATTTGTCTGGAGTATTGTAATAATAAGTATTGGTAAATACTGAGTTTGTCTTCAAAGTAAACATAAAATGTTCCAAGTGCAACATTTGCACCACGAATAATATCTACGATCGACGTGTTATAAAATCCTTTTTCTAAAAAGTTGGCTTCTGCTGATTCGAGCAAACGATTCATCGTAGCCTCTCCTCTTTTAGTTTTTGGATGATATACAGTTGGTTTATTCATGATTACCTCCTATTGCAATATGAATCCTAAAATTAGGGACATAAAAATGTCTGGTACCTCATACATGGATGCATGACCCACATTGGGTATTAAAACAAAGTTGCTGTTCTTTAAATTCTCGTGGATAAAGATCTGTTCATTTTTGGGTGTGATAAAATCGTATTCAGATGCGACAACCAGAGTTCTATGGCCAATCTCTTGAAGTCGATCTCGGATATCATACCCGATGGATGAGTTGGTTAAGCGAACCATACGGTCCATAAAGTCTCGATTTGAAAAAACAGTTTCGAGATCCCTTTTCCTTTGATTCATCCATTCAATATTTTTTACATAAAAATTCGGAGAATATATAACTGGGATTGTTGTTGCATAATAACTTTCCCAATGATCAGATGCAAAATTCCACGCATGTCCAACTTCTTCAAGCCAAGGACTGGTCCAAGAAGCGGTGTTAAATAGTAATAATTTGTTAATCAACTGTGGATATTTTACCACAAATTGTAGGGCGATTTCACCCCCATATGAAATCCCAAATAAATCAGCACTCTTAATATTTAAATGATCAAAGAGTGCCTTAATGACTGCTACTTGAATATCATGTGTATAGGTAGTGGGGTTGGCATCAGTTTGACCTTGATCGATCATATCCACCAAAATCAACTGACGGTATTGGGTAATGGGATCAATGAGTTGCTGCCAAGATTGGGTCGACATCATGATGCCATTTAAAACCACAAAAGGAAAACCGTCCCCATGTACTTCATAATATACGTTAAATTCTCTAAATTTAAAAGTACTCATTACTGAATATAACCAAAATTCTTGGCAGCTTCAGTTAATGATTCACGATAATCTGGATGTGCAATCGCAATTAAACGCTTAATACGTTCTTTTAAATTCGTCCCACGCAATTGGGCAACACCATATTCAGTCACAACATTATCAACATCATTTCTGGAGAGTGAAACAATCGCACCAGGATTAAGGGTAGGCACAATTTTGGATACTTCCTTCTTCTCACCAGTTTCTTTATCCGTAATCGTTGTGGTTGAATAAAGTGCAATAAAAGATTTACCATTCTTTGATTTTTGTGCACCTGTAGCCGTATCAGATTGTCCACCCGTACCTGAAATTTGCATGGTACCAATCGATTCTGAGGCACATTGCCCTGTTAAATCTACTTCAATGGTCGTGTTAATGGAAACCATATTGTCATTGAGTCCGATTACTTCCGGAGCATTGACATAATGACCATCCAACACCATGATAGATGGATTCTCATCCACATATTCATAGAGTTCTTGACTACCCATAATAAATGTAGTCACAATTTTACCCTTATGTAAGTTCTTTTTACTTCCATTTATAACACCTGCTTTGGCCAATTTAGCCATGGTAGATGTCATCATTTCTGTATGAATCCCAAGATCCTTCTTATCAAATAAGAATTCCGCTACCGCATTTGGAATACCACCAATACCCAATTGGATACAATCTCCATCTTGGATGTGTTCAGCAATATATTTTGCGATCATACGGTCTTTATCATTGGGCTCAATCGGTGCGAGCACTGGAACAGGATAATCTGCCTCAATGATCATATCAATATCATTGACATGTACTTCGACGTCCCCATAGGTTACCGGGAAATTAGGATTCACTTCTAAAATCACAATATCCGCTGCTTCCATCATCCGTTTTTCGTAAGTGTTAGAAGTTGATAGTGATACGAATCCATGTTTATCCACACTTGAGCAGGACCCAACATAAATGTTGGGTCTAACAAAGTCAATTCGCTTCGTGGCTGCTAAGTGTAAGTGGTTAGGAATGTATGAAACATTGCCATTTTTCATCATTCTACGAAGACTCGGCGTGAAGAACCAACCATCAATATTGAAGTGGTCCTTATAAGCTTCACCAAAGAATTCATAGTGATTCATCGGTAAACAGTTGGTGACGGTTACGTTCTCTACACGATCAGAAATTGTATGCAGCGACTCAAGGAATAATTTACCCTCAGCTGCTCCCAAACCCGTCACGATAACTGAGTTTGTATTTACTTTAGAAAGTGCTTCTTCAACACTCACTACTTTTTCTGAATAGTCGTAACGCATAGTCCCTCCTTAAATTAGTTTCCTAAAATTTCATCAATTGATTGAAGTGGTTTGGTTGCTTCCCAACCTTCTTTAGAAGCGATTCTTGAAAGGTTCATAACGGTTGTACCTTTACGTTGACCGTTTGTAAAGTCAATCATACCACCAAATGGGTTTTGAATTGGTGCTTTTTCAAGTGCATCAATATATGCATCCCATGTAGGTGTTGCATCGCCCATTTCTTCTAGACCTTGAACAAAGAAGTGTCCTGCGATCCATCCTGTAATTGCATATGCATTCCATGCATATTCTTCATCAATATTGGCTTGGTAAAGTGCAAGTGCTTCAGCTTGTTCAGCATCAAAGCTTACCCATCCATTACCATAAACATCAAATTTACCATTAATTTCATCAAAGACTTGTTCTGAAATTGCAGGTGCAACGTTAACGTATGTTGTAATAACATCTTGATTTACGTTTTGTTCTGCTAAAGCTTTAATGATTGTTGGGATGGTTCCTTGAATTGCAGCACCAATTACAAAGTCTACACCAGCTTCTTTGATGGTTGCGACTGCAGATGATACGTCTGTTGCTCCTGCTGCTACTTGTGCTTCAACAAGTTCAATACCCAATTCTTGAGATTTAACACGTGCGCCTTCTAACATATCTTTTCCAGCGTCATCGTTTGTATAGATAATACCAATCTTTGTTGCACCAAAGTCACCGACTGCACGGGCAACCATCATTTGACCTTCTGTTTTATAGATAGGTTGAACAGGGAAGATTGCTCTTTCTCCGTCTTTTGCTTCATCAAAGTATAATTGACCAATTCCTGTTGCAAAGTAGACTGCAGGAATGCCATACTCTTTTAAGTCTTCAATGGTAGCTGCAACAACAGGTGTACCAAAGTGTCCAACAACTGCGAATACTTCTTCAGTTTCCACTAAGTTTTGTAAACAAGCTTTACCTTTAACTGGATCAAACTCATCGTCTGTATGGGTCCATTTTAGTGTACGTCCATTGACTCCACCGTTTTCATTAACATAAGCAATATAAGCTTCAATTCCCGCATTAAACGGAACACCAACTGGCGCATAGGCACCTGATGTAGCCGCACAGTTACCAATCAATACTTCTGTATCGGTGATTCCCTGTGCAGTTTCAGTCGAACCTGTTCCTCCACAGGCAACAAGCATCAATGATACTAAGACCACTACGATGCCTTTATATAACTTATTCATAAAATTCCTCCTTTATTTTTTTATGTTAAGTTCCCAAGTAAGCTTCAATCAATGAAGCATCATTTAATAAGTCATGTCCCGTTCCTTCGGTACTGACTTTACCCACTTCAAACACATAGGCATAGTCTGCAATCTTCAGTGTTTGAGCTGCATTCTGTTCAACAATCACAACCGTTGTACCCTCTGCAGATATTTCCTTTACAATTTCCATGATATCTCTAACAATCAAAGGCGCAAGACCCAGTGAAGGTTCATCCAAGAGTAAGACTTTTGGACTGTTCATTAAGGCTCTACCAATCGCGAGCATTTGTTGCTCACCACCTGAGAGCGTTGAACTCACTTGATCAAACCTTTCTTTTAGAATCGGGAAATATTTAAAGACACGTTTTAAGTTTTGGTCAATTTCTTTTTTATCACTTAAAGTGAATGCCCCAATCATTAAGTTTTCTTCCACAGTTAAATCGGGGAAAACTTGACGCCCTTCTGGTGATTGACTGATACCCGCTTTCGTAATTTTTTCTGCTTCAATTTTAACAATATTTTTTCCCAGGAAATTAATTTCTCCAGACTCAGCTTTTACTAGCCCAGATATCGTACGAAGTGTTGAAGTTTTACCCGCACCATTGGATCCCAACAGCGCAACCACTTCCCCTTCATAGACTTCTAAATTAACACCCTTAACTGCCTTTACAGCACCATAGGAAATATATAAATCTTTGAGTTCAAGCATCAACTTTTTATCACTGTTTCTCATTCTGAATCCACACTCCCTAAGTAAGCTTCCTGTACCAATTTATTACTTTGAATTTCTTTGGGAGTGCCTGTTGCCAGGTGTCTACCAAAGGAAATGGCAGTAATACGGTCACATACATCCATTACGAAGCGCATATCATGTTCTACCAATAAGATTGAACAATCCAACTTCTCGCGAATATCACGAATTGTTTGAACAAACTGCAAAGTTTCAACATCATTCAATCCAGCAGCAGGTTCATCTAAAATAATTAACTTTGGATCAGAAATTAAAGTTCTTGCCAATTCCACCTTTTTCAAGACACCGTAGGGTAAGCCCCCCACAATTGCATCTTTTAAATGTGTAATGTTTAGAAAATCAAGGATGTTTATTGCTTTTTCACGCAACAACAACTCTTCTTTTCTTGCCTTTTTTGTACTAAAGAATTGTTGGGCAATGCTTGTTTTAAATTGAACGTGAGCCCCTATTAAGACGTTATCAATGACTGATAATTCACGAATCAATTCGACGTTTTGAAATGTTCTAACCAAACCGTATTCAATAATTTTATGAACTGGTTCATTCATCAAATTAATGACTTCACCTTTATTTGTTTCAAACATTGCAACACCTGAATTGGATTTATAGAACTGTGTAATACAGTTAAATACGGTTGTTTTACCGGCCCCATTGGGTCCGATTAATCCAAATATTTCACCTTTTTTGATTGAAAGCGAAAGATTATCTACGGCCTTAAGACCTCCGAAATGGATTGATAAATCTTTAACATCTAATACATAATCATTCTGCATGGGATTCTTCAACCCCTTTCTTCTTAAATAATTTTCCTACTTTATTTTTTATATCATCAATAATTTGGACCGCTCCTCTTGGGTAGTACATAATGACCAAGATAATTAAGATACCTTTAATGATATACGCAAAGTCAGCAATCATCGGGATATTCTTAAATAGAATTTCATTGAGACCATATACAAAGAATGATCCAATGAACGTTCCTGGTATACTTCTAAATCCACCAATTACAATGACAGCTAAGATATCAAGTGAGTGGTTGAAAGTCCATGATGTTGGGGTAGATAGACGGATAATGTGTACGTAAAGTACACCCGCCAAAGCTGCAAGGGCTGTTGCTAAAGCAAAGGTAATCAATCTATATTTAAAGATGTTTACACCCATCGCTCTGGCTGCATGTTCACTGCCTCGCATGGCGTTAAATGCCCGTCCCATATATCCTTTTAAGAAGTTAAAGACCAATATCAACACAATCATCAACACAAATACAATTAAGACAAAGGTCCATGTTCGATCCAAACTCACTGCTCCAAAGAGTAAACTCGGATAGGCTGCGCCTGCTCCTGAAGCACCGCCTGTAAACCAATCAAATTGAATAAAGATTTCTCTTAAAACTTCTGCAACTGCTAAAGTTGCGATAGCAAGGTAGAGTCCTTCAATTTTCAGGGATACAAGTCCAACCAGGATTCCCAGCAGCGTGGGTACCAAAACTGAAATAATTAATGAAATTTCGAAAGTAACATTCATCTTTTGAGTCAAAAATGCAGAGATATAAGCACCCAGTCCCATAAAACCAGCTGTACCCAAGGATATTAATCCAGAGTAACCCAGTAATACATTAAGACCCAGAGCCGCAATCCCATAGATAATGACACCCGCAAAGATGATCGTATAGTTTGGCGGAATAATTCTCGCTTTTCCTAAGAAAGGAATGGTCATTGTGATGAGACATAACAGCACAATTTGTGCAATTGGATTTTTAATAATTTTCTTCATCTTATTAAACCTACACTTTCTTAATTGTCTTTTTACCAAAGAGTCCAAAAGGTCTTACAACAAGTAATGCCAATATCATCATGTATAAGAAGGGTTTTCCCCAAATGGTTCCCGGTGGCGTTTTCATATAGAATTGTAGTAAGTTTGTGGCAATCGCAATGATATAAGCCCCCACAACAGGACCATGGAAGGTTTGAAAACCACCCAATACTGCCGCAAGCAGTGCGATTACTTGTACATCATTCATAAACGTTAAGGAGACTGCTGAGAAGGGCGCTGTCATGGTTCCTGCTAAGGCAGAAAGCATTCCCGCAATTCCCCAAGAAATCATCGTGACTGTTTTAGTAGGAACACCCATCAAACGTGCTGTTTGTTCGTTGGATGCCGTTGTACGAATTGCCAATCCCCACTTCGTTTTTTGTAATACATAGAACATCGTTCCCATAATCACAAACCCCAAACTGATGTTTAAGATGGCATTATAAGAAAGCGATGCGCCAAACAAGGTAATCGACCCTGATGGAATAAACTTCGGTAAACTTAGATCATAGACCCCGAAAATCATGGGTGCAATACCTAAGATAATCGAGATTAAACCCAAAGTTATAATCTGTTTTGATACTGGTGAGACATGAGACGCATTTCTAATGATGATAATATCAATTAAGAAACCCATCATTAACGCAGATAACATACCACCAAAGACAGCAACGTAAACTGGAAGTCCTGTTGCGATCACAATTTTCGCAACCACATAAGTGTTAAACATTCCGATGACACCTTGGGCAAAGTTTGTAATATTAGAGGTTCTAAACACCAATATAATACTTAAAGCTGCCAAGGCATAGATACTGCCGTATTCAATTGATCTGAATACAATTTCTAAGAAAATACTCATGCTTTACCCCACTGTATAATATCAGCAGCCCACACATAACCAATACCGGCTGCAATCATACAGATCGTTGTACCATCCTTAATTTTCCCTTGTTCTAAACCCAGAACAAGCGACAAGATTTGGTCCACTTGACCAATATGACCATAGTTCTCTAGATATACTGTTTGATCTTCTGTTAATCCCAAATCCTTCAACATTGACAAATGACCAGAACGTTTAATATGTAATATGTTTAAATAGTCAATATCTTCTAATTTTAAGTTACCGGATCTTTCAAGTGCCATATCAATACATTTTAGCCAATTTGAATGTGACACCTCATTGAGTCGGTTTTTCATTTTTTCAGGTTCCAATAATCTCAATGATTTATAAGCTTCACCCATATTTTCCTGAGTGATTGGGTTCATGGTACCCCCAATTTCAACCCCTGCCGTTCTAGCCAGAGATCCATCAGACATAATTCCAGTTCCCAATAATAAGTTTTCATTGTGGTTGCGCTTTAATAAAATTGCACCACCTCCAGCAGATAAGTTAAACATCATAGACATATTGCGATCTGTATAGTCCACAAAATCTCCATTTCGATATCCCCCTACCACAAGCACGGTCTCAATATGTTCATCCGCAATGATCATATCTTTTGCCATCTTTAGCGCTGTCACTGAGGTACAGCATCTATTTTGAACATCCACACCCCAAGCATTGGTTGCACCAATTCTATCTTGTATATAGAGGGCTGATGTTGTAAGTGGATACTCTTTCCACTCTTCACCAAAAGATAAAATAACGTCAATATCCAAAGGATCAAAGCCTGTTTTTTCAAGCAAATCCAAGGCTGCTTTGGCACCCATTTCTTGGGTACCATCCTCAGGTCCAGGAATGTATTTTTCTACAATTCCAAGCTTGTTAATGATATTCTCTTCTGTCCACACACCGTTGGTTTGGTCTGCAATTTCTTTTGCCGTCATCTTTGTTTCAGGCAAATACAATCCCAATCCAACAATTCCTACATTTACACGCATCTTATGCCTCCACTTCCTCTATGATGACTTGCTTTAACAACTCTAAATTATCTGTTATTAAAGCATGCCCTGCATTTTCAAAGACAATAAGTTTCGCTTGTTCACCGAAGGCTTCTTTGGTTTTCAAAGCTTCAGAAACATTCACAACCAAATCCTTTTCACCATGGAGAATCAAGACAGAAGCTTTCACATCCCCGATACGATTGCTTCCCTTTCCCAGACCATTGTCTTCATTTGTAAAGTTAAAGTGAACCAATGCATAATCCACATCAACCAAGTTTCTTTGTTTTAGTATCGCATCCAAATAGATATCATATTCATCTTCATCTGGTTTATCATTAATATAGATGGTATTATCCCAAACAAATTTAATGAAATCTTTGTTGCCCGTTTTATATGCTTCCAGGATTGGTACAACTTGCAATGGATGACTGGCGATTTCAGCTTTTGTTGAAATCCTATTTCCAACCGCATCCACCATCACAAACCCTTGTAATCCCACGGAGCTCAATAAGACCAAATGTTTGACTGTATCCTTTAGGGATGCTGCTACTTCTAGTGCAATACCGCCACCCGTAGACCAACCTACTACTGTAATATCTTTGAGTTCTTTTAATTCAATGAAGGAAATGACATCATCCGCAAAATCTTTCAATGAATTGATTTCTCTATTGTAAGAGGAATCCCCAAATCCCACCAAATCCAAGGCAATCACATGGTAGTTTTCAGTCAAGTGCGCCATCAGTGGATTATAATGTACAGAGGAGGACATGTTACCGTGAAGTAGTAAAATCGTTTTTCCATTTCCCGCTTCACGGTAAGCAATTGTTTCATGGGTGTTTACATCTAAATATTTTAGTGCAAACTCAATCATAGACGCATGCCGCCATCAACACTTAAAGTTTGGCCTGTCACATAGGACGCATCATCACTGGCTAAGAATAAAGCCGCTTTCGCAATTTCTTCAGGTTGTCCCAAACGACCCAACATGGTCATTTTTGCAAATTTATCAAGTAAATCTTGAGGCACTGTTTTTAGAATATCTGTCATCGTATAACCTGGTGCAATCGCATTAACACGCACATTGGCACCTTTCATCGCAAACTCTTTTGCCCAGCTCTTGGTCATACCCAACACACCAGCTTTGGTGGCTGCATAGTTTGCTTGTCCGATATTCCCAAACACACCCACAACAGAAGATATATTGATAATAGATCCACTGCCGTTTGCTTGCATTTGAGGTCCAACCAAACGGGTAAGATTAAAGACACCTGTTAAGTTAACATCAATAACCACATCAAATTGTTCATCTGTCATTTTACGGGTTAAGGCATCTTGGGTAATCCCAGCATTATTAACTAAAATATCGACTTTTCCATAATCTTTAATGATTTCATCAAAGATACGTTGTACTGCTTCTCTATCGGTAACATTGAGTAATTTACCTTCAACATTTTCATGTGAATAAGTTAACTCACCCATATCAAGCGCAATCACTTTCGCGCCTTCACTCGCAAATAATTCTGCCATTGATTGGCCAAGTCCTCTAGCTGCTCCTGTGATAACAGCAACTTTATTTTCTAATCTCATCGATTTTATACCCTTTCTAAGACGATCGCAGTACCCATACCGCCACCGATGCATAATGAAGCAAGTCCATATTTTGCTTCGCTTCTTAACATTTCATAAATTAAAGACACAACAATTCGATTACCACTGGCTCCCAATGGGTGTCCCAGCGCAATGGCGCCTCCATTCACGTTGGTTACTGCCATTAATCTTTCTCTTGTATCATCATTGGTTTCAAGCAATTCATGAATGACACCCAAGGATTGTGCTGCGAACGCTTCATTAAGCTCAATCACATCCATATCTTTTAAACCAAGGCCTGCATGTCTTAAGGCATTATTGATGGCCTCTGTAGGTCCAAGTCCCATGAAAGATGGATCCACCCCTGCTTGTCCAATTCCAATAATTTTAACAAGAGGTGTTAAACCATTTTCCGCGACTGCTTTTTCACTCGCAACCATGACTGCACTGGCACCATCATTCAAACCCGATGCATTTCCAGCTGTTACACTTCCATCTTTTTTAAAGGCAGGTCTCAAACCCGCTAATTTATCTAAATCTGTTTTACGGTTTGGATATTCATCACGATCAACCGTGATATTTCCACGACGATTTGGTACCACAACCGAAACAATTTCATTGTCAAAGACACCTGCATCCACAGACGCAATGGCCTTCTTTTGTGAATCAAAAGCAAACGCATCTTGTTGTTCACGCGTGATATTATATTTATCCGCAATATTTTCAGCCGTAATGCCCATATGAATGGGTTGAAATGCATCCGTTAGCGCATCATACAACATATGGTCGACAGCTTCAATTGAACCCATTTTCTTACCCACTCTTGAATCTTTAAGTAAGTGAGGCGATTGGCTCATATTTTCAACACCACCCGCAATCACTAAACTTTGTATTTCCGATTTAATTCCCATGTATGCGTTCATGATTGTTTTCATGCCACTACCACATACCATGTTTAACGAATAAGCTGGTACTGATATATCAATTCCCGCTTTCAATGATGCCTGTCTTGCGACACCTTGACCCTGTCCTGCTGGCAATACATGCCCCAATACCACTTCATCAATTTTTTTACTGTCAATCCCTGTCTCATTCACCAAATTTTCAATGACCACTTTACCCAAGTCAGCCGCTGATACAGTACTAAATGATCCCAAGAAACTGCCAATGGGAGTTCTTTTTGCTCCCACGATATATACGTTACTCATGATTCCTCCTTTTATTAAACATGAATGATGTTTCATGTTTCAACTACATCAAAATGATAACGCATACATTTCTGAAAAGCAACACTATTTTGTGATGAAAACCTTTACATTTCACAAAACGCACATACTTAGCCATTTTTTAAAACTAAGTATTTTTTTCACGTATACGTTCATGTTTTAATTTACATGATATTTCACTGACTTTCAATCATTATACGTCGTGAAACTGTGTGTTCTTCAATCTTCAATACTCTGTCTTATTAAAGGGTTTAAAGCCAATCCCGAAACCTTTAAAAAACAAAAAATAACAACATTAAAAAAGGTGCTTCTACACCTCGTTTTCAATGATTACAAAACTGTCATCCAAAATATCTTACAATCCGTATACTGTTGTTTCAACGACACGTCTTTCCCATACGAAGCGCACTTCACCAAGAACTGGTGCCAACCTAAAAAAATCCCCTACGACCAAACCAAGGCATATGGGTAAACTGCTAGAACATTAAAATATAGTTACTCGATCTTGAAGGCATGACTAGTATACTTTAAAGATCTTTGGTTAATACTTTTTTAAGGGGTTTAAAACCAAGCTTTTCATAAAAAGCAATCGCATCAACATTATCAACCCAAACATTTAAATCAAAATGGGTACATCCGATCTTTTTTGCGTATGTCTGTGCATAGGCCATCAATTGACTTCCCACATGGTTTCGTCGATAACTTGAATCCACACAAAGGTCATCAACAAAGAAGATATTGCCTTCTTGCCAACCAATGAGATAGCCCTTTACTTCCTCATCTTCAAACACAAAAACGGTTTTTGTGTTCAATATTTCTTCAATTTCCTGAAGCCCATACTTACTGTCGCCTTCAAATCGATCTCGGTAAAGTCTCTTATGCATTGCCAATATATCTTTAAGCAGCGCATGAATTCTTGGAATATCTTTAATCTCTGCTGTTCTAATCATACATATCACCTCTTCACGCTAATCTTATCAAGAAATAATTGGACAATTCCATTCTAAGCAGTAATTTCTATATGACCTCTATCAGGATTGGGATATATTTTTACGTAGGCTACTTTTTCCCCTTGTTTATTACTAATATAATTCTCGACGATTAAAATGGGTGAACCCAACTTCATTTTTAACAATCTGGCATATTGAACGGGAACCACTGAAGGAATAAACCGTTGTGTAACAACATTGTTTTTGGTTAAAAACTGGTTGAAACTGGTCCATCGGGTCATTTTATTAAAATCCTCATCTGATATACTATGACGCTCAACATACACTTCTTCAATTGCTGAGGGTTCGCCATCAACATAAGCAATCCGCACCATACGAACCACTTGGTCTGCTTCGCGAATATTGAGTGCCTGTTGAACATCTTTTCCACTGGATGCTTTGACATCAAAATAAAGCACTTTATAGTGTAGTGTTTCATCTTCCATCATATCAATTAGGGTGTTTTTGCGCACACTTTCTTTGTCCGCAACAAAAGTGCCGCGCTTTGGATCACGGTATAAAAGACCCTCATCCACCAATTCATCAAGTGCTCTTCTTACGGTCATACGACTTGCGCCATAGTTTTCAGCCAAAACACGTTCACTGGGAATGGGATCGTTTGCATTAAGGTCCGCAATTTCTTGGACCATTATTTTCTTAATTTTTAAATAAATTGGCAAACTCATAACGACACCCGACTATCTTTTTTTACTTCTAACAATTAAAAATACAGATAATGCAATTAAAGCAAGCCCCAAAATAAGATGCTCAAGTGCACCCCCTTCTGATGCTGATAATACGATAAATACACTACCTAATGACATAATAAAATAATACCACTTATTGTCCTTTTTTTCCATATGCACCATCCTAAAATAAGAGAAGAGGCTTTCGCCTCTTCATCAGTATACCTTAATTTAAGCCAAATCGCTATCTTTCATTCTATCTGCAACCAATACAAATGCACCCCAGATAACTACAGCCAAGGCCATGTTAAACAGCGCCAGCAATGCAGCACTTATTGAGAATCCAGTTGCAAAGAATGCATAGAGGATTGGTGGCAATACCCATGGAACACTAATGTGAACGGGTGGCACAAATCCTGCTTGAGTCACCAAGTAAGCAATAATTACTTGAATTGTTGGAATCAAGATAAATGGAATGAAATAAATTGGGTTTAATACGATGGGTAATCCAAAGATTACAGGCTCATTAATATTAAAGAGACCCATTGGCAATGCATAAGATGCGACCGCTCTTGAATCTGCACGTTTTGAAAGAATCAAAATTGCAATAATCAGGGCCAATGTACTACCGGATCCACCCATCCAAGAGAAGGCATCGAATGAACCACGTGTCCAAAGATGTGGTAAACCTTCAGTTGTATGATTTAATTGATAATAGTCAATATTTGCATTCAGCGCTGGCCCATAAATTCCATCCAATGCTGGTGCTAATACGTTAGGACCGTGAAGACCAAAGAACCAGAACAATGACACAAAGATCGTAATAATCACAACCGCTACAAGGTTTTGTGAAAGTGCCAAGAATGGTTGTTGTAAGTAATTACTGATTAAGTCAGGAATGTTGCCGTACTCTGGTAAGTAAGTTGCAACTGCCCATGCTGCTGCAGCCACAACATATAGCGCAACAAGTCCAGGAATAATCGCCGCAAACGCACGCGATACTGCCGGTGGCACTTCATCAGGCAATTTGATAATAATGTTTTTATTCATAAGTTTTGCGTATATGATGGTAGCAATCATACCAATAATGAGTGCCGTAAACAAACCACCTGTATTTAAATAGCCAACACCGAGGTATCCCCATCCTGCTACTTCATGTGTAACACCTTCAATTTCTGCACCAAAGGTTGCTACTTGAGGCAATGTGATAATAAATGCTGAGAAAGCAACCAAGCCACCCGCTACAGGGTTGACATTATATGCTTGCGCAAAGTTATATCCAATCGCAAATGCAAGAGCCACACTCAATACAGCCAACGTTCCCCACCAAACAAATCCGTTAATTCCAATCAACCAGCTAAATGCTGAACTAATGCCATCCCAGCCATATTCACCAGGAATATCTCTAAACAATGCATTTAATAAAACAGCAATTGAACCCGCCATGGTAATGGGCATGGTTGCAATAAACGAGTCACGAATCGCAACTAAGTGCTTTTGTGAACCAATTTTAGCTGCAATCGGAACGAAACTACGCTCCATCCAATCTGTAAAATTCTTCATATTCATCTCCTATATTTATATATTCTTTTGTCTTGGCATATGTAGATATAGGTCCTCCTTTCGTTGGTATATACCAAGCGCCCACTTATAATATAACACAATAATTTGAGGATGCAAGTGCTTTCAGCTAATTTTTTTATTCAAAGAAAACAAGATAAAAGACCCTTCCTCCAAAAACCCTTTAGTCAAGCCATATTCTGGGCTATACCAGTTTTTACAACACAAAAAAAAGTGTACACAAATATGCATACACAATTTACAAACTATAAATAATGAATCAACTCAACCACTTCGATTTTAGGATTAATTGACTGCATCACAGGACAATTGTTAGGCACCATCGCCATTATACGTTCAGCACGCACACGATCCTTCTCATCTATTTTCATATAATAATTAACTTCGATTTTCTTAATGGGTTTAATTCGGATGGTTTCATCATTCTCATAATCAAGTTTCGCATTCACAAATTCATGTGCAATACCCGATGCCTCTAACATCCCTGTAAAAACATAAACACCACATGCACCAACTGCCGAAACCAAGGCTTGTGCAGGAGAATATCCCGTTCCTCTTTTTAAATCCCAATTTCCATTAGCATGTACCAATTCAACACCATTTGTTCCCATTATTAATTCCATAATTTACGTCCTCCTGTTTATATTATAACTCAATTTTTAAAGAAAACTGTATATAACTCTCTTATAAAAACAAAAGATACAAATATAGCGAGGAGTAAGGATACGGGAATGGTAAGAATTGAAATAGGGATATATGCCTCAAAACTATTGGTACTAGACACCGTATGCATCGCACTGATACCACCGATCAAAACAAGTATCAACTGAACTTTAATAAAGTAATTAAGAATAACCCCCAGATTTCGCCCTTTTATTTGACGCAAGATATTCTTAATAAAAATCGATAAAAGCAAGGCAAATCCAATAAACAACAATAAAACCATTTCCATCTTATACAAAGTCATATAAAATCTTGGTTGCACACAAAAAAAGCAACAATACATCACGTATCATTGCTTCATAATCAATAATTAATATAACTTATCTAAAATCAGATTCCGTATAAACTGTTCTGGTAATATCATTCAGATAGCTTACACCATCGGTATCCAATCTGAACAGCCCATATCCAAGTGATCCAAGTGTATAGGTACCATCTCCATTATGATTTAAAACCATAATATAGGTTGCGTCTTCTACAAGAGCAATATATCCATCGTGATAGAACGTTACATAAGTACTTTCACGTTCAGCTTGAGTCATATCAGAAATACCTGCTTTTTCGGCACTTTGCGGATTGGCCTTATAATACTGTTCTAAAGAATAAACACCACCTGGATAATATAACGCATCAATGATGGATCCATCCCCTTTAATTTCATCAATGACTTTAACAGATACTGCAGTCTTTGGCATTCCACTCTGATCAAAGGTTGCATTTTGACCAGTAGAAAGGACTTGCACCTTCACCACTACATCGGCATCGTCAATCAATACATCAACATCTGAAACATCAAATGCCCAAGACACCTCTGCCGAATACAAATCAGTGTTAACTTCTAAGAATCTATTCTCATTTAAAACTACGTCATCTACAGGATTATAGATACTCTCAACCCC
>WPCK01085673.1_pt1 | contig 20812 bp, 19 predicted proteins | sample 5399851 | NCBI WGS metagenome assembly WPCK01 (sample SAMN12869471, study PRJNA574797) | sludge metagenome | isolation source: wastewater treatment of pH11 | place: China:Beijing | collected 2019-05-20 | reverse complement strand
GAATAGTTTGGAGGCGACTTTGCTTGAAAGATAAGATTATTATAAAAGGTGCAAAAGAGAATAACTTAAAGAATATTGATATCGAACTTCCTCGTAATAAAATGATTATTATGACTGGACTTTCTGGAAGTGGAAAAACATCCTTGGCATTTGATACAATTTATGCAGAAGGCCAAAGAAGATATGTGGAATCTTTAAGTTCCTACGCACGACAATTTTTAGGTAATATGGAAAAACCCAATGTGGAACGCATTGAGGGACTTTCACCTGCCATTGCGATTGACCAAAAAACAACCAGCAATAACCCAAGAAGTACGGTGGGTACAGTCACTGAGATTTATGATTACCTCAGACTCCTTTATGCAAGAATCGGAACGCCGATTTGTCCCATCCATAATATTGAAATTTCATCCCAATCCATCAAACAAATTGTGGATAAAATTATGGGCTATGAAGAAGGCAGCCGTCTTGAGATTATGGCTCCCATTATTAAGCGGAAAAAAGGGGAACATGTTGAGATTCTCAATGACTTAAGAAAAGAGGGTTATATCCGTGCTTATATCGATGGTCAATTGACACTCTTAGATGAGGTTAAGCGTTTGGAGAAAACGAAGAATCATGATATTTCAGTGGTTGTCGACCGGATTGTTAAAAAGGAAGAAAGTCAATTTAGACTCAATGACTCCGTTGAGACTGCCATTAAATTATCGGGGGGTATCTTAGAGGTTAAAAAAGGTGAACACATTGAAGTTTTTTCTAATAAATTCGCCTGTCCCTATTGTGGCTTTTCAGTCCCTGATATTGAACCGAGACTCTTTTCATTCAATGCACCCTTAGGGGCATGTCATACCTGTAATGGTTTGGGGATGACACAATCTTTGGATTTGGATTTATTAATCCCTGATGATACGTTGTCTATCGCAAAAGGCGGGATTCGCTATTATAAAAATATTGTGAATACCCAAAACATTGAATGGCAAACGTTTGAAAAATTAATGGATTATGCCAAAGTCGATGTGGATACACCCATCAATAAACTCACGAAGAAGCAATTAAACCTATTATTATACGGTTCAGATAAACCTGTTCAATATACCATCCATACCCGTTCTGGAAATATGTTGCGTAAAAATGAACATTTAGAGGGGATTGTGAACTTAATTGAAAGACGTCATCGCGATACCTCATCCACCCATGCTCGTGAGTGGTATGCCTCATTTCTATCAGAAGCACAATGCCCAGTCTGTCATGGGAGTCGTCTCAATGAACATGCACTATGTGTCCATGTCGGAGAGAAAAACCTACCTGAGTATACAGCTTTGGCCATTGATGATGCTTTAGGCTATATCAATAACCTGGATTTAGATTCCATGAAAAAAGCCATATCAGAGCTTGTATTGGAAGAAATTAGATCACGCCTCACATTCTTAAAAGATGTTGGTTTGGAGTATTTGACCTTAGATCGTATTGCGGGTAGTTTATCGGGTGGGGAAGCCCAACGTATTCGCTTGGCAACGCAAATTGGATCCAAACTAACAGGGGTTCTTTATGTTTTAGATGAACCCTCCATTGGTTTACACCAACGCGATAATGCGCGCTTGATTAAAACACTGCATGATATGCGTGATTTGGGAAATACCTTGATTGTGGTTGAACACGATGAAGAAACGATGATGGCCAGTGATTGGATTGTGGATATTGGTCCTGGTGCGGGTGAAAATGGGGGAGAAGTTATTGTGAATGGTACTTTAGAAGATGCCATGAATAACGAAAGATCCATTACCGGTCAATATTTATCAGGAAAACGGAAAATAGAAGTGCCTGCCACAAGACGTAAAGGCAATGGTTTATATTTAGAAGTAAAGAAAGCGGCCGCCAACAATCTTAAAGACATTGATGTTAAATTTCCTTTGGGTAAATTTATTGCGGTCACTGGGGTCAGTGGCAGTGGTAAATCATCCTTGGTCAATGAGGTCTTGAGTAAAGCTGTGTATCAGTCCTTAGGAAGACAACGCATTAAGCCAGGTAAACATAAGAGTATCAAGGGCTTGGAAAATATAGATAAACTTGTCACCATTGACCAAAATCCAATTGGTCGTACACCACGTAGTAACCCTGCAACCTATACCGGGGTCTTCGATGATATTCGTGAACTCTATGCACAATCACCTGAAGCTAAAATTAGAGGGTATGACAAAGGAAGATTCTCATTCAATGTGAGTGGGGGTCGATGTGAAGTATGTAAGGGAGATGGGGTCAAACGTATCTCCATGCACTTCTTGCCGGATGTCTATGTTAAGTGTACAGAATGTGATGGGAAGCGTTATAATAATGAAACCCTGCAAGTAACGTATAAAGAAAAAAATATCTATGATATCTTAGAGATGAGTATTGATGAAGCCTATGATTTCTTCAGTGCAATCCCTAAAATTAAAAAAGGATTAACGACTTTAAAAGAAGTCGGACTGGGGTATATTAAACTGGGTCAATCTGCCACAACACTCAGTGGGGGTGAAGCCCAAAGGGTTAAACTGGCATCTGAGCTTCAAAGAACGCCAACAGGTAAAACAATGTTTGTGTTGGATGAACCAACAACTGGACTTCACAGTGAAGATGTTAAAAAATTGATTGCGGTTTTAAATCATATTGTTGACAATGGTGATACAGTATTGGTGATTGAACATAATTTGGATGTGATTAAATCAGCAGACCATATTATTGACATGGGACCTGAGGGCGGCGCCTTTGGGGGCACAGTCTTAACCAGTGGCACCCCAGAAGCAGTAATTAAAGTAGAAGCCAGTTATACAGGGAAATACTTAAAGAAAGTATTGGAGGCATAATATATGGAACGTAAAACATGTACCGTTAGAGATATGAAAGAACATTTTAATCTCAAACAGATTACGGGTGATGATTATTCTTTAGAACGCACCTTAACCATTCCCAACGTATCCCGTCCGGGGTTAGAACTCGCAGGGTTTAAAGACCATGCGGAACCCAAAAGGGTTGTTTTGATTGGAAATAAAGAGAGTGCCTATTTGAAAACGATTGAAGAGAAAGATCTTGAATCGCGATTTGATTTTATCTTAAGTGAAGAAACGCCGATGGCAATTATTTCTCGTGATATTGAGATTCATCCCATATTGTTGAAAGTCGCAAAACAAAAAAACTTTCCAGTTTTCTCATCCAACCTCAAAACATCAGAATTGATGGTGGATATTGTGACATACTTGGATGAAGCCTTGGCCTTGTCCACTTCAGTCCATGGGGTATTGATGAACGTATTTGGAAATGGTGTACTTATTACCGGTGAATCCGGTATGGGTAAATCCGAAGTTGCACTTGAGTTGATATTGATGGGTCACTCATTGATTGCGGATGATCGTGTTGTGGTCTCTAGAGTTAAAGAAACCTTAGTGGGAGAAGCCCCTGATTTAATCAAAGCCATGTTAGAAATTCGTGGTATTGGGATTATTGATGTAACGCAAATGTTTGGGGTGCGCTCATTTTTAGAAAAAGAAGAGATTCGATTTGTGATTGAATTTGAGAAGTGGGATAACAATAAAGAATACTTGCGTGCAGGTGTAGAGGAAGCTATCTTCTATGAAACACTGGGCGTATCCATTCCCAAAGTTGTCTTCCCAGTTAAGGAAGGACGTAACCTTGCCGTCTTGGTAGAGTCAGGTGTCCGTGATTTCATGCTTAAAGAGCGGGGCATTAATGCTTCGAAACTCTTTGATAAAAGGGTAATGGATCACATTAGAGCGAAGAATAAGGAGCAAAACAATGATTGAGTTTTTCCCGAATATGCAAACATTTGTGCGTATCTTTGGCGTTGATATCGCTTGGTATGCAGTTTTAATTATGACAGGGGCATTCATTGCCTATTATTTAAGTTTGAAAAATATTAAAAAAATGGGTTATGCAACCGATGATTTAGACACCTTATTTGTGGGTGTTCTTGGATTTGGAATTTTAGGAGCCCGTTTGTGGTATGTCTTGTTTTTTGATATTCAATCTTATATTCAAGATCCCATGCGCATTTTGGCCTTTAGAGATGGCGGACTTGCGATTCATGGCGGACTTTTCGCAGGGGTTGGCTTTGCCTACTTCTATTTAAAGAGAAAAGGGGTCAACTTCATGCATTGGGTGGATGCCATCTTACCCAACGTATTAATTGCCCAAGCCTTGGGACGCTGGGGTAACTTTATGAATAAAGAAGCCTACGGTGGTATTGTTTCTGAAAGATATTTTAGATTCTTTCCCGATTTTATTAAAAACAATATGTATATTGAGGGTCAATTCAGAGCACCCACATTCTTATATGAATCGATGTTAAATGTTTTGGGTTGGATATTGATTACCCAATTTTTAAAGAAATCCAAGAAGTTAAAACGGGGTGATTTGGGTTTTGCGTATTTAATTTGGTATGGTGTTGTAAGATTTATTATTGAATCCATGCGCGATGACGCCTTATTATTCCATCTCTTTGGGATAGAATTTAGAATCGCCCAAGTTATTTCTGTTATCTTTGTGGTGGTAGGATTGATTGGATTTTATGGTGGTTTTAGAAAGTTCTACCCCAGACAAAAGCCAGTCTTGGTCTTTGATTTTGATGGGACCATTATGGATACGCAAACTGTTATTTTTGAATCTTATAAACATGTATTCAAAAAATATAAACCAGAGTTTGAACTAACCGATGACATTCTATATTCCTTCTTAGGACCCACACTTCATGATAGTTTCAGTCGCTTCTTTGAAGCAGATCAAGTAGACGCTATGATTGCGGCGTATCGCAGTGTTTCTCATGAAATGCATGATGCCTATGTGAAACCAATGGATCATATCATTGAAGTCCTGGAAGATTTAAAAGAAAAAGGATATACCTTAACAGTGATGTCCAGTAAGTTAACTGAACCCATTGAAATGGCTTTATCCATGACCAAGATGGATCACTTATTTGACGTTGTGTATGGCTTGGATCGCTATGATACACCCAAACCAGATCCTGAAGGCATTATTAAGTTAATGAATGATCATTTCTATGATCGTGCTTCATTTATTTATTTGGGAGACACCCATACAGATATCGAAGCAGGCCGTCGTGCAGGTGCCTTTACAATCGGTTATATCTTTGATAAAAATAGAGAACAAGAATTAAGAGATGCCAATCCCAATGTGATCATTTCGGATTGGCGTGAATTACCAAAAGTATTGGAAGGAGACCACGAATGGACGTACAATATGATTTAATAATTATAGGTGGAGGGCCTGCAGGGATGACTGCTGCAATTTATGCTTCACGTGCTGGGCTCAAGGTTGCCATGATGGAAAAAGAAGCGCCTGGTGGTAAAATGATTAAAACAGATTTAATTTGTAATTACCCTGGTTTTTCTGAAATCAATGGTGCGGATCTTTCCATGAATATGTTTAACCATACCGCCAGTGTGGGTGCTGAGTATCTTTATGGTGATATTACAGGCATTGGTTTTGATGGTGATAAACGTATCGTTCATACTGCAGATGGTAACACTTATACGGCCTTAGCTATTATTGTTGCAACGGGTAGTGTCGAAAGAACTTTGGGATTCCCACAAGATCATTTACTCTTGGGTAAAGGTTTATCTTACTGCGCTGTATGTGATGGTGCTTTTTTCAAACAAAAAGAAGTGGTTGTTATTGGGGGCGGAAACTCTGCGTTGGAAGAGGCGCTATACCTTACCTCTTTTGCGGATCATGTTAAACTTGTGATTCGTAGAGATGTCTTTAGAGGAGATATTATCAATCAGGAACAAGTTTTGAAACATCCTAAGATTGAAGTCATTCGAAATCATGTGCCTGATCATTATTTAATTTCAGAAACGGGTCATTTGGCAGGTGTTGCCTTCTATAATAAAGATACCGATGAAATTGTTGAAATGAAAGCGGATGGTCTGTTCCCTTATATTGGACAAGATCCCGCTACGAATTTCTTGGGTGATCTGGATATTTTAAATGAAGAACGTTATGTGATTGTGAATCGCAAGATGGAAACAGGAATTGCGGGTCTATATGCAGCTGGAGATGTGGTTGCGAAGGACTTAAGACAGATTGTAACAGCGGCCAATGATGGCTCGATTGCGGCTCAAGAGGCTTTCTATTATATTCAAGCATTAAAATCTAAGGAATCTTAGATTTTTTTGTTATAATGGATATAGAGGTGGGAATATGAATGTAAAAAAAGTAGTACTTGTGACTGGGGTATCGGGGGCTGGGAAAACCACAGCAATGGGTGTTTTAGAGGATATGGGTTATACCTGTATTGATCGTTATCCCGTTAAGTTGGTAGACTCCTTGGTGGAAATGGTACTTGAAGAAGCGGGTACTTCGTCTTATCAAAACTTAGCATTGAGTGTCAATGCGCAAGATTTTGCGACTTTTAAGCGTGCTTTTGAGAATGGCATGATTGATTTAACGGTGCTCTATTTGGATGCATCCTATGAGTCCTTGCTACTGAGATATAAATATAATAGAAGACATCATCCCTTATTGGTTGCTAAAGTCGCAAACTCTTTAGAAGAAGCGATAACCTTAGAAACCGATGCTTTCTCTAAAATTAAAGAAAGTGCTACAATTATTATTGATACCTCACAAACATCAGTTCATGATTTGTCGCGTAGAATTCAAAATGTTTTCTCTATTTCTGCCAAACATACTTTAACCGTAAGCTTCTTATCCTTTGGTTTTAGACATGGGGTACCGCGTGATGCGGATATTGTGATCGATGTTCGTGTCTTAAAGAATCCCTATTGGGATGTATCACTCAGAGAGAAAAGTGGTAATAACAAAGCGGTGTATGATTATGTTATAAAGGATGCAGATACGGTAACATACCTATCTAAATTGATGCCTTATTTGGACATGGTCATTGAAATGTATAAAACGGATACGAAACATCACTTAACCATTGCGATTGGATGTACAGGTGGTCAACATCGATCGGTTTCCATTGCGAATTGGTTGTATCGTAACTATCGTGATCAGCTGGATGTTTTTGTGAATCACCGTGATGTTAAGGAGTCTGATAATAATGACTAGAGTGACAGTTATTGGAGGGGGTAAAGGTCAATCCCTGATTCTAAGAGGCCTTAAAAACATTGAAGGTTTGGATATTCGGGCCATTGTTTCTGTATCGGATGATGGGGGTTCAACGGGTCGTTTGCGAAGTGAATTCAGCTTACCGGCCATGGGCGATATTCGAAATGTTATGGTGGCACTTTCTGAGTCGGAGCCACTGTTGTCTCATATTATGGAATTTAGATTCGATGAGATGGATTCAAAAGCCCTAGGGGGTCATAGCTTGGGGAATCTCATTTTAACCGCCATGGCGCACAAAACAGGTAATTTTATGGAAGCCATCGGTTCAATTTCAAAGATATTAAATGTGAAGGGTGAAATCATTCCTGCATCGCTTCAACAGCTTACTTTACTGGCGAGAATGAAAGATGGCACCATTGTTCGTGGTGAATCCAATATCCCGCTATTCAGCAATCACATCGAAGATATTTTTTATGATCATCCTGTTGAGGCTACCAAGGAAGCTGTCGATGCGATTGTGAACTCAGATGTGATTATTTTGGGAATTGGTTCGCTTTATACATCCATCATTCCAAACATAATTATTCCAGAAATTAAGCGTGCACTCTCCATTACAAAAGCAAAGAAAATTTATTATTGTAATGTGATGACCCAACCTGGTGAAACAGATAACTATTCAGGTGAGGAGCATGTGAATGCTTTACTCAAACATATGGAAAGTCCCATTGATATGGTTGTGGTCGACAACAATCTTTTTTCTGAAGATATCTTAAAGAAATATGATGAAGAGTCTTCCAATGTGGTGCGTTTTAATACGGATGCACATGCCTATAAAATTATTTATGATGACTTGGCCAGCACAAGTTCTGGATTGATTCGTCATGATGCCAAAAAGATTTATAATAACTTTAAGAAAATATTGGAGGTGATTTAATGTCGTTTAGCAGTGAAGTGAAACATGAAATAACCAAGAGGGATCTCACTGAGGGGCAAATTCGTGCACAACTTTCTGGCTTTATGCATTTGAATGCGAGTTTAAGAATTGCAGATCGCAGTATGCAACTTCAAATCGAAATCGCAAACGCCACCATTGCCCGTCAAATGTTCTCGCTTTTAAAATCGCGTTATGACGTAGACATGGAATTAACCGTTTTAAAAAGACAAAACTTGGATAAAAGTAATTACTTTCGCTTGCGTATTAAAGAAAAGGCAATCCTAATTTTAGAAGACTTGGGGATTTATGATACCAAGGGTTTTAGAAAAGTACCCCTATCGATGATTGTGGTTCAGGCACCCTATGCTCAAAGTTATTTGGCAGGCTGTTTCTTGGCTTCGGGAAGTGTTAATGCGCCCACAAAATCGAATTACCATTTGGAATTGGGTGCAAACACAGAAGAGATGGCCAAATTTTTAGTGAAGCTCTTGGGTCGTTTTGGGTTAGAAGCGAAAATTACCCAGCGTCGTAAGAAGCCTATTGTTTATCTTAAGGCAGCCGATCAAATTGCGGATTTCTTGAAAATTGTGGGTGCTTATAATAAAACGATGGAGTTTGAAGATATTCGAATTCAAAGGGATTTCAGGAATTCATTGACGCGTCTTGATAATTGTGAGGTGGCCAATGAAATGAAAACCATTAAAGCAGGGAATACACAGATTGATGCGATTCAGGCTTTGATATCACATAACCGTTATAATCATCTGGATCAAAAATTAATTGAAGTGGGGGATCTTCGGATGCGCTACCCAGATAATAGCTTGAATGAATTGCTAGAAATATATTATCAAGAAACGGGTACGCGGATTAGTAAATCAGGTCTGCAACATCGTTTTAATAAAATTATTGAGTTATCAGATAAATTGGAAGTGGGTGAATCGAATGACTAGTTTGTGGGCTTTTATTTTAATTATCTTGGTAATTATTATTATTTCCACGATTTTAAGACTGTTCTTCTTTTTCTTACCCTTTATCTTAATTATAATTGGGATTTACATTATTAAGGGATTGATTGATGAAAAGAATGGCAAAAAAAATGAAAGGAAGCCGTATACACAAGGTGATGTGGTTGATGTGGAATTTACGGTAAAAGATGTTGATGAAGATTGATCATGCATTGCCTGAAGATAAGGAACAAATTTTAAAGTATTATAAAGCAGCCTATCCCGATGCCCATGCTGTTCAATTGGATGCTTATTTCAAAGTTTATTACAAACCTGAGGAAACCTTCGTTTTAAGAGATGAAGTGGGTGAGATGTTGGGGATTGCTTCAGTGCGTCCTAAAATCATTCATCTCAATGATAAGAATGTTAAGGTTTCTTATATCAATCGCATCATGACCCTACCACACCAACAAGGTAAGGGTTATATGAATGTATTGGTGGAAGGGATATTAAATCATTTCGCTAAGACAGATATCATGACCTTATTGCGTGCTTATGAGCCTAAAATATTTGAAAAATTTGGGTTTGAGAGTGCAATTCAAACGGTTCAGTATAGTGCCAGTGTGAATAAGTTACCTAAATTTAGCATTGATGGCATTGTGCCCCAACCCAAAAGTGAGGGCTTGATGCGTGTTTATGAAAACTTCACACAGCACTTTGATGGTTATTTTTTAAGAAATCAAGATGACTTTGAACAAATTCGTAGTTTCATGGCTGCCCAAGGGGGTAGCATTGTGGGCTTAAGTCATAAGGGTCAATTGCAGGGTTATTGTATCTATAAAAATTATCCATCACATGTGGAAGTCTTAGAATGTGCTTATGATACCAGTGGTACTTTGTTGCGTTTGTTGTCTTTTGTTTCAAAGGGAAAACAGCGTCTTATTTATTATGCCAGTGAGAAGGAAAATATCTTAAAGGTCATGCCTTATGCTACTAAAAATACGCAACCTTTCTTACTTGCGCGTATCAATGATCAGGAATTGTTTGAGCGTTTATATGATATTCGAATTATTTCTGCATACTCGGCTTTTAAAGCTTTTGAAAAACCTTTGTTTAATCGCGATTTCCAGTAGGTTGTTCGTGGTTTCACAATTGACAAAGGGTTGAAACCTTACTATAATTAAAGAGTAACAAAAGGAGGATTTATTACTATGGCAGTAAAAGTTGCAATTAACGGTTTTGGTCGTATTGGACGCTTGGCAGCACGTTACCTACTAGATACAGAAGGTATGGAGCTTGTCGCAGTTAACGACTTAACAGATGCTAATACATTAGCACACTTATTCAAATATGACTCAGCACAAGGTCGTCTTGGAAAAGAAGTAGAAGTTAAAGAAGGTGCATTCGTTGTAGACGGACATGAAATTAAAGTTCTTAGCGAAGCAAACCCTGCTGACTTACCTTGGGGCGAATTGGGTGTAGACGTTGTTATCGAAAGTACAGGATTCTTCACTACTGAAGAAAAAGCCGGTCTTCACTTAGACGCTGGTGCGAAGAAAGTTATTATTTCAGCACCTGCAACAGGAAACATTAAAACAGTTGTATATAACACAAACCACGATATCTTAGATGGATCAGAGACAGTAATCTCCGGAGCATCATGTACAACAAACTGCTTGGCACCTATGGCTAAAGTATTACATGATCAATTTAATATCGTAAGTGGTCAAATGACTACAATTCACGCATACACCAATGACCAAAATACATTGGATGCACCTCACAAGAAAGACTTGCGTCGTGCGCGTGCAGCAGCAGAAAACATCATTCCTAACTCAACAGGAGCAGCTAAAGCTATCGGACTTGTAATTCCTGAATTACAAGGTGTTCTTGATGGTGGTGCACAACGTGTTCCAGTTATCACAGGTTCAATTACTGAACTTGTAGCAGTAGTTTCAAAAGATGCAACTGTTGAATCAGTTAACGCAGCAATGAAAGCAGCTGTTGACGAATCATACGGATATACAGAAGAACCATTGGTTTCATCTGACATTATTGGTATGGAATTCGGATCATTATTCGATGCTACACAAACTAAAGTTTCAACCGTTGGTGGTATTAACTTGGTTAAAGTTGCAGCTTGGTATGATAACGAAGCTTCCTATACACATCAATTAATCCGTACTGCAAAATATGTTGCAAGTCAAATTTAATTGACGCTAACTTAAGGTGTGGTTGATCCACACCTTTTTTATGTATTGACATAGATTAATTTAAAAATGTGAAATTAGTCTTTGTGAATACATAAAGATTTGTTAAACTAGAGGTAATGGAGGTTTTTATGAAAATATTTAATTCAAAATCTAATAAAGTTGAAACATTCGTCCCCATTGAACCAGGTAAAGTTAGTTTTTATTTGTGTGGACCGACTGTCTATAATCATGCGCATATTGGAAATGCCCGTCCCATTGTTGTATTTGACTTGTTGAGACGTGTTTTAAAAGCGAGTGGATATGAGGTGAAGTATGTTTCAAACTATACGGATATCGATGATCGTATTATTCAGAAAGCCTTAGATGAGATGGTCAGTGAAAGTGAAATTGCACAACGTTATATCGACGCTTATGAATGGGTCCGTGATAATTTGCATGCTGGACATGTGGATGAGACACCACGTGTGACACAGGTAATCGATGATATTATTGAATTTATTACAGCTTTAATGGATAAAGGATATGCCTATGCGGTGGATGGGGATGTTTACTTTAGAGTCAATCGCGTCAAAAGCTACGGCAGTATTTCCCACCAAAAACTCGATGAATTACGGGTGGGTGCACGGATTGATGAAAATGAAGCGAAAGAAAATGCGCTTGATTTTGTCTTGTGGAAAAATACAGATGATGAAGGCATTAAATGGGATTCTCCATGGGGAATGGGAAGACCTGGATGGCATACAGAATGTGTGGTCATGATCCATGATAGCTTTGGGGGCAGTATTGATATTCATGCTGGGGGACAGGATTTACGCTTCCCACATCATGAAAATGAATCAGCTCAAAATTATGCCATGCATGATCACGATCTCGCTAACTATTGGCTCCATAATGCCATGCTACAAATTGATGGTGAAAAGATGAGTAAATCCTTAGGGAATGTGATTTGGGCCAAAGATTATATTGAGCAGTTTGGTTCCAATGTGACCCGTTGGTTGCTTTTATCAACCCACTATCGTTTGGTTTTAAATATTTCAGATGACACCATTTCTCAAGCTCAAAAATCAATTCAAAGAATTGGCGATGCCTATAAAAAAGCAACGCTTACTTTAAGCCTCAATAATATTAAACAAACAAATAACTATGATGTAGATCTCTATCAATCCTTTTTAGAACCCCTTCAAAATGATTTAAATGTTGCGAATGCGCAAGTAGCACTTTTTGAATGCATCAAAAAGATTAACCAAAGCCTACGCACCAAAGATTATGATTTTGAAGCAATTGATTTGTATGTGAATACAATTGAAAAAATGTTAGATATTCTGGGGCTCACTTTTGAAGCCGTTAACTTAAGTGATGCTGATAAAACTTTATTTAATAATTGGGAAAACGCAAAAGCAATCAAAGATTTTGAACAAGCCGATATCTATCGTCAACGTTTATTGGAAAAAGGATATCTATGATGCAGCACAGTGGGAATGTGTTGGCGTTTGTGGGGGATGCGGTTTTATCACTACAAGTACGTGAGTACTTGGTCAATCGGGGTATCACCAGCACAAAAAAACTTCAAGAAACTTCGATCAAGTTTGTTTCTGCCAACGCCCAAGCGGAATTTATTTCATATTTACTTAAAAATGAACTGTTAACAGAAGCTGAAGTACTGATTTTTAAAAAAGGTCGAAACGCAAAATCAGCGACCATGGCTAAAAATGCGGATATGATAAGTTATCGTTTATCCACCGGATTTGAGGCGCTTTGGGGTTATCTTTATTTAGAAAATGATTTGAAGCGACTTGAAGTGCTGTGGGAATTATATAAAGAAAGTGTGATTATTTAATGTCAGAATATATCTATGGTAAAAATGCTGCCATCGCCTATTTAAAAGAAAATAACCAACCCCATCATGTGTACCTTCAAAAAGGTGGACATTTTCAGGATGTAGAAAAGCTATTGAATAAAAATGTTCCTCGTAGTTTTGTAACAAAACAAGATTTGGATAAAAAAATTAGGGGAAACCATCAAGGAATCATACTTGAAATAGAAGGCTTCAAATACTATGACCTTGAAGCAATTTTAAGTGCTTCAAAAAATAATCTCTTGGTGATGTGTGACCAAATCGAGGACCCTCATAATTTAGGTGCAATTTTAAGAACCTGTGATGCGACGGGAGTCGATGGTGTTATTATTGGGAAACATCGTTCTGTGGGTTTGAATGCCACCGTCTCAAAAGTTTCAACAGGGGCTATTAATACAGTAAAAGTGGCACAAGTCACAAATTTAGTACAAACATTAAACATTTTAAAAGAACGGGGCTATTGGGTTGTGGCAGCTGAGAATGGTGTGGACGCCATTGATTATACACAACTCAAAGTCGATATGCCCATTGTCCTTGTGGTTGGATCTGAAGGCAAGGGTATTTCAAGATTGGTTAAAGATGCAGCAGATATATTGGTTACGATTCCGATGCGTGGATCTGTCAATTCTTTAAATGTCTCTGTAGCTACCGGTGTTTTACTCTACGATATAATCAGTCGAAGGAACTAAAGTAGAAAGGGGGGGAAATTGTGAACGATTTCGAGTATATCTATATGATCCGCCAAGACTGTGAATGCGCTTACCAAATGGTGCTTTCTAATTATGAATCTTTGTTGTGGAAACTATCATTTAAAAACTATCATATTCAAAAACCTGAAGGCATCCAAGTCTTTGATTTGGTCCAAGAGGCACATTTGGGTTTTATGGAAGCACTGTATACGTATTCAGAAGCGAAATTTGTTGGTTTGGCATTTTATATAAAACTATGCTGTGAATCGCATGTCTTAACACTTTTAAGAAAATGTCGGTCTTTATCTTACAAACTGTTAGACACATCCTTTTCATTGGATGTTGAAATTGCTGAGGGTGAAAATATCACGTTGATGGATGTGATCCCAAATGCCAGTAATGAACACAATCCAAGTTATCAGGCAGTTTTGTCTGAAGCCAGGAATATCTTTGAAGATATTTTGAATGGCTTTCTACCACATGAACGGGATTGTGTTCGGTTGTGGCTGGATGGGCATTCTTATAAAGAAATAGCGGACATCGTTTTTAAAGATGTGAAAGATGTGGACAATACTTTACAAAAAATAAAACGAATGGTCGCATATAATAAACCTTTCTCATAAGAGGGGTTTATTTTTTTTAAGGCGTCTTATTATTAATTGAAAAAAGATTTTGTTAAAATATTTATAGATGAGTCACCTCATTTTCTTGCGGATATTGGCTAGGGGTCTGTTGTTTTGCGAATATCGAAGGATTGTTCTGACTGGTTATCTAAAGAGATAAGAACCGATATCTCTTGGGCGACTGAAATATGTTTATCTTCGAATTTTTATCCACTATGCATGGTAGCATTTCTAGGTAAAAGTTAGGGGATGAGATCTCATCAAAAACATAGGAGGTCAATTATGAAACAAAAATATACATGGTTTTTCCCCATGGTTTCTTTTGTGATGTTTGTAAGCTTTATGGCAGCATACACGATTCCAAGAGAAACGGTGAGATTTAGAACATTGTTATCATTCGGTTCAGGATTTTTAGCTTACTCAATGATGTTGGTGCTTATTTTAATTGCAGTGAGGCCCAAATCAATTGAAAAGAAATTAGGTTTACCAGATATGTACCACATTCATGGTTACATGGGCATGGTTTTAACCGTGGCAGCATTTTTACATATTATGCTACAGTTCAATGGACTCCAAAGCATTGGTGAAATGTCTTTTCTCTCTAAGACGGGATTTATTGGAGTCATTACTTTAGCAGCATCCGTACTTTCAGGTACCTTTGTTTTATCCAATACATTTATCAAGCGCAGTCGCAAACTGATGCAACGCAAAGAAAAATACTATAAACGAGAAACACATCTTTGGGTCCATCGTTTGTCCTTGGTTTCTGTAATCGCAATATTTTTCCATATAAGAAGAATCGCAAGCGGTAGTCTTGAAGTCTTACTTTGGGTCTATACTGTCTTTACTTTGGGTGCATATGTTGTCTATGAAATATCTAAAAGAATGTTACCGAAATATACGGTCGTATCAATATCAATGCCATCACCCACAGTCTATGAAATAGAGCTTAAACCAGTCAATGGGGATAGGTTGGATTATGAACCAGGCCAATATGTGTTCTTGAAATTCACCCAATCCAAGATGCCTAAAGAAAGCCATCCTTTCTCTATTTCCAGTGCCCCCAATCAAGATAAGGGTACAATTCAAGTGATGATTAAGACCTTGGGTGATTTCACCAGCGATTTAAACAATGTAACCGTGGGCGATATCGCAACCCTACAAGGTCCCTATGGAAACTATTTCAAACCTGATCTACAAGAAAAAGACAACCCATTAATCTTGATGGGAGGGGGAATTGGTATTACCCCCAATTTATCAATTGTACGCTACGAGATGGCTAAAAACTCACAAAGAAAGATTCATCTCATTTGGGGTCTGGCTTATCAAGAAGATATCATGTTGGTGGATGAACTTGAATCTATGAAAGCCTCAAACCCAAACTTCTCTTATCACTTCATCTTTAGCCATGAAGAAGTCGAAGGCTTTCCATTTGGTTTTGTGAGTGGTGATTATCTTCAAACCTTGGGTATCCATAGTTTATATGATGAGGGTGAATTCTTCATTTGTGGACCCGGCCCCATGATGGATGCGATTGGATCCTTGTTGGTCGAAAACGGGGTTTTGAAGCGGAATATTCATTTAGAAGCCTTTTCATTTTAGGACGTGTTTAAAACACGTCTTTTTAGTCGGTAATGTTTGACAAAGAGAGGGTTGAGTGCTAAAGTTAAATAGCATAAAAGTGGGGTTAAGATATGACAAATAAAAGAAAAAAAGTGGTACTCATATGTACGGAGTGTTTGTCTCGAAATTACTCCACATTCGTCAACCACTATAAACAAGATGAAAGACTGGAACTTAAAAAGTATTGTAATCGATGTGGGAAACATACGATGCATCGAGAATCACGTTAGGAGGCATATTTATGAAATGGTTTAGTTTAAAAGGTGTTAGAGAAGAAGTTAGAAAAATACAATGGCCAAAGAGAAAAGAAATGGCAACATATACCGCTTCAGTATTGGGTTTTGTGGTTTTCTTTGCGGTTTACTTCATGTTTTCTGAAATCATCATTTCTCAAATCTTAAGAATGTTGAAGGTGTTTTAGATGCAAGAAAAACTTTGGTATGTAGTTAACACTTATTCTGGACATGAAAATCGTGTTAAGGAAAACTTGGAACGTCGTGTTGAAACGATGGGTATTCAGGATTCCTTATTTAAAATTGTCGTGGCTGAAGAAAAGGTTATCGAATATAAAAAAGTCAATGCAAAAGACGCAACAGGTCAAAAGATTGAAAAAATGAAGAAAGTGGAAAAGTATAAGAATTTATTTCCTGGATATCTCTTCGTTGAAATGATTATGACTGATGAAGCTTGGTATGTGGTTCGTAATACTCCCGGTGTAACTGGGTTTATTGGATCATCTGGTGGGGGTGCAAAACCATTCCCAGTTTCTCCAGAAGAAATTGAATCCATTCTACGTCGTATTGGTGAGAGTGATCAAGCCATTGAGATTGACTTTGGTGTGGGCGATAGAGTTAAGATTTTATCGGGTCCTTTCCAAGGCCAAGAAGGTACTGTAGAAACCTTGAATCATGACAATCAATCTGCACGTGTCTTGGTATTGTTCGCAAGTCGTGAAACTCCAGCAGAAGTTTCATATGTTGATTTAGAAAAACTATAAGCAAGCGTTAACGCTTGCTTTTTTTTCGTTAAGTGATGTGATTACTTGCAAGTATACGATGGGCACATTTATAATTGAAATGGAGGTTGTTATTTATGATTTATGGCATTGGGGAAGCTTTTGGTAAAATAATATTAATGGGGGAACATGCGGTTGTTTATGGTGCACCTGCGATAGCGATGCCCTTTTTTAGCGTGGGCGTGAAGTGTACCGTACATTCACATGAAGGAGATACTTATATCCAAAGTATTTGTTATGATGGCCCTTTAAAGAAATCAGATAACACCATTCAAGGTATTAAAGAACTCATTCAAGTTAGCTTGGATTATTTGGAACAACCCAATCACAATTTAAAATTTATCATTGAATCCCTCATTCCACCCCAAAGGGGATTGGGATCTTCTGCGGCAGTCTCGGTTGCCATTGTCCGTGCCCTTTTTGATGCATATAAAGTAAACCTTTCCATTGACGTTTTAAATCATTTGGTTAATATTGCGGAATCTATTCACCATTTCAATCCCAGTGGTTTGGATTCTGCAACCATTCTCAATGAGGAAATTACCCAATACCAAAAAGGCAATGGCCTACAAAGCATTCAATCCAATATGGAGGGTTTCTTGATAGTGGGTGACTCAGGTATTGAAGGCAACACGAAAGAAGCCGTCAGCGAGGTAAAATCCCGGATGGATCAGCATCCTCAAATGATGCAAGCAGAAATTGAAACCATCAGCCAACTTACCTTTAAAGGTGTTTTGGCTTTAGAAGAAAACAACATTCATACCTTGGGTTACTTGATGACCCAAAATCACAGATCTTTGGCTAAATTGGGTGTGAGCAATGAAATCATGGATCACTACGTTGATGTGGCACTTGAAGCAGGGGCCTTTGGCGCCAAACTTACAGGAGGCGGCAAAGGCGGCTGTATGATTGCGATTGTGGATTCAATTGTAGAGGCCAATAAAATTTCTGAAACATTAAAAAAAGAAGGCATTAAAGAAACGTGGATATACAATATGAAAGAGGTTAGTGCGTCATGAGTAAAACAGTAAGAGCCCATGCGAATATCGCATTGATTAAATATTGGGGTAAAGTCGATGAAGTGAATCGCATCCCCGCTAACTCCAGTTTATCTTTAACGTTAGATGGCTTCTATACCGACACAAAAGTAACGTATGATGCGCAATTAACAGAAGATATCTTTTATCTGGATGGCGTGTTAATTGAAGGCAAAGAAAAGATACGTGTTCAAAAGTTCATGGACTACATTAGAAATAAATATGGTATATCTGAGTATGCGACGATCACCTCAAATAATCATGTTCCCAAGGCAGCCGGATTGGCTTCCAGTGCCAGTGCTTTTGCGGCTTTAGCAAAGGCTGCGACCCTTGACTTAAATTTAGATGATATTGAAACTTCAAGATTGGCAAGAATGGGATCGGGGTCTGCCTCTCGTTCAATCTATGGTGGCTTTTCAATTTGGCGCCATGGTCATGATGATGAAAGCAGTTATGCCACTGCCATTGAAATGGAACCCTGGGAAGACATTGTGATGATCGCATGTCTTATTAATGAGTCCACCAAACCCTTCACGAGTTCTGAAGCCATGTATGAGACATCCCAAAACTCTGTTTATTTTGATGCGTGGGTTACACAATCCCATAAGGACATTGCGCTAATGGAAGCGTTTGTTAAGGAGCATGATATTAAAAAGGTGGGCGCACTGGCTCAAGAAAATGCGTTGAGAATGCATGCATCCCTCATGGCCATTAATAAATGGTACTTTGAACCAGAAACAATCCGAATTTTAAATCTCATCAGAGAAATTCAAAAAGAAATTCCAGTGTATTTTACCATGGACGCGGGACCCAATGTAAAACTAATCACAACTCAAGCTTACGTTGATACAGTCTTAAAGCATCTTAAAGATGTAAAAACAATCACCTCTAAAGCGGGTAAAGGGGTTCATGTTTTATGATTCATGTCCGCTATCCGGGTAAACTTTATATTATGGGGGAATACGTCATTATGGAGCCTGGCAATCATGCGGTTCTCATTTCAGTGAATCGCTATCTTGATGTGCATGTTAAAAAAGCAGACACCCTTCAAGTTACCAGCGCTCATGGTACGCTTAAACAAGGTTTAAACGGTACCTTACCTTACGTAGAAGATGCGATTAAAGTCGCTCAGGAATACCTTATTTATCACCACATTACACCCCGCAACTTTGAAATGGATATTGAAAGTGAATTGGATGCGGGTAAGAATAAGAAATATGGCTTTGGGTCTTCAGGTGTGGTCATTGTAGGTGTTATAGATGCACTCTTGAAACTACATAATCTTAAGGTTGAGCCAGAAACACTCTTTAAGTTGGCGGTCTATACTCAAGTTAAAATGAATAAAATCAGTTCAGGGGGAGACTTGGCATGTAGTATTTATGGGGGATTGGTCCATTATCGTAGATATAAGGAATTGCCAAGTAAAATCGAAGACATTGATACACCTTGGGCGTATTTGGAAATCAATCCACTCCAACAATCATTTGAGGTAGAGGTGGGCTATACTGGAAGTGGATTTGATTCGCATGACTTTCTTTCGAAAGTTAAAAAGTTAAAAGAAACAGATCCAGTCCACTACCAATACTATATCGATAAAGGCAATCAGATTGTCAAAAACTTTATTCAAAATTCTCGCGAAATCTCTTATATTCAAGACTATCGTGATTGGATGCTAGAATTCGCTTCATGGGCAGATATTCAAATTGAATCGCATACGCTTACTCATTTAATTGAAACAGCGCTGGAATTGGGATATATCTCAAAAGTATCCGGTGCCGGTGGGGGTGATTGTGGTATTGCGATTTATAATGAAACTAAAGATCATGCCCTTCTTGAATCAAGATGGGCCACACAAAAGATAGAAAGGATTGAAAACATCCAATGAGTCGTTCCGAAAGAAAAGATGCGCATGTGAAGCATGCTTTAAACCAAGTTATTTCTCACAATGATTTTGACCGTATTCAACTTGTCCACCAAAGCCTGCCAGATTTTGACTTAGATGAAGTGGATTTATCTACGGACTATTTGGGGTATCACTTTGATTATCCAATCTATATCAATGCCATGACAGGGGGCAGTGAAAAAACAAAGAAAATCAATCATGATCTTGCCCAATTGGCTAAGAAATATCATTTGGCAATGTCTGTTGGTTCGCAACACGTTGCGCTAGATGATGCCCAATATGAAGCCTCATTTAAGGTGATTCGAGAAGTGAATCCAGATGGCTTTGTGATTGGGAATGTAAACGCAAACGCTACTTTAGAAGAAGCGAAGCGGGCCATTGCGATGATTGATGCCAATGCTTTGGGTATTCATATTAATACGGCTCAAGAATTAACAATGGATGAAGGTGATCGACACTTTAAACATTGGTCCAAGCATATTGAAACCATTGTGAAGGGTGTGGATGTCCCGGTTATTGTTAAGGAAGTGGGCAATGGCTTGAGTGCAAAGACCATTAAAAAACTCATGGATTTGGGTGTGAAACATGTTGATGTGAGTGGTAAGGGGGGTACCAATTTTATTGACATTGAAAATAATCGTTTGGAATCCAAGCGCTATGATTATTTAAAAAACTGGGGCAATTCAACGGTGGATGCACTTTTGGATACCCGAGCATACCAAAGTAAAATCGAAGTGTTGGCATCGGGGGGTATTAGAAATCCACTGGATGTGATTAAAGCTTTGGCACTGGGCTCAAAGGCCGTGGGTCTTTCTCGCTTTTTCTTAGATGTGGTCCATCGTGATGATCAAACATTAGACTATTTTATTGAAGATCTCAAAAAAATAATGGTT
>WPCK01250505.1_pt1 | contig 20821 bp, 16 predicted proteins | sample 5399851 | NCBI WGS metagenome assembly WPCK01 (sample SAMN12869471, study PRJNA574797) | sludge metagenome | isolation source: wastewater treatment of pH11 | place: China:Beijing | collected 2019-05-20 | reverse complement strand
CCTGCAAAGTCCGAAGCTGGAAAAAGAAACTGAATCCTGTACGGTACGGAGTTTGGGGTCACGGAGCCATTCCCCTCGACATTCTGTGCCGTCGATGGCGACACCGCCTGCATGATTTGTGCGGGTGCGAGCGCACTCGTCCCAAAAATGGCGACGCTCACAAACGCAACGGTGGTCCACCCAAGTCGAAACGAATTCATGTGGTTCTCCTTTTGTTAAGGGGTCGGGAGTCTTTTTCAGCCAAACACTTTGCCACTTGCGTGCGCGTTTGGCCGAAAAAGACTCCCGACGCCGTTCACACCGCGACCCCGTTCACACCTACGTGGCTGCTGACACTGGCCGCTCCCTACATTAGAATGCGACGAATGGGGTGTTGTTTTCCCACGCTCCCTGCAAAATCATCGCGCGGTCGATCGGAACTTTCCCGCCATGAGCCGGGTGACGCAACTGATTGAGCGGATCGATTCGGGGGACGTTCGGGCCGCCGACGAACTATTGCCCATTGTCTACAACCAGCTTCGACATCTGGCGAGGAAGCAGCTGGGACAGGAAGCGGCAGGGGTGTCCCTTCAAAGCGCGGACTTAGTTCACGAAGCGTATTTGCGCCTCGTCGGCTCGCACCGAAAGTGGCAGGGCTGCGAGCACTTTCTGGCCGCAGCGGCCGAGGCCATGCGGCGGATCCTTGTCGAGCGCGCTCGGAGAAAGCGACGTATCAAGCATGGCGGGAAGTACACACGCGTCGAGCTGAGTGACGCGGCTGCGCGGCTGGGGCCTGCCCCCGAGGAAGTGATCCTGGTCAGCGAACTGCTCGATTCGCTCACCAAGCAACATCCGCTCGAGGCGCAGCTGGTCAAGCTTCACTACTTCGCCGGTCTGAGCATCAGTGAGGCCGGCAGGGCCCTCGGCCTTGCCAGCAGTACGGCGCACCGGTACTGGACGTTCGCGCGGGCGTGGCTGCACGAAGCAATACGGGGCGCGGACGCGAAATCAACGGAAGGGTGAGGCCAACTTGTCATGCGCCAAGCCTTCCGCTCTCCGCGACAAAACTGTCATGTTACACTGTTTTCCGCGGGAAATCGTAGCACGATACCCAAGAGGCGGGGCGATCGCCATGGCGAGTTTTTTGCACCGCACGAGAGACGTGTCACGAGCTTTCCAACGCTTGCGTGGGGCGATCATCTTGATCAGCCGACATTTCACGCCCGCAACGAATCGATGCCCTACAGCGTCAAGGCCGAGCTGAGAGGAAGATTGTCCACATGCCCGCCGCGCTGAAGCGTCGCCACGTACGTCACCACGGTTTGTTGATCCATGGGCTCTTTTCCTACGAGCAACACACCCTGGGTGTGTGAATACGTCGTGGTGGCAATTCGTCCGCGAAGGGTGCTTTGGTTCCGAAATCAGGAATGCCCATTCCAGGAACTATCGCCCGATTCAGATGGTATTCATCGTTCGCTAGTCGTTTCCGGCCTTTCGTTCGATCCGGAGGCCTTACGGTAGCTGAACGTTCGCCGCGTGATTCATGTCCTAGAAAAAGGAATCGCCCCGATCACATTGGCGCCACTTCTAAAATGGCTGACAGTTGCGGCTCCCCAAAGTAGAATGCGACGAATCGACCGCTCGTTTCCCACGCGCCGGGCGAAAAAATGTCTCATTTCTCGTAGGCCGGTCATGCAAAAACCAGATGCATCGGAAATCCCGTTGCACGATGCGTCCACGGAAAAATTGATTTTCCAGGCGGCTACATTCATTCCGGACGTCGGGGAGCGGGACGAATACCTCGAGGTGGCGTGTCAGGGCAACTCGGCGCTCCGCGAGCGGATCCATTCGCTGCTAAGGGCCGCCGAAGCCGACAGCATCTTCATGCGCAAGCCGGCCATTCATTCCATGGTCGCCGAGCCGCCGATTCCGACCGACTCCGCAATGGACACGTCTGGTCCCACCGAGCACGGGACGATGCTCTGCCCGAGTTGCAGGAACTCGATCAAACTGTCACCAGGCGAAACACCGCATCAGCTCTCCTGTCCGTCCTGCGGGTCCTGCATCCCGATCGATTGGCAGTCGACCAGCCCTCGGAACCGGGACGAGATTCTTGGCACGCAAATCGGACCATACAAGCTGCTGGAGCAAATCGGTGAAGGTGGCATGGGAGTGGTCTACTTGGCCGAGCAGCAAGCTCCCGTTCGGCGCCGTGTCGCGCTGAAGGTCATCAAAGCCGGCATGGACACCCGACAGGCCATTGCTCGCTTTCAGGCTGAGCGGCAGGCGCTGGCATTGATGGATCATCCGAACATCGCCCGCGTGTTTGATGCGGGTTCCACCGAATCGGGCCGCCTCTACTTCGTGATGGAATTGGTCCACGGTATCTCAATCACAGAGTATTGCGACCAGCACAATTTGTCGGTCCACGAGCGACTGGAACATCTTGTCGAAGTTTGCCTTGCGGTGCAGCACGCGCATCAGAAAGGGATTATCCACCGAGATCTCAAACCCTCGAATGTCCTGGTTACGGAACAAGACGGCCTGGGCGTGCCCAAAGTCATCGATTTTGGCCTTGTCAAAGCGGCCGGCCACCAGCTGACCGAAAACACCCTGCTCACGGCCTTTCCCCAGATGATCGGCACACCGCTCTACATGAGTCCCGAGCAGGCGGAGACGACTGCTCTCGATATCGATACGCGCGCGGACATCTATTCCTTGGGTGTGTTGCTGTACGAGCTTCTCACCGGAGCAACTCCCTTCGATCGGGCGCGTTTTCACTCGTCCGACTACGATGAGATTCGCCGGGTCATTCGCGAGGAGGAGCCACCGCGCCCTAGTTTGCGGATTGGCTTGATGGGTGAGGCGGGCGCGGCCACGGCGGCCCACCGAGGGACGGATTTGCGGCGACTTCGGCAACGCGTCCAAGGCGACCTCGACTGGATTGTCATGCGCTGCTTGGAGAAGGATCGCACACGCCGGTACGGTACGGCCAGTGCACTGGCGGCGGACCTCGAGCGCTATTTACGCAACGAGCCGGTGGAAGCTTGTCCGCCAACTGCTGGGTATCGGCTGAGGAAATTCGTCCGTCGCAACACGGCTGGCGTGCTGGTAGGGTTGGCATTTGTGGCCCTTGTGGTTACCGCGGGCGCAGTACTGGGCGTCAACAACGCCCGCATTCGCCGAGAATCCGAGGCCAGGGCCAAGGCGTTACAAGCAAAGGAAACTTCGCTGGCAACAGTTCGTAGGGCCCTTCGGCAAGTAACGCAACTTGATGCGCAGTTGGACGCACGGATCTCTGGTATCCCCGGTGGCGACGAGATTTGGAAAGCCGTGCGCGAAGACATGTTGCGATACCTTGGGCCGATAGCGAAACAAGCCGAGCTTGACGAGGAATCCAAGTACGAAGCGTTCGTCATTTTGGAATCCATGGCCGACATTCAAATGGACATCGGCCGCTACAACGACGCCCGGCAGACCGCTCAGCGCGCGGTTGACATTGTACAAGGACGACTCGATGAAGACCCTCGCAATCCCCTCTACCTTGCGGACCTTGGGCGCGCAAAGAACTGCATGGTGCGTATCATGGCCTCGCAATTGACTTCGGACAACGAGGCCGAGTGCGCGGCCTACTGCACGGAATTGGCGGACTTGCTTCGGGAGTTCAATCGTCGACATCCGGACAACTTGCAGCCCACCGCCTACTGTCTCAAAACGCTGGGTGATATCGCCTTACAGCGCCATGGCGATAGGGTCGCTGCCGAGTGCCTGTTTCGCGAAGGCGTATCAACAGGCAAGCGATATCTGCAACAAGAGCCGAGTGACACTTTTGAGCGGTTAATGGTAATCAAGAACGCCAAATGGCTCGCATACTTGCTCCAGCATAATCCCGACGCTGGCCCGCAAGAGGCCGCACCGATGTTTGAACAAGCCCTTCGGTGGTCAATCGCTTTGGAGGAAGCCAGCCCGTCACAATGGACACGGCAGGAACTGGCTCACGTTGAATTGTGGTTAGGCATTTGCTGCTTCCACTTGCAACGCTCAGACGATGCCATAGCGCTCATCCAGCGTGCGTCTGCCGAGCTGCGGCGCCAGAGTGTCCAACGAGGGAATTTGTACCTGTGGCAATCGGCACAGGGGACGCTGGTAAGGCAACTTCAACAAGTCGGCCGCGATGCCGACGCTGCAGAGGCGGCTCGCCAAATGGCCGATTGGCTGAATGAAGTTGCTCCGATGGTTTCGGAGGATGCCCGCGTGCATGGAGATCTGCAACTGGCGCAAATCGAAAACGTGGGACTGCTGTCCGCGACCGGCCAGATCGAAGTAGCCGTGCACGCATGTCGACAGCACATCTCCTTCTGGGAGGCGTTTGGGCGCGACAAACCTTCCGAAGTAATCCGGCCGTACCTGGCTGGCAGCTACCTCATGCTCATCCGATCATTAACGGCGATCGGCCAGGTTGACGAAGCGAAAAGAGTCGCGGCGCAAGCTGACGAAATAGGGCTCACCGACCCCCAAACGTTAAGTCAACTTGCTCGGAGTCTGATAAATGCAAAGTGTGCGGAGAAACTGCCGCTTGCCCACGAGGCGGATCCAGCCGTCGCGGAACTGGCCGTCCAGGCTGCCGAGTCGGTGACCAGCGCCTCGCCAGATGACGGCCGCTCTTGGAACATGCTGGGGGCAGCCCAGTACTTCGACGGCCAATGGCAAGGTGCCATCCATGCACTCGAGAAATCAATGGACTTGCGGGGCGGAGGGGATGCATCCGATTGGTTCTTTACGGCGATGTCCCATCGGCGGCTTGATCACCGAATGGAAGCTCGTGCGTGGTACGACAGGGCCGTCGAGTGGATGGAAAAGAACGAATCGAAAGACCATGAACTTGTCCGCTTCCGGGCCGTCGCAACCGAACTGATCGGCATTTCGCCATCACCGCCGCAGGCTGGTGCGAAGCATCACGATCCACCGGACACCGGCAGAATAAGGCAAAAGTAAGCGGCGCTGAACTCGCAAAAAGTTCAGAAACGCTGAATTCTGGCCGAATCCAGTTACGCAACGGATTCATTGTTGGCACTTAGGTCCCTTGCGCGTGGAAATGCACGCCGTGCCCGCATCTTTATAGCGGCACGGCGGTCGATGCATTGGTCGACTCGAATTGGAGATCCACGGAGACGATTCCGCCATCGGCAATCGTGGAGAGTGCTCGCAACGTGGCTTCATCCACGCCTTTACCCATGGACAGTATCCTTCCGTCCAGCAGAACAAATTGAACGATCTCCGCGTGCTCGCTGCCGAACTTCCCTTCCGACGGATCGTTCCGCCTGACGGCCAGTCCTCCCAGCGACCCGCTGAGGTTGGTGCGCCAGTTGTCTCCTGCGAAAAAGGCCGTGTCCCCCTGGAGAATGTGCTGCATGGACCCTTGGGGAAACGGTCGAATGTAGCGCTCACCGACCGCCAGGGTCTTCCCCAACCCGTCTTTGACCCGACGCAGCTTGATCTGGGAAATGGTGAACAGAGGTCCCGCCACTTTCGGATCGATCAGCGAAGGCGGGATGGGGGCCTCGCCGTTGAGACCATACCGCGCTTCGACGCCGGCAGCGCCTGAAAAGTCACCGCCGGCGGCCACACCCCGGGATTGGGGTGGGGGCGGATTCTGGTTATTGTCAAAATCACGGTCCGCTGCGGGCGCCCGCAGCGTGGGGCAGTACATGATGGCCACCGGAGTCCGCATGGCGCGCTCATTGACGTCGGCGTCGACGCGCTCGGTAGGGACGAACGCGTCGTGGATGGCCTGCTCTTCGCAATAGGGGAGCACCCGAAATGGCCAGGCGACGCCGTATTGATAGAATCCTTCGCGCCGCGTATCGTGGGTTGTGTTGAGTTACCGTATCGCGGGCCTTCGGACTTGCCCGCGGACAGGGACCGCTGGCGATGATGTCCCCGCTTCGAAACACCTTGCGACGGTCGATCAGCCTGCTGTGCGTGGGACTTTCCCTGATGGGGAGCGGCCGCAGTTCCCGTGCGTTGTGCCATTGTCCGGGCTGCACCGCGTCCGATGACTCGTCGGCGTGTATCGAGCCCGCTGCCCTGGAATGCTGTCCCTGTTGTTGTTCGAACACGGGGAGTGGATCCAAGTCGTGCGTGGCACCTTGGACCACAGCACCTGCCGTCGCCGATACGGAAGCAGGTTGCCCCACGCGCGGGGATGGGCAGCGCTGCTGGTGCTGTCGGGGCGATGTCGTCTGGCTGGGTTCGCTGGACGGCAAGCAATTTCCACGCGAAGGTGTCGAGCCGACCTGCCTCGCGGTCAGCAGCATGGGTGTGACGGTACTTCTCGAGCCACGGCGATCCGCTCAGCGGAGCGACCACTTCCTTTCGGCGGCCGAGCGCTGTGCCGCATTCTGCCGGTTCCTGGCATGATTTGCTCTGGCAGTATGAGCCGGATCGTTCGGTCCGATTCAGCTCGGCACTCGCAATGAATTTCGGTGCCGTGAGCCGCATCCGAAACGAACCAGGCTCTGTCGTCCGCTTCGTTGGCACGCGGCGCGGTTGTCCGCGGTCTTGATCGTGCCAAGAAACCAGACGATTCCGACCGAGGTGGGGCCCGTTGGGATCCTGCCGGGTGGTATTCCATTTCTCAGGAGGTCGAACATGCAGTTTACGTTCCGATATCGGGTCCTTGTGCTTTCGTGCCTGCCCCTTTGGGCCGGCTGTAATGCGTCCCGCCCCCCGGATGCGAGTGACAATAATGTGTCACTCGCCACGGCGCAATACCTCCTGACCGACGAGCCCCCGGGGGCCGTGGGCGTGATCGAAGCCAAGGAATCGATCCAGGATGGACAATACCTGGTGGTGGTCGGTCGCGTGGATCCCTCCTCCTGGATCGAGGGACGGGCGGCCTTTGTGCTGGTGGACCCTTCCACAAAACTTAGCGAGGGCACTGACGACTGTGGACCGGGAGAAATCTGCGCCGCCGATTGCTGTGCGGAAGAACGCGAGGCGTGCACGACGCTGGTCAAGGTCGTCGATGCGGAAGGCCAGGTGGTTTCCGCTGATGCCCGGAAGATGCTTGGCGTCGAGGCATCTGACCTGGTCGTTGTCCAGGGTCAGGCCGACCAAGATGACCAAGGGAATTTCGCCGTGCTGGCCAAGGGAGTGTATGTCCGAAGATGAGTCGCCTGCTGCCCTGGGAATACGGTGTGCGGAATCTGTTGCGGCGACCATCGCGCTCGTTGCTGACCCTCGGCGGCATGACGGTCGTGATGCTGCTGGTCCTGGTGGTGATCTCCTTTCTACGCGGGTTGGAAGCATCGCTGGTCGCCTCGGGCCGCCCCAACGTAGTGCTCGTGTATGGCCTCGCTTCCGGGTCCGACCTGGAGAACTCGGCAATTTCCGCCGCGACACCAGGACTGGTCGAGGCCAGTATCCCAGGGATCGTGGAACGATACGGGGTTCCCTCGGTGTCGCCCGAGCTCTACTTGGGGACCCGCATCCGAGTGGGCGATCGCTCTCAGGAGGGATTGGGACTGGTGCGTGGCGTTACTACGACGGCGCCGCTGCTGAGGTGCCAGGTGCAACTGCTGGACGGTGCCTGGCCGGGACCCAGGGAAGTCCTGATCGGGAATCTTGCCCATTCCAAACTCGGCTGCCTTCCCGCCGACCTTGCGCTGGGGAATCTCGTCCACTTTGATGGCGGGTCGTGGCGGATCAGTGGTCACTTTGCAGCGGCCGGTTCGGCCTTTGAGTCCGAATTATGGTGTCCGTTGTCCGAACTGCAGACGGCGCTCCATCGGCAAGACCTGAGCCTGGTGGCGGTCGGCGTTCGCTCTCGCGAGTCCCTGGCAGATTTGCAATTGTTCTGTCAGGAGCGCCGGGACCTGGAGTTGAAGGCCATCGCGGAGTCAGACTACTACGCCGCGCTGCAGCAGCACTATCGGCCCCTGCGGATGCTCTGTTGGGCTGTCGTCTTGCTGATCGCCGGATCGGGGATCTTTACTGGCCTCAATACGATGTACGGTGCCGTGGTCAGTCGGGTCAGGGAACTGGCAACCCTGCAGGCCATGGGGTACCGGCGCCGCGCCATCCTGGTGACGCTGGTACAAGAGTCCGTGCTCCTGGCCGCCGGTGGCGCGCTGATCGCCTGTGGGCTGGCACTCTGGTTGGTGCACGGAAAAGCCATTCGGTTCACGATGGGGGCGTTCGTGCTGCGAGTCGATAGTGTGGCAATCGCATGGGCATGCGGGGTTGCCCTGCTGTTGGGCCTGGTAGGGTCGCTACCCCCCGCGATCAAGGCCCTGAGAATCTCCGTGGTCGAGGCCATCAAAGCGATATGAGCAGGTCATGAATACCAAACTCGAGTCGGAACACGTGATGCCGGGTCCAGACCTGGCGGGCCTGGCGATCGATCGAAGTCCAACGGAACAGGGACTGCGTCCCAGGAGCCGCTGGCTGGTGCGATATGCGTTGCCCATGGCACTGATCGCCGCCTTTGGGGGGCTGTTCGCCTGGTCTGCGCGGGAGAGTCTCTTACCCGCCCGCGAGGTCACCATCACACCGGTGCTCGTGACCAAGGCAAGCTCGCACAGCCGGGGTACACCTCTCTTTCAAGCCGTGGGATGGGTGGAACCGCGACCTTCCGCGGTAGTGATATCCTCCTTCGCCTCGGGTGTCATCCAGGACCTGATGTTGGTGGAGGGTCAGTCGGTCGAATCGGGGGAACCGATTGCCCGGTTGCTGGATAGCGATGCGCGCCTGGCACTACAGAATGCCCAGGCGGACCTGCAATTGCGGGAGGCGGAGGTCAAGCAGGCCGAAGCGGCGCGTACGGCCGCCCGGGTCAACCTGGAAAATCCTGCGGCGCTGCAGGCCGCATTGGCGGAGGCCGAGGCCCTGGCTTCCGGCGCGGAAACTCAGCTTGATGCCATACCAATCGAGCTGGACACCGCTCGGCAACGGCAGCAGTTGGCGGAGGAGAACCTGGCTCATAAGGAAACCGCCGGCAACGCCATCTCCGGTAAGCTGTTGAGGCAGGCGCGGGCCGAACTGGCCACCGCCCGCAACCAGGTGCAGACGCTCGAGGCCCGCCAGCCGGCACTCAAGGACCAGGCGGCATCGTGGCGGCGAAAATGTACCGCGCTGGCCAGGCAGTTGGAGTTGCGGACCGATCAAAAGCGGGCGGTCGCGGAATCGAACGCCAACCTGGCCGCCGCCCAGGCGCGCCGACAGCAGGCGCAACTCGCCGTGCAGGCCACCCAGCTTACTCTCGACCGCATGACTGTTCGGGCCCCCATCTCGGGTCGGGTGCTCAGCGTTGACGCCCGCCCCGGACAACGACTCGTGGGGCCCGATGCCGAGTCGGAACATGGCTCCGGCGCGATCGCCACCCTCTACGACCCCGCTTCCCTGCAGGTCCGTGTCGATGTGCGCCTCGAGGACATTCCGCAGGTGAACGTCGATCAAGCGGTGAAGATCGAGACCGCCGCCTGTCCCGCCGCCGCCGCCGGCCAGGTACTCTCCATCACCACGCGGGCCGACATTCAAAAAAATACGCTACAGGTCAAGGTCGCCATCCTGGACCCGCCTGAAGTCCTGAAACCCGAAATGCTGGCGAAAGTCACCTTTCTGGCGGCGGCACCGCGTGACGTGGCGAAATCGCAGGTCGATCACAAGGTCCAACTCTTCGTACCCGAAGCGCTGGTCGTATCCGCCGACTCGGATCCGTTCGTGTGGGTGGCCGATCTGTCGGCCGGGATCGCTCGCCGCCAGGGACTGAAACTCGGACCTGCGACGGAAAACGGGCTGGTGGAGGTCCAGGCGGGGCTGTCACCGTTCGACAAAGTGATTGTGGAAGGTCGCGCCGACCTGCGGGATGGCGCGCGGATTCGCTGTCGAGAGTCCACATGACCCACAACGTGTCCATTCCTGCGGCGCCCCGGAATCCATGGTGTGGCAGCCACCTCGACAAGAGGCGGACTTCATCAGTTCGGGAGGTTGGGGCAGGGCAGGTCGCTCGAGGAGCCGACGATGCCACTGGTTGACATCATGAATGTCACGAAGCAGTATTCACGCGGTGGCGAGACGATCACTCCGCTCGACGGCGTGAACCTCCGCATCGAACCGCGGGACTACCTCTCGCTCATGGGTGCCAGTGGTTCCGGCAAGAGCACCCTGCTGAACCTCGTGGCGGGAATTGACCAGGTCACTTCCGGCAAGATCCTTGTGCAGGGACACGACATCACGCAGCTCTCGCGAGGCCAGCTCGCCGATTGGCGCGCGGTGCACATCGGTTATGTGTTTCAGACGCACAACCTGATCCCCGTGTTGACCGCCTACGAGAATGTCGAATTGCCGTTGACACTATTGCCCATGTCGGCCGCGGAGCGCCGCAAACGCGTAGGAATTGCCTTGGATGCGGTCAATCTGACCGACCGCACCAACCACTATCCCCGTCAGTTGTCGGGTGGGCAGGAGCAGCGCGTCGGAATCGCGCGAGCCATCGTTGCGCATCCGGCCATCGTGGTGGCCGATGAACCAACGGGCAGCCTCGATGCAGAGACGGGCGAACAGATCCTGAAGCTGCTGGATCGCGTGAACCGCGAACTTGGAATCACACTGTTCCTCGTCACACACGACGCAGCCACCGCCAGTCGCGCTGCTCGCAAGGTCGTGCTGGAACGTGGCAAGCTGCGGGAAACGAACGGGACGGAAAGGGGCAACCCGCAGGCCAACGATGTCGAGCCACCGCGCGTTCCGTGAAATTCACCGTATGCTGAATTTTCTGCCGTACCTCCGAAAAACCCTGTGGCGGCATGCCGCACGCTCGGCCCTCACGGTCAGTGGCACGGCGGTGTCACTGACCGTCTTCTGCTGCATTGGATCGGTCCAGGATGGCATGCGGAGTCTCGTCCACGATCCAAAGGGGGGGCATACGCTGATCGTCTTCCAGGAGAATCGATTCTGTCCCCAAAGTAGCCGGCTTCCCGAGAACTACGCAGACACCATTCGCAAGATCCCGGGGGTACGAGACGTCGTCCCCACGAAGGTATTTACCAATAATTGTCGAGCCAGTTTGGATGCCATCGTCTTCCACGGTCTGCCGGCGCCTCTCGTGCGCGGACATCGCCGACTGGCCTTGTTGCAGGGGTCCTGGTCCGCGTTCGAGCGCGCAAGTGACGCCGCACTGGTCGGCCAGGCAGTGGCCCGGCGACGTCGTTTGCGGATCGGCGATAAATTCTCCCTGGGCGACATCTCGGTGCAGATCGCCGGTGTTTTCAGGGCGGAGTCGGCGGCCGACGATGGCTTGATCTATACCCATTTGGACTTTCTGCAACGCGCCCGAGGACGAAGCGACATCGGGACCGTCACGCAGCTCGAGGTCCAGCTGGATCCCCAAGCCGACCCGAATGACGTGGCCACGCGCATCGATACGCAGTTTCACTCCGGTCCGGTCGCCACCACCACACGGACACGCGGCATGTTCCAGGCGGAGACCCTCTCGGACCTGGCCGAGCTGATTCAGTTCGTGCATTGGCTCGGCCTGGCCTGCGTGGCCCTGGTGCTTTCCCTGGTTGCCACCACCACGATCATGGCGGTTCAGGATCGTATCAAGGAACATGCCGTACTGCAGACGATCGGCCTGCGCCCGCGGCAGGTGTTCTCACTGGTGGTGCTTGAAAGCGTGACGCTGTGCCTGCTTGGGGGGCTGGCGGGGGTGATCCTGAGCCAACTGGTGCTGGCGCTGGGCGGTTTCGCCCTCTCGGCGGAGGGGATCACGATCGCCTTCCGCCCCTCCTGGTCCGTGGCCGCCACGGGGATTGCCATTTCTGCTGTTCTGGGGGTGGTGGCGGGGATTTCGCCCGGTTGGCAGGCGGCGAGGGCGGAGATTGTTCCTTCCCTTCGGCATGCGTAGCCGCAGGCGGGGTGCCAAGTTCGTCTGCATGACCCCGATCTTTGATGGCGGGCCCGGCGCGAGTTATGCGTTCAAGCCCGCCACGTGTCCCGTGCTGAAGGCCGCTTGAAAATTGTAACCGCCGATGGGGCCATCCAGATCGAGGAGCTCACCGACGAGGTAGAGTCCCGCAGCATGGCGACTTTGCATGGTCCGCGAGTCCACGTCGCGGAGGTCGACGCCACCCGCCGTGACTTCGGCCTTGTCGTATCCGCGCGTTCCCGTGACGGGAATCCGCAGGGACTTCAGATGGGTCACCAGTGACTGTCGTGCGGTGCGGGCGAGTTCCGCCAAGGGACACGTGAGTTCAATCCCCGCCCGATTCATGAGTTCGTCCGCCAGGCGCCGTGGCACCAGTTCCCGCAGCAGGGCGCTCACGTGCGTGCTTCCTGCCCGGGCCCCGGGGCTCAATCGCCGTGCCAGATCGGGTGCCGAGACATCTGGCAACAGGTCGATGCAAACCTTGGAGGGCGGCTGCTGCGACGGATCCTCCACGGCGCGGGAGACGTTCATGGCAGCCGGGCCCGACAAGCCGAAATGGGTGAAAAGCAGACTGGACCGGCTCGCCAGTCGCGGGTCGCGCTGTAAGGCCTTGGCCAACTCGGGGACCTCGACCGTCAAGACCACGTCATCGAGCGTCAGGCCGCTCAGGGCGTGTACCCAGGGCTCAGGAGACAGCAGCGGTGCCAGTGCGGGGCGGGTCGGAACCATGCCGTGACCCAGCTGCCGCGCCCAGGGGTAGCCATCCCCGGTCGTCCCGCAGCCTCCATAGGAAAGTCCCCCCGTGGCCACGACCAGACTCGTCGACGTGTAGGTCGCCTGCTGGCAGCGGACGGACCAGTTGGCTCCCGAGTCGTCGGGCTGGATGGCCAGCACGCCGCTCCCTGTCTGAACTTGCCCGCCGGCCTGCAGAAATCTTCGCACCAGTGCGTCGCGCACGTCGATCGCGCGATCGCTGCGTGGAAAGATTTTTCCGCCGGCTTCGACCTTGGTCGGTACCCCCAGCGATTCCATGACGTGCACGACACCGTGCGGGCCCAGCTGGGACAGAGGTCCATGGAGAAAACGACCTGCCGGTCCAAAGGCCTCCACGATCGCTCGGAGTTCCGCGTCGTGCGTGAGATTGCAGCGTGTGCCTCCGGACATCAGGATCTTGACGCCGGGCTTGGAGTTCTTTTCCAGCAGAAGTGTCCGTCGACCGCGCAAGGCGGCTGTCCCGGCCGACCAGAGGCCAGCCGCGCCTGCTCCTACCACAATGACGTCCCAGTGCATTTCGGAGGCCTTCCTGCCCGATCCGGGTCCTGTTCGTCTGCACGTCTCGCGAAGTCGCACCGACCGGACTCAGGGAAGGCTCTACGGTCGTCGAGCGATCGGTTTGCCGGTTCGAGGCCGGACGATGCGCGGCGACTTGACCGGTGGAGGATCGTCCGGTGTCTCGTACACGGAATAGCTCTCGCCGAAATAGTGCTTCCGCGCCTCGGGATGACTGGTGACTTCTTGAGGCGTCCCGTGGCAGAGTACCTTGCCGGAGCGAATGACATAGCTGCGATCGGTGATCTCGAGCGTTTCGCGCACCTGGTGATCGGTAATCAAGATCGAGATTCGCTGCTCCTTGAGGGTCCTTACGACTTCCTGGATTCCGTCGATCGTTACGGGATCGATCCCCGCGAAGGGTTCGTCGAGCAGGATGATTCGGGGCGAGGAAATCAGGCAGCGGGCGATTTCCAGTCGTCGTCGTTCACCGCCGGAGAGGGTTTCTGCTCGGGCATGTTTCAGGTGCGCGATCTTGAATTGGTCCAGCAGGTCGCCGCAGCGCCGCTTGCGAGTCCGCCGATCCATCCCCAGCAACTCCATGATTCCCAGCAGGTTATTTTGCACGCTGAGCTTGCGAAAGACGCTCGATTCCTGTGCCAGATAACCCATGCCCCCATCGCGAGCCCGGCGGTACATGGGCCAGCGTGTGACTTCTTTGTCGTTGAGGAAAACCGTGCCGCGATCCGGTTCGATCATGCCACACGTCATCCGAAAGCAGGTGGTCTTACCGGCCCCATTGGGGCCGAGTAGCCCCACGATTTCTCCCGGTTCCACTTCGAAATCGACCCCATCGACCACGCGACGGCGGAAGAAGGATTTCACCAGTCCATTTGCTCGTAGTATTGCCATGCCACCTCCGTGCCGGCTGGAGTCCTCAGGCCGCGTCAAGTGCCTTCTCAACCCATCCCAGGGGGCAAGGCACTAGTGGATCCATTTCATTTGGGTGACGTTGGGAAACAATCTCAGCGGAATCGGACCCAGGTCCCAACCGTGAGGCCAGTAGACCAGGAAGGCCTTACCGATCAACATGTCGCGGTGAATCCAGGGATCGACCGACTTGCGTCCGGCCGCGGTGTAGGAGGGCTCGCCCCGAGTCCCCTTGGTACCCCACAATCGGGCATCCTTGCTGAAGGGGCTGTTATCCCCCATTGGGAAGAATTGGTCTTCCTGCAGATCGAAGGTGACCGATCCTCGAAGATCAAACAGGGGCGTGTCCTGCCACGACTCGGGAGTGGCCATGATCTGTGCGACTTCGCGGAAATCGACCGGTTCGGTATATTCCTCACGCCCCGTGACGCCGCTCTTCACCGCCACATAATAGGTATCGCGCAGGACGCGCAGCCGGTTCACGGTCAGGTCGACACCCTTTCCGGCGATTCCCACGGGATTGAGGTCCCCGGGATTGTCGGGGCGCCAGACGGGCACTTCCCGGGTGGGGGGAGTGTAGGCCCCATTGTGGGGAAGTGTGTCCGCCGTGAATGACATAAGTTTGTCATTCACCCACAGCAGCAGCTGATTGTCGGCGTTGGTGAAGCGAAGCCGGTACCGACCCCGCTTCCGGACCGGCGTGTCGGCCCGCAGGACTTCCACGGTCCCCTGGCCGTTTGGGTCAAAGGCCAATTGTCCTCCGTCGATTGCCAAACGTGCTTCCCCGGTCGCTACGTCGATGGTGCAGGTGTGATGCCGACCGGCTTCCACCAGGTCCAGCACGATCTCTCCTTCAGGGCTGCGAACCTGCAGGTCGCATTCCAGTCCCAGGTCTCCTACCCAGTACCAGCCGGAATACATTCCGCCCGTGGCGCGCGACCAGCTGTTGTAGGCATAGAAATCGGTGATCAGCTGGCCTCGACGCGATGCCGCGTCCGGTGGCAGCTTCCCCTTCGACACGGCCTGCCAGTCCGCGGCAGACGGCATCACGTGGCGATAGCGCAACCAGCGCGGGGTGTCCCCACCCCCATCCAAGGAGTACTCCTTCTGGTCGCTGCTGATCTTCCAGGTCGAAGCCTCGCTCGACCCCTCCGCATCAAACCAGAAGGAAGGCCAGCCCGCCGCCACCAGATCGGGCGCGATGTTGTGGCTGTCATGCACCACCTGCATGATGTGGGGCAGCTTGCGGGGCGGCTTCCGCGCAATCTCGGTCGATCCGCCTCGCGGTCCCACAAACACGTCGCCATGCTCAATCTTGAGCGTCTCGTTGGGAAGGCCCACCAGGCGCTTAATGTAGTTCTGCTTGGCATTGCCCGGATACTTGAATACGATCACATCCCATCGTTGTGGATCGGCATTCTCGTAAGCGAACTTGTTGACCAGGATGCGATCGCCGTTGTAAGGGACGAACTTCCGCTGGTTTCGGCTGGTGTCGGTCGGGAATCGGCAGCTGGGACAGATCACCTGCGTGATGCGACTGCCGATCCGGTACTGGCGTTGTTCTTCCGCGGTCCAGCCTTCCGGTGTGGCGTCCTCGGATTCGCCGGTCTGGAACCGGTAACCACACTTCTCGCAACGGATATCCTTGTGCCGGCCCATGAGCGTGGGGGCCATCGAGCCCGTGGGGATGACAAACGCCTCCGCTTCAAAACCGCGGAACAGGAGTGCCAGAATGATCGCCACCAGGATGTTTTCGATATTGTCGCGGGACCAGAAGGAGCCACTGTCGGCGGGTGCCTTGCCCGGGTTTCTGGCAGGTCCGGCGGCCATCGGATCCACGGATCCCGGGGAACGACCCGGCTTGACGGGTGTTTTTTTACGGCTGGCCATCAGGATATCCGGTTGACGCGAAATGGGGTTCGACACGCTGGGATTCGTGCGGCAGCCGCCTTTCTTGGGGGATTGCCGGCGACCTATTGTATGCGGGACCCTTAAATGCGATCAAATCGGAAATACTCGGAGTTTTCGGGCTTCGTTGACAGCCGGAACGCGCGATAACTAGGCTGGAGGGATCAGAAAGGGACTGCATGCCAAGATTGCTGCCCCCGAACGCTACGTATTCCGATTCGTCGACACGTGTCCCGACTCACCCGGGTGAGTCGACGCGTCCGTACCCGGAACGCGGCTGGACCAAAGTGCGATCTGCATGGCTGCGGCTTGATCTCCCTTACCTCTTGGCCAGGGCACTCGCCACGGTGACCCTTTATTGGGCGACCTGTCCGGACCTCAGCCAGGCCCAGGGGTACGCCGACTACGTGCAGGTCCCTTTCCCCCAAGAGTATCAGGACGCGAAGAAGATCAACGAATTAATCAGGGCCAAGAATCAGATCGTCCAAGGGAGTTCACTCGACTCGTCGGGAAGGCAGACCCTGGAGAATTACTACTTGAAGTTCCTTTTTCCCGCCATGACACAGGCCGGCTTTGCGTCGCGAATTGCCGACGCACGCGTGGAGTTCCTCAAGGACTTTGCCAGCGCCCAAGGAGACGTGCACAAGGCGCTGCTTTCGCTGGGGGTGCGTGGCAGTCGTGGTTTGCTGGGCAAGAGCGACTTTCATCCGGCAGCCCGAGTGAACGCCGTGATGATCTTGGGAGCACTGAACGATTCCGAAGGGGATCCACGGACGGGCGAACCACCGGTTCCCGTGAAGCAGATCACCAAGATCCTGACGGACCTCGTGCGGAACGACAAAGAACACGAGGCGGTCCGCGCGGCGGCGCTCGTGGAGCTGGAACGTCACGCGCGTCTGCGAGGCGCACCCGGTGGGCGGGATAGCCTTACCGACGCCGAGCGAACGGACCTGCGATCCCTCGCGCTGGAGTTGATCGGGGCGACGGAGCCCACGGCCCAACGCTCCAAGGCCGCCCAAGAATGGCTGCGCGGCAAGGCCATCGAAATCGCCGGCGACCTCCGTGACGCAGGGCCCCAACGGGAGACCTACCAGGCACTGCTGATCCTGACGCAAGATCGTGACACGGGCCTGGATCTCCGCTGTGAGGCACTCCGAGGACTCTCACAACTCAGCTTGGATCCGCAGAAAGTCGACAATGTGGCGCTGACCTATGCGATCGGACGATTGATGGCCGATGCACTGGAATATGAAATCATGCAGATGCTGGATTCCCGCGAGGGCCCCCAGGCGATGCCTGGACCTGGTCCCGAAAGGATGCCGCGATCCGAGGGGGGCCGACCTGGCTATGGCGAACCGATGGAGGATGATTCCCGGCCTAAGTTCGAAATTGTGGACGCGCGGACCACCAACACCCGCCGGCGGCTGCTCACCCGGCTGGCGATCATCAAAGCCGCCCTTGGCGATGGCAAGACGGGTGGTGCCGGGTTGGCTCAATTCCTCAAGCCTCCCGCAGTCAAGGATTTCACCGGGGCACTGGACGCCTTGACCAAAGAACTCAAGGATACCGAGTCCATGATGGAGAAATTGGGTGCCGGGTTGGTGCCCATTCTGAAGCAGCTCGATGAGAAATACCCCAAGAAATCCTCGCGGCGCGGCGGAGACGGCGACGAGCGACGTGGGCCCCGCTCCCCGGAAGGGGACCGAGGGAACTGACGCCCCCTGCCGCCTTCTCTTGCGGTAATCACTCGGCGCTGGTGAAATTGTCTCGGAAATCCGTTTCCTGGCCGCAGACCAGTACCTGCCGGCAGATCGGATCCTGGCGGATGTACCTGCCGTCGCAACCGCCCGCCCCCTCACGGAGAAGCCGCGCATGATTGTGGGAGTCCCCAAAGAAGTCAAACAAGATGAATACCGCGTGGCCATGATTCCGGCGGGCGTGGAGGAGCTGACTCGACGCGGGCATCAGGTCATTCTGGAACGCGGCGCCGGCTTGGGTTCAGGCTTGTCCGACGACGAATATCACGAACAGGGTGCCGAGCTGGTCGACAGCGCCAACGATGTCTTCGCGAGCGCCGACCTCGTCGTCAAGGTCAAGGAACCGCAGCCCGATGAATATGCCCGCATACGGCCCGGCCAGCTGATTTTCACGTACTTTCACTTCGCCGCCGATCGGGAGCTGACCGACGCCATGGTCCAATCGGGGGCAACCTGCCTGGCCTATGAAACGTTGACGGACGCCCGAGGCAAACTCCCGCTCTTGACTCCGATGAGCGAAGTGGCCGGCCGGATGAGCATCCAGGAAGGGGCGAAATTCCTGGAGCGTCCCCAGATGGGACGCGGCATCCTCTTGGGCGGAGTACCCGGAGTGGCTCCGGCCCATATTACCATCCTGGGAGGAGGCATCGTCGGTGCCAATGCCGCCCGCATCGCCGCAGGCTTCCAGGCCGATGTGGCCATTCTGGACATCGATCTCGACCGCCTGCGCTACCTGGACGAAATCATGCCCGCCAATGTGAACGTGCTCTACAGCGATCGGCACAACATCCGCGAGCAGCTTCGGCGCGCGGACCTGGTGATCGGCGCAGTCTTGATCCCAGGTGCCAAGGCACCCAGGCTCATCGAACGACAGGACCTGAAATCGATGAAGGCCGGTAGCGTATTGATTGACGTGGCCGTGGACCAGGGAGGATGCGTCGAGACGGCCCGCCCCACCACGCACAGCGAACCGACCTTCATCGTCGACGACGTGGTCCACTATTGCGTGGCCAATATGCCGGGAGCCGTGGGACGAACGAGTACCTTTGCCCTGTGCAACGCCACGCTCAATTATGTCCTGACCCTGGCGGCTCAAGGGGAAAAATCGCCCGCAAATTCCAAGGAGATCGCGTCGGCGGTCAACGTCCACCGGGGTGCCATCACCAACCAGGCCGTGGCCGATTCGTTCCAGCTAAAATGCACCCAACCCTGGTAAACCACCAGACCTGCCTTTTCAGTCATCCCGACGGCACGTGACCGCGCCTTTTCGTTGGAAAACGCTTGATTGATCTGGCCGTTTGTGTCGAGACAATCACCGACGAAATCGCAGATCCAGACACCCAGGTTTTGGCCAGTCCCGTACGTTGGAATGCTCAAAACGGGAAGCTTGGGGCCAACAACAGCCGCAGCACAGGTGCCAAATCCTGGATGTCTGACCTATTTCGTGACTTCTTATATTCCCGGGCTCATTCCCGGGAATCCTCTGAATTGCCGGCTGAAGTCGGACAGCCCGCCCATTTTGCCAAACGGAGGCAGGGGCCAAACTCGACTCACACGCCCGGCATCCATCCCGGCCGATAATCGCGAGCCCACAGCGCCTGCGCGGCCGCACTGCCGCGAATGTGTCCGTTTGCGGGATCGATCTCGAGCGACTGGCCCGTACGATAAGCGATATTGCCAAGGTGGCAGAACATCGTGCTCTTGTGCCCGACTTCAATATCGGCGCTAGGGCGCGAACCATTGCGAATCGCGGCGAGAAAATCGGCCAGGTGCTCGTCGTCTCCACGGCCCAGCTTGTCCTGCTCCACGACCTTTCGCTGGGCGTCGTAGATCGTGTAACCACCGTCATCGACCTTCAGCATACAATTCTCCCCGCGCAGCTCGATACCGATCTGACTTTCGGAAGACTGCGACCAGCTAATGCCCTCCCATACGATTGTGCGGCCATCGCAATCGAATGAAACAGTGCAGGTATCGGGAGTCTGTTGGTCATCGTCGTACCGCAGCTTGGCGCCGGCCGCAGTGACACGTGAGGGAAACTCGACGTCGAGTGCCCAGCGGCAGATGTCGATGGTATGGACGCCGTTGTTGCCCAGTTCGCCGTTGCCCCAGTTCCAGAAGAAATGCCAATTGTAATGAACGACGTTGTCTTGATACGGCTGTGTCGAAGCAGGCCCCTGCCAGAGGTCATAATCCAGCCAGGAGGGAACTGCCGTCCGCTGGCCGCGACCGATCGACGGGCGATCGGCGAAATACGTCGAGCGGGCAAAGAGCACCCGGCCAAGCGCCCCCTCGCGCACACGGTCGACGACCTTGCGATACAGGTCGCCGCTGCGCCGCTGTAGGCCCACCTGCACCACCCGATGGGCCGCACGAGCCGCGGCGATCATCCGCTCGCCTTCCTCTGGCGTGTGGCTGGCGGGCTTTTCGACGTACACGTGCTTTCCGGCCGAACACGCCAGGATCGTTGCTGCGGCATGCCAGTGATTCGGCGCCGCACAGATCAAGCCATCCACGTCGGTGTCATCGAGCGCCCGGCGAAAGTCCCTAACGCCCTTCGGCGTGCGGCCACCGGTGGACGTGGCCGCGGCAATCCCCTTGGCAATCGCACGCTCGTCGCAGTCGCATACGTACGCGATCTCGGCACCCGCCTGGCGGGCGAACCCGCTCGCCAACTGTGCGCCGCGGTTGTTCGCCCCCATCAGCGCCAGGACCACAGTGTCGTTGGCAGTCGCCCTCGCCCGGCCCGACGCCAAGGCAATGCCCGCCGTCGCGGCCAAGAATCTTCGGCGGTCGATCTTCCTCATCATACGGCCCTGCGCCTCAGCTCTTTCTTGCCAGTCATGACCCAGGAGACATTTCCAGAGAGACAACTCCAGCAACTCCAGACATCCAGGATTCTGCCCTATGGGCCCTTGCCCGTCAAGGGGCATGATGTATACTCCCGTTCATGTGCTCATGTGGACAGAAGAATACTCATGCCCGGAGGACTCGCCATGGTCGCGTTTTCTCGCAAACAGATCCTGGTTCGGGACGAAGTCGCCCTCTA